>ENA-OQIJ01000120-OQIJ01000120.1-human-gut-metagenome-genome-assembly--contig:-NODE-120-length-23307-cov-8.016997_pt1 | contig 23307 bp, 18 predicted proteins | sample MGYA00242582_ERZ504747 | MGnify/ENA primary metagenome ERZ504747 (study PRJEB26092, sample SAMD00036435) | human gut metagenome | host: Homo sapiens | study: EMG produced TPA metagenomics assembly of...
CATCGACAAGCTGGATCTGGACGCCTGCCACGCCCATCGGGGTGCGGTGGCCAACGTGCCGGGCACTCACCGAAAGCGTGGCCCAGCACACCTTTGCATTGCTGCTGGAGCTGGCCAACAGCAGTCGCCGGCCGGGATGCCAGCGTGCGGGACGGCTACTGGCAGGTGGATGTGCCGGAGCAGCACTACGGCATCGCCCCATTTTGAGCTGGCGGGCCGCACCTTCGGCGTGGTGGGCTACGGGGCCATCGGCCGGGCGGCGGCGCGCATTGCCCGGGGCTTTGGCATGCGGGTGCTGGTTTATACCCGCCATGTGAAGCCGGAATACGCGGCCCACGAAGTGGAGTTTGTGCCCTTTGAGCAATTGCTGGAGGACAGCGACGTGGTGAGCCTGCACTGCCCCGCCACCGCCGAGACCCGTGGCATGATTGATGAGGCGGCGCTGGCGGCCATGAAGCCGGGGGCGATTCTGCTGAACACCGCCCGGGGTGCGCTGGTGGACGAGGCGGCGGTGTGCGCCGCGCTGAAAAGCGGGCATTTGGGCTACTACGCCTCGGACGTGGCGGCCCATGAGCCGGTGCGCCCGAAGGACGGGCTGCTCCACTGCCCGAATGTGCTGATCACCCCCCATGTGGCCTGGGCCACCGAAGAGGCGCTGGCCCGGCTGAGCGCCGAGGTGTGCGCCAATCTGGAAGCCTTTTTGCAGGGCAAAAAGCGCAACCTGGTATAAGGCAACAGAACAAAAGAAAAGCGGGGCCAGGCCCCCTGGCAAACGGAAAGGAGCGGGTGGCTTGACCCCGTTGAAACGGCAGTTTTTTCGCTATGCGCTGCCCAGCATGCTGAGCCAGCTGCTGAACAGCTGCTTTATCATTGTGGACGGCTTTTTCATCGGCCGGAATCTGGGCGATATCGGCCTTGCGGCCATCAATGTGGCCTGGCCCATCACTGCCTTCATCCAGGCGGTGAGCCTGGGGCTCGGGCTGGGGGGCGCGGTGCGCCTTTCCACCGCGCTGGGCCGGGGCGATAAGGAAGAGGCGGCGCTGGCGAGGGGCAACACCCTCACCGCGCTGGCAGCGGCGGGCGTTGCCATGAGCGTGGGGCTCTGGCTGGCCTGCCCGGTGATTCTGCCTTTGATCGGCGCGAAGGGCGAGCTGTACGCCCCGGCGCTGGAATACAGCCGGATGATCTGCGCGCTGGCGCTGGGCCAGACCATCAACACCGGCGTGCTGCCCCTGTTGCGGGGCAGCCACAAAACCATACAGGCCATGAGCTTTACCATCGTGGGCCTGCTGGGCAACATCTTCATGGACTGGCTGTTCATTCAGGCCTTCCAGTGGGGGCTGGCGGGCGCTGCGGTGGCCACCGGCTCGGCCCAGATTCTCTGTGCGGTGCTGGCTTTGCCCTGCCTGCTGGCGAGCAGGGAGCTGCCCCTGCGCCGGGCGGATTTTGCTCCCCGTTGGGGCATGCTGCGGCGGATCGTGCAATACGGCGTTTCGCCCTTCGGGCTTTCCATCTCCACCAGCGTGATTCTGCTGATCACCAATCTGCAGGCGCTGCACTGGGGCGGCACCCGGGGCGTGGCGGTGTATGCGGTGCTCAGCTATGTGCTGGGTGCGGTGATCCCGCTGGTGAGCGGCGTGGGCGACGGCGTGCAGCCGCTGCTCAGCCATGCCCGCGGCGCCGGGGAGTGGGAGCATCTGGCTCAGCTGCGCCGGTGGGGCCTCTGCCTTGCGGTGGGGTGGCCCTCGCGTGCAGTGCCCTCACCTGGATTGGCCGCTACCAGCTGCCGCTGGTGTTCGGGGCCAGCCCCGAAGCCACCGCCGAGGGCGCGTCGGCCATCTGGACGCTGTGCATCGGCTACCCCTTCATGGCGGTGGTGCGCTTTTGCAGCAGCTACTTCTGCGCGGTGGGCGAGCCGGTGGCAAGCGGCATTCTGGCCTACGGCGAGCCGCTGGGCACCCAGCCGCTGGCACTGCTCACCCTGCCGCTTGTTCTGGGGCTTACCGGCGTGTGGGTGGCCTGGCCGGTGGCGGTGGCGCTGGCGGCGCTGGCCGCTGTGGTGCTGCTGGCGGTGCAGGCGGGCAGGCGGCGCCCGGATACAGAACACGAGAAACCGGCCGGTCAGCGGCCGTAATGCACAGGCCCGCCCGGCGGGCCGCAAAAGGGAGGAACCACCATGGAAGAGAAAAAGACCGTTGCCGGCACTGCCGGCGGTACGCTGGTGAATTTTGTGCTGCTGGAGCAGCCCGCCTTTGACCGGGAGCAGCTGATCCGGGATCTGCAAAAGGAATGGGGCCTGCCGGTGAACGGCGAGAAGGAGGCCCCCGCCACCGGCAACGTGGTGTTCGACGCCGACGGTATGATCGCGGCGGTGGCCCTGATCGACGCGCCGGTGCCGGAGGGCGAGGCGGAGCAGCAGGCAAAGACCAACTACTGGTGGGAGGAAGCGGTGCAGGCCGCGGCGGCCCACAGGGCCCATCTGCTGATCACGGTGCTGCCCCAGGGGCAGGCCAGCCCGGTGGAAGCGGCAAAGCTGCTCACCAAGGTGAGTGCGGCGGCCTGTGGCCAGCCCGGCGCGCTGGGCGTGATGGCGGCGGGCACCCTGCTGGCCCCGGATTTTTACCGGGCCGTGGCCGACACCATGCGCGAGGATGTTTTGCCCATTCTGAACTGGGTGTATTTCGGCCTGTGGCAGAGCGAGCAGGGGGTGTGCGCCTACACCTACGGCTTGCAGGACTTTGAGCTGCCCGAGCTGGAAATTCTGCACAGCGCCCGCCGCCCGGTGGAGCTGCGGGATCTGCTGGCGAATCTGGTGATGGATCTGCTGGAGGGCGAAGTGGAGCTGGCCGAGGGTCAGGTGCTGGCCATGGGGGACGGCACGCCGATTCCGGTGAGCCGCAGCGCCGGCGTGGCCGTGGAAGGCGAGAGCCTGAAGCTGGGCTTTTAAACAAACAGGGGAAGGAGAACGAAACAGGGGATGACACGGCTGTTGGACGAAAAGACCCGGGCCAGAGTGGAGGAGCTGGCGGCCCGGGGCCGCTGGTACGACGCGCTGGATCTGGTGCAGGATCAGGTGGAGGGCGCCATTGATCTGGGCCTTGTCAGCCGGGAGCAGATGCGCGCCGATCTGGAGCTGGCGCTGCTGGTGGCCCGGCTGGATCTGGGCGCGGCGGAATACGAGGCCTGGCAGCAGGCCGTCCAGTGGCTGGCCCGGCTGGAGGAGCAGGGCGCGGGCAATCTGGAATGGTGCCGCAGTCTGGCGCTGGCCCGGCTGTATACCGGTGCGCCGGAGGAAAGCCTGCGCCTTGCCCGCATGGGCCTTTCGCTGGACGGGCAGGACGAAATCTGCCGGTATCTGGCGGCGGTGCTCACCGCCCATTTTGGCGACGAAGCCGCCGCCGAACAGCTGCTGGAGGAGGGCCTTGCCGCCCGGCCCGGCCAGACCCGGCTGGAACGGGCGCTGAAGGGCCTGCGTGCCGGGCAGGGGCTGGAGCAGATCGAGGCCGCCCGGCTGGAGGCGGAGGGCGTCTGCCCGGCCCAGAGCGAGGAGCGGGCAGGCCGGGGCCTGCGCAGCCCCGCCGAAGAGGCGCTGCTCTGCATGCTGGGCGACGACGAGGGCCTTGCCCGGGCCGCCGCGGCCTTCGGGGCGGAGAATCCCCTCTTCGAGGGCATCTACTGCTTTGCGGACCTGAAATTTCAGGGGAATTTTGTGAACCTGCGGCTGGACATGAACCAGCGGGGCGCGGGCAAGGTGAGCGAAGTCTGGGCCGCGGCCCTCGCCGCCCGGCTGGAGGAGCTGGACCGGCTGGCCAGGGCGGCCATCCGGAAAAAGGAAGCGGGCCGCCGGCTGGAGCTGGCCCATCTGCTCATCGAGCGCAGCGGGGCCTTCCGGCTGGGATATCAGGTGGGCCGCAGCCGGGAGGAACGGCTGTTCGCCTACCAGCGGTTCGACGCCAACTTTGAACGCTGGGGCGAGCCGGAATACGAGGATTATTCGGCGGATGAACCTCCCCTGCCCGCGGAAGAGCAGGCGGCGGAGCCCTCGGCCCCGCCCGCTGCCTATACCGAAGAGCAGAAGGCCCGGCTGATGGAGCATCTGCACCGCTGGCTGGGGCCGGTGAGCGAGGTGATTCCCCCGGCCGAGCGCGGCGGAGTGGAGCTGCTGGTGCTGCGGCCCAACCGCCACCGGCACTGGACGGTGCTCGTCACCTGCGGCATGGGCGCCGCGCCCATGAACGTGCCGCCGGAGCTGGCGGGCTTCGGGGCCGAGCGGGCCGAGATCATGATGTATCTGCCGCCCCATTGGGATTCCCGCTCCGCCGACCCGCAAAACGCATGGCCGGTGGGCTGGCTGCGGCTGCTGGCCGCCATGCCCCGGGAGCAGGGCACCTGGCTGGGCTGGGGTCACACCATTCCCAACGGGCGGCCCTTTGCCCCCGGCTGCGGCTTCACCGGGGTGATTCTGCTCACCCCCGGCGGCCTGCCGGATGCGGCGGCGGTCTGCCCGCTGCCCGGCGGGGGCGAGGTGAATCTGTATCAGGCCGCGCCCCTTTACAACGAAGAGATGGCCTACAAGCTGGAGCATGAGGCCGAGGGCCTTCTGCGCCTGTTCGACGAAAAGGAGCTGGAGCCCCGGGCCCCCCTGAGCAGCCCGGCCCGGCCCAATGCCTGCCCGGCACAGGGCGGCGCACCGGAGGATGAGGCGCTGCTGGCGCAGATCGAAGCCTGGAACGCCGACCGGCAGTATGAGCGGATTTTAAAGGCCATCGAGGCGGTGCCGCCCGAACAGCGGGGCCCGAAGCTGCTGGGCCAGCAGGCCCGGGCGCTGAACAATCTGGGCCGCTTTGAGGAAGCACTGCAGGTGCTGGATCTGTGCAAAGAACAGAGCGCGGCGGACCCGCTGTGGCATTTCCGGGCCGGGTATGCCTGGTATCATCTGGGCCGGGAGGAAAAGGCGCTGGAGGCCTTTGACCGGGCGGATGAGCTGGCCCCCGGTGACGAGGAGACCGAGCGGTATCTGGACTGGTGCCGCAGCGCCATTGCCCTGCCGGTGCAAAAGCAGCCCTTCACCGAGCGCGTGCGGGACTACTGGGCCGATTTTGCCGCCCGGGAACAGGAGCTGCTGGCTCTGAGCCGTGCAGGCGAAACCCGGCAGGCCCGCCATCTGCACGCGGAGCTGCTGGCCGGGGTGTTTGCCGGGGCGGAGTTCTCGCTGGATACCGCAGCGGATGGCCGCCTGCGCCTTGCGGTGTGGGCCGAGTGCATGCCCACCCGGCTGATTCAGATTCTCTACTGGCAGGAGAAGGCCCCCGAAACGCTGGCCGAGCACTGGGTGTTCTGGGCGGGCCAGCCCGCCGACCCGCAGGCCCCGGCGCTGGAAGGGGCGCTGGTCTGGCCCGAGCGGCGGGGCGAAAAGGCTGTGATGGCCATCTGGGCCCTCGGCCTGCACGCCGGGCAGGACATCGCCCCCGCGGCCCGGCTGCTGAGCCAGGCCATGGGCGAGGGGGCCGCGCTGTGCCGGGTGGAGCGGCTGGAGGTGCTGGCCGCGCCCCGGCCCCAGGGCGGCATGCCGCTGCGGGAGCTGCGGGCGAAGATGGCGGAATGGTTCTGCGGCGGCGACGAAGCCGCGCTGGATCAGGCGCAGGCCATTGCCTGGAACTACCAGAACTACTACTACGAGCCCTCCACCCAGGAGGACTGGGCCCTGCGGCAGGACGTGATCGCCGGGGCCACCTGCTGCAGCGAGCTGCTGGCGGACTATTACCGGGGCGACGATTCCCGCATGGACCGTTTGCAGGCGGACGGCGTGATCGGCGGCTTCTTCTTTTACAGCACCGAACAGGTGCCGGAAGGCCAGCGGGTGGAGCTGCGGGGAAAACTGGAGGACGAATTGCAGAAGGCCGCGGGCGATGATCTGTGGATTCTGGGCGGGGCCACCGGCTTTGCCTATTCCTACATCGACTGCATCTGCTTCGATCTGAAAACCGCCCTGAACGCGGCCAGCGCCCTGCTGAACCGCTACCCCTTCGCGGAGATCGGCTTCCATGTGTTCCGGCTGAACTGCGGCGGGGTGAACCTGCGGGATGAAGCCGGGCTGCCGCCGGAAGAGAAACAAAACTGAACAGACAGAAAAGCGCCCCCGGCCTTGCCAGAACGGCAGGCCCGGGGGCGCTTTGTGTTTTTGTTATTCCTCTTCCATCCGCTTTGCCAGCGCGGCGGCGTAGGCGCCCGGGGGCGGGGGCACCGGGATGGTGCCGCCCTGCCAGGCGGAAAGATAGGCCGCGTTGGTGGCCAGCAGGCTTCCCAGCGCATCCGGCACCGGGCACAGCGGGGCGCGATGGCTCTCCACCGCCGCCAGAAAATCCGCCACGATGCCCGCCTGCTGGGCTTCGTTCGGCTCCTCGGGGGCCTGCCACCGCTCCTCGGTGAAGAAGATGGGCCCGAAATAGCCGGTGGTGGCCCGGGCAAAGTCCCGCTCGTCCTGCGCGAGGCGGCGCAGAGTGAACTGACGGTCATTTTCCAGAATCAGCTGGCCTTTGCTGCCGCTCAGTTCCAGCCGGTTGGTGCCGGGGAACTCCCGGCTGGAGGCGATGAACTGGCCGGTGGCGCCGCCCGGCCAGCGGATATGCAGGGTCACGTCGTTTTCCACCTGAATGGCCCGCTCGGCCCCGAATTCGCACAGGGCGGTCACCTCATTGGGCACCCCGCACAGCCAGGTGAGCAGATCCAGCTGGTGGCTGGCCTGGGTGAGCAGCAGCCCGCCGCCCTCGCCCTTCCAGCTGCCCCGCCAGGGCCCGCTGGCGTGGTAGGCAGGGGTGCGGTACAGGTTGGTGATCAGCCAGCAGGCGCGTTTGAGCTGCCCCAGTGCGCCGCTTTCCGCCAGCTGCTTTGCCTGCTGATAGGCGGCGCTGGCCCGGCGGCAGTAGAGCACCCCGGCGGTGAGCTCCGGGTGGGCCTTGCAGGCGGCCAGCAGGGCGCGGGCCTCGTCCGCGTCCACCGCCAGCGGCTTTTCGATCAGGGGATGCACCCCGGCCTTTAGCGCCTGCAATGCCATGGGCACATGCCGGTTGTGGGGCGTGCAGATCATCACCACGTCCACAAGGCCGCTGTGCAGCATGGCTTCGTAATCGGTGAAGAGGGCGGTGTCCGGGGTGCAGAAGGCGTCCCGGGCGCCGGTCAGGTGAGCCATGTTCCGGCTGGACAGGGCGGTGACGCGCCCGCCGGAGATTTTTCCGGCGGCGAACAGGCCCAGATACACCCGGGCGATGGAGCCGATGCCGGCAATGCCAACGCGCAGCATGGCGATTCCTCCTTTGAAAACAGAATGATCAGGCCAGATGCTGCAACAGAAATTCCAGCTGGGCGTCCTCATACCAGTTTACCCGCTCATGGGTGTATTTGTCGAATAAAATCTGCCGTTTGTCTGTGCTGGTTGAATGCTGGAACAGGGCCTGCTGGGCAGCAGCGGGGCTGAGCGGGTCCATCCGGCTGCTGCCCAGCAGAAAGGCGCAGCTGGATGGCGGGGCAAAATTCATGCAGTCCAGATGATCCAGTGCGCAGAACAGCTCTTCCTGCCGGCTGCGGGTGGGATTTTGGGCGCGGAACCAGTTGGTCAGGGGCTGATAATAGCCGCCCGCGCCGGCGCCTGCCATGGTTCGCAGATCCAGCAGCAGTGGGTTTAGCACCGTGCAGACAGTCACCGCGTCGCTTTGGGCGGCACACAACAGCGCCATCGCGCCGCCCAGCCCTTCGCCGCTCACGGCGACAGGCAGGTGCGGAAAAAGCTGCCGTGCGGCGCGCAATGCCCGCAAAGCGGCTTTGTAAGTGCGCAGCAGTACTGGTACGCCGCCGGGGGTTTGGGGGTCTGGCGCACCGCAGCATACCGCGGCGTCGGCGGGCAGCTCGGGGGCCAACACGGCGCAGCCTGCAGGCAGATATCGGCTCAGATAGTAATGGCCCCGTGCGGAACGGCCGATATCATGAAAGTCGATCAGCACGCTGGTGGGGGTAGCTGGCCGGAGCAGCCGAGCGCAGAGTACGTCCTCGCCGTTTTGCAATATCAGGCGGCAGAACGCGGCCTGCGGGGAGGAAAATTCTTCGGTTTCGTGCAGATCGTCTGGAGCAAGACTCGCCTGACAGGTGTTCCAGAAAATGTCAAAATCCACAGGATGCTGCGTGGAGCAGGTGGGTGCAGGCCAGTTGGTACGGTTTGTCATACATATTCCTCCTCTTCCCAGAGATCGGGCCCCTGACAGCAGAAAAAGCGAATCAGCCGGTCATCAAATTCCTGAATCTCTTCATGGGCAAAATCCGGATACAGCAGATGTCGCTTAGGCGAGGTGATCCGGTTGTAGACCGCATACTGGGTAACAGGTGGGCAGATCGTGTCTTGAAAACCGGTGGCAAACAGCACCGGGCAGCGAACCATGGGGGCAAAGTTGATGGTATCCACATAGCCAAGTTTGCGGAAGATTTCGTCAGTATGAAGGCCCATCGGGTCGAACCAGCGCATGTAATAGCGCAGACCCTCGTAGGCGATCAGATCGGCATCCAACTCCCAGACTTTCTGGAAATCACTGAGAAACGGATACTGGATGCCTGCCTTCCGGATCAGATCCGAATGGAGGGCGGCGGTGGCCAGCGCAAGCGCACCGCCCTGAGAACCGCCGTTCACATAGACCCGGTCCAGATCCAGGCCGGGCAGCTGCCGGGCAATGCGGATCAGCAGGGCAATATCCTGATGAACCTTGACATAATACATCTGTTCAGGTGGACCGTCCAGTCCAAGAATCATGTTGCCGCTGGCACGAGTGCTCTGGTAGGAGGCGGCATCCAGGCTGGCACCCCCCTGGCCCCGGCAGTCCATGGCCAGCATGGCCACTCCCATGCTGGCGGCGTAGCTGGTCAGCTCCAACCAGCTGCGGGTGGCGCCGGGGTAACCGTGGAAATGCAGCAGCAGCGGTACCGGCTGCTCCGACGCGGGGCGGATGTATTTGGCATAGAGCAGCGAACCATCTGCCCCGCGAAAGCGCAGCTCCTGATAGCGCACGGAACCACGGGCGGGAAATGGGCCGTCACGCAGTTCCCATTCTAACGGGACACGATTCATCTCCGCCATGCGTTCGGCCCAGAAGACGGCGAAATCCTCTGGGCAGGGGGTGGTACCCCGATAGGAGTCCAGAAAAGAACGGTCATCGGGTTTCCATGTCATAAAAACACTTCCTTATATGTTGAGTATTTGAAGGCAGAATCCGGAACGAACCGGACTTGCCTTGTATCAGTTGAAGGTGGTGCGTTCAAACAGGTGGGAGACCTGCGCCGCCAGCAGGCTGTGCTCCGGGGCCGAAAGCTTCGGGTCCTGCTCCAGCAGCTCGTGGGCGCATTTCTGGGCGGCCTCCAGCGTGCGGGTATCGCCCATCAGATCGGCCAGCTGCAGGGTGGGCAGGCCGTGCTGCCGGTCGCCGAAGAAGTCGCCGGGGCCGCGGGTTTCCAGATCGTATTTGGCAATCTCGAAGCCGTCCTGTGTATGGCAGAGAAAGCGCAGCCGGTCCCGCACCGCTTCGCCGGTGTGGTCGCTGATGAGAATGCAGTAGGCTTCGCCGCCGCCCCGGCCCACCCGGCCCCGCAGCTGGTGCAGCGCCGACAGACCGTACCGCTCGGCGTTTTCGATCACCATCACGGTGGCGTTGGGCACGTCCACGCCCACCTCGATCACGGTGGTGGAGACCAGCACGTCCAGCTCGCCGTTTTTGAACTGGTCCATCACGGCGGCTTTTTCTTTCGGCTTCAGCTTGCCGTGCATCAGGCCGATGCGCCGGTGGGGCAGAAGGGCCCCGGCCACGTCGGTGAGGTAGCTGGTCACCGCCTGCAGATCCGCCGCGCCGGGCGCTTCGGTATCACTCTCCTCCACCCGGGGGCAGACGATGTACACCTGATGGCCCTTGTCGATCTGGTCGTCCAGAAAATGATACATGTCCCGCCGCTTTTTGCCGGTCACCGCATAGGTTTTCACCGGCAGGCGGCCGGGGGGCAGCTCGTCCAGAATGGAGATGTCCAGATCGCCGTACATCAGAAGGCCCAGCGTGCGGGGGATGGGCGTGGCGCTCATCACCAGCACATGGGGGGCGGTGGATTTATCCGCCAGCAGGCCCCGCTGGCGCACGCCGAACCGGTGCTGCTCGTCCACCACCGCGAAGCCCAGACGAGCAAACTCCACCCCGCTGCTGATCACCGCGTGGGTGCCTACGACTAAATCCGCTTCGTGGGCGGCGATGGCCGCCAGCGTGGTGCGCTTCTGGGCAGCCTTCATGCCGCCGGTGAGCAGGGCCACCCGAAGCCCGAAGGGCTCGAGAAATGTCTGCAATGTGGCCGCGTGCTGGGCGGCCAGAATCTCGGTGGGGGCCATGAGGGCGCTCTGATAGCCGTTTTTCGCGGCCATGTAGATGCCCGCCGCGGCCACAAGGGTTTTGCCGCTGCCCACGTCCCCCTGCAACAGCCGGTTCATGGGCCGCTTGGCCGCCATGTCGGCGCAGATTTCGGAGGCGGCCCGCCGCTGGGCCCCGGTGGGGGAGAAGGGCAGGCTGTCCCAGAAGGGGGTGAGGCCGGTGGGCTGCATGGGTGCGCCGCTCTTCACCGCGCCCCGGCTTTTTAAAAGGCTCAGGCCGATCTGCAGGGTGAACAATTCTTCAAACACCAGCCGCCGCCGTGCCGCGGCCAGTGCCTGCGGGGAGGAGGGGTGGTGGATGTTCTTCACCGCCGTCCATTTATCCGGCATCCGGAAGCGGGGCAGATAGTCCGGCGGCAGCGGCTCGGGCAGTGGGTCGGCCGCGGCCAGCGCGTTCTCCACGCAGCGGGCGATCTGGCCGCTGGCCAGGCCCTCGGTCTGGGGGTAGACCGCCACAAAGGGCTTGCGCTCCACCTCCGCCCGGGTGCGCACGATGGGGTTTGCCATCTCCCGGCGGGAGAGTGCGCCCTTGGCTCGGCCCTCGAAATAGTATTCCTCGCCCAGCAGCAGCTTGTCCGCCATGAAATGGGTGTTGAACCAGGTGAGGGTCAGCGTGCCGGTGTCGTCCGCGGCGGTGGCCTGCACCATGGTGCGACCGCCGGGCAGGCGCACCGCACCCTTTTTGGCGCAGACTTCGGCCCTGATGACCACCTCGGTGCCGGAGGGGGCTTCGGCAATGGGGCTGGGCTGGCTGTAATCAATGTAGCGGCGGGGATAGTGGCAGAGCAGATCGCCTACGGTGGCGATGCCCAGCCGGGCGAACCGCTCGGCCAGCCTGGGGCCCACGCCCTTGACGTATTGAATGGGGGTATCCGGCTTCATGGCGGGGTCTCCTTTTGGGTTGAGAATCAAAAAGCGCCGCCGGTTTCCGGCGGCGCTCAGAATAGGCAAAACGCTTGCGATCAGGGAAGAATTACTCCACGCTGATCATGTAGTAGTAGACGGGCTGGCCGCCGTTGATCAGGGTGACCTCGATGCCGTCGCCCACCTTGGCCTGCACCAGCTCCAGCGTGCGCTGGGCGTCCTCCTCGCTCACGTCGCAGCCGGAGATCAGGGTGATGAAGCTGGTATCCTTCTTCACCATGCTGCGGGCAAGGCGGTAGGTGGTCTTGGTGATGTCGGTGCCGATGTTCACGATCTTGCCGTTCTCCATGGCCATGATCTCGCCCTTCTTGATCTTGTGGCCGTCGAAGTCGCTGTTGCGGGCGGCGAAGGTCACAAGGCCGGTGCTCACCTGACCGGCAGCCTGCATCATGTTGATGGTGTTGGCGTCCACGGTGGCGTCCGGATCAAAGCTCAGCATGGCGGTGATGCCCTGCGGGATGGTGCGGGTGGGCAGCACCACAATGCGCCGGTCGGCCAGCTTCTGGGCCTGCTCGGCGGCCATGATGATGTTCTTGTTGTTGGGCAGCACGAACACGGTCTTGGCGGGCACGCTCTGCACCGCGGCCACAATGTCCTCGGTGGAGGGGTTCATGGTCTGGCCGCCGGAAACCACGGCGGAAACGCCCAGATCGGTGAACACGTTGGCCAGACCCTCGCCGGCGGCCACGGCCACAAAGCCGTACTCCTGATCCGGGTCAACGGCAGCGTACACAAAGGGGCTGGTCTGCTCGGCCTGCTCGGCTTCCCGCTGCTTCTCCAGGCCCTTGCCCTGCTTCTGGCGGGCCAGGAACTGCTCGTGCATGTTCTCGATCTTGAAGCCGGTCAGGTAGCCGTACTGGATGGCATGGCTCAGGATCTTGCCGGGGTCGGCGGTGTGCACATGGCAGTTGATCACGTCGTCGTCCTCAATGACCACAACGCTGTCGCCGTTGCTCTCGCAGAAGGCGCGCAGCTTGTCGCTGGAAACGCCCTCGTTCTTGTTCACCAAAAACTGGGTGCAGTAGCCGTTCTTGATGTCCTCAACCTTCATCAGGTCGTCGCTGAACACGCCCTTGCCGGCGGCGTCGCTGGAGTGCTTGACCTTGCTATGGGTCTGCTCCTCGCCCTTCACGGGCTCGCCGCCCTTGAATACGATGTCCATGCCCTCGAAGATCACCATCAGGCCCTGGCCGCCCGCGTCCACCACGCCGGCCTTCTTCAGAACCGGCAGCTGGTTGGGGGTGTTGTCCAGCGCGCGCTGGCCGGCGGAAAGCACCAGAGTCCACAGCTCGTTCACGTCGGCCAGGCCGCTGGCAGAAGCTTCCTCGCTGGCGATGCGGGCCACGGTGAGCATGGTGCCCTCGGTGGGCTTCATCACGGCCTTGTAGGCGGCTTCCACGCCCTTTTCCAGCGCGTGGACCAGATCCTCGGCGCCGGCTTCCTTCTTGCCGTCCAGCGCCTTGGAAAGGCCCCGGAACAACAGGCTGGTAATAACGCCGGAGTTGCCGCGGGCGCCGCGCAGCATGGCGGAAGCGGCCACCTTGGCGGCCTCGCCCACGGTGCAGCTGTCGGGCAGGTTTTCCAGCTCACGGGCAGCGGCCATCACGGTCATGCTCATGTTGGTGCCGGTGTCGCCGTCCGGCACGGGGAAAACGTTCAGCTCGTCCACACGGGAACGCTGGTTGGAGATGTTGTTGGCGCCGGAGATGATGGCGTCACGCAGGATCTTACCGGTAATCATAAGCTATTGCACCTCATGTAAAGTAAAGTATCGTTGTTTTATGGGGCGGAATCAGTCCGCCACGATGTCGTCCACCGAGACCTCGATGCGGGCCACGGTCAGGCCGGTGGCCTTTTCCACCTCGTGCTTGACCTTGTGGGTGATGCTCTTCACGATGGTGGCGATGTTCAGCCCGTAGCCCACCTTAATGTGCAGTTCGATGGTGAGGCTGCGGTCCGACTGGGTCACGCGAACGCCCTTTTCCGGGAAATCGCTGCCGAACACCAGGCTCTTCAGATCGTCGCCGCGGCCGCCGGTGGCCATGCCCGCCACGCCGTAGCAGCTGCGGGCTGCCTGGCTGACCAGCTCGGCGAAGTAGTCCGACGTCATGCTTATGGTGCCCATGGGGTTTTGCAATGTGATCATAAACTGCCGCTCCTTTGCAATTTGTATCCGCCCGTGGGCGTGGGGTCTGTTATTCGGCCGCGTCGAAGCGCAGGCCTTCCAGCGAATAGAATACGTTGCTGATGGAACAGCTCAGCCCGCTGATGCCGCTGCTGTGCACCACCGTGCCGTTGCGCCACACCAGCGGCACAAAGGGCATTTCGGCGGCGAAAGCCGTTTCCAGCGCGCCGGCGGTGTTCTGGTCCGCCTTGAAGGCGGTGTAGGCGGCGGCGAGCGCTTCGCTTTGCACGATGCCCACGCTGGCCTGCCCCCCTTCAAAAAAGGGACTCATATCCATATTATTATACAACTTGACCTCGCCGATGTACAGGTCAAAATCACCGGATGCAACTTTTTGGGTGTAAACGTCAAAATCCGACGCTTCCTCCACCGTCACATACAGCCCGGCGGCGGCCAGCTGGTCCTTGATCAGGCTGGCGGCGTAGCGCTTGTAGGTGTTGCCGCTGTAAACCAGCAGCCGCAGGTTCACTCGCTGGCCGTCGGCGTCCTGATAATAGCCCGCCGCGTCCAGCGTGTAGCCCAGCGCGGCCAGATCTGCGGCGGCCTGCTCGGCGCTCACTTCGGCGGTGGACTGGATCACATGGCTGTCGGCCACGCAGTCGTAGTGGTCGTTGATGCAGCCGGTGGCCGGGTAGGCCCGGGCATAATAGCTTTTCTGGGCAATCTGGGTGCGGTCGATCAGCTGGCTGAGCAGCGCCCGGCCCGCCGCGGTGGTGAGCAGAGGGCTTTTGGTTCCGCTTTCCGGCGGGGTGGCGTTCACGCCCAGAAACACCAGATTGTTGGTTTTGTAATAGTCCGACACGCTGGAAAAGCCGGCGCTGGTCTGGGCCGAGTCGCTGGCGGTGTACAGGTTCAGGCTGCCCACCGCAAAGCCGGAGACCATCTCTTCATAGCTGCTCACCTCGGTGAGGTAGATGGTGTCCGGCCCGTTTTCCGCGAAGGCGCAGGAGTTGTTGCGCACCAGGCTGCCGCTGTCGCCGTAGGTGTAGCGGCCGTTCGGCGTGGGCTGGGCCGCGCCGGTCTCGGCGGCCTTCAGCACCGGAATGTCGCACAGGTAGGCGAACATGGAATCCGGCGAAGCAAGGGTCACGGTCACGGTGTCGCCCTCGGCCTTCACCTCGGTCACACCCGCAAAGCGGGCGGCGTAACGCTCGCTGACCCGGGCGGCCTCCAGGCTGGCGGCGGCGTCCTGGGCGGTGACGGGGGTGCCGTCCGCGAAGGTGCAGCCGGAGCGGATATGGATGGTCACCGTTTCGCCCGCGCTCACGATGGAATCCGCCAGCCGGTATTCCAGCGAAAGCTCCGGCGACAGCTCCACCAGGCATTCAAACAACAGCCCGGCGTTCTGCTCCACCAGATTGGAGGAGGAGGTGTAGGGGTTGAAGCCCGCCGAGGGGGTGTAGCCCAGCACCAGCGCGGTGGGCGCGCCGGCGCTCTGCCCGGGCACAGAGGCCGCGCCCGAAGCGGCGGAGGCGGAAGAGGTGGAGGAGGCCGCCTGCGAGGCGGAGGAAGCCGCCTGCCGGCCGCAGCCGGCAAGCAGGGCAAAACACAGCGCAAGGGCTGCGATGCGGCGAAAACGTGCCATGGGAAACACATCCTTTTCTGGTCAGAATCGGTACCTTAAAGCATATCATAAAACGAGGCCGTTGACCAGCAGAATCGGGCAAAAAAGCACCTTTGCACCGCCCGGCGCCGCCTTCATAAGTTTTTCACACCCCGGGGCGCGAAATGTGTTAAAATAAAGATACCGAATCATGGAATCCCGGACCGGAGCCTTCCGGTTCGTTTTTTGAGAAATGCAGCGCGTAAAGTGAGGTTTTGTGAGTGAATTTGCTGTTCTTTTTAACGCCCAAGCAGGATGTGGCCTTTCTGTATGAGGATTTCACCCTGCGGCAGGCGCTGGAGAAGATGGAGTACCACCGGTATTCCAGCATCCCCGTGCTGAACCGGGTGGGCGAATATGTGGGCACCATGACCGAGGGCGATCTTTTGTGGGCCATCAAGAACCAGGGCATCGATCTGGACGACGCGGAGGACATCCCCTTAAGCAGCATCCCCCGCAAGCGGGACTATAAGCCCGTGGCCGTGACCACCCAGATGGATGAGCTGGTGGCCGCCGCCATGACCCAGAATTTCGTGCCCGTGCTGGACGACAAGAAGAGTTTTATCGGTCTGGTCAAGCGCAATGCCATCATCCAGTACTGCTACGACCGCTACCGGGCCGTGGCCCCCATGCTGGACGGACAGAAAACCGGCAAATCGAGCGAAAGAAAGGTGTTTTGAACAATGGAGTACCGGAAAATCGAGTCCGCCGCCATCGCGGGCAATCCCTTTGAGCTGATCGGCAAAGAGTGGGCGCTGGTGAGCGCCAAAAAGGCCGACGGCACCGTGAACACCATGACCGTGAGCTGGGGCTCCATGGGCGTATTGTGGGGCAAAAACGTGGTGCAGATTTTCCTGCGCCCCCAGCGCTACACCAAGGAGTTCGTGGACGAGGCCGGCCGCTTCACCCTGAGCTTTTACGGCGAAGGGGCGAAGAAGGAATTGGGCTATCTGGGCAAGGTGAGCGGCCGGGACGAGGACAAGATGGCCAAGGTGGGCTACACCGTGAAGGACTTCGACGGCGCGCCCGCCTTCGACGGGGCCCGGCTGGTGCTGGTCTGCCGCAGCCTGTATGCCCAGACGCTGGAGCCGGAGTGCTTTTTGCCCGGCAACAGCTGCGATAAGGACTGCTACCCCCAAAAGGACTACCACACCATGTATGTGGCCGAGATCGAGGCCGTGTACGAGAAGGCGGAATAAGCTGTTTTTTATTGATATCGAAAAGGCCCCCGGAGTTAGCCGGTGTGGCACAAGAAAACGACGGTTCTGCCTTAGGATTTTGGCGCACAAAATGTTCAAAGGGGCGGGCAAGCCACCAAGGCTTGCGCCGCCCCTTTTCGCACTTTCTGCATCCAAAATCCTGGGGCAGAACTGTCCTGCACCGGAAAAGGCCCGATTTTGATGGGAGTGCAAGGAAAAGACCCGCAGGCACCCTTGGTGGTTGTCAAGGGGCTTTGACGCTGCAATCCCGCAAAAGCGGACCTTTTCCGGCGTCGTTTTCTTATGTCACCCCGGCTCTTTTTCCGGGGGCCTTTTTACATCTTTCTTTAAAAGGGTTGTTTATCGGACTGCATTTTGCCGCGGAATGATGCAAAGTACAAATTATCGGACTTATGTTCTGATAGAATAAAACCATCGGAAGGGGGCGCGGCCCCCGAAAACACAACATCGACAAAAATTGAGAAAGGCAGGGTCGGGTATGGATTGCATCATTCGGAACGTGGGGTCTCATGTGGAGGTATACAGCCGCAGCGGCGTGTTTCTGTTCTCGGCCGACAACACCCGCGAGGCCATGGAGGAGCTGGGCCAGGCGGGCTGAGCCTGTAAGGTGGCGATACGCCCGGCGGGGCGGATGAAAAATCTGCCGGCAGGGGGCGAAAGATGAAATAAAAGGCCGCTCCGGCCCGTTCTGTATATGAATGGATCAAACGGAAAGGGAGTGTGCCGCCATGACAGAGAAACGCAGCGTAAACAGAAGAAAAGAGATCACCGCCGCGCTGGTGCTGGCTCTGGCACTGGGCCTGCTGATGGCAGGCTGCGGCGGGCAGACAGCGAACCCCGGCGAAGGCGGGGCGGACCGGAACGTGGTGTCCGGCAGCAGCACACCCCAGACTGCGCAGGACGCCATGGCCTTTCTGGAGGGCAGCCTGCGCCCCTGCGAGGGCGGCGTGGAGTTCACCCTGCCCGAGGGCTGGCCCGGTGAGGACTGGAACATCCAGATCTGCGGGCGGGCCGCCATGGGCGAGGGCGGCATGAGCGTGCATCTGCTGGAAAAGGAGAACGTGGAAAAGGCATGGAAGCCGGGGCAGACCTATCAGATCGAATGCGCCGAGGGCTATCTGGAGCTGAACATGAGCGCGGCGCTGGATTCGGACGACGGGCTGGAGCCGCTTTCGGTGGATCTGCTGGCACTGGCGCTGGGGCAGCCCCAGCCGGAGCAGCCGGATGCCCCCGAGGCGCAGCCGGTGGAAAGCCAGCCGGAAAGCGCCAGCGAGCAGGACATGACCCAGCGGGTGAGCGCCCGGTTCCCCGCCTATCAGGAGGGGCGAAACGAGTTCAACGGGGAATATTACGATCAGGCCCCCTTCACCGCCAGCTTTCTGCTGCCCCAAGGCTGGAGCCTGACGGAGCCGGAGGAAAGCGAGCGGGTGTTTGATCAGGGCATGAACACCCAGCTGCTGATCTGCGACAGCGCGGGCAACGCCGTGGGCCGCATCGGCTACGGGTTGATCGAGCCCACCGAGCCGGGCAACGAGCCGGAGGAGGGGGAGTATTACAAGCTGGTGTACAGCTATCTGCGCACCCCGTCCAGCTGCTTCTGGGAGGATTACCGGGTGGTGAAAAAGACCGCCGCCGGCGAAAACGCGGTGGCCACCGTGTATTTCGGTGAGTCCGAGCCGGGATACGCCACCGAAGAGCGCACCGCCCACGGGGCCCTGGCCTACGATAAGGAGCTGGGGGTCTATGTGGCCCTGCGCATGGAGGAGGATGCCCCCTTCACCGCCGATCAGGTGGAAACCCTGGCCCAGAGCCTGACGCTGGCAGCCGTGGCCTGACGGTCAGCAAACGCCAGAACAACAAAAAACCAGCCGCCGCAACATTCCGGTTGCGGCGGCTGGTTTTGACTTTATTGGATAAGGCTTGTCCGGCGCTTACACCCGGCGCTTACACATAGAACAGCATGGTGCTGTAGCTGGGCAGGGGCCAGTACTCCGCACCGCAGATGGACTCGGCGGCGTCGGCGGCGGCACGCAGGTCGGCCATGGCGGGCAGAACCACATCGTGGTAGCAGCGGCCGGTGGCCAGCGCGCCCTCGCTGCGCTCGGCCTTCTCCACGCAGGCTTCCAGCCGGTCGGCCGCGTCGCTCATGGCGTCGGTGTAGTTGGTCAGCTGGCGCAGCACCTTCTCCTCGGCCTTGCAGCTGATGCCCGGGCAGGCGGTCTTTTTCCGGTTCATGCCCTTGGCAATGTCGCCCATGTAGCGGCTGGCGGCGGGCACCAGCTGGCGGCGGGCCATTTCCAGCATGGTAACGGCCTCAATGTGGCGAACCTTGGCGTAGTTCTCCAGCTTTACCTCGTAGCGGCTGCGGCACTCGGTCTCGTTCAGAACGCCCATCTGCTCGAACAGGGCGATGTTCTTCGGGTCCACAAAGGCGCCCAGAGCTTCGCATGCGCTGGGCTCGTTCTTCAGGCCGCGGCGGGCGGCTTCTTCCTCCCACTCCTTGCTGTAGCCGTTGCCGTTGAAGATCACCCGCTTGTGGTCGCGGATGGTGCGCTTGATCAGGGCAACCACGGCCTTGTCGAAGTCCTCGGCCTGCTCCAGCTCGTCGGCGTAGCCCTTCAGCTCCTTGGCCACGGCGGTGTTCAGCACGGTGTTGGCGTCGGAGATGTTCACCGAGGAGCCGGGCATGCGGAACTCGAACTTGTTGCCGGTGAAGGCGAAGGGGCTGGTGCGGTTGCGGTCGGTGTCGTCCTTGGCGAACTGGGGCAGAACCTCCACGCCCAGGTCGATCTTGGCGGCGGCGGGGGCCACGTACTCGCTGCCGGAGGCGATGGCGTCCAGAATGCCCTCCAGCACCTCGCCCATGAAGATGGACACGATGGCCGGGGGCGCCTCGTTGCCGCCCAGACGGTGCTCGTTGCCCGCGCCCACGATGCTCATGCGCAGAAGATCGTTGTATTCATCCACGGCCTTGATGATGGCGGCCAGGAAAATCAGGAACTGCAGGTTGTCCTTGGGGGTGTCGCCCGGGTCCAGCAGGTTCATGCCGGGGGCGGACAGAGACCAGTTGTTGTGCTTGCCGCTGCCGTTCACGCCGTCGAAGGGCTTTTCGTGCAGCAGGCACACAAGGCCGTGCTTCGGGGCCAGCTTCTTCATCATCTCCATGGTGAGCAGGTTGTGGTCCACCGCCACGTTGCACCGGTCGAAGATGGGGGCCAGCTCGTGCTGGCAGGGGGCAACCTCGTTGTGCTTGGTCTTGGCGGAAACGCCCAGCTTCCACAGCTCCTTGTCCAGATCCTTCATGAAGGCGGACACTTCCTCACGCAGGGCGCCGAAGTAGTGCTCCTCCATCTCCTGACCCTTGGAGGGGGCCGCGCCGAACAGGGTGCGGCCGGTGAGGATCAGATCCTCGCGGGCGTCGTAGTGCTCCTTCTTGATCAGGAAATACTCCTGCTCGGGGCCAACGGTCACGTCCACATGGCTCACGTCCTTGCCGAACAGGTGCAGCACCCGCCTGGCCTGGGTGGTCACAGCCTTCATGCTGCGCAGCAGAGGGGTTTTCTTGTCCAGCGCTTCGCCGGTCCAGCTGCAGAAGGCGGTGGGGATGCACAGGGTGCCGTCCTTGATGAAGGCGTAGCTGGTGGGATCCCAGGCGGTGTAGCCGCGGGCCTCGGCGGTGGCGCGCAGGCCGCCGTTGGGGAAGCTGGAAGCATCCGATTCGCCCTTCACCAGCTCCTTGCCGGAGAACTCCATGATGGCGGTGCCGTCCTTGTTGGGGCTCAAAAAGCTGTCGTGCTTTTCGCTGGTGATGCCGGTGAGCGGCTGGAACCAGTGGGTGTAGTGAGTGGCGCCGTTTTCAATGGCCCAGTCCCGCATGACGCTGGCCACGATGTTGGCCAGATCCAGATCCAGCGCCGCGCCCCGCTGCAGGGTGGCCTTCAGGCTCTTGTAGGTGGCGCTGGGCAGGCGCTCCTTCATCACATGCTCGTTGAACACGAGCGAACCGTAGATCTCCTTGGTGTTGGCTGGTGCCATAACTGTTCCTCCCTCACACAAAAGGCCGGACGGGTCCGGCGGTTTCCCATACGAATATTTCACAAAAAATTATATGTTTTTTTACACCCGCCGTCAATTCAAAACAAGGGCCCGGCTTTGCAGTTTGGCGGGTTTGCAAAGACCGGGCCCATGGCGGCAAAAATTGTTGGTGACAGTGCCGAGAAGCGGCGGCGAAAAGTGTGATTTTTCCCGGCCGCAGCGGCGGATTGAACGGCCCGCCCGGGCGGCAGTGCACCGGTTCGGGCGGCGCCCGGCCAGCCCGCCGGTCAGATCACCTGTCAGATCACCTGGAACAGGAAGAATTTCAGGTAGTTGGTTTCCTCCACGTTCCACAGAATGGGGTGATCCGGGGCCTGCTGGCGCACCTCGATCTGGCGCAGCTGGCGGCCCGCGTCCGCCGCGGCGCTTTTCAGCATCTTGACGAACATCTCCTCGGTGGCGAAGTGGCTGCAGCTGGCGGTGGCCAGATAGCCGCCCCGGGGCAGCAGCTTCATGGCCCGGTAGTTGATCTCCTTATAGCCCCGCATGGCGTTGGCCGCGGTTTTGCGGGCCTTGGTGAAGGCGGGCGGATCCAGAATGATAAAGTCGTAATTGTGGGTGCCCTCCAGCGTGGGCAGCAGCTCGAACACGTCGGTGCACACAAAGTCCATCCGGTCGGCCAGGCCGTTGCGCTCGGCGTTGGCGCGGGCCATGTCCACCGCGGTCTGGCTCACGTCCACCGCGGTCACATGGGCAGCCCCGCCGTAGGCGGCGTTCAGCGCAAAGCTGCCGGTGTGGGTGAAGCAGTCCAGCACCCGCTTGCCCCGGGCAAGCTTTGCCACCTGCCGGCGATTGTATTTCTGATCCAGGAAAAAGCCGGTTTTCTGGCCGTTTTCAAAATCCACCGCGTAGCGCACCCCGTTTTCGCAGATTTCGGTGCAGGTGGAGGCGGGGTGATCCTCGCCGTGCAGCTCGAACCAGCCCTTGTTTTCAAACAGGCCCTCCCGGGCGCGCAGGGCCACGTCGTTGCGCTCGTAAATGCCGCTGATGATCTGGCCGTCGGCGCGCAGCACATCCACCAGTAAGGGGAACAGCTGGGCCTTGCGGATCTCCATGCCGTAGGAGAGGGTCTGGGTGACCAGAATGTCGCCAAAACGATCCACGGTCAGGCCGGGCATCTGATCCGCCTCACCGAAAATCACCCGGCAGCAGGAAAGATCCTCTTCGCCCATCACGGTTTTCCGGTAGGCCCAGGCGTACTCAAAGCGCCGCCGCCAGAAGGCCTCGTCGAAGCTGTCGTTGGCGTTGCGGCTGATCAGCCGGATGCGGATCTTGCTCTCCCAGCTCAGGAAGCCGGTGCCCAGATAACGGCCCTTGCCGCTCACCACGTCCACCAGTGCGCCGTTCTCCGGCATGGTTTCCGGCTGGCCGGTGAGCTCATCGGCATAGACCCAGGGATGGCCGCTCAGAATGCTGTTCTCGGCCTTTTTGGTCACGGTGTAAACGGGGTAGGGACGGGTCTGTTTCATGGTGCACTTTCCTTTCCTGACGGTTTCTTTTATAATAAAACCGGACGCTTTTGCGGGGCCCCGGGCCCCGCCTGTAAAATTTTCCGTATCAATTCAAGTATAACCGGTTTGCACCCCGGTGGCAAGCGAAATCCGCCGCCGCAAAGCAGCCGGGAAAAGGAGAGATTCGCCATGGAGATCGAACGCAAATGGCTGGTAAAGGGCTGGCCGGAGGGCCTTACCCCGGTGAAAACCTTCGTGATGCGGCAGGGCTATGTGACAACCCGCCCCACCGTGCGCATCCGCAGCGAGGAGTCGGGGGGAAAAACCGACTACATCCTCTGCCTGAAAGGCAAGGCCAGCGCGGACGGCCTTGCCCGGGAGGAGATCGAAGCGCCCATCGACCCGGCCCTCTTTGCCCGGCTGGAGGCCTTTCTGCAGCGGCCCCTCATCCAGAAGGAGCAGCGGCGCTACCCGCTGGAGGGCGGCCTTGTGCTGGAGGTGAACCAGGTGGATGCGGGCCAGCCCGGCGAGTTCTTCTATGCCGAGGTGGAATTTGCCACCGAGGACGCCGCCCGCGCCTGGCAGCCCGGCGCGCTGGCGGGGTATCTGGAAAACGAGGTCACCGGTACGCCGGGCCAGAGCATGGCCGCCTACTGGTGCGCCACCCGGGGCGATCTGGCCGACGAATACCGGGTGGAGTAATTCCCGGCGGGAAAGTTTTCCACAAAAATACGAAAAGTATTCCACGGTTTTCGACAGGTTTTCAACATCGGGGTTTTCCCCGGGGTGTGGAAAACCCGGCCGTCCGGTAAAATTTCTGTAAAATCCGGTGAGAAACTGGAAAAAATCCGGTAACAGGAATGATTTTTAACAAGGCAAGGGCCCCTGTGTTTCCCATTGTGTGGAAAACAGGGGCCCTTTTTACCGGGTTTTCCACACAAAAAAGTGGAAAGTGTTGAAAACCGGCGCTTTGCCGCCTTGCGCTGCCGAAGCCTGTGCAGGAACCCCCGCCGCCCCCTTCGCATAGGGTGAAGGCAGAGGAAAGGGGGAGAGAGGGATGCACCAGATTCTGGCGGCGGTATCCATGACCGTATTTCCCTGCCTGTGCACGGCGCTGGGGGCGGGGGCGGTGTTTCTGGCCCGGCCCGCGCCGGGCGGCGGGGCGGGGCAGGGGCTGGCCGGCGGCGTGATGCTGGCGGCCTGTGTGTTCAATCTGCTGCTGCCCGCGGCCGAAAGCGGCTGGCTTGCCCCGGCGGCGGGGCTGGTGGCCGGGGCGGCATTGCTGCTGCTGGCCGAGCGGCTGGCCGGAGCGCTGGAAAACGGCTCTGGAAAAAAGGGCCCGGTGAGTGGCTGGGGCGCGGCGCTGGCCATTGGGCTGCACAACC
>ENA-OQIJ01000121-OQIJ01000121.1-human-gut-metagenome-genome-assembly--contig:-NODE-121-length-23277-cov-2.766263_pt1 | contig 23277 bp, 20 predicted proteins | sample MGYA00242582_ERZ504747 | MGnify/ENA primary metagenome ERZ504747 (study PRJEB26092, sample SAMD00036435) | human gut metagenome | host: Homo sapiens | study: EMG produced TPA metagenomics assembly of...
AGGCGACGGAAATCGGCCTCGTCGTCGCGTTTGAGCTTGTAGCGGCAGGTGCCGAGGGCGGAAGAGGGCGTCTGCTTGAGCAGGTCAAGCTCGCGGCCGGGCAGGTTCGTGAGGTCGTACAGCCGGTCGTCCAGCACGCCTTCGATACCGTGGATGCCGCCCCACACGCGGTCGTACAGCGGGTTCAGCTGGTTCGCGCGGATGACGCCGGCCAGGCTGGCGTTGATGACGGCGTCGGGCCGCCGGATTGTGCAACAAGGCAGGTGCTCATGAAAATGGCGCTCCTGTTCTCTCGGTTCCGTTTCGACGCATGCGCCCCAGTATGATGCTGCGCGCAGCCTGCGGCAAACTTTTCCTTGCGTTCTCCATTGGAGTATCGTAGGATACATACCGTTGGTATGTTAATGACAGGCAGGATCGAAGGAGGGCTCATGGCGCGCAACAAGCACCCCGAGGAGACGGTGAACCGCATCCTCGACGTGGCGTTGGCCCTGTTCTTCGAGAAGGGCTACGACGACACGAGCATTCAGGACATCATCGACGGCCTGGGCGGATTGACGAAGGGCGCGGTGTACCACCACTTCAAGTCGAAGGAAGACATCCTGACGGCGGCCATCGACCGCGACAACCGCGGCCTGTACGCCGAGCTCAAGCGCATCCGCGACGACGGTCGCATGAACGGGGCCGAGAAGCTCCAGACGCTGTTCGCCGCCTCTATCGAGGGGCCGCAGATGGACACGTGGGCGAACGTGGCGCCCGACATCGACCCGGTGAAGAACTCCCGGCTGCTGGGCATGCAGTACGAGTCGGTGTTCGCGGAGACGGTGCCCGACTTCGTGCTGCCCATCGTGGAGCAGGGCGTGCGCGACGGCAGCATCGTCACCGACCATCCGCGCGAGTTCAGCGAGGTCATCGTGCTGTTGGCGAACCTGTGGGCAAGCCCCATGTTCCGCGCCTGCACCGCCGAGGACCTGCGTGTGCGCGTGGACTACTACATCGACATCGTGAAGCTGCTCGGCGGCCTGACGCTCGACGACGACGGGCTGGGGTCTCTCCTGGAAGGGTACCGCGCGCAGCTGCACGAGCGGTTCGAGGCTCTTCGGAAGGGGAGGGACGATGCATACGCGCCGCAATAACGCGAACGAATGTTTCACGTGAAACATTCGGAGGCGGCTGCGGGGATTCCTCCCGACTTGCCCCTTCCGGTTTCCGCTGCTTCCCGGTTGCGCTGCAACCGTTCTTTTACCCTTTATACATACCAACCGAACGTATGTAAAATGAAAGGACCAACCATGAAAACCTTGCTCAATCCCTCGTTCGTCTCAGTGATCTTCGCGCAGGTGGCCTCGCTGTTCGGCGATGCCGTGCTGCGCTTCGCCCTGCCGCTGTACGTGCTGAACCTCACGGGCTCGGCGGCCCTCATGGGTGCGGTGGCCGCGGCCGCGTGGATTCCCTACATCGTGCTGACGCCCATCGGCGGGGTGGCGGCCGACCGCGTGAACAAGCGCCGCATCATGGCCGTGCTCGACGCGCTGCTGGCCGTGACGTGCGCCGCGTACCTCGCGCTCGACGGCATCATCGACCTCATCGGCCTGTCCATCTGCGCGCTCATCATCCTGTACGCCGCGCAGAGCGTGTATCAGCCCACCGTGCAGGCGGCGGTGCCCTTCATCGTGCCGCGTGACAGCATCGTGCGGGCGACGGCCATCGTCAGCCAGATCAGCGCGCTGTCGGGCCTCGTGGGCCCCGTGCTGGGCGGGTTGCTGTTCGGCCTGTTCGGCATCGAGCCGGTGGTGCTCGTTTCGGGCGTGGCGTTCGCTGCGTCGGCGGTGCTCATCGTGGTGTTCGTGCGCATCCCGCGCGACGCTATCGAGCGCAGCAACGTGGGCGTGGTGCGCACCGTGGTGAACGACATCGCCGAGAGCTTCGCGTTCTTGCGTCACGACCGCCCGGTCATCCTCAAGCTCATCTTCCTCGTGGCCGGCATCAACGTCTCGCTCACGGCGTTCATCCTCATCGGCGCACCGGTTATCGTCACGCAGATCCTCGGCCTGCCGAACCAGTACATGGGCTTTGCCGAAGGTGCCATGGGCGCTGGGCGGCCTGGCGGGCGGCATCTCGGTGGGCGTGTTCGCCCGTCGCCTCAAGCTCGATCGTGCGCCGCTGTTTCTGCTGGTGGCGGCTGTGGCGCTGCTGCCTATCGCCGTCATCTTGGGCGTGTCGATGGACGCCTTTGCGGCGTACGGCATCCTTTTGGCCAGCCTGTTCGTGGCCATGGCGTGCGCAACGATGTTCAGCATCCAGTCTATCTCGTTCGTGCAGCTGGAAACGCCGGGCCACCTCGTGGGCAAGGTGATCGCGCTCATCATGTCGCTGGCGAACTGCGCGCAGCCGTGGGGCAGCTCATCTACGGCGGGCTGTTCGACGCGCTGCGCGGCAACCTCGTGCCGGTGGCGCTGGGCACGGCCCTCATCGCGTTCGTCATCGGCGCCATCACGTTCCGCGTGTTGAAGCGGGGCCTGGCCGAGCTGCCCGCCGACGCGGCAGGCAGCGTTGGGGGCGATGGCGAAAACGCCTCGGAAGACGTCACCGAGGAGCGGCTTCCCGTCAATGCGTAGCGGGCGCTGCCCTACAGGTTCTCGTCCATGGCGAACGATAGGCGCGAATCTTCGGCGGCGGCCATCACGAGGTCTTGCAGCAGCGTGTGCAAATCGGCCAGCAGCTCGTCCATGAACGCGCGGTTCTCCCTAGTGAGCGCCTCGGTGAGCGCCTCGCCCGCAAGCGGGGCGCACGTGGCGTCGGTGCGTGCTACAAACGCGTGCGCCTTGCAGCGGCAGGCCCCCAGGAAGTCGTCGACCGGCTTGGACGCCGACGCGTAGCGGCTCTCGGTCAGCATGCCGAGGGTGCGCAGCAGCCAGTAGGCGCTCGTGGTTTCGGGCCGCGCGCCTGTGTGCTCCCACACCGGATGCGCGCTCGATGCATTCGCTAAGAACGGCACGAACGGCGAGAACGCCGTGGTGCCGAGCGCCACCCAGTGCACGCCCGCCCGCTCGGCCGGCATGCCCGGACGAATTTGCAGGATGTGGCCCTCCTGCGTGCGCGACAGCGAGATGGCGCGGTAGCGGCCGCGGCTGCGCTCGTCGCCGTCGGAGCCGAGCGGGTCGAACGGCGTGCCGTTGAAGTGCGAGCTCAGTACGGACGCCACGTCGTCGACGCTGATGAGCCGCGTCGCGCGGCAGATGAACGGCAGGTCAAGATCTTCGGGGTTCTGCTCCACCTCGGGGCTGAAGGTGCGTTGCCCGAACCAGACGCGCGGGGTGTTGTAGTGCGCGTCCTGCTGCGTGTACGTGCCGAAGATGCGCCGAAAGTCGAACGTGCCGGGGCGCGGGTTCAGCCGGTTGTCGCTGACGAACGCGCGAATGCCCTCGGACGCCATGAAGAAGCTCGAGCCGAAGTCCACCTCCTGGATGGAGATGCGGTTGGCGCACACGGCGTACGCGTCGTCGGGGATGCGCTGCGCCACCCAGTGATGCCCGGTGGCAAGCTCCATGTACCACACCTCGTCGGCGTCGGCGAACAGGATGCTGTTGCTCTCGGCCGACCCGTGCGCGGCCACGATGCCGCCCACGCGACGCACGCCGTCGCGCGCGGACGTGATGAACGGCAGCACCACGCTGAGCAGGGCATCCTCTGCCAACCCGTCCTCCACGAGCGGGTCGAGGGCCAGTACGCGCTCGTTGGCGTACGTGCTTTCGGTGGCGCTCATGGCCACCCCGGCGGCGTTGATGCCGGCTTCCTCGTAGAGGCCTTCGCTCGAATCGGCTTCGGGCGTGGACGTATAGCGGAGCGCTGGGCCATGCAACTCAAGGGCGAAGCCGTTGTTGGCCGAGGTGAACAGCTCGTGGTCGTACGCGGCGGCGGGGACGACGGTGAAGCGCTTCGGCGCGCAGGCGCAGGAGTTGTCCTCCGTGCGCGCGATGAGGGTTGAGCCGTCGAGCGTGGCGGCTTTGCCAACGAGGATGGACGTGCAGGCGCAATGGGTGGACCGCGGCATGGGGCCTCCTGTCGTCGGGCGAGGGTCGCCCTCCATTCTACTCCAGCTCTTCCAGCGAGAGCTTCGTTTTCACGATGCGTTGCACCGATTCGTCGATGCGGTCTTCGGTGAGGCGTCCGTCGCGCACCGCGTCGAGCACGCCTTGGTAGGCGGCGGGGAAGTCGGCGGGCATGAGCACGAGGTCCACCCCGGCTTCGAGGGCGGCAACGCCCACCTGATCGGGCGTGACGTCGCCGACGGCTCCCATGCCCATCGAGTCGGTGATGATGAGGTTGCCGTACCCCAACTCGGTGCGCAGCAGGTCGGTGACGATGGCGGGGTTGATGGAGGCGGGCGCGTCGGTTCCGGTGGCGTTCGGCAGCGACAGGTGGCCCACCATGATGAACGGCACGTCGGCCTTGATGGCGGCCTCGAACGGTACGAGCTCGTCGGCGCGCAGCTCGTCGAGCGACTTCTCGGACACGATGGCGCCTTCGTGGCTGTCGCCCATCACGCCGCCGATGCCGGGGAAGTGCTTCGCGCTGCACAGCATGCCCGCGCTCGCGAACCCGTCCACCTGTGCGGCCACCATGCTCGCCACCGCCTGCGGGTCGTACCGAACGAGCGCAGCGCCATGACGTCGGTGGCGGGATCGCCGCAGATGTCGGCGTCGGGGGGCAAGTCCACGTTGAAGCCCAGGTCGCGCAGGTAGGTGCCGATGGTGCGCGCGACGTCTTCGGCCTGCGCCGTGCCGCCTGCAGCGCCGACGGCGGCCATGTCGCCCACGTTCTGAATGGCGAAGCCGGGGTTGCCCCCGATGCGCGAGACGGTACCGCCCTCCTCGTCGACGCAGGTGAACAACGGCAGCCCGACGGCTTCCTGGGCGTATGCCTGGGAATTCGCCAACATGGTGCGCGTTTGGTCGGGGTCGATGAGGTTTTGCTGGAAGTACGCGATGCCGCCCACGGGGTAGGTGGCCAGTGCTTCCTCGGTGGCGGGGCCGGCTTGCGTGGCAACGTCCACGCCGGTGATGGATTCGGGGCGCACGATGAACAGCTGCGCCACTTTCTGCTCGAGCGTCAGCTCGGCCACTTTCTGCGCAGCGCGCTCGTCAGGGGTGGGCTGACGCGACGGCTCGGGACGCGCGGGGGCGTCGGGGGAGGTGGAAGGCGTTTCCGAGTCGGAGGGGTCGGAGGGGTCGCCGAACTCGGTCGAGGGGCTCTCGGGCGCGGTTTCGGGCGCAGCGGCCACGCAGCCCGCCGCCACCGCGACGCACAAGCACGCCAGCAGCGCGCCGATGAACAACAGACGAACACGCACGGATCAACCTCTTCCCTCGAAACGACGGCGCGCATGAGTCGCGCGCCGGGCTCCCAGTATAGGGCCGAAGCCGGTGCGCGGCCCGAAGATGCTGCCGCTTCGAAAAAGGGTTGAGGCTCAGGCGTTTCCTGCCTAGTCCACGCCGCGCAGCGCCGTACCGGGCACGAGGGCTTGCAGCTCGGGCAGCAGGGCGCGCAGGTCGTCGGGGTTCCAGGCGTGCAGGCGCCCGGGGCCGGCCAGCACGCTTTCCGCATCGATGAAGCTTTGCAGGTACCACGCGGGCGCGCCTTCGATCCATGCGGCCAAGGCGCGCAGGGTCGTCGGCCGTGTGCAGCTCGAGCACCACGGTGGTGCGCAGCTCGTAGGGCACCGCATCGGTGCGCAGGAAGTCGAGGGACGCCTGCAACGGTGCGAGGTCGAGGTCGGGCACGCCCACCGTTTCGCCGTACCGGGCCGGGGCGTTCTTCACGTCCATGGCCACGTAGTCCACGAGGTTCGCCTCGACGAGCGCGCGCAGGCGGTCGGGGAAGCTGCCGTTCGTGTCCAGCTTCACGGCGAAGCCGGCCTCGCGGATGCGGGCGCAGAAGTCCTCGATGCCCGGTTGCATCAGCGGCTCGCCGCCCGTGATGCACACGCCGTCGAGCAGCCCCGCGCGCTTGCCCAGGAATGCGAAGAACTCGTCGAGCGTGACGGCCGGCGGCAGCCCCGCGGCCGCGGCCGCGTTCTTGCCGCCCGCGGCCGGCGCTCCCGCCCCCAGCACCAAATCGGCGTTGTGGCAGAACGGGCAGCGGAAGTTGCACCCCGGCGTGAACACGGTGGCCGCCGTGCGGCCGGGGAAGTCGAGCAGCGTGAGCTTCTGCAAACCGGCGATGCGCATGGGCTAGGCCTCCGGCGCTTCGGCGGGACGCGGGCCGGGACGGCCCTTGCCGCTCAGCTCGTCGATGTCGAGCGCCCAGACGGCAGTGTGCGGGCCTTCGTGCTCCATGGCCGCCCCAATGCCGTGCTTCGCCTCGGGCACGTACTTCATGCAGAGGTTCACCAGCGCGTGCTTGAACTCGCTCACGTCGGTGACCGCGCGCATGCGCCCGAACGCCATGACCGACCGGTAGGCCGTGGTGAAGTCCCCGTCCTCGAAGAACGGCGCGACGTCCACCACCGCGGTGGCGCAGGCGCGGGGGTCGCGCGCGAAATCGACCGCCTTGTGGCCGCCTTCGTTCGTGGCGTGGAAGTACAGCGCGTCGCCGGTGCGCACGAACGACAGCGGCACGGCGTAGGGCATGCCGTCGTCGTCGACGGTTGCCACCGTGACGAACGGCGCGGCGTCCAGCGCGGCCAGCGCCTCTTCGCGGGACAGGGCGCGCTCGGCACGGCGCAGAGGGAATCGAGACATCGCGTGAGCTCCTTCGGGTGATGAGGGTACGAGCGCGGTGTGGCGCTCGCATTCCATCATAGGTTCTCGCCGCCGCCTGCGCAACGATCCATGAGCCGTTGTAACTCCACCTCCACGATGTCGAGCAGCGTCTGTTTGGACTGGACGCCCGTTTTCTGGTAGATGTGCTTGATGTGCGTCTTCGCGGTGGTACTGGAGATGACCAGCTCCTCGGCGATGTAGGCGGCCGTGCGCCCGCGCACGAGCAGCTCAAGTACGTCGCGCTCGCGAGGCGTCAGGCGGTAGCGGTCGGCAACGGCGGCGCATGCGAGGTTGCGCGTCTGCTCGGCATCGAGGCTTACCTGCACGGTGGGCGGCGCGGACCGCTCGGCTCGGCGCTTCGCGCTCAAGAACTGCGCGAAGCTCAAGGTGATCAAGCCCACGAGCGCCACGATGATCAGCGCGCCGCTCAGCCAGGCGAGCGTTCCCACGGCCAAGTCGCGTATGAGTCCGATGCCCACGATCACGCCCATGCGCTTTGACAGGAAGGCGTCGCAGCTGACGACGACCGGTTCGCGGCCGCATGCGTAGAAGAACGGGGCGAGCCAGGCCAGCAGCATCACCGCCACGTACACGATGTTGAGCGGAATGACGGCGAGTACCAAAAGCGTCCCGTTCAGAAGCGACGCGACGTACAGCGTGCCGATGGCAATGGGGAGTATGATGAGGCGCGTGAACTCAACGACCTCGCGATCTTCCAGGTAGCGGCGCACGACGATGAGAATATTCCCTGCCAGTACTGCGCCGATGCCGGCGCATGCCTGCACCATGATCGACGTCATCCCGCCGTCTTGGATGCCGCGCCACGACAGGTGGACGGCCGCGACGATGAGCGACAGCAGTGCGATGGTTCCATAGAGGCTTTTCACCGGCGATTTCGTCGGGGCTTCAGGCTCGATCCCGTCGACCGTGACGCTCGCTGCCTCCGCCGGGAGGTCAAACACGGCCCGTTCGCGATCGGGTAGCGAGGAGTACCATGCTTCCGCCGCCTCGACGCGACGGTCGGCGCACCGCAGCAGAAGCACGGAGCAGGGCGCCAGCAACAAGGTGAGCCCCGCCGCTGCGGGGAACGGAAGGAACGCAGCGCATATCTGCACGGTTCCTGCAACGACGACCCCTACGATGAACGACGTGATGGCCGTCTTCACGTCGATTCGGAGGTAGAAACTCGCGAATGCGGCGAATAGGAAGATGGACGATTCCAAAAGCGCGCTACGCGCGTACGTGGACCACGGGGGCGTCTCCCAGCCGAGCGAGTTCGCAATCATCAAAGCGAATCCGGCCGATTGCAACAGCGCGAACGACCAGAGCAAGGTCGTGTTGCGATCGACGGGGCTTGCGCCGCGCCGTCGCGGCCCAGCGCGCCGCCAGGAAACAGACGATGAGGAACCCCGCCTTTGATGCGATGCCTGCGAGTGATCCGTCCTCGCTGATGTGCCAGAGCGCAGAGAGCGCACCGCTTCAGGAGCCGAAATGCAGCATGCCAAGCCGAGCGATGCCAGCGCGAAATCCTCGCGCGAGAGCGGTCTTTTCTGGCGGCTCGTTTCGGCTCGCGCAGATGTTTGGTTGTACGGCTTGTGCTTGTCCACGAGTCCCCCCTCGTTCGAGTATAGCAAACCGCTTGTCGGGTACGCCGGGGATCGGATTGGTCGGCGTGCGACAGCTCCGATCCCCGGTGCGCGCAATCCGTCCGACGCCGTTGGGCGCCGGACGGGCAAAGGGCGGCATGCGCGGGAGGGGGAGCGCCTGCCGCCGGGTCGATCGATTGGTGCTGTGCGCTTACGCCGAAGTTACGTACGCTGCAGCGTTCGCGCCAGCGAGGCGGCCCGAAGTGAACGCCCATCCGAGCGCCACGCCGCCGTATTGCGCGTACGGCTCAAGGTTCGTGTACAGCACGCCGCCGCTGTCGTTGCCGCAGGCGTACAGTCCGTCGATCTTCGTGGAGCCGTCGAGCTTCAGCACGTTGAGGTCGGTGTCCACGTCAAGCGCCGCGATGGTGGCGTAAGGCGTGGCATCGGCTTTGACGGCGTAGTACGGCGGGCGGTTGATCTGCGAGATCAACGACTTCTCGCTCTTGCCGAACTCCTCGTCCACGCCGCTCTTGCAATAGCCTTCGTAGCGCTCAACCTGAGCCACGAACGCGTCGGCGGGTACACCGATCTTCTCTGCCAGCTCTTCCAGCGTGTCGGCCTTGAACACGTAGCCTTTCGCCTCGGCCGTCTCCAACACTTCGTAGATATGCGGGATGGGCGTGGCCTGCGGGTAGCCGCCTTGGCCGAACACCTTCGTGGAGGCTTGGAACTTGCCCTCCTCGCCGGGATAACCGTTCTCGGCGAGGCCGTCCACGTAGTCGCCGCCGTAGATGGTGTACCAGCTGGGGCCGCCTGCCCAGAATGCGAATGTGCCGCTCTCGTTGTAGTGGCGCACGCCGTCGGGGCCCACTTGCAGGGCGTTCGCGTTGATGCCCATCATCATGGGGATGTCGTTGAGCGACCACGTATTCTGCTCGAGCATGCGCTCCTCGAGTCCGTCGCGGTAGTAGCAGGGATATTCGGTTAGGTAGTCCGAGGTCGTTTTGAAGTGGATGCAGGGCGACATATCGATGTTGTACGTGCCCGCGCCCCGATCGATTGCCGATGCGATCATCGCACCCTTGTTCTGGTACATGCCCCAAAGATGCCAGCGTGCGGCCAGTGGGTACTCAGGATTCTGCAGGTGCTTCTCCAGCATGTCGCCGTTGCCCCCGAAGCCGCCCGTGCACATGATGACGGCCTTCGCGTTGACGACGTACTCGGTGCCGTCCACGTGGTTGCGCGCCTTGACGCCCTTCACCTTGCTCGTTGCCTCGTCTAGCATGAGCTCGTACGCCTCGGTTTCCAATAAGTATTCGCCACCCAGAGCCTCGAAGTCGGCGATGATATGGTCGTAGTACTGCCCCACCGACGAAGAGCGGTCTCCGAACGTGTAGTCGGGGTACTCGGCGGCGTAGTCCTTGCCTTCGTCTTGGTTCGACAGATAGATGTACTGCTGTTTGCACAGCCACGTGCTCGTTCCGAAGCCCTTCTTGCCGTTGCTGAACACGAAGCCATGGTCGAATTGCAGCCAGTCCACCGTCTTGCCCGACTCGTCCATGAGCAGCTTCACGCAATCGGGCTTGCAGGGCGTGCCCTTCGAATAGTTGGCGATCCAGTCCTCGTAGAGGCTGTCGTAGTCGCACCAAGGCTCGCCGTTGTTGTACTTCTCCAGATAGCGAGGTGCGTTGATGCTGAACGGCTCGCCCGCGTTCGCTGCGGTGCCGCCGTATTTGCCGGCGGTTTCCAGCCCGAGGATTCGCACGTCTTTGCCTGCGGCCGCAAGTGCTTCGGCCGCCGACATGGCCGCCGCGCTGCCCGCGCCACCGAGGCCGCATACCACGATGTCGTAGTCGAGCGTCTGCTCGCCGCCTTGCTTATCGGGCTGGCTGTAGAAGCGGTGGATGGCCGTCTCGTTCGCGCCGCCGGCGGCGAGCGCCTTCTTGAGGGCGCGCTCGGCAGCTGTGCGGATGCCGGCACTCACGCTCGTGGCGCCGGTAACGGCGTCGAGTACGACCGTCTGGCCCTCGATCATGCGGGGGATGAGCAGGTCTTCGGCCGCCTTCATGATGAGCGGCTCCTCACGGTTGAGCTTCTTGTCGATGACCTCGACGGACTTCAGTCTCGTCTCGTCCACGTCGATCTTCACGCGCACCGGCTCGATCCAATCGAACCCGCGCGCCCTGCCCACGTACACGCCGGGCTTCATGACGGGGTCGCCCGGTTCTTCGAGCGCGCCTGCCTGGATGAGGCAGCTTCGGCTGCGCGGAAGATCGCGCGGCTCGTGGTCCGTGGCTCCGGTCACCGCATCCACGCCGTCGAGGCCGTTCGCCGCGCGGATGGCCTCCTCCAGCACGCGCGCCGCCTTGCCGCCCTTGTCGGGCGTTTCTCCCATGTCGGCGATACTCACCTGTTCGATGGCGCCCCCTTTGACGGCGAGTTCAACGGTCACGTTGCCGAGGAACCCGTGCGAACTCGCCTTGTACGTGCCGTCCTTCGCGGCTGCGATGCCGCCGGCTTCGGCGTTCGCGGATGCGTCGCCGTTCCCGTTGCCCGTGCAGCCGACGAGCGCGCCGCCTGCCGCTCCCGCCGCCCCGAACGCGGCGGTCAACGCCGCACCCTTGATGAAGCTGCGCCGATCCATTGCTGTGCCCATGATGCCCTCCTTTTCGTAACCTTGCTTGCGGGGCGATTCTAGGAGGCGGGCGACGAGCCCGTCATCCTCATAAAAGGAGGATATCGACGTTGGGCCAGATGAGACGAATGATGCATCTATACGAGCCATGCTGTTCATCTTCGAGCGACTTGTCGGATGGCCTTCGTTAACGTTTATCGCCTCGCGAACCCCATCTTCGCTCCGAAAACACGCCTCAGCGTGCGTGACGTGTTTTCGGAGCGAAGATGGGGTCCAGCGCCTCGCAATCAAACGGCATGCCGCTCGCCGAAAGCTTCGGCGCGGGACGGGCGCAAAACGGCGCGTCCGCAGCTTTGTTCTAAACGCGCAGGTCGCTTTTCGTAGAACGGTTTCGGACGGTCGCGCAAAACCCCAGATGGCGAAACCTACCATATATAGTTGTGCATTATGGTTGTATCTTCAACATATGGGTGACAATCATTGACGGCCCCGGATGACGCTGGTAGGGTGGTCTCTACCACCTACAAGGCGCGGCCCCCTCTGCCGCAGCCGCACAAACGAAGCGAATCCACAGCAAAAGGAGCGAGCATGTACGAGGTTCAGAAGCGCGATGGCAAGATCGCGGATTTCGACATCGTCAAAATTTCGAGCGCCATCGCCAAGGCGTTCGATGCGTTGGAGAAGCAGTACCATCCGTCACCATCGACCTGCTGGCCCTCAACGTGACCGCCCATTTCGAAGAGAAGATCAAGAACGGCGTCATCTCCGTCGAGGCCATTCAGGACAGCGTGGAAGAGGTGCTGTCCACGGCCGGGTACGCCGACGTGGCGAAGTCCTACATCCTCTACCGCCGCCAGCGCGAGAAGGTGCGCAACGCGAACGCCACGCTGCTCGACTACAAGGACCTCGTCGACCAGTACGTGAAGGTTGAGGATTGGCGCGTGAAGGAGAACTCCACGGTGACGTATTCCGTGGGCGGCCTCATCCTGTCGAACTCGGGCGCCATCACGGCGAACTACTGGCTGAGCGAAATCTACGACGACGAGGTGGCGAAGGCCCACCGCAACGCCGACATCCACCTGCACGACCTGTCCATGCTGACGGGCTACTGCGCCGGATGGTCGCTCAAGCAGCTCATCCAGGAAGGTCTCGGCGGCGTGCCCGGCAAGATCACGTCGAAGCCGGCCAGCCACCTGTCCAGCCTGTGCAACCAGATGGTGAACTTCCTCGGCATCATGCAGAACGAGTGGGCGGGCGCGCAGGCGTTCTCCAGCTTCGACACGTACCTCGCGCCGTTCGTGAAGGTGGACGACCTCACGTACGAGGAGACGAAGCAGTGCGTCGAGTCGTTCGTGTTCGGCGTGAACACCCCCTCGCGTTGGGGCACGCAGGCACCGTTCAGCAACATCACGCTCGACTGGGTGTGCCCGGCCGACCTGCGCGATCAGCCGGCCATCGTGGGCGGCAAGGAGATGGGCTTCACCTACGGCGACTGCAAGGCCGAAATGGACATGGTGAACAAGGCGTTCATCGAGATCATGATCGAGGGCGACGCGAACGGCCGCGGCTTCCAGTACCCCATTCCCACGTACTCCATCACGCGCGACTTCGACTGGAGCGAGACCGAGAACAACAAGCTGCTGTTCGAAATGACGGCGAAGTACGGCACGCCCTACTTCAGCAACTACATCAACTCCGACATGGAGCCGTCCGACGTGCGTTCCATGTGCTGCCGCCTGCGCCTCGACCTGCGTGAACTGCGCAAGAAGTCGGGCGGGTTCTTCGGCAGCGGCGAGTCCACGGGCTCCATCGGCGTGGTCACCATCAACATGCCGCGCCTCGCGTACCTCGCTGCCGACGAGGCCGACTTCTACCATCGTCTCGACCACCTCATGGACATCTCCGCGCGCTCGCTGCACACGAAGCGCGAAGTGGTGACGCGCCTGCTCGACGCCGGCCTGTACCCCTACACGAAGCGTTACCTGGGCACGTTCGAGAACCACTTCTCCACCATCGGTCTGATCGGCATGAACGAAGTGGGCCTCAATGCCAAGTGGCTGCGCAAGGATCTGACCCAGGAGGCCGCGCAGACGTTCACGCAGGCGGTGCTCAACCACATGCGCGACCGTTTGGCCGACTACCACGGAGGAATACGGCGACCTGTACAACTCGAGGCCACGCCGGCCGACGAGCACCACGTACCGCTTCGCCAAGCACGACAAGAGCAGTTCCCACATCATCACGGCAACGAGCAGGGCAAGCCGTACTACACGAACTCGTCGCACCTGCCGGTGAGCTACACCGACGACATTTTCAGCGCGCTCGACGTGCAGGACGGCCTGCAGACGCTGTACACGTCCGGCACGGTGTTCCACGCCTTCCTCGGCGAGAAGCTGCCCGACTGGCAGAGCACGGCCAACCTCGTGCGCAAAATCGCCGAGAACTACAAGCTGCCGTACTACACCATGTCGCCCACGTACTCGGTGTGCAAGAACCACGGCTACATCGCGGGCGAGGTGTACGAGTGCCCGTGCTGCCACGAGGAGACCGAAGTGTACTCGCGCATCACCGGCTACTATCGCCCGGTGAAGAACTGGAACGACGGCAAGAGCCAGGAGTTCGCCGACCGCGTGGAGTACGACCTGGGGCGTTCGCACCTGCACGCCGCGTCTCATAGCGGCGGGGAAGCGGTTGCGGTTTCGGACGACGTTGCCGCTGCCCTGGGCGAGGCCGCCCCGGTGGGAGTGCCCGAAACCGAGATTCCCGCATCCAGCTCCCTGCCCGCGGGTCTCTACCTCGTCGCCACGCGCACGTGTCCGAACTGCAAGTTCGCCGCCGCCGAGATGGACGCGGCCGGCATCGCCTACGAAGAGCTGCTTGCCGAAGAGAACGTCGAGCTTGCGCAGCGCTACCGCATCATGCAGGCCCCCACGCTGCTGTCGGTGTCGCCGGAAGGCTCGGTTGACATCGTTTCCGGCGCGGCCTCGGTATTCCAGCATATCAATGCGATGAAAGCTCAGGTGGTTGCTTAACTCCCGGCCCCGTGCCGGTTCGATAGAAGGGCGTGCCACCTCCACACTCGCATTCATGTAACCACATACTCGCAGCCAGCGCCCAGCAAACAACGGGGCCGGATCAAAAGATCCGGCCCCTTTTTCGTGCGGGGAGGGGGGCTACTCCTCGACAAGTTCCGTAAGGGTGAACAGCGCGGGTGATTCAGGGCGCTCACCGGGGGGTATGTCACCGTTTTGCTCATGCTGCCTGTCGGCAACGGAGGCCTCGTAGCTGGCGTTCCAGAATGCGGCAAGGCGCTGATCGATATCATCGACGGGTGTGATGACGTACGTTTTCGTTTGCGTCGTTCCATCCATGAACGTTGCGGTAAGATGAAGCTTGCAGTCCGCAAGGGCGTGCGCAGCTGCCAGGTCGATGGATGCTTCCTTTTCGTAGAACGCCGAGTCTGCAGCAGTTCCGTTCATGATTTCGTATACGATGTTTCGCGCGAGTTCCGGTACGGGAAAGCCCAGATAGATGCTTACAACGTAGGCGTCCTTGCCCTCTTGTTGATTGGTCGAGAAACTTCCGAACCCGTGGTTCTGATCGTTGTAGTCGAATGCGACGGACTTGGAATAGTGGAAGATGCTCGTGTGCTCGGCTTCGGCTTCGTTTTTGCTGGAGGGGCCGTCGATGGTTTCGAAGAAGGCGCGGTCGCCCTCGATTTCGTATGCGATGCTTTTGATGTTGCGGCCTGAGCATTCCAGATTGAAACTGTACTTAAAGCCGGCCCATTCGTCGTAGGCGGCGAACTGTCCGGAATCGGGATCGTACCAAGCGCCGCTGTAACCCCCCGTGCCTCTAAACTCGTCGGCACTGAGGATCGTTTGTGCTCCCGGTTGCGCGCTTGATCCTTCCGTGGCATAAGCGGTGAGGAAGAATGCGTTGTCGCCGTCTGACAACGATACGATGCCGGGGAGCCCGATAGCCAGTCCGCAAACGGCGGTGCCGGCGAGCAGCGTCACGCATGCGGCGACGGCGAACGACTTTACTCGGGTTCGCTTTGAAGATGCTGCGGCACGCACGGAGGGTCGTACGTCGGCGGTTTTGCCGCTCACGGAGGAGCAACGTTCGCGCGCGGCGGCCAACACATCCTGTTTCAGCTGGTTGGGGGCGTGGGTTTCGCTCATCATGGCGCGGTAGTCATCCAAAGTGGGTTTGTGCGGGCGATTGCGGTGCTCGGTCATGGCTCAACTCCTCTCTCGGTTCGGGTTGGCGCGCGGGCACGGCACGCTCGGCTTGCAGCGTCGTGCGCAGCTGCTCGCGCGCTCGATGCAACCGGGTGCGTATCGTGCTGGGCTTGCACTCCTCAATGCGGGCGATCTCCTCGGTGGAGTAACCCTCCACGTAGAACAGGTGCACGGCCGTTCGCAGGTCGGGCGACAGCGCACCCACCACATCCCAGATGTCGGCGCGGAACGCGTCGGGCGCGGGGATGCTGGCAAGCTCTCGCTCGAGGCCCTCCGTGCGGCGATTCCACGCCAAGCGCGTGAGGTCGCGGCAGCGGTTGATGGTCACGCGGATGAGCCACGCTTTCAGATGCTCGTCGTTGTCGAAGGGCGCCTCGTGTTCGAGCAGGCGTATGAACACGTCTTGGTATACGTCGTCGGCATCACTCGGCGATCCCGTCTGCGCAAGCGCAACGCGATACACCGTATCGCCCCACGCATCCATGGCGCAGCTCAGAAACGCCTCCGAACGAAGCGGTTGCGGATTATTTCGTTGAAACGGTAAGCGCATGCATTCACCTCTCTTCTGATAATACGGATGGAGAGGAGGAATTGTTCGGGGGAATAGGAGGTTTTCGCATTCTTTTTGCGCCCTTTGTTGCGCCGGGATGGGGCTTGCTGGTCCCGAAGCGCAAGGCCGGCGCCATAGGAGGGAAGAGGTCCCGCTTCCCCGCGGCGCTGGGAGGGGGTGGCGCCGCGGGGTGGGGGTCGCTACGGCAGCTCGAGGGTGCCGAGGTGGTAGGTGGCGGTGGTGCGGCTACCGAAGGAGGTGTTGTCGTAGTAGAACGAGAACGTGGGGTCGGCGACGTCACTGAGCGGCACGACGTGCAGCACGGTGAGCGTTTTCGTTTCGCCCGGCTCGACGAGCGCGTACTGCGACGTGGTGTTCAAGCTGCTCGGGGAGTAGTGCAGGCCGCTGATCCACAGGGCCCACGACGACGAGCTGCGCGCGAAGTACTGCTCGCCGCCCAGCTCCTTGAGGGTGCCGAACCCGCCTTCCGTCGGGTCGGCGTACAGCGGGTCCTCCGACGTGTTCTTCACCGTGACGTCGATGGTGGCGTACGCGAATCCTTCGGAGAGCGTGCCGTCCTCCGCGATGGTGAACCCGCTTCTCTCGAAGTAAGAGTCGTCCCACATGGGCAGCGCCAGATCGTCGACGGTCACGCCTTCGGGCAGCTGCTCGCTCACCTTCGCGTTCGTGCACGTCAGCAGCCCGGCCGCCGATCCGCTTGCCGCATTGGTCACCGCATTCTGCGGGAACCGCACGTCCATGATCTCGCCCGGCCGCAGCGGATTCTTGCTCACCACCCATGTGTCCTCGGGCGTCACGTTTTCGTCGGTCTGCTCGGGCGCGTCTTCGCTCGAACGTTCAGGCGCGGGCTCGGTGAGCGGGCGATCGAGGTTCGCAGGCGTTTCGTCGCCGAAGGGGAAGGGATTGCAGTTCTCTTCCTCAACCGTGCCGTACAGCGTGTGGATCCACGTGAACCCGGCTTGCCGGTTGTCCAGCTTCTGCTGCACGTCTTCGGCAAAGGGATCTACGATCTGGGGAATCAGCTCGATGCCGGGCGTGGTTTCGTTCTTCGAATGCACGAGCTTCGCCTTCACGTCGGCCGCCGTCAGCGTGATGGAGCGCGTCGCGTGGCTGCCGTCCGCCTTCTCGATGGTGACGGTGAGCGTGGCCCCGTCAAGCGTGTCGATGTAGTCTTGATACCCGGTCACCACGCCCGAGTCCTCGTTCGTCCACAGTCCGAAACAGTAGTCGGACAGGCGCGAGCCGTCCGTGTCGCTCACCGGCAGGTCGATGGTGCTGCCCAGACGCTGGTAGCACTTCACGCCAACGGTTTCCACGGTGGGAACTTCGCCGTCGAAGCTCATCTCGTTGACGGGCTGCACGAGGTCGTACTGCGCGTAGTGCTCGCCCTGCCCGATGAGCGTCGTGTTCCACGCCTGCGCCTCGGCCCAGCGGTCGGGGTCGTCCGACGTGGAGAACTCCTCGTTGGTGTAGCGGTACAGCTCGCCCTTGTCGATGTGCGCCCGCACCCGCACGATGTCGCTGCCTTCGATGCGGAACATGCAGCCGGTGTAGACGCCTTCCTCCGCGTAGCGATCGGCGGGCGGAACGCGGAACAGGATGTCGGCCTCGAACAGAATGCGGCCGTCGTCGCCCATGGCCAGCAGCGTGTTGCCCGACGCGCCGTAGGCGGTGATGGCGAACCCCAGCGGGTCGACGTGCTTGCCGATGCGGGGTATGACCAGCGAAACTCCCACGATCACCGCCAGCATTACGATGCATGCCGCCAACGCGAAGCCCCGGAACCGGTGTCGCTTGACCGCGAAGGGCGCGGGTCCGCTTCTTCGTGCTTGGTGGCGTGGGCCGGATGGCCGCGCTGGTTCGTGTTGCTCGCGGTCGATGCGGTCGAGCACGGCGCGCGACAGGTCGCGCGGCGCGTGGGCTCGGTTGATCAGGGCTGCGTAGCGGTGCAGGGGATCGTCAGTCATGGGGCTACCTCCTTTCGGGAATCGCAGGGGTTGGCGACGACGTAGCGGAATGCTCGTCGCATGCATGCCTTCGCGTGCCTTCCGACCCAACAGCAGGTCTTTCACGCGAGCCCGTGCGCGCGACAGCCAGGTGCGCACGGTGGCGGGTTGGCTGTTCAGCATGCGGGCTATTTCTTCGGTGGTGTAGCCTTCCACGTAGTGAAGGTGAACGGATGAGCGCAGGTTGTCGGGCAGTTGGCCCACCGCGTCCCACACGTCGGCGTCGGCGGGGTCGCGCACGAGCTCGGCCACGTCGTCGCGGATGGGGTCGAACGCCACGGTGCGGCGGTTCCAGTTCGATTTCGCCAGGTCGCGACAGCGGTTGATGGCGACCCGCAGCAGCCATGCCTTGAGGTGCTCGTCGCTGGTGAACACGGTGGTATCGCTGTACAGGCGCATGAACACGTCCTGGTAGACGTCTTCGGCGTCGGCCTTCGACCGCGTTTGGCCGAGCGCCAGACGGTACACGGCGTCGCCCCAATCGGCCATGGCGTGCGCTATGAACTCCTCCGTGCGGCGCGATTGCGCGTCGTGTGCTGCAGACATCGATTCACCCCCTTGCTCAAGCATACGAGCTAGGGGGTGCAATTGTTTCAACGAATGTGAACTTTTTGCTGGAGCGGGGCGACCGGTTGGCCGCGCGGGACGGCCCTCAAGGGGCCGCGCGGTCTATGCGGAAGCCTCGTCGGGGTGCACCCATTGTCCGTGGCCCTTCGTCTTCGGGCCGTGCTGAATGGCGAACACGGGGCAGCGATGCAGGCACGAGAGGCACTGCGCGCACGTATCCGCCACCCATACGGGCGTGCCGCCTTCCATGCGGATAGCGCTCACGGGACACGTCTTCGCGCAGAGACCGCAGCCGATGCACGTCGATTCCACAAAGAACGGCCTGGTGGAGCGCTTGCTCTTCCAGCTCGCATGCATGAGGCTGCCCACGAGGGGAGGGCCGGTGCGAACGCGGTGGCTGCCGGTTGCGCGCGTGCGCACGGCGGCGACGATGTCGTCGACGGCCGCGTCCGCCGCGCGCGTGATGCGCTGATTGCGCTCCTGGTTGGAGACGTCGAAGACAGGCGTCCACGTGTCCACCATGCGCATGCCGAACGCGGCCGCGAGCGGGATGCCCTTCGCGCATAGCGCGGCGGCCGTCGACGAGCGCACCGTGCCGCTGAAGTTGCCGAAGGTGATGACGAGGTAGGCGTACGGGGTGTCGTCGGCGGTGTGCAGCTCAAGCTTGTCGAGGAAGTCGGACATGAGGGTGGGAAGCCCCATGAAGTACGTGGGCGTGACGATGCCCAGCGTTTCGCCCGCCGCAAGCTCGAACGAGCGGCGCCCGTCGCTTTGGGCGTCGAGGATCGAAACCGCCTGGTCGTCGAAGGCTTCTGCGAGGCGATGCGCCACGTGGCGGGTGTTGCCCGTGGCGGAGTAGTAGAGGATCATCGGTTGCTCCTGCACCTGTCTAGTTCTGGACACTTGTCAATTTCCATCATCCACCATAGAATGGGCCGCGCGATGAAACAAGGGACGGCTTTGCCCGTCGTGCCCAAGGTTGGACAACATCCGGCTGCGTGCAAAACCGTGCGGGAGGAAAGCGAGGGCGGCGTGAAGTACGATGTGACGAAGAAGCCCACGAAGGGGGCGCAGCGTACGCTCGACGCGTTCTCGCATGCGCTGCTGTCGCTGCTTGCCGAGCGGTCGTTCGAGCGCATCACGGTGAACGAGCTGTGCGAGCGCGCGGGGTACCCGCGGGCGACGTTCTACAACTACTTCGACGACAAGTACGACCTGCTCGACTACGGATGGCGGCGCATCGGCGCCCATCTGCGGTTGGATGAGGCCGCTTCGATGGACGCGGAAGAGGGCCTGCGCGTGTACTTCGACCGCACGTACGACCTGTGCGTCGAGCACCTCGACGCCATCAAGCGCACGCTCGCGCACAACGCCGCCTCGGGCTACCTGCTCAACCACCTGCGCGCCATCATGCAGGCTGAGATTCGCGCGATGCTGCGCACCTGCCCCGAGCGCGTCGTGGCCCCCATCCCCTACGAGCTGATTGCCGACCACTTCGGCAACACCATGTTCCTCGTGCTGGAATGGAGCCTGCTCGGCGACCGCCGCTGCTCCAAGCCCCAAGCCCACGCCTACCTCCACCATTTGCTCGCAGGGGTGTAGGCGCGGCGGGGCCGTGCGTCGGGCGGCTGCGCTACTGAGCGGCATGAAAAAAGCCGCTCGTCGTTTGACGGGCGGCTTTGGTGGGGCTTGGTGCTTGGTGCGTCGGGGTTATTCGACGCCCACGATGACGTCGGTGGACTTCACGATGGCCAGGGCGGCGGAGCCCTCGGTCAGGCCGAGGTCCTCGATGGCCTCGTTCGTGATGGAGCCCATGATGCGCGCGCCTTCGGCGGTCTCGATGGCCACATGGCCGTTCACGGCGCCCTTCTTCACGGACACGATGGTGCCGGCAATCTGGTTGCGGGCGGAGATGCCCTGGATGCGCTCGGAGCCGGCGGCGAACATCACGTTGCTGGCCTTGATGATGGCCACGGCGTCGGTGCCCTCTTTGAGGCCGAGGTCGTTGATGGCTTCCATGGTGATGTCGGCCTTGACGGTGGTGGAGCCGAGGTCGATGGACACCACGCCGTTCACGGCGCCTTCGGCGACGGCGGAAACGGTACCCTTGAGCTGGTTGCGAGCGGAAATCTTCATGTGCTGCTCCTTCTGGTTGAGGGGCTCCGGCTTTTCCGGCGGCCCGTTCGGTATGAGTGCAGTATCGTCGCTGCGGGGCGGCGGGGGAAGGGCCGCGCGCAAAGTGTACCGAGTTCGTACGCTCTCGTATCGTTTCGTTCACTTTCGTGTCGCGTTCGCGCTATACTTGCCTGAGTATATTCTTGCTTGACGCGGAAAGAGCGGTGGTTCTTGCATGCGCTACCTGATCGATGGGTACAACGTGACGAAGCGGGATCCTGCGACGCGCGACCTGTCGCTTGAGGAACAGCGCGATACCCTCGAGCGTCGCCTGCGTGTGGCGGCGCGGGACGTGCTGGGCGCGGGGAGCTACACCATTGTATGGGACGCGTCGCACGGAGCCGGATCGACGCATCGGCTGGATGCCCCGGTGGAGTTCACGCGGATGCCGACGGCCGACGACGCGATCGTGAGCAAGGTTCGGTCGGCGAAGGAACGCATCGGGGTGGTGACGTCCGACCGAGAATTGGCGAATCGATGTCGCTCGGCCGCGTCGTGCGGGGTTGACGTGCTGCCGGCCGAGCGCCTGTTTGCCGAGAGCGCGAAGCGATCCGGAGGTGCAAAGGGCGGAAAGCGTGCGCCGATGCCGCGTGACGTGGGCCTTCCGGCGAACGCGCATGCGATAACGCGCGAGTTGAAAGAGCTGTGGGGTTCCGAAGACTGACGGAAGGGGTTCGTCCATGCGCAACGACGACGCGTTGACGGCCGACGAGGTGGCCGGCCTGCTGCAGGTGAGCAAGAGCACCGTCTACAAGTTGGTGAAGGCCGACGAGCTGGCATCGTACCATGTCGGCCGCAAGATGCGCTTCACGATGGGCGACGTGGAGAACTACATCGCGCGCTCGAAACGTGCGAAGGCCGCCCCGGCGGCGGTCGCGGCTGCGGCGGCTGCGGTTGCCGCCCCGCGGGTGAGCGCCGCGGTTGCGCGTCCCGCTGCCGCAACGTTCGTGCTGGCGGGCAACGATGTGGTGGGCGACATCCTGGCGAACTACCTGGGCGCGACGAACACCGCGGTGGACCGCATCTACGAAGGCAGCTACAACGCGTTGGTGGACGTGTATCGCGGCGTGGCGCAGGCGGCGCTCTCCCATATGTACGACGGCGAAACCGACTCGTACAATGTGGCGGCGGTGAAGCGCCTGCTGCCCGGCACGCCCGTGCGCGTGGTGCGGCTCGTGCGTCGCCGTCAAGGGCTCATCGTGGCGAAGGGGAACCCGAAGAACCTGCGCACCTGGGAAGATATGCTGAAGCCGGGCGTGCGCCTCGTCAACCGCGAGCATGGCTGCGGCTCGCGCATCCTGCTCGACGAACAGCTGTCGCGCCTCGGCGCCGATCGCTTGGCTCTCGAAGGCTACGAGCGCGAGGCGAACTCGGCGCTGTCGATGGCGTCGTTCGTGGCGCGCGGAGCCGCGGATGTGGGCATCGGCGCCGAGCGCGTGTTTCGCCAGGTGGAAGGCGTTGACTTCCTGCCGCTGCAAGACGAATGGCTCGACATCGTGCTGGCGAAGCGCCCCGGCAACGAACGTGCCGTCGAAGCGATCACGAAGCTCGCAAGAACCAGGCCGTTTCGGGAAGAGATCGGGTCGATCGTAGGATACGACCCAAGAAACATGGGAGAAGTGGTGTACGAGGGGTAAGCGCTTGTGCCGTTTTCTTTGGGGGGGGGGGCTCCTTAGTGCGGGGGGCTCTGCGTTGGAGGGGGCGCTCTCCTCTGCGGCGCGCGGGCTCTCTCCTCTATGCGCCGCGCGGAGGGATTGGGGAGCTGAGCGAGCTGTCGCGGCGCAATAGGGAGACCTCCTGGGTTGCGCCGCGCGCAAGAGGGGCAGGCCCATGAGCACTCCCGCGGCGCATGGGAACAGGGGGCCAGCGCGGCGCAAGGAAAGAGGGGCCCTCGCAGCGCATGGAAACAGGGGCCCGCGCAGCGCATGGGAACAGGGCCCGCGCGGCGCATGTTAAACGGCAGCGCATGTTAACGGCAACGCATGTTAAAGCCCCCCCATCTCCTACCCATCTCGTCAGCTTGTCGACGGTGCTTTCTTCAGGCGATATACTGCGTGCTACTCGAGGCGTGGGGGAGGGCGGTATGGGCGGACAGCGTGGGGTGGATCGGCGGACGTGGGCGCTTGTGGCGGTGGCCGTCGTGGGGTTCGGACTGCTGCAGGGTGCGCGGCTGCTTGACCTGGGGACGGGGCCGTACTCGCCTGAGCCGTACGCCATCGTGGGCATCGCGGTGGGAGGCTGCACGTACCTGAGCGTGGCCGTCCTGTCGTATCTGGGGCGGCTCGACCGCTCGTTGCCCCTGTTCGTGGGAGGGTGCTGCGCGCTTGCGGCGCGCGTGGTGCTGGCGGCAAGCCCCGATTCGTACGGCATCGTGCCCTTCGTGGGGCAGCTTGCCGGCGGCGTGGGGTGGGCGCTCGTCATCCTGTGCTGGATGCAGGTGTTCGCCAGCTATCGTCCCAGTTGGGCGGCGCCGATGATCGCGGCGGGCTACGTGGTTGACACGCTGCTCGTGCCGCTGACCACCGCGCTGTTCCCCGATAATCGCAGCGTCGTGTTCGTGGTGGCGCTCGTTCTCTCGCTCGTCGCGCTGGGCGTGTGCATGCGTCAGCATCAGGCGGTGGCGAAGGTGATGATGCCGCACGACGCGCCCTCCACCTCCATGGCCGAGCTGGCTGCGCGCACGAAGCGCGCCGTGGTGGGCGCCGTCGTGTTCTCCGCGTCGTGCG
>ENA-OQIJ01000122-OQIJ01000122.1-human-gut-metagenome-genome-assembly--contig:-NODE-122-length-23208-cov-12.371128_pt1 | contig 23208 bp, 19 predicted proteins | sample MGYA00242582_ERZ504747 | MGnify/ENA primary metagenome ERZ504747 (study PRJEB26092, sample SAMD00036435) | human gut metagenome | host: Homo sapiens | study: EMG produced TPA metagenomics assembly of...
TTCTCAGGGTACAGGCGATTGGGATGCCGTCAAGAAAGCCTATGTAGACAATTGGCCATCCGAATGGCAGAACAACAAAGAAACCAACGGTTCCATGCCGGTAGCTCAACCATTCGAGGAGTGACGGGTGCCGGCCAAAGACCATTGGATAATCATGGCGACCTAGGTACGTGTGCGGCTCCATCGCTGGCGTACACTGGTGCTCCGAAACGGGATTTATGCACCGCTATACTTGTAATTGCAGGATGTAAAGGTGTGCGGTCTCAAGGGGTTGACTGATGAAGGCTGGGATTACCGACGTTGCCGTCAAAGCCGGGGTTTCGGTCGCCACCGTTTCACGATCATTTGCGCGCCCCGATCTGGTCTCTCCGAAAACACGTGAGCGTGTGCTCAAGGCGGCTGATGAACTGAACTATTCAATATCTCGATCGGCCACGGCTATGAAAACTGGGCAAGCGCTACGTGTTGCGTTGTTGATCAGCGAAGATATCTCCTCTTGGTTCAATGCCAATCTATTCTCCGGGTTGGATTCAGTGTTGCATTCGGCCGGCTACGATATTTCGGTGTTCCCAATTGTTACCGCGCAGGAGCGTAAAGCGTTCTTCGAGCAACTGCCAGTACGTCGCAATGCGGATGCCGTAATTGTATCGTCATTTGCGATTAATCCCGATGAGGTTCCTCGTCTACAGAGCGTGAGGCTGCCGATTGTCGGTGTCAACACACCTTCAAGCGAAGGGTACGATGCCACCGTCGGCATCGATGACCGTGCAGGTATGCGTATGATAACGGAATGCGTGCTGCGGGCTGGACATACCGATATCGCATTTGTGCGCTACCGCCATGCTCCGGAAATTCCACACAGCGCCGATTTGCGCCAAGAGGGTTTTGAAGAAGCTTGTGCCGTCGCAGGGGATGCGATTCGCGCGCATGTCGTGGAGTATGACGAGCATCTCGCAGATCCAGGCGAAGCCGTTTTGGACGGTGTCTTCACCCTGGAACCTCGCCCTACCGCGGTGTGTTGCATTACGGATTCGGTTGCGATGCAGCTGTTTTTCGCGATGACCCGCAGACGGATGTCGGTGCCGTATGACCTGTCTCTGACCGGTTTTGATGACGGCCTTTACGCGAAGGAAAGTGGCTTGACCACCGCACGGCAAAGTCCGTATGACTTAGGACGCAGCGCCGCCATGAAGGCGTTGGCGCTGATTCGTGGCGATGCCGTGGTGCAGCCACATGAGCGTGTGCCTGCGCGGCTGGTGGAACGTAGTAGTGTCGCGCGGTTGATGTGAGTGATAAGGCGCGACGTAGGGGCAGCGAATGATCGCGTGCTCCTACGTATGAGAACCGAAATGATGGTTTACTCCAACTTGTCGGACGGCGGAAGCATGCCGGTGGAATCCTTGTAGGCGGTCCATTCGGTCTCCCAACTCTTGGCGAAGGCATCGGTCACGGCGTCCCATCTGCCGGTGCCTTGAGTGTATTCGACCAGCGCATTGGAGATGTTGTCCATCCATTGCTGTCCCGGGATGTTGGCGCTGTAAACGGTCTTCTTGCCTTTGTCGTCGCTCCACACTTTGGCTGCGGCGACCAGCGGATTGTCAGGCTGTTCGTCATCGCCGAATGTGGTGAACGGTACGGCGAAGCCCATTTCTTTGGCGAGTGTCTTCTTGCCAGTATCGCTGCTCACAATCCACTTAATGAAGTCGAGGGATGCCTTCTTATCCTTGTCGGACGCGTTCTTGTTGATGGCCCAGTTCGCGTCGTATACGGCGGCAGGACCATACTCCTCTTCGCCATCGATACCCATGAAATATGGCAACATGCCGAGGTCCTCGTCGGCCACCCCGTTGCCTTTGATCTGGGTGTAGGCCCACACTCCGTTCGGGTAGAACGCCACTTTGCCGGATGAGAATTCGGCGGTGGAGTCCTCGTAGGTCACGGAACTGATCATCGATGATTCAGTTGGGCTGTCTTTGACCATGGTGTCCCATAAATCCTTGTAGTTGCCCATATATTTGCCGGTAATGTCAAGTGTGAACTTCACTCCGTCATCCTTGAGTTCATAGAACATCGGGATGCGGGTCATGTGTGCTGAGAAGCGATAGTTATCGGAGGCGTCCAGACCCGGACGTTGATACGGCGCCATTGAGTCCGAGATCGGCCTTGTGTTCCTGGATGGAGTCCATCACGGCCTTCATGATTTGGTAATCGGTGATGTCGTCGACGGATTTGATTACTGCATAGCTTTTGGCGCAATAGTCCCTGATGATCTTCTTGTTGTAGATGATGCCATATCGTTCCATGACGTAGGGCACAGCACCAACCGTATCGCCATCCTTCAGCGCATAGTCGGGGTTCTCCTGATCCTTGTAGATGTTGGTTCCCGACATGTCGGCATAATAATCAGTCCAATTCAGAAAGTCGTTGTTGTCGACATCGAACAACGTAGGCGCCTCGGATTTGGCCAGCTCACTCTTAAGCGACTGTTCGTAGGTGTCGGATGATGCAGTGGCGATATCGACCTGGATACCGGTCTTCTTGGTGAACTTTTCGGCCAGTTCCTTGAACTGGTCCTGTTGTTCCACCTTCATGCTGAGAAAATATACATGCCCTTTGTCAGCGTTGACATTTGAGCCGCCGCATGCGGAGAGCGCACCAACGGACATGGCGAGCGCCGACACTGCGGCAATGGTACGAGTGAGTTTCTTCATGATCTCCTCCAAAAAAATAATGATTCTGACAGCGTCGTCAGATGATGACAAACGTCGTGCATCGTGCGATATGTGGTACCGAAGTATAGTTTAATCGCTTAAGCAAAAATGAGAGGGAAAGCCGCAAGGAGAGCCGCCGAGGCGAAAAGAAGGTACGAAACGACCTCGGCGACCCGTAATCAGTCAAAAAGAAATCAGATTGGTCAGACCTCCTTCAATCCGCGAGCGATGGAGACATTGCGCACCTCAACGACGCCGTCGGTGGCGAAAATGCTCAGCGACTCGCCGGGGCGCTCATACATGCGCACGTTCAGTGCCACTCCATCCACATACAACGTGCCGATAGTGTCATCGACGATGAGTTGCAGATGATAGTTACGGCCTGCCTCGAGCTTGATAGGTCGCTCAAGCCCGATGTTCATGACATTAAACCATGGGAAGTTCGGACTGCCTTCGAACACATAGCGATTTTCAGCTACGGGGAAGATGAACTGGTATCCCAGCGCGGTATCTTCGTTCTCGTTGACACGCAGGCCGAAGGAGCGAGTGCCTTCTGAGAAGGTGATGTCGGCTTCGAACGAGAACAAATCACCGCAGCCAAGGGCGAGTACCGCCTCCTGTCGCGCACCAGTACCATCGATGGTCACATTGCCGACATTCTCGCGCTCATTGAATGCATTCCACACGGTATCGGGAATGCGCACACCGAGCGTGCCGTCTTCGCGCTGATACACCTCGTGCGCCACGAAAGTTCCGGCCCATTCGAAGTTGCTCCTGTCATCGCACTTCTCTTTGGTGCCGACCCAGCCAAACAGGATGCGTTGGCCATTCAGTTCGAAGGTACGGCCGGCATAGTAGGCACTGCCGTCGAATGCATCGTCCGACGGTGCAATCCATGGGCCGTCAAGGCTCTTGGCCATACGATAGACCATCTTGTGCTTGTCGCTGTATTCGGTGACGATGTGGTACCACCAGTCGCCCATCTTGAACAGGTCGGGCATTTCATGCATGGTGTACAGGTTCGGCGCCCAGAAATCACCCTCAAATTTCCAGTCCTTGAGATCCTTAGAGGTGAACTTCACGGTACGGCCGGTCTGGCAGGTTTTCGGACCGATTTTACGGGCACCAAGAATCAGCAGATACTGGTCATGTTCTTCGTCCCGAATGACCCACGGGTCACGCCAGTCATCAGGGTCATAGCCCTCTTGCGGCGTAAAGGTGATAGCATCCTGTGTTTTGGTCCAGTGGTACAGGTCGTCACTGACCGCATGCATGAGCACCTGCGCAGGCCTGCCCTGTGCGGGATAATCGCGGTTATAGCCGGTGTAGAAGATGTGGTACTGGCCCTCGCCCTCAAACACCGAGCCCGCGAAGATGAATTGATCCTGTGCGTCATATGCACCACGGGGGATTGCCACTCCATGATTCTCGTAGTTTACGAAATCTTTGGTTGTGGCAAGATCCCAACCGAACGGCTCTCCGAACGGCTCCGGGTTGCGATTGTCCCGCTGGTGGAACAGGAAGAATTCGTCGCCCTTGCCAAATGGCATGCAGTCACCGAACCAAGTGCCAGGGAACTGGTAATAAAGCTTCATATCTTTACCTTTCTTCAGCTGCTTTGCCTTTCGCTCGGCAATCGTCTGCGATTACCTTTTGAAGGAACCAGTATTACTTCGCATTATTCAGTTTAAGCGCTTAAACTGTTTAAGCGATTAAGCACAAATATAGCACTTAAAATCAAAATGTCAAACGATTGACGCAGTCACCTTGCACAATGCCGTTTTTCCACCGTTTCGTGAGTGTTTCCACGAGTGTCGCAGCACTACGACGACCATGCTACAACCTCTTCACCGAATCCCTAGATACCGCCGGACATTGCACGAAAATCGGCTCGAACGTCCTCGTCACTACATGTTCATCACCATCATCCTCATTGCGGCCGCACTGCCGCAACAACGTTCGCACGCCCATCACACCGAGCTCATATTGTGGCAGACCCACGGTGGTCAGCGCGGGATGCATGTGCGCGGAAATCATTTCCTGATTATCGAACCCAACCACGGAGATATCATCCGGCACACGTTTACCTAACTCACGCAACGCATCGTACAAACCAAGCGCAGTGCGGTCATTATGGCAAAACACTGCGGTCGCATCCGTCGCCATCACCTTTTCCGCTGCCCCGTATCCACCTTCCTGGTCAGCGTTCGCAGGTACCACCAGTGACGAATCAAAATCGATGCCGAATGCCGCAAGCGCCGCTTTGTATCCTTCAAGTCGGCCAAGCGACGCAGGCGAGGGCGTAATGGCGTTAACGAACGCGATACGCCGATGTCCGGCCTCAAGCAATAGTCGCGTGGCTGTGGCCCCACCCTGAACTTCGTTCGGCACCACAGCAGGAAATCGGCCACGTTCGTCATAGCAGTTCACCAACACCGCCGGCACCTTATCGAGTTCGCTCGGTGGCGTAATTGATTCATGAACCCACTTCGAGTAGATGACGCCTTCGACCTGATGCTCAAGCATGAACGCGAAAGTCTTACGTTCCACATCTTTTTTACCGTTGGTGTTAACCACCAGCAGAATCTTCCCGTTACGCCAAGCCTCATCCTGCGCACCTTGGATTACCTGCCCCGCGAACGGAGAGGTAGCCACACCGTCGCTGATGAAGCCTATGATGTCGGAACAGCCACGGGCCAACCCCCGAGCCAATGCATTGTGATGGTAACCGAGCGAATCGGCGGCCTTACGGACTTTGCGGCGCGTGGATTCCGGGATACGCACATTACGATTGTCATTCACCGCCCATGAAGCAGTCGCGATAGAGACGCCGGCCGCTTTGGCAACGTCTTGCAACGTTACTTTCGCCATACCGTCCCCCGACCATCAGACTCCGGCTTGTTGACGTATTTGGCGAACGCATGTTCGAGAATCGGGACGTGAAGCATAAGCACGCTGCCATACCCAAGCACCACCAGCAAAAACAGACCCTGCGGCATGTAGAACCAAGAGCCGACAATCAGCCCTAGGAACGCAACATCGATTATCGCCAGCGCGATGGTCGACGCGATATTAGTCACGCCGAAGATGAATGCATTGGCGAGGGTGCCACCAAGGCTATTTTCGAAACGAGCCTGTAACGCCCAGACCCATTCGAAGCCCATGATCCATACGATGGTGAAACCGAATTTTGGAATTAGCAACGGTACAATCTGCAGAACGACCCACGCGTAGGACAGCACTGCCAGCGCCACACCGAAGATTAGCCACTGCACTGTGGACTTCACAAAATTACTTTTGAATGATCTGAAATAATTGGTGGTGACGTGCCCCTCTCCCGCAAGCGTCTTGCGAGCAGCGTCGTGGCCGGCGGTCAGCGCGGCACCGACAGTCACAAGCGGAATGCTGGTGACAAGCATGAGAATATTGATCCACACACCGTCGGTCAGATTGTTCCAACCGCGCATGAGACCTGAATCAGGTGACAGGAATTTCATATCGCTCCTTTGTGTAAGGCCATGACCGCCAACGTTGTGTTCAATCTTACCGAGACTCCGCCATGTCCGTGACAACGTAATCACAACACACCCGTGATGCATTGGCACCATTGGTGATATCGTTGTCATTAGCTGTTCATAGGCGAACAATCACTAGAACAGGGACATATCGGGACAAAGACGTAAGGACAACATCATGACCACGAATAATGAACGTGCGGATTGGTGGAAGCAGTCCGTTGTATATCAGGTCTATCCACGATCGTTCAAGGATTCCAACGGGGATGGCTTGGGCGACATCGCCGGCGTCTCCACCAAGATGGACTATCTGCAGGCCCTCGGCGTGGACGCCGTCTGGCTGAGCCCGTTCTATCCCTCCGAACTCGCCGACGGCGGCTACGACGTGATCGACTACCGCGACGTAGACCCACGCCTAGGCACCATGGACGACTTCGACGAGATGACGCTCAGGGCTCACGAGGCCGGCATCAAAGTAATCGTCGACATCGTACCCAACCACTGTTCGCACATGCACCCCTGGTTCCAGCAGGCGCTAGACGCACCCCCCGGCTCGCCGGAACGCAACCGGTTCATTTTCCGCGAGGGACGCGGCGAAAACGGCGAACTCCCGCCCACCAACTGGATCGACAATTTCGGCAGTTCGGCATGGAAGCGAGTACCTGACGGCCAATGGTACCTGCACATGTTCACTGAGCAGCAACCGGACTGGAACTGGGACAATCCTGAGGTGCGCGAAGATTTTCTGAAGACCCTGCGCTTCTGGTGTGATCACGGTACGGACGGCTTCCGTGTGGACGTGGCGCACGCACTGGTCAAGGATCTCAATCGCGATGATCTTGACGAATGGAGCATAGACGCATGCCACTTCTTGCCCTCAGACGGCAGTCATCCCGTTTACGACCGCAATGGCGTACATGACATCTACCGTTCATGGCGTAGAGTATTCAACGAGTATGATCCGCCACGTTTCGCCGTGGCCGAGGCATGGGTGAATCCAGATAGGCAATACCTCTATTCCAGCCCTGACGAGCTTGGACAAACCTTCAACTTCGAATTCGCAAAGCAAATCTGGGCCCGCAACGACATGCATGCCGCCATCGAGAACGGGCTGAAACAGGCTGAACGGGCGGGCTCCACATCCACTTGGGTGCTGAATAATCATGATTTAATTCGCTCCGCAACCCGTTTCGCACTTCCGCAGGTCCCGGCTGACAATGGCTTATATCACGCATTCCCACGCGATTGGGTGTTGCGCGGAGGCGCCACCTACCGGGAGGACCGAGCCAAAGGAACGCAACGATCGAAAGCAGCGCTGATGCTGGAAATGGGTTTGCCCGGTTCAGCATACATCTATCAGGGCGAGGAGCTCGGCTTGTTCGAAGTCGCCGACATCCCGTGGAATCGTCTTGAAGACCCATGGGCGCTGCATACCAGCGGAGCCAATATCAACAAGGGGCGCGACGGCTGCCGTGTACCGCTGCCATGGGTGGCTACGGACACCCCCGAACTCGACCATGAAGGCGATGAATTCGGCCATGTCGGCAAACACGGCAACGGCACGTTCGGCTTCACACGAACCACGGACACAAAGGATATCAGGGAACCGCATCTGCCCCAACCTCACTGGTTTAAGAATCATGCGGTTGACGCACAGTCGGCTGACACCAATTCCATGCTCAACTTCTACCGACGGGTGGTGGCCCTCCGACATGAACTGTTTACCTCCGACACCACTTTTGCCTGGGCGGAGGGACTCGACCGCACAACCGGACGGCCGGACGGCCCGGATGGCAGCGAAGGCGGAGTAATCGCCTATCGTCGTCCTGGCGGCTGGATGAACGTCACCAATTTTAGTTTTGACCCAGTCGCATTGCCCCAAGGTGTCATACTGCTCTCTTCCGGCCCGCTCACCACGGATGGCAAACTACCGCAGGACACTTCGGTATGGATACGGACGTCCGACTGAACTGTCACCCATATCATACGACATAATCTTAAATTTACATTTTTATGAAAACGTTTGTATGATTGAGAATCATACCAAATCATTAGTTTTGACAAAAAATAATGAATGTGTTTACATTACGTTGCGCGGCAATTCGTGCGACAACCCTCGTCTTCAAGGAGGAACCGATGGTGAAGAAGAAAATCAGGTTCATCGCCGCCGCTACGGCCATGCTTATGAGCGTCGGCGGTATGTCCGCGTGCGGATTGTCCAGCTCCGACAACGATAAGGGGCAAGTCTACTATCTCAACAGCAAGCCAGAAGTCGTCGATCAATTCCAGGAACTGGCCGATGAATACACCAAGGAAACAGGCATACAGGTTAACGTACAGACTGCAACCTCCGACAATTACGAATCGACGCTGACCTCCGAACTCGGCAAGTCCAATGCTCCAACCATGTTCAACGTATCCGGCTACCCAAGCTTCGCCAAGGTCAAACAGTATCTTGAGCCAATGCAGAAAACCGACGTATACGGACTGCTCACCGACGAAGGCAAGGAAGTGACGATGTCAGACGACAGTAACACGCTCACAATCCCCTTTGTCGCGGAGTACAACGGCATCATCTACAATAAAAAAATCATCAAGAACTACTGCACCAAGAGCTACGCAAAAATCAAAAGCGACGCTGACATCATCAACTATAGCGTGCTGAAGAGCGTTGTCGAAGATATGCAGGCGCATAAGGATGACCTAGGGCTCGACGGCGCATTTGCCTCTCCAGGACTTGACACCTCAGGTTCCTGGCGTTTTGACGATCACATGGCTCGCATTCCGATCTCCGCAGAATTCCGCGATGAAGGCAAAACCTTCGCTCCTGAAATCACAGGTAAATATATCGGCCAGTACAAGGACTTCTTCGACCTACAAGCGAACAACAGCCCGACTGATAGAAAATGCTCGGCTCGAAGATCAACGACGAGGTTGTCTCCGAATTCGCACTTGGGCGGGTCGCGTTCCTGACCAACGGAACTTGGACCTACACTCAGCTCAAAGGCAATGACGTCGCCGACGATGATCTCGGTATGCTTCCTTACTGGATGGGCATCCCGGGCGAAGAGGATTACAGTGTGGTCGCCATCTATGAGAACCAGTGGGGCGTAAACAAGAACGCTTCCGATAAGGACAAAAAGGCTACGCTCAACTTCATGAAGTGGATGGTATCCTCGGACAAGGGTAAGAAGGTCATGGCCAAGGAGATGGGCTTCGCCGTACCATATACCACCTTTGGCGACGACGACAAGCCTAACAATCCGCTGATAGCCGCCGCGCAATCCTACACCAAGGCAGGCAAGAAGACCATCTACAACATCTACGTTCCAGATCAGGAATGGAAGAATGGCATCTGTGGCACACTGACCGAATATGTGCAAGGCACCGGCAAGTGGGATGCGGTCGAAACGCATTCGTCGACGGTTGGCAGACCGAATGGGCAAATACAAAAAGGCCTTGGGTTCACTGCCGGAGTCCAAGGATCTGAACAGTTAAGACCTTCTCTTTGCCATAAGCAAGGCGTAGACAGTGCGGCGATCGGAAATCGAATTCCGATCGCCGCATGTGGCTGTGCATGAACGGCCACACAGACGCATGAGTCATACTCACGATTCCCGACAAAACGCCTCACCGGATCTCGAAGTCGTGCTGGTACGGAACATCAACTGCACAGGAAGCGTTTCATGTCGGCACTCTACCTGTTCACCACGCAGCAATGCAAGAGTGCGACGTGCTGCAATCACACCCATATCATGAGGTTGCTGACGAACCGTGGTCAATCCAAGCTGACGTGCATAGAAATTATCATCAAATCCGATTACGGAAACATCGTGCGGCACGGCATACCCCTGTTGCTGCAACTTAACATACAGCGGCACGGCAAGCGAATCCTGCTGGCAGCAGATGGCAGTTGGCATGGTAGGCAATGTAAACAGTTGCGTCAATGCGTTGTCGACGCGCTGCTCATCTTCTGCTACGCTCAACACAATCGGCGATATTCCGGCAGCCTTACATTCCTTTCGGAAACCGGCGACGCGGCGGCTTGCGCTGAATTGCAGATGCGACTGGTTCGTATGAGTCAATCCAATGAAAGCGATATTTCGATGCCCCAATGTAATAAGGTACCGCGTAGCGAGTCGCATCGCCTGCTCATCGTCGATGGAAACAGACAACGTAAAGGCGCTTTCCGGCAATGCATTGATGCCGACAAGCGGTAGGTTCGCACTTTGCAAACGACTCGCCTCATCAGGGTCTATGTCGAAGGAGGGAATGATTACGGCATCAGCGTTGCGGCGAATCGGTAGGTTCTCGAAAAAAGTGCGCCTGTCTTCCTTGGTGGAGATGGGGTAGACGGAGATGTCGTAACCGGCCGGATTGAACACTGCATCAAGGCCCTCGTAAATTCGCGCGTTGAACCATGACGCAAAGCGATCGTTCAGCAATAGGGCAATACGGTACGTCCGCCCGGCCTGAAACACAGTGGCGGAGCGAGAGATCGAAAAATTCAGTTCATTTGCGGCAGCCAGAACCTTGTCACGTGTCTTCTTCGCTACCACGTCAGGATGCTTGAAAGTACGCGAAACCGTAGCGATGGAGACACCAGCCAGCTGCGCCACGTCCTCGATATTGGCCTGCATGCGCACTCCTTGCATATGATTAGCGCCGTCTTACGGCGATTGTCTCATTATATGCTGAATGCGTTTACATCATTGTCATACCGCCATTATGACGGCTGATTGTGCCAGACTGCTGCAAATGCCGGTAGGCAACCGACCTTCCATCCGATATGTCTTCAGCAGTTCCAACGCTCTATGACATTGTCACCCTTGTACTGGCTCAGGATGCAGTAATGCGCGGTATCGAGCCGCAGCAGACGGGCGAAATGCGGGTCGACGCCCAACCATTGCGAAGTAAGGATGCGCAGAATATGCGCATGAGCCACCAGCAGCACATCGTGGCCGACGTTCAGCAACGGCAATACCCGTTCGATGGCGTCCCGGGTACGCGCGGCGGCCTCCTCCACGTCCTCGCCCGGACCGTTATGCACCGGAACCTGCTCACCGGACGGCAATGTCTCAATCCAATCGCCTTCAAGTCCGGGGTTCAGCGAGCGCGGACCATCCCGCCATACGTCCCAGGCGAAACCGCTGGCCTCGCTGACCTGCTGGCGTGTGCGCCCCTCGGCGCGACCGTAATCCCATTCGGCGATCTCGGGCAGGATCCTGTAATCGCCGTAACCGGCGAGCGCCGCGGTCTGGCGGGCACGGCGAAGCGGACTTGCGAACATGCAGCCTGGATCGAAACCGTTCGGGAAGGCCGAACGCAACCGCTCTCCCGCGGATTCGGCCTGTAGTCGACCGGTGTCGGTCAATGGAATATCAGTGCGTCCGGTATGCTGACCGGATTCGCTCCACACCGTCTGTCCGTGACGCAACAGCACCAAGCGTCCGGGCGCAACAACGGAAGCGTCCTTGCTTCCAACATGATTTTCAGTCATATCCCTACTCTAACCGACCCCGCCCATGAACCCCTGCACTTGCTCCCTCGTGTCTTCGGAAATCGCAACATCATTCCGCTACGCGCTTCGCCCATCCGGATTGGCAGGAAAGCACGTCGATCACGCATTACTATGGAACCATGAGTGAAACGCCAGATCTGGAATCTACAGCGGACCGTGTGGTAGCGGCCCTGCGCAACATCGACGGGAAAGTGAACGCCAAGCGCGATCAGAGACTGAACGATCCCGATTCCTTCGGTGACAAAATCTTCAAGTTCGCCATGCCTACGCTGGCCGGACTGGCGTTCGGCAAGGTGTTCGAGATGGCGTGGAAGCAGAGCGTTGGCCGCAAGGCGACCCTTCCCGACGGCACCACCGACGCACGCAAGGACGCCATCCTCGGCATCGCCTTCGCCGTCATTTCCGCAGCCTTGGGCGCACTGGTCTCGCAACTGTCCGACCGCGGTTCCAAGGCCATCGTCAACCATCGCCACGCCAAGCGCAGGTAGCACGATCATCACCGATCGTCCGACTTGCCCTCCGGGAAGATGATCTTGTATACGAAGAAGTAGATCACCATGGACACGCCTCCGGTGATGAACGTGACCAGCAGATTGTATACGGCTGGATCGAACCGTGCCTGCGCCAACGGCAGCCACAGGCCGTTGATGGCGTTGCAGAACAATGAGATCAGCACCCATGCGATGAAGTACCACAGTATCTGATATGCCACGTTGCCATGTGATTTGAACGTCACGTTGCGTTGCAGCGGGAAGTTGACGCACTGCGCCACGAATGATCCGATCTCATAGCTCAGGAAATATCCAAGGCCACCGCCGATCACCACTTCCCCGGCCGCATTGCGCGCCACCTCATAGCCAAGCACATTCCACGAGTAGTCGATGCCTGCGAACGATATCGGAATATGCGGCCACATGAATGCCGTGGAGGCCAGCCCCTCGCCAAACAGATACGGCAGGAACGTGAACAACGCATATTGCAGCACGGTGACCGCCAGACTGAACAGATAGAACACGCCTATCTGCCAGACCCATTTTGCGGCCTTCGGATGATTCCTCGCAAAGGTTCGCCAAGGATTGACCGCCATTATCTCACCTCGATTCGAGCCGTGGCCTCACCGTACGGACTGCTTGCCTTCACGCTGAGGATTCCCGTCTCGCAAGGCCTGATGATGGCCATCGCCTCGCCGTAGTAGGTGTCGGCGGTATCGCTGCGATAGCTACGCTCGTAGTATGGGCAGGCGCTGCCAAAACCCAGGATTTCGCCGTTTTCCACTTCGATATGCACGTTACCTCGCAGTAATGGTTTGACGGTTCCCGCAGCGTCGGCATACATGAACCGCACATATGCGAGCCCGTCACCGAGCACGATGCGCTCCGCTTCCGGCACGGCATGCAATCTCGTTTCCTTGCCTGCCGTGGCCAGTGATGTTCTCGCGATTTCCACGCCGTCGGCGTCATACGCCACCGCCGTCAGACTGCCCGGCCTGTAGACGGCCGTGAATGTCACGCGAGCGTCACGTCCGACACGAGCCGACCCGACTTCACGTCCGTTCAGCAAGAGTTTCACCCTGGCGGCACGCGCATATACCTCCACTTGCGTGCGTTCACCTTCCTGACCGTCCCACGACCAACTTTCGACCGCATTGGTCATCTTCCAGGCGGACGGCGAATGTTCACGGCCAAGACCGACCGGCACCACGCCGATCGCAATCGGTTTCAGACCGAATGCGACCTGAGTGTATGAAGCCTCCGCCAAAGGCTTGCCGGTCAGGTCGAATCGACCGGCGCCCGCACTCACCCAGCCAAGTGATCCGTCGAAGTTCTTGGCATATTCCGCATACTCCTGCGAGCCGATACCGACTTCCCCGAGATAATCCATACCGGACCATACGAAATCACCGATCAGCCGCGGATTGCTCTGCGCCAAATCCCAGAATCGCGCCGCATCCGAGCAGAAGGTTTCCGAGCCGACGATCACGCGATCCGGATATCTGTTCAGGTCATGCCTGTATCGGCGGATGCCGTAGTTGTATCCGGCAACGTCCATCACGGCGAACGCGCCGCGCGTCTTCCAATCGCAAGGAGGCAAGGTCGCACCGAACTTCATGAAGTCGGCTCCCATGATGCCTGCGAGCCGATTGAAGAATTCGCTGCCGACCGCCTTCTTCTTGCCGGAATGTTCGATTTCCTTCATCGCTTTTTCGTCGGTATACACGCCAAGTCCCATGGATGACAGGAAATTGAAGAAGATATTGACGCCGCAGGTCACTGGTCTGGTCGCATCGAGCCCATGCAGATATTGCGTCATGGCGTCGGTCAGAGCGATACCTCGCGGCTGCGCGGTTTCCGACACCTCATTGCCGATCGAATACATGATCACGCTCGGATGGTTATAGTCCTTGGCCACCAGATCGGCCAGATCATCACGATAGTTCGCCTCCACTTCGGTGCCGTAGTCGTAGCGGGTCTTGTGGATGTACCAGCCGTCCACATACTCGTCGAGCATCAACATGCCCAGTCGGTCACAGGCGTCAAGCAACGCCTTGGAACAAGGATTGTGCGCGGAACGGATGGCATTGTAACCGCCGCCTTTCAGCAACGCCACCTTGCGTTCCTCGGCGGCCGGATATGCGCATGCGCCCAGCAGTCCGTTGTCATGGTGGATGCAGCAACCACGCAGGATCACACGTTCGCCATTGATACGGAATCCCCGTCGCGCATCACATTCCACCGTACGCACGCCGAAGACCTCACGTTGCTCGTCATCGCCGAACCGCACCACACAGGTGTAGAGATTCGGCTCATCGGTGTTCCACAGGCGAACATCGGGAATCACGCATTCCTCATGCATGAGATTGCCCCGCCCATCGAGCCAATCCGACAACGCCTTGAATTGCGCCATGGACCTGCCGTCGGCATCGAGAACGCTCACATATACAACTCCCGGATGGCTGGTGCGTACGTCGACCGCGATGCGTCCGGTACGGTAATCGACCGTCGTTATGCGCACGCCGTCGGGCATGATATGTCGCTCCGGCATGACACATAGCCATACCGGACGATAGATGCCGGTACCGGAATACCAGCGACAGTTCGGCTGGTCGCTGTTATGCGCTTCGACCGTCAACACGTTGTCGCCTTCGGCTATGTACTCGCTCAGATCCGCATAGAAGCCGGAATAGCCATAATCATGGGAGGCGATCAGCCTACCGTTCAATCGTATGCGGGCATTACGGTAGACACCTTCGAACTCGAGCAGGGTGAGATCACCGGAAGATCTGCGAATGTCGGCGGAAGAGAAATGCTTGGTGTACAGGTAGTCGCGAGCGCTGTACCAGCCGCTGTTCACTCCGGATGGGCTGTCGGCGCTTTTCGGATCCCACTGCATGGCGTCGTGGGGAATGGTCACCGGCACTTCCTCGGCCTCGGATGCGGCCGGACGGCACGTCCAGCCGGTATTGAATGGGATTCTGTTCATGATGGTGCTTTCAAAGACGTTCACGAAGGAAGGTCGTCATTCGGGCGCAAGAACGATCGTGGCGCCCCTTCGCCCGAACGACGTCTGACAAATGGCGGAAGGCTGGCAGCCTACTTACGTTTACGCATGAACGACGACACCATGAGCATCAGCACGGTGACTGCGGTCAGCACGGTCACCGTCATGACCGGACCGAACAGGCTCTGGTCGCCGAACATGTTCAGATTCATGAAATGGCCGACGAACGTATACATGCATTCCATGACGAACGCACACCATGCGATCATGCCTATCGCCGGCGTTACGGCAATCAGCCAGTCATTGTCAAGAGGTATGGTCGCGGCCTGCGCAAGCACGACCAACACAAGCGGTGCGATGACCCACACGTTGTATGAGCCGGCGGCAACGGCATACATGGCGTAGGCAACCAGTGAGACGATGGCCATCACACCGGCGGCGAGCCCTAGGTAAAAGCCGATAGTTCTGTCGGAGAACATGGATGGAGTTCTGCTATTCATGATGATTCCTCACTTTCCCGTCGCGGTTTCGGATTCGACCTTGACCGTTTCCCGCGCATTCTTGCCTCGACGTCCGGAACGCCACATCATGCAGGCGCAGCCAAGCGTCATCAACGCAAACGCCGCATCCACACCGAAGATCGCGTAACGCCACCAAGGGGTGACTTTGACCACTTTGGCGTTGGCATCCAACCCGTTGATCAGGCTGGTACGAGTCAGCGCATAGTGGAAGTTCTTCATTGAGGTGCGCAGATAGCCGAGCATATCGCCGTCGTCATTGTCTTCGATCTGCTTCTTGATGCCTGCGGCCGCGGTATTGCCCGGATCGATGCAGTAGGTGGTCACGCCTGCTGCCAATGATGACGGGAAATGCGACTTGTAGGAGCCGCCGGCCACGCCGTCGGTTTCGATCATGCCCTTAAAGCCCCATTCGTTGCGGATCACCTGAGTGGTCAGCGCGGTGCTGGCTGAGGACCAGACCACACCGAGTCTGTTGAACGACATCATCAAAGCGGTGGCGTTCTCGTTGCTGACGATGCCTTCCACGCCCTTGAGCGCACCCTCGCGGAATGCCTGCTCGTTGAAGAACATGTTCAGACCTTCGCGATACAGCTCCTGATCATTGCCTGCAACATGCTTGACACCCTGTGCGAAGCCTTTCTTCTGAGCAGCTGAAAGTTCCACGAGGTTGTCAAGGTAGACCATGATGCTGTCTTCGGACCAGTATTCGCCATTGCGCCCGCCGAACGGAGTGCGGTGCAGATTGCCGCCACCACCCCATCCGACCGGGGTCTTGGCATACAGGGCTTCCTCACCGACCAGTTCGCCACGACGTTGCATGCGTCCGTAATCCCAAGTGCTGGCGAGCACATTGGTCGCCGGATACAGGGTGACGTCACGGGCGTCACCGTACTCTTTGGCGTAGGTATTGCCGCCGACGCTGGCGGTACCGTCACCAGCCGCATACGCCGGTCGGTTCACGGAAGCCGCTTCGGCCGTGCCGAACAAATCGGAAAGCTGGGTGGTCATCTCATCGATAGTCATTTCGTCAAGATATTTGTTCCAGGTCTCGTCATCGTTGTAATCGACGTCTTTCATCATCACGAACGTCAGACCATTGTCGGCTCCCTGCGTGTAGTCGCTGACGGACTTGGAGTCCTTGGATTGCCGATACAGATCACCCTTAAGCAGTTCGATCATCTTGCCGGTAGCGGTCATCTTGACCGGTTCGGTCGGGAAGGTGCCTTTCCAATCGGAACGGGTCAGATAGGTGACAGCACCATCCTTCCAATAGTTCGCGTCGGCATCCTCGAACCGGTTGGTGACCCGTTCGCCCGCATCGGATTTGGCATAGGTCTTGGTGTCGACGTCGTCATACGACCACCGGTAGGTTTTGGCCGCATCCCCTTCCACCGGCTTGCCATCGAAGTCGGTCATACCAGTGGCGTTTTCGGCCGCAAGTACATTATTCAAAGCATCATGCGCATTGTCGCCAATGGTGAAATAGTAGTCACCGGCGCTCAGAATATAGCCCTTGGCCTTGGTATAGTCATAGCTGGCCAACAGGTAGCGGTCCACCGTAACGTCCACGGTTTCGGAAGCACCCGGCTGCAATGTCTTGGTACGGCCTTGGCCGGCAAGCTGGATGGCGGATTTCTCGACCAGATTCTTCCGCTCATATTCGCCATACGGGGTCTGCGCATACAGTTCCACTACAGAGGCACCCGCAATATCACCGGTGTTCTTCACCGTTACCTTGGCGGTGAATTCATCCTTGTCACGGTCGTAGCTCACACCGTCGAGCGTCTGTTCAAAAGTGGTGTAGCTCAGACCGTACCCAAACGGATAACTGACTTCGTCCGCATAGTTCCATGCCGAGGCACCATGTGAAGCTCCGACCGAGCTGGCCGCTCCGCTGCCCGGATTCGTCACGGCGTCCGCGTAGCGGGTCTCATAGTATTTATAGCCGACATAGATGTTCTCGGACTGTACGGTCACATTATCGATATTGACCGGCTTATCGCTGACTGCGGCGTTCACTTCATCGACGTTCGTCCATTGGTTTGAGTTCTGGCTGGAAGTGTGCGCGGTCGGCGACGACATGGAATCGACGGCATACGTGTCGGTCAAACGGCCCGAAGGATTGGCCTTGCCCACCAACAGATTGGCCACTCCTTCGAAACCACGCTGCCCTGGATTGCCGATCCACATGCAGGCATCCACACCGTAGTCATCAAGCCAGCCGACCTCCATCGGAAAGGCGGAATTGAGCAGCACGATGGTCTTGGAGAACTTGCCGGAATCCTTGATCATCTGCAGCAGGTCCTTCTCGTCCTGATGCAGACTCAGAGCACTGATGCCCTCCGGATCCTTCATCATCATCTCCTTGTCTTCACCGCCTTCACGGGCAAGCATGACGATGGCGACATCGTGGTAATCGTCCTGCCAGCTGGCCTTGAGCTGATCGGTATAGAACGATGCCGGCTCCTCGCCAAGCACCGGGGCGTCATTCAACGCGCCATTCGAACGTGGATCGCCGGAAACCTGCAGGTTGTTGCTGGCCACACGCTTGGTATCGCTCTTCGAATAGGCTTCAAACAGAGTGTTGTTCACCGAGAAACCGGCATGTTCCAGTGCGGATTTCAGATCAATCACATATTTGCCGGTGTCGGCGGCACTGTTGGCGCCACCCGGGCTGTAGACCGGCTGCACCACGGCGTGGCCGAACAACGTGACATGTTTGTCTGAGGCAAGCGGCAGCGTGCCGTCGTTGTTGCGCAACAGCACCGAACCCTCCTCCTGCTCAAGCACGGACTCGCCGTACGCGTCGGCGATGAGCTTCTGTAGATTTTCGGCATTCAAGTCGCCATATTCGCTGGCGTAGTACGTAGTGTTTCCGCCGCCTTCACCGGCGACGATTCTCGTGCTGGACGTTCCCAGCGCGGAGTTGATCGTTCCCGCATACATGTACGAGCATTGCGTCCCACAGATGCCAAGCACCAGCAATGTGCCTGTCACCGATGTGAGCCCTCGCCACAGCAGACCGGAATTCCCTTTCATCTCGACTCCTTCGTTGTCACATGTTGATATCGACATCAATGTCAATTCCATGGTGTGCGGCACGGTCACCCCCTACTTCCCGGATGGCGTAACTGGTCATTCCCAGGGGCATAACTGGTTCTTTCGCCATTCGACCCGAGCATGTGACGTTTCCTATAATGGAATCCGTCGCAATGAGGAGGCATGAACACCGTGAGGATCGCAATCATCGACGATGACGCCGACGAACGCAAGACCCTGCAGGCATCGTTCGAACGGCTTGCGCAGGAGAGCGGATCCGCAATTGTCATCGTCGAATTTGCCGGCGCCGATGATTTTCTTGACGACTACGACCGCTCCTTCGACCTGGTCTGCATGGATATCGACATGCCCGGCACCGACGGCATGTCCGCCGCACAACGCCTACGTCAGATGGACGCCGACGTTCCACTGGTATTCGTCACCAACATGGCGCAGATGGCGATTCATGGCTATGCCGTACATGCGTTGGATTTCATACTCAAACCCATCAACTACTACTCCTTCTCCATCAAAATGCGCGGTATTCTGGCACTGATCGGCAATCGTCGTAGGAAATCGCTCGTTTTCCCGACGACGGACGGTTTTCTACGCATTTCATCCGACAATCTCTACTATGTGGAAGTGCGTGGGCACCATCTGTCCTTCCACACCACACAAGGCGTCATCCGGCAACGTGACTCCCTACGCAACTGGGAAGCCAAACTGGAGGGATTGCCATTCGAACGCTGCAATAACAGCTATCTGGTCAATCTCAAGCAGGTTACGGCCGTGGCCAAGGACTCCGTGCAGGTCGGAGGCGACCGGCTGCCAATCAGCCGAACCAAAAAGAAACCGTTTATGAACGCACTCACCGAATACATGGGAGGCACCAGCGTATGATCGACCACGCCTGGCTGCAGGTTTCCTACATGGCACAGATCATCGTGGCCTGCCTACTGTTCATGATTCCGGTCGCAAAACGACGTCGTTTCCCCGCACGATTCGCTTCATGCACCATTGTTCTGCTAATGATCGCCTATATGTTCGGCGCCGCCGTCACGGTACCCGACAACCTGCTGTTGGCCATACTGTATTGGCCTGCATTCGCGGTCATATGCCTTCCCGCAGTGGCGTTGTGTCTGCAGGCGGGATTGTCGGAAGTACTCTACTGCACCATCTGTGCGAACGCCACGCAGCATGCGGCCAACGAATGCTATCTGGCGCTCAGCATCGCACTCGGACGCACAACGCCGGATCTGCCCACGCTCCTCAACGGACTGTTGACCACGGTGATCTATATCGCCATCTACGGCGCGTTCTTCATCATGTTTGCACGCAAACTCGCAGTGCATGGACATTATCGGGTGAATCGCAATGACCTGTTCCCCATGGCCTGCATTCTGCTGTTCGTGTGGGTATTGGGCGTGTTGTGCCATGATGATGTCTCGCTCCATGGCGTGGTCTACCACATCAGTGACGCATTATGCTGCTTTTACATCATGTGGGCTCAGCGCAGCAATCATGACAAGGCCGAACTGCAGCGCGAACTCGACGGCGTACGATACACGCTGCTGCAGCAACAGAAGCAGTATACGGTCAGCCAGGAGACGATTGACATCATCAATCGTAAGTGCCACGACCTGAAACATCAGATTCGCACGCTGCAGACCATGCAGGAAAGCCCGGAGCGTGACGCATACTTCGCCGAAGCCGAACGGGCGATCATGATCTACGACACCCGCATCGACACAGGCAACAAGGCCCTCAATACCGTACTGATGGAAAAAGGCCTGTACTGTCAATCTCACGATATTCAACTCACCTGCATGCCGAGCGGCGATTCACTGGACTTCATGCAGGTCGCGGATATCTATGCACTGTTCGGCAACGCGCTCGACAATGCCATCAACGCCACCATGGAACTGAATGACCCATCCAAGAGGGTAATCAACGTACGCTTCTCATCACAAGGCAACCTGATGCTGATTCAGATTCAGAACTATCATCAGCGTCGGCTGCGTTTTCGTAATGGCCTGCCCATTACGACGCATCAGGATGCCACCCGACACGGATTCGGCATGAAAAGCATGCTGCACACGGTCGAACAGTACGGCGGCACCATGCAGGTGGATGATACCGACAGTGTGTTCACGTTGCGGATCCTGCTGCCGAAGAATCCGGAATCCTCTACCGGCTGAACCAAGGCATCCTTGCGTAATCCTGCAAAACGGACGAAAATGGGTGACATGAGCAATCTTCTTCACAATGCCACTGTTGACACTCTGCTGGAACGTCGTTCCATCCGCAAATTCAAGTCGAAGCCGCTGGGGGATGATGTAATCGAAACCCTTGAAACCGTTGCACAGCATGCGGCGAGCAGCCAGTTCCTCAATGACTGGTCCGCAATCCGCGTGACCGATCCCGCAGCCAAGAAGCGTCTCGCCGAAATCGGCGGACAGCCGTATATCGCCACCGCGCCACTGCTGTATGTGTTCGTACTTGACGAACACCGCAATGCCGCAATCGCTTCCACAAAGGGCGTAGATACCACTTCCGACACGTTTACGCTGAATGGCAGTTACCGCTACTCACAGGCCCAGAACGATGCCGTACTGGCCCTGCATGCGATGGAAACGGCCGCATACTCACTCGGCCTTGGCTGCGTGATTCTCGGCTCGCTGCTGAATGACGTTCCGGCGCTGATCGATCTGCTGAATCTGCCGGAATACACGTACCCCGTGTTGGGCCTTGCCATCGGCAAGCCGGATCAGGATCCCGACGTCAAGCCTCGCATGCCACGTACGATGCAATTCTTTGAGAACGAGTATCCGGAGAGCGACGAAAGCGTGCTGTCCGGCTTGGCTGAGTTTGACGAGAAAGTGCACCGGTATTACGACTTGCGCAACACCGACCGTCCGATTGATGCATTCAGCGATCAGATTGCGTCCAACGCAGTCGATGAAGGCGTGAACGGTAAGACCGTGGCCCCGAACGCCAAACGTCAGGGCTTCCGCTTGGACCGCTAAGCTTCACTGCCTCAAGCTCTCGGGCTTGTGTCCTATACTTTTTGCCATCATAATGATTGTCCTGTTCGGTTTTCGCCGGACAGGACGCATGTTTTTTAACGACGAATCAGCTATGCGCCTTCCATTGTCGACGATTTGCTGAAGCGTAGATTGCGCCGAAATCGGATTTGAACGACTATTTTCTGCGGGGCTTGTAGCCTTTCTTGCGGGAATGGGGCTTGAGCTGTTGGTTGAATGGCACATATGTGTAGTTGGATTGTGGATCGCGATGCGTCAGATGCCATGTTCCGCAGAATTCGCAACGATATACCCATAGCTCGGTGCCGCGTTCACGCCAACTTTGGTCGGCAGCTTGCTGAGCCGTTGCTTTGTCGTGATACATGATCTTGTTCGACTCGGTGCAACGTTTGGGTACGAAATAGTGCATAAGCATTCAGTGTATCCATGCATTCAGATATGCAGGGACCGCAGGAGCGGTGTTTTTCTCTTGGTTTGTATCGGGATACGCAAAGGACTTCCCGGGGACCCTCTCTGGAACCCGGTCGGGGAAGACCCGTGCGAGAGCACCGGGGCCGATGAATCCCCGGAAACAAAAAAAGGTGGGGTTTCCCGGAGCGTCGGCTCCGCGGGAAACCCCGACAAGAATGTTTGCGGCGGCGTGTTACTCTCCCACACCCTGCCGGGTGCAGTACCATCACCGTGCCAGGCCTTAGCTTCCGGGTTCGGAAAGGGACCGGGCGTCACACCTGGGCCATGGCCACCGCAAAAACCACCATCAACGGCCCGGACCCCCAAAAAACAGGGGACCCCGACCGGCCAAAAGGAAAACCACCCACGCGCCGCCACCGGCGCGTGCCGTGACGGTCCGGGAACCGGACAGCGGACGCGAACACCGTTTCGTGACCACAGGAACAACGCTCCTTGTCGCCAACAATCCCGCAGCAGCAAAGACGCGGACCCACCCCCACACAAGAGGGGAATGGGCTGCTATGTCGCCGTCGCCCGTTAGTACCGGTCGGCTCCACCCCTCGCGGGGCTTCCACCTCCGGCCTATCAAACACGTGTTCCACATGCGGGCTTCAGGACCCCGAAGGGCCCAAGGAATCCTAATCTCGGAGCAGGCTTCCCGCTTAGATGCTTTCAGCGGTTATCCCTCCCGAACGTAGCCAACCGGCCGTGCCGCTGGCGCGACAACCGGCATACCAGAGGTTCGTCCACCCAGGTCCTCTCGTACTATGGGCAGGCCTCCCCAGGATTCCAACGAGCGCAGAGGATAGAGACCAAACTGTCTCACGACGTTCTGAACCCAGCTCGCGTGCCGCTTTAATCGGCGAACAGCCGAACCCTTGGGACCTGCTCCAGCCCCAGGATGCGACG
>ENA-OQIJ01000125-OQIJ01000125.1-human-gut-metagenome-genome-assembly--contig:-NODE-125-length-22774-cov-2.453261_pt1 | contig 22774 bp, 27 predicted proteins | sample MGYA00242582_ERZ504747 | MGnify/ENA primary metagenome ERZ504747 (study PRJEB26092, sample SAMD00036435) | human gut metagenome | host: Homo sapiens | study: EMG produced TPA metagenomics assembly of...
ACTGAACGCTACCTACGAGGTCACGAAGAAGCAGTGGGACAACGGCTATCTGTCAGCCCTCGTCGACGAGAACATGGCCGTCACCGGCCAGGTCGTCGAGCAGCTCTCCGAGCATCAGTGCGAAGGCTGGCTCGAGGGCTACATCCTCACCGGCCGCCATGGCATGTGGAGCACCTACGAGTCCTTCGCTCACGTCATCGATTCGATGCTCAACCAGCATGCGAAGTGGCTTGAGGCGACCGTCCGCGAAATCCCGTGGCGCAAGCCGATCTCGTCGGTCAACCTGCTGATCTCGTCGCACGTGTGGCGTCAGGACCACAACGGCTTCTCGCATCAGGACCCGGGTGTCACCTCGGTCCTGATCAACAAGACGTTCAACAACGACCACGTGACGAACATCTACTTCGCGACCGATGCCAACATGCTGCTCGCGATCGCCGAGAAGTGCTTCAAGTCGACCAACAAGATCAACGCGATCTTCTCCGGCAAGCAGCCGGCTCCGACGTGGATCACCCTCGACGAGGCTCGCGCCGAGCTCGAGGCCGGCGCCGCCGAGTGGAAGTGGGCTTCGAACGCCAAGAGCAACGACGAGGTCCAGATCGTCCTCGCCGCCGCCGGCGACGTTCCGACGCAGGAGATCATGGCCGCTTCCGACGCCCTGAACAAGGAAGGCATCAAGTTCAAGGTCGTCAACGTCGTTGACCTCCTGAAGCTGCAGTCCCCGGAGAACAACGACGAAGCCATGTCCAACGAGGACTTCGCTGAGCTCTTCACCGCCGACAAGCCGGTCCTGTTCGCGTACCACTCCTATGCGCAGGACGTCCGCGGCCTCATCTACGACCGCCCGAACCACGACAACTTCCACGTCGTCGGCTACAAGGAGCAGGGCTCCACGACCACGCCGTTCGACATGGTCCGCGTCAACGACATGGATCGCTACGCGCTCGAAGCCCAGGCCCTCGAGCTGATCGACGCCGACAAGTACGCCGACAAGATCAACGAGCTCAACGAGTTCCGCAAGAAGGCGTTCCAGTTCGCGGTCGACAACGGCTACGACATTCCGGAGTTCACCGACTGGGTGTACCCGGATGTCAAGGTCGACGAGACGCAGATGCTCTCCGCGACCGCGGCGACCGCTGGCGACAACGAGTGAGCCTAAGGGTTAACGCTTCCCGGTAATCAGCATACAGGGAACCAGGGCGTGTGGAAATTCGTTTCCACACGCCTTTTTCATATCATCTGAGCATGCGTTCCCGGTCACAGGTGCGACCCGTGCCCGGGTGAATTGCCACATGACCACCAATGCGTACAATGGAAGAGTGCGTGCCTTTTCCCCCGCACGCGCAGCCATGCACCACCTCGCATGCACGCAACGTAGCATGCATCATAAGGAGTCATTGTGAGCCTCAAGAATGTGAGCATCATCAGCCCCGAGCCCGGCAATGGACGCAACGTAGTCGCGCTCGGTCTCGTTGCCCTGCTCGCCAAGACCAATGTCACGAGTGTGTTCCGCCCCGCCGTCTCGTGTAAGGAGACCTTCACCGACACGCTGCTCGACTATGCGAACGCGCATCAGACCCGCGAGCAGGCCATCGGCGTCACCTTGCGCGATGCACGCATCAACAAGCAGAGCGCCCGCGCGCAGATCGTCAGCAAATTCATCGACACGAACGCCCAGCTCAATCCCGCGGTGCGCGTGATCGTCGGCAGCGACCGCAATGACGTCGGCGACCCGGAACGATTCAGCTTCAACGCCGACGTCTCCGCCGATCTGCAGGCACCGGTATTGCTGACCGTCTGCACACTGCACCGCACCCCACAGCAAGTGCATGAGACGATCGAGGCATGCACCGAGATCATCGTCGACGCCGGCACCAAGGTCATCGGTGTGTTCATCACTGGCTGCGACGAGAACCAGTGCACTTCGCTGCGCACCTATTTCAATGATTATGACGTGCCCGTCTGGACAGTGCCGTTCCTCGACCTCGAAGAGAACGCCACTCCCGACGACGCCATTGGCTCCTTTGCCGCGCATGTGCCCGCAGATGAACTGCTGCGCACACTGGACTCCCCCTTCGTGCCGCCGACCACGCCGTACGCCTTCCAATACGACATCCTCGCGCGCGCCAAGAAGAACCGCAAGACGATCGTGCTGCCCGAAGGTGCCGACGACCGCATCATCACCGCCGCGAACTATCTGCTCGAATCGAATGTGGTCGACATCGTGATCATCGGCGAGCGCGACGAGATCCTCGAACGCGGCAAGAAGCTCGACCTCAAGTCGCTTGGCAAAGCACGCTTCCAGTCGATGGAGGATGAGCAGCTGCTCACTGAGATGATTGACAAACTGTGCGAGTTGCGCGCCAAGAAGGGCATGACCCCTGATGTGGCCCGCAAGACCTTGCGCGACCCGAATTACTTCGGCACGATGCTCGTGGTGCTCGGACAGGCCGACGGCCTTGTCTCCGGCGCCATCAGCTCGACCGCCAACACGGTGCGTCCGGCCCTGCAGCTCATCAAGATGAAGCCCGGTACGAAGTCCGTCTCCGGTGCGTTCCTCATGTGCCTCAAAGACCATGTGTCCGTGTTCGCCGACTGTGCCATCAACCTGACCCCGATCCGGAGCAGCTCGCTGACATCGCGTTGCAGTCCGCCCAGACCGCCAAGGCGTTCTCGGTCGAACCGCGTGTGGGCATGCTCTCATACTCCACGCTCGGTTCCGGCAAGGGCCCGGATGTCGATTTGGTCGTCCAGGCCACGTCGATCGTGCGTGAGAAGAATCCGGACCTGGCGCTTGTGGGCCCGATTCAGTTCGATGCCGCATGGTCGCCGGATGTGGCCAAGGTCAAAGCGCCCGGCGATCCCGTCGCCGGCCGTGTCTCCGTGTTCGTATTCCCCGACCTCGATTCGGGCAACATCTGCTACAAGGCCGTGCAGCGCTCCTCTGGCGCCGTGGCCATCGGACCGATCCTGCAAGGCCTCAACAGGCCGGTGAACGACCTGAGTCGTGGAGCGCTGGTGCAGGACATCATCAACACGATCGCGCTCACCGCCATCGAGGCCCAGCAGAACGACTGAGGCACGACGCACAACCATGAACACGATGCGGGCGTTGTGGTTCCACTACCCCATGGAGTGGAACCACAACGCCCGCATTGTGTCGTCCGTCATCTTTTTGTAGCAAACAGCGAGTACCCTGTACTTCTGGAAAGCCGCAACAGCGGTGAACACAAAACACCAATGGAGGATGCCCAGAATGGCAAAAACCGTCCTTGTTATCAATTCCGGCTCCAGCTCGATCAAGTACCAGCTTGTCGACCTTGAAACCGGCGAAGGTATTGCCTCGGGTCTCGTTGAGAAAATCGGCGAGCCGATCGACGGCCACTACAAGTACGAATACAACGGCGAAAAGCACGAGCTCGAAGAACGCATCGACAACCACGAGCAGGGTCTCAAGCGTGTGCTCAGTTTCTTTGAGGAATACGGTCCGAGCCTCGAAAGCGCCGGCATCGTGGCCGTGGGCCACCGCGTGGTCCAGGGCGGAAGCACTTTCCCCGACCGGCCCTCGTCACTGACGAGACGATCAAGCAGGTTGAGGACCTCGCGGTGCTCGCTCCCCTGCACAACGGCCCTGAGGCCAAGGGCGCCGAGGTCATGCGCGAACTGCTGCCGGATGTACCGCAGATCTTCGTGTTCGATTCCTCCTTCTTCCAGCAGCTGCCGAAGGCCGCCAGCACCTACGCGCTCAACCGTGAAGTCGCCGAGAAGTATAAGATCCGCCGTTACGGCGCCCACGGCACCTCGCACTGGTACGTCTCCTCGAAGGTCCCCGAGGTCATTGGCAAGCCCGCTGAAGGCCTCAAGCAGATTGTGCTGCACATCGGCAACGGCGCCTCCGCTTCCGCCGAAATCGACGGCAAGCCGATTGAAACCTCGATGGGCCTGACCCCGCTCGAGGGCCTGGTCATGGGCAGCCGCACCGGCGTACATCGATCCGGCCGCTGTCTTCCATCTGATCCGCAATGCGCACATGGATGTGGATGAGCTCGATGACCTCTTCAACAAGAAGTCCGGCATGATGGGCATGACCGGCTTCGGCGACATGCGCGAAGTCCATCGCCTCATCGCCGAAGGCGACGAGAACGCCAAGCTCGCGCTCGACGTCTACGTGCACCGCATCGTCGAGCTATATTGGCGCCTACACCGCCCAAGCTCGGTGGTCTCGATGTCATCACGTTCACCGCTGGCGTCGGCGAAAACGACGAGATCGTGCGCCGCATGGTCTGCGAGAAGCTCGCCCCGTTCGGTGTCAAGCTCGACATGGAGAAGAACGACACCCGTTCCAAGGAACCGCGCATCATCTCCACGCCGGATTCCTCGGTGATCATCGCCGTTGTCCCGACGAACGAAGAGCTTGCAATCGCACAGCGTTCCGCCGCGATCGCCGAAAAGGGCGAAGACACCTACGGCAACAAGATCGCCTGAGCGATCTGCGCCATCCGTCTCACTGAACGATGAAAAGAGGCCAGCCGAATCCGGCTGGCCTCTTTCGTGTTCCCCCCCCCACAGGAATTTATTCTGCCATAGCGTAGCATTCGAACGATGCCAAAACCACATATATTGACAAAACGTTCACAACTGTTTTCCTGTGGTATTCCCTACCGCATAGACTGCACCATAACGGTTTACTCATGCTGTGCCAGCATAGCGGTCCACAGGCCGGTGAAATCAGGGATCGTCTTGCGTGTCGTCTGCACATCCTCAATCGAGATGTCCGCGATGCGCAGGCCCAGCATCGCCGCAAATGTGGCCATGCGGTGATCCGCATAGGATGCCATGACCGCGCCATGCAACTGGCCTTCCGCAGCCGGTTCGATCGCGATGCCATCGGCGAGTTCATGCGCATGCGCGCCCACACGCTCGATCTCACGCACGAGCGCCTCCAGACGGTTGGTCTCATGACCGCGCAGATGCCCGATGCCGGTGAGGGCCGATGGACCGTCCGCGAACACAGCGATGGCTGCGATGCTCGGTGCGATCTCCCCCGCGGCGGACAGGTCGAGTTCGCCCAATGCCCGAATGGCTCCATCGGAACGCACCGTCAGCGTGCCACAGTAGCGGTCGTCGAATTCCTCACAATCAGCGAGCTCGTTGAACGAAGTGCCGTCAAGCGTGACGTCGGCGCCGAACCGGTGCAGGATCGCCGGCAACAGCCCGCCGGGCTGTGTGGTGTGCGCCGGCCAGTTCGGCACGCTCACCGACCCTGATGCGATCAGGGCGGCGCCCAGGAACGGCGCGGCGTTCGACAGGTCCGGCTCGACGGTGATTTCCTGGGCCATCGTCAATGCACGTGGTTCGACCGTCCATTCGCCGCGTTGGGTCATCTCGACCGCACCACCGGCGGCATTGATGTCTTCCATGGTCATGCGGATGTGCGGCAGGCTCGGCAGTTTGCGGCCGGTATGCCTGAGCGTCAGGCCATTCGGCAGGCGTGACGCCGCGAGCAGCAATCCCGAAATGAACTGCGACGAAGCGGAGGAATCGATCTTCACCACAGGGCGACGGTTCGACTCCAGCGTCGTCGGCGGGGTGACGGTGAACGGCAGATGCCCTTCCTCCCTGTGGTATTCGACGTGCGCGCCCAAACGGCACAGACCGTCCAGCAGGGGCTTCATCGGTCGCGCGTATGCCTGCTCGTCGCCGTCGAACCGCACCGGACCATTGGCGAACAGCACCAGTGGGGGCACAAAGCGCATCACTGTGCCGGCGAGCCCGCAATAGACATCGGTATCACCGTGGAATACGCCGTCGGTGGGCGGGGTGATAGTGACGTCCGTCGCGTCATCGTCGTTCTGCGTGCACGTCACGCCGAGCGCGCGCAATGCCCCGATCATGAGCTCGGTGTCGCGCGAACACAGCAAGCCACGGATATGCACAGGCTGCGTGCTCAATGCGGCGAGGATGAGGAAACGATTCGACAGCGATTTGCTGCCCGGAATGGTGACGGTGGCGTCAAGCGGCCCTTCGGCGAGAGGCGCCGGCCAAGGTTGGGTATCATGTTCGGTCATAGGCTTCATCGTAATGGCAACGGTTGAACATGGGGCGCACATCTCACGAATGCCGGCATGGATACAGGGAGCAGAGCATCGGGCGACTCAGAAAAACGGAGCCGTATCGACAACGGCCCCGCATGATCGTCGGGCTGACAGGATTTGAACAACACATCGCGGAGACATTGCCAATCAAGGGCTGAGCTGGCATGTGCCGTTTTCTGTCCGCTGTTTTGTCCCATCTCACGATATGACCGTTACATGTTTCCTCTATTCTAGCAGCGCTACCCAAACAAGGAAAAGCCCCGCTCCCCTTGCCGTATAGGGCAAAGAAGAGCGGGGCTGCACTAGATACTGATTCCCTATTGGGTCAAGTGGTGCTGCGGTTGGGGTTGTAGGCGACACCGAAACCGGCGGCGATCGTCGGGATAGCGCCGGCCAGCGCGGACAGGAGCACGCATACCCATTCCGGTGCGTGGGCGGCGATCACCACTGGAGAGACGACGGTGAGCGTCACGCCCATGAGCAGGCACACCACGTAGATCGCCGTCCTGATCGTCGGGTCGAAGACGGGACGGTACTCCCCTGCCGGAGAGACGACGCTGTCAGGCAGTGGCTGGGCGGAGTCATAGGCCTTGAGGGTGTCGTCGATGATTTCCCCAGTCATTCGTCACCATCCCATCTTGCGGTTGACGATGGCCTGCACGGCCGCGTAGTTGGATCCGAGTCGGCGCTGACGTTCCGCGCCGTTGCCGTATTCACCGCGGATGACCGCATCCGCGAGCGCGTTGAGGTCGACGTTCGGGCTGGGTGTGGAGACACCAAGCAAGGCGTTGACGCGGTTCTGTACAGCATTCGCGTCGTATCCAGCGTTCTTGAGGCGGGTCATGCGGTCGGCGCCGTTGCCCCACTGGCCGGCGATGACCTCGCGCGCGACGGTCTCGACATTCTTCTTCGCGGGCGTGGACGGCTTGGCCGGTGCAGACGCGGCGGGCTTGTTGCCGGTCATCTTGTCGTACCATTCCTGGGCGCGGCGCATGTAGGCATCACGCTGGCTGCCGGCGATAGATGCGGGGCATTCAGTGGCGGAGAAGTCCTTGTGATAGAAGACGTTGCGCCCATATGCGGGTCGCCCGAGCCCGTATGCCTTGCATACGGCGGCGGTCAGGTGGGCTCCGTTATCGAGGCATGCGTCCGAGATTCGCCACGGGTTTGTGGAGATGTCGGCGTGTTCGATGCCGATACTTGTGCAGTTCGCGCCCCAGTCACCGGCGTGCCATGCGGTGTCGGAGTCCCATACGTGCTGGCTGATGACGCCGTTGGAATCGACTTGGTAGTGCGCGGACGCCTGGCGGGTCTGCCACACGTTGTAGCAGCCCTGTCCGGTGAGGTTGCCGCCGTTATGGTGCAGGACGACCTTGTCGATCCTCCGGCCGTCACGTCCTCCGGTGAAATGCTTGTCGAGGATGAGGTTGAGGTCCGCCTCGAGTTTGTCCCAGTTCTTCATGGGGGGTTTCCTTTCTGATATGGAAAGGCCACGGCTGTGTTGCCGTGGCCTTAATCTGTTGTGTTGGCGGTGGGTGGTCTGTGGGTGTAGTCCCAATCGGAGTGCGCGAGACGCCATTTGTAGTCTGCGAGCAATTGCTCGTATCTGGTATGGCCTATGCCGTTGCCTCCGGCGCCGAGGTATTCTCGCCCGCCTCGAGTTGGTGTTCGTGGCTCAATCGGTCGTGTGGGTCCTGCATGAGCGCCTGCCGCAGTCCGAGGAGGCGGTGTCTGTGGGTCTCCTCCTCGTGCCGTTTGTGCCACTCGTGGGATTGCGCGATGGCGAGGGTGTTGCGGTCGATCTTCTCACGCAGTTCGCGGATTGAGGTTGAGTTCCTCAGGCTTGTCTCGATGAGGTCCTCGAGTTCGCTCCGTGTGACCGCCTGTTGGTGTTTTTCCTGTCTGGATCTCCACCATTCCCAGAAGCCACCGCACCCCGCTATGGCGACCACGATTGTGACGACGGCTTCGAGGTTGTTCAAAAGGTTCACCTCCTCTCATCGAATGGCCGGGTATGATTCTCCGGCTATCCAGGGTGTAGGAAGCACACCACTTGCGCAGTGTGCCTGCAGTTTCTCCCAGTCGGACGTGGTGAAGCACCCATGCTCCAATGGCTCAATCCATGTGGTTTCCGGTGGACCATCCAGTTCGAGTATTGGATTGACCTCTGTGGCGGATCCATCCACGAGCCATGCGAGCCAGTCTGCGCCTGCCGCGCACTGAACGCCGCCTCGGTATACTTTGACCGAGGCCGAGGCTGCTTTGCGGTAGCGTAGATAGTAGATGGACGGATTCGCGGCATAGTATTCACTGGGATTGCCTGATATCTTGATAGGCTGGCAGAATGTGCCCCAAGTGGTGGATTCAATCAGCGTTACCCGCCACACGCCGTTGGTCTGTGTGGTGACGGTTCGATACGCCTTTGGATCGCGGTTCACATGTGGATCCTGGATTTGATTGCAAATCGTCATGCCGCTGCCATTGACACTGTTCATGCCGCACCTCCACGGGGAGATAGTCACTTGGCCTCGATGAGGCTCCCCGTGAACCATCGGAAATTCGCGATATCCATCAGCTGGTAGTCGGCTCTGTCATGACGAATAAATGCCTGACCCAGACCGCGCTGTTTTTGCGTGGCCCCACCATGACACGGAACTCCACTGTCGACTCGGTGTCTACCGTGTTTGCCGGTGTGACATAATGCCCCTTGTTTCCGGTCCATGTGGCCGGCTCCAATTCGTCCCTCGGGGTGACGACCACCCTCAGTAGGTTCGGTTCGTACCCGTACTGCGCGTCGGATGCCTCCGCACCAAAACGGTATGTTCCCGGAGGCAAGACCAGCTGCGTGTAGATGTAGCTGTCGGGAATGTCCGCGTTGTTCGTCACATGCAATCGATCGTCGCTCAACAGCTGCACAGTGAGGTTTTTGGATGCATACCAATGCCATTGCGATGGCGAGGTTGGTCTGGGATCGTGTAGCAGGTTTTGTATGCTCATGCGCACACCTCGCAATCAAGATGTGGATGGGCATGGAAACCGCTAGAGGTGTACCCCCCCCCGAGCGGGAGGTATTCGCCGTCAATCCATGGGTATGGAAGTATGCCAGCGGTGTACAGGTCGTGGATCTTGTCCCAGTCGGATGGCGTGTAGACGCCCACCTTTTCGAGAACGAACGGACCGTTGACTGTTCTGATCATGATACTGCCAGACACGTTGTTTGCAATGGTCGCCGCTATCCAGCCATCCCGTTTGGCGATTGTGGTGCCATATTCAACATGCAGATCATCAAACACGGCTTGCTGCCCGCTGAGAAGGTGGCCGAACAGGACATGACCAGCAAGGTCACTGGTATCCAATGGGGACCAGCAGAACACGCCACCGACTGTCTGCCCGGCCGCGAGTTCGTACCGCCACTTATCCCCATTCGCCCGTGCTTGGCTATTCCACACCTTGCGCGTCTTATAGCAGTGTGGATCCGTGTGCAGATTCCTGATCATGATGCCTCCTGGTAGATGGGGTCGCTTACAGTGCTCGCGTCGAACCATGCCAGCCCGAGCGCGTCAAGTTCCGCCCATGCGGCGGCGTTCATGCACATGATGTGGTTGAACAGTGTTGCCGCCGATGGTCTGCCGTCGGTTGTGTTGGCGTGCAACCGCAGCTGTACTTTGCGTCGACGCGATAGGGTGAATGGGCATCGATGGATTTTGTTCCCTCGTAGGGGGCTGATGCGATTGTGTCATCGCCGATGGCCACGCTGATGATTGGTCCATGAGGTGTGCCATGTGCGGTGTTTGCGGAGACGACTTTGGCACGGAACTCCCGATTCCCCTGCCGGCTGTGTCACCTCGGTCATGATCCAGGCGTCGCTGCCGCTTGTGTTGTTCGTGATTTTCACGGTGTCGGCGTAATGGTCGATCTGGATGTCGTCACTACTCGGCACAAGGCGTTCGCCGTCGGATATGGGCACGGGGTTGCGCACGTAATTCTCGATGGGCACGATGGTGCGGCCGTCGTGGAGTTCGTCGGCGAACCGGTATGTGAGTGAGCGTGGCTCCCATCCGTCGCGGGCGCATTCGTAGTGCCAATTGTAGATTTCCGCCGTGTCCCATTTGAGCATGAGCAGGCTGACGGAATTGTTCGGTTCCCCGCCCATCGGGTCCAATAGTCGTTGATGGTGTAGAACGGCGGGAAGAAACAGTCCCTGCTACGAATCATGTTGTGTTTGGCCCCGTTGAGGTATGGCACCCCGACCGGTTGGCCGTTGTAGTAGCCTCCCATGCTCACTCCTCCCCGCTGTCTTCGGTTGTGGTGTCGGTTGGTGTGGAATCCGGTTCGTCCGTGGTCTGGCTGCCGGAGGGTGATTCGGTGGCATTGGTGATCGCGTCCACCACGACGCCGATCTGCTGGGCTGTGTTTTCGATGCTCTGCAGGTTCTGTGTCGCGGTCTCGGCTGCCGCGGCGGCGGTCTGCGCGGATCCGGTGGCGTGATTCGCCTGTGTCTGTGCCGCGGATCGTACGGCGGCGATGTCGGCGACGGTCGCTGCCATCGCGTTGATGCTGGCCTCCTCACTGTAAAGCACGAGTGTCTCCGGGTGGGTGCGGCTGTATGCGAGCGCGGCTTGTGCGTCTGCTGCGAGGGCGATCTGCAGAAGTGGTCCTGCTGTGACGGTTGTGGGCAGGAGGGTTGTGGGGTTGACGTCGATGAGGTCGGTGTATTCGAGGGTTTCGCTGGTGGTGGGGATTTGGACATATCGGGTGTATTCCTGTGGGGTTCCGGGGAGTTCGGTGATGGCCCAGCAGCCCGTGTGGTCGCTTTCGATGACTTTGGCGTTTGCTTCGCCGTTGGTGAGGGTGACTTCGAAGGGTTTGGGGATGATGACGGTGTCGCCTCGGTTGTACCGGCGGATTGGTGTGAATCGTACGGTTCCGTTGCAGGGGGTGGTGCCTCCGTTGTTGGGGTGGCGAGTTTGATGTGGATGGTTGCCATGGTGGGTTCCTTTCTGGGTTAGGCGAGGATGCCGATGATGGTGGTGAGGTGGTTTGCGGTGAGCAGGAGGCACCGGTCGCCGGTTTTTGCGTTGGTGCAGTTGGTGGTGCATGGCAGGTCGGTGAGGGTGGTGCCGGCGTAGGTGACGGTGAGGGTGGTGTGTCCGTTGTTGGTGTGGGTGGCGGTCACGGTGGCGTAGTTGATGGTGGGTGCCGGTGGCGGGGTGAGGTTGTCTACCAGGGTTTGGGTGAGTCGGGCTCCGGCGGCGCGTGCGTGGTAGGTGTCATGATCCATTGGGTGTCCTTTCGAATTGGCGGCATTCGGCTTCGATGGGCAGGCCTGCGTCGAGCCGGATTTTCTGTGTGCGGATCGCGAAGTCGCCGCTGACGCCTCCTGTTGGGTAGTCGAGGTGGATGAGGTCGCCGATGGTGACTGGCGCGTAGATGTGGGTCATGGTGATGCGGCGGATGACGCTTTGGCTGGTGGTGAGCAGTTCGCGTGCCTTGGCGTTGGCGAGCGCGGTGAGTTGTGTGTCGGTTTTGCCTTCGGGTATGTCGCTGTAGGTGTAGGTTTTGCCGATGGTGCGGCCTCGCCGGATGGTGGAGAATTCGCTGTTGGGGTCGGTGTCGGTGGCGATGCCGGTGATTTCTTTGTCTTGGTGGCTGTAGATGACTTTGACTTGGTTGGCGGTGTTGAACCAGTCGCGTTCGTCGGTCATTTCTCGTAGGAAGCGTGCGGCGGGCCCTTCGGTGAATGTCCAGATGGGTGAGCGTTCGTTTGGTGGTGTGTAGGGTTGCAGGAGGATGCGGCCGTAGGGGTCGGTGCGGGCGGATTGCCAGCCGATGAGGTCGAGCAGGGCGTTGATGGCGTCGAGTTTGCTTTTGTCTTTTTGGTCGCCGAGGCCGAATGTCCATGCTGCGCCCATCCTGTAGGTGCATTCGTCGTGTGGGGCGGTTTCGAGACCGGCGGCGGTGATGGTGGCTTCGATCCATGCCATGGGGTTGGTGCCGGCGGCAAGTGCGACTGGTTGGGTGAATTGGTCGTCGTCGAGTTCGCGGAGCCGGCCGTAGAGGGTGAGTGGTGTCTTGGTGTTTTCACCGCCGGTGACTTGCCGTTTGGGGCCGTCGGGCAGGAAGGTGCCCAGTGGGATGCTTTCGGTGGTGCCGTCGGCGTAGTCGAGGTCGGCCCAGATGCGCAGGAGGTCGCTGCCGAACAGGGCGGTGCCCTCGATGTCGAGGGTCGCCTGTTCGGTGATGGCCGTGTCCTGGTTGCGGGTGATGGAGCCGCCGGTCAGGGCGGTGTGCACCATGTCTGTTTCCAGTCCGGTTTTGCGGTTGACGCGCATGATGCGGTAGGTGGTGTCGAAACTCATCTGGTGGTGGGTGTTATCCATGGTGTGGTTCCTCCCATGCGAGTTCCTTGCAGTCGGCCGAGAAGTCGACCATGCGACCGTTGGCTGTCAGTGATTGGTGCATGGATACGCGTACGCGCATGCGTGCACCGTCCAGGGTGCGCAGCCAGCCGCGGCTGTAGGTGCGTGCCAGTCGGCGGATGCGCCGCCATTGGGTCGCGTCGGCCCATAGGTAGCTGCTGCTGATGGTGATGGTGTCGTCGAGGTCGCCGGTGCCGTAGGAGCGCGGCAGGCCGGTGTCGTCGGCGAAATGGTATTCCGTGGTGTCCAGGTCGGGTTTGTCGGTGAGTTTCCATGCGCCGCCCACCGGCAGGACCTCGCTGGCGTCGAGGCCGAAGTTGAACACCACACAGTCCGAGTCGATCCGAGCGGGTATGTCCGTGGATGCGACCGCACCGGAGGCACTGACCGCGGTCACACGGTACGCGTAGTCCACTCCCAATGGGGGCAGGTAGTCGAATCCGAACCCTCCGGATTGCACACTGTCCGCGATGGTCTCGGCCACGCCGTCTGAGTCGACGCGTTCGACCATGAGGTGCGCCGTGGCCGGTGCGGACGTGTCGGTGCCGGCGGTGGCCTGGACCATCATCATGTACCCGTCGGAAAGCGTGCACACACCGCGTGGCGCGGCCGGCGGCGTGTACGCGACGGTGGCCTGGCGTGAGGAGGTCGTGCTCAATCCGTTGCCGGAGCGCACACTCACTTCGATGAGCAGCACCGACCCGTTGACAGGCAGATACGATGCTGCCGGTATGGTCAGCATGCGGTCCGCGGGAGAAGCGGTCACCGAGTACACGACCATGCCGTCATGGACGATGTGCACCTGTTGGCGGGCGATCCCATCCCAATCAGACGCCGTCCATTCCACGACGATCGGCAACTGGGTGACCACATCGGTTCCCTCAATGGGTTTGAGACTCACACTGGGTGGGTTCGCCACATGCCAGCTGCGCACGGACGACCACGGGCCCCAATCGGCGGCCAAACCCTTGGTGCGCACCTGCACGGTGTAATCGCCCGGTGTCGGACAGGTCACCGCGGCGAGTGTCACATCACCGGTGATGTCACGGGTCTCATCACCACCGCCCAGTGGGCGTGTGATTTTGACCTGGGCGGCGGTTTGTGCGGATCCGTCCGGATGGGTCGGTGTCCATGAGACCATCGCCGTCGCACCGACCGGTGGGATGGTGGCGGGCACCGTCACAGTCGGCGCTTTCGGTGTCTCGATCGTGCTGACCGTCACACTGGACGCCCATGCGGACGACAGCATGCCCCGGCCCGTGTCGGTGCCATAAACCGGGACACGGCCGAGCGCACGGTACTGCACGACGCCGGCCGGCACGCTCGTGTCCTCGAGCGTCGCCTGCCCGTTGACCGGTGAGGCCGCGCCCACCGCCGTCCACGTGCCATCGAACAGGCGTTCGACGGTCACGCTCGTCGCGTACGAGTTGGACACGTCCACGGTGATGCGCACACGGCCCGACGACACACGGGTCACGTTCACTGAACGTGGCGCGGCGGGCGTGGTGTGGATGCCGGCCGTGTTGTCCACGTGGGTGGATTCACCGGCGGGGTTCGACGCCCACATGCCGAACTGGTAGTGCGCGTTGGGTTTGAGGTTGCCGTACGTGTAGTTCGTCGCGTCCCAGTTCAGTGTGGCGCGCGCCGTCCATGCGCCCCATCCGCCACCGCCCACGCGTTCGCGGATCCACAGGTGCAGTTGGTGCCATGGTTTGCGGGCCGCATTGTCCCACGCGGCCTGCCATGCGCATCGCACGCTCGAATCGGACGCTCGTGTCCAGGTTACGTTCTTCGGCGGATTCGGCTTGAGGTAGGTCACGCCCGGCACGCTCACGTTGCATGACGCGGACGATGTGCCACCGTTGAACGCGGACTGGGAGACGGTCGCCGAACAGGAGATGTTCTTCGCGTTGTCGCTTTTGGCCACCGTGAAGTCCTTGCGGCAGATGACCGACTCGCCGTTTGTGCCGATGTTCGCGTTGCCCGTGCCACTGCCGGACTGGCCATTGCACCGGACGGACCCGTTGATCCCGTTGATGGCGAAATGCCATCCGTTGACCGCCTGGAAGCGTGCCTCCACACGGATCACGGCGCTCGTGTCTGTCTGGGAGACGATCCACGCGGCCGTATGGCACCGCCACGAGCCGGCGACGATGCCACCGTATCCGTCAGCCATCGTTACCTCGCTTTCACCGTGGCGCCGACCGCGTCCACGAGTTCGTCGAGCAGGCGCAGCAGACGCTCGTCCGACGCGACGCGCGCACCGTCGATCTGGATGTTGTATGTGATGTTCCGCGCGTCCATGGTTGACGCCGTGGGCATGAACTCGGCGGCGAACCGTTGGCGCGCGCTGTTGAGGGACGCGTCCACGTCGATGCCGACGAGTGGTTTGCCGGTGTTGAGCGCGTCATAGATGCTGTGGGCGCTCTTGCTGGCTTCGTTCACGGCGCTCTTGGTGCGCGCGCGGATGCCGTCGCCCATGGCTTCCATGATGCTCATGCCGGAGTAGAGGACCCACCCGTGGCCGGAGAACGGGCCTTCCTTCGCCGGTGAGAACGGGAACAGGTTGCGGATGCTTTGTATGGCCCCTCCGACGGCGTCTTTGACCGCGTTGACACCGCTCATGATGCCGTCCTTCAATCCGTTGAGGATGCTCCGTCCGGATTCGATGAGCCATGAGCCCGCACCGGAGAAGAATCCGGTGATGGAGTCCTTGATGCCTCGCACGGTGTTCATGACGGCGTTGATGCCGTTGGAGACCCCGTTTTTGATGCCGTTCCAGATGGCGCCGATACCGTTCCTGATACCGTTCCAGATGTTGTCCCACACACCCTTGATGCCGTTAAGCACGCTGGAGATGGTGGATTTCACCCCGTTGATGGCACCCGACACCACGGATTTGATTCCGTTCCACACGCCGCTCACAAAACTGCTGATACCGTTCCAGATGGCATTCCATACGGCACGGATGGCGTTGAGCGTGCCACTGATGAATCCGGAGATTGCCCCGAACACTGATGTGACGACCGATGAGATGGCATTCCATATGGTCTGGAACACGGTTTTGACCGCATTCCATACCGTGTCCCATACGGCGCGGATGGTGGATAGCACCATGGTGATGAAATCGCTCAATCCCTGGATGACAGGCTGCACGAATGCCACGAGGTTGGACACCCCTTCGATGATCCATCCGATGAGCGTCATGATGCCGGACACGACTGTGGTCACCACGTCAGGACACCTTGGATGATGGGCATGAGATGTCCAATCCGGTCATGATGCCGTCGATGACCATCATCACGACCTCCAGAATCGGTGGGATGAGTGGCATGATGACGTTGATGATGTTCATGACCAGGTCAACGATGTTCGTGATGACGGGCAGCAGAGAGCTGATGAGCTGCTCCACGAGCGGCGCGACCTGCGCGATGAGCTGTCCTATCATGTCCGCGACCTGACCGATGTAGCCTGCGACCTGCACGATGTATGGCGACAGCGTCTGCAGTAGGTTGACCACGACCGGCAGGATCGACTGCACAATCTGCCCAGCCGCCGACACGATATTGGTGATGGCCGGCATGAGCGACTGCAGGGCCGATGTGATGGAACCGATGATGCTTTGCACGCTTGGCAGCACGGCCATGATGGCGCCGCTCAGTGTATCCCCCACTGTCTGGACTATGGCGACCAGCGATGGCATGACGCCGGACACGATGCCACCGATGGTCGACGCCAGATCGGCGAAGAGTCCAGCGACCATCGTGACGACCGGCGCCAATGAGCCCAGCAGGCTGGCCAGCGGAGGCAGCAGCGCGCCGATGACCTGCATGCCAGCGGAAAGCACCTGTCCGATGGCGTCGCCGAGTACCGTGAGCATTGAACCAACCGATGGGAGCACCGTCGCGAGCGCACCGCCGAGCATGTTGGCCAGTTGGCTGACCATGTCGGCGAATACGGGCAATGTGGCCGAAGCCAGATCAGCGAAGAGCCCTGCAATCGTTGTGACAATCGGCGCCAGCGAGCCCAGCAGGCTGGCCAGTGGCGGCAACAGCGCGCCGATGACCTGCATGCCAGCGGAAAGGACCTGTCCCATGGCGGAGCCGACCGTTTCGAACGCTGATGCGATGGACGGAAGCACCGAGGCGAGGACGCCGCCCAACATGCCGGCCAGTTGGCCAAGTGTGGCTGAGAGCGTGGGCATGATGATGGATCCGAACTGTTCGGTGACAAGCTTGATGGCCCCCAATGGGCTCATGAGCGATACGAGCGCGCCGCCGATCTGCGAGAGCTGCGCCGTGCTGCCGCCGGCCTGTTCAAATGCGCTGAAGAACTGCCCGACGATGTTCTTGACCGAATTGAACGCATTGGAGATGAAGTCGATGACCTGCTGGACGCTGGGCATGAGCCGTTGGAACGCCTCAGCGGCCTTCATAGCGATGCCACCAAGGGCTGGCGCGATCCTGGCCGCAAGCCCTTGGATCTTCACACCAATGCCGTCTGTCATGCTGGATATGTCGCCATCGACTTGGTTCTTGATGCCTAGCGAAGAGTATCAGGAACGTGTTCTTGATTTTGTTCGCAGCCGGCTGGAGTGCATCGCCGATTCTTGAGAACGCGCCGCCAAGACCACGGCGCAACCCGTCAAGCATTGATCCAATGGTGGAGACGACGCCACTGACCGCGGGAATCACGTTCTCCAGCCCACGCTGCAGAAAACCACCGATGCTTTCAAGGGCCGGTTTCGCTGCCGCGGTGAATCCGTCGATCAAAGGGATCGCCTGATTGAACAGTCCGGTCAACCCCTTGATGACAGGAGTGGCGACACTCTCCCCCAAGCGGCTCAATGCGGCCTTCATGTTGCTCATAGCGCCATCGAAGCTTTCACCTGCGGATTGGGCGGCGCCTCCGAGGTGTTCGCGCATGGCGGCTTCGAAGTCCTCGAAGGACACTTTGCCGTCGGAGACCATCTCCTGGGCTTCTTCGGCGGTGACCTGGAAGTGGTCGGCCAGATACTGCAGGACGGGGATGCCGGCCTCCATGAGCTGGAGCATCTCATCGCCCTGGAGTTTGCCAGTGGCGGCGACCTTGCCGAAGATGACGCCCATGTCCTTGAATTCGACGCCGGCGATCTGCGCGGTGTCGCCCACGGTCTTGAGGACCCGTCTGCAACTGGCCGCCCTGCTTGACACCGGAGGCGACCAGACCGGCGGCGACACTGGCCGCATCCCCCAGGGCCAAACGCCGTGCCTTTGACACTGGCGAGCACGTCGTTCATGATGCCGTCGACGCTCTTGGTGTCGTGGGCCAGGGGCCTTGAGTTTGGTTTGGGCGCGTTCGATGTTCAGCGCACGGTCGAAGCCGCCCTTGGCGGCGAGGCCGACGAGGGCTCCGCCTACGGCGGTGGTGGCGGCGATGCCGATCTTGCCGATCTTGCCGAATGCGCCGCCGATGCGCTGCAGGAGGGTTTTGCTGCTTTTTTGGGTGCCGGCGTTGGTGCCTTCGCCGATGCTGCCTTCGATGGCTTTGCCCAGTCCCTTGGTCGACGGGCTGATGATGATGTAGCCGGTGCCGAGTTCCTGTGCCATCAAAGGCCTCCTGTTCGGTTATGTGCCGCTGATACCGAGCCGTTCGCGCAGTTTGGCGCGCAGGGCCTCATTGTGCGGTTGGGCTGCCGCGGTGTGCTCGCGGCTGGTGAGCGGGTCGGGTTTGCGCCATGCGGGCGTGGTGCGCCGTTGCCTGGTCTGGTTGAGGGCGTGGATGAGCTGTTCGGTCTGGCCGGGCAGGTAGCTGTTGCCGGCGAGTGCGGCGTATGCGTGGCTGGTGTCGTGGTTTTTGAGGATTTCCCGGCACATGGGCCATGCTTCGTACAGCGGTTGGCGGGTCAGGTCGAGTGGGTGGCCCCATGCGGCGATCCAGTCGTATTGGATGGCCGCTGGGTGGTTCAGGCAGAGGTCGATGAGGATGAGGCTTTTGGGTCCAGGTCCTCGGTGGCTTTGGCCCATGCGGCGAAGATGCGGCCGATGTCGAGCATTTTGTCGCCTGATTTGCGGTCGAGTTCGCGTTCGAAGCGTGGGTATTCGCGGGCGAGCCATGCGAGCATGGTGGCCGTGAAAGCGAGTTTCTGGTCGTCGTCGAGGTTGTTCCATCCCTGGCTGGCGGCGGTCATGCCTGCGATGAGCATGCTGGTGGGCAGTTGGCTGGAGTCGTCGAGGCGTGGCAGGTCCATTTCGACGTCGCCGTATTTGATGTGCACGGGGCGTGGATCCGTGTCCGCGCTTTTGGTGGTTGGGGTCAGATCGATGGTTTCGTATTCGTGGCGGCTCATGGTGGTGTCCTATCTGATGTGTGCGCCTATCGGTGGTATGGAAAATCCCTTCCCGCCGCGGATAGGCGACACGGCGGGAAGGGACGTATGGTGTGGGGTCACAGGTCGGTGGCGAAGCCCCATGCCTTGAAGTAGTACGGTGCCTGTGCATCCTTGAAGGTGCGCAGGGTCATGCCGTAGCTCATGAGCTCCGAGATCTTCCAGACGAGGTCCTCGCGTTCGCCGACCTTGGCTTTGGGGACGTGCAGGACGATGAGGTTCTCCGCCTGGGTCAGTCCGGCGATGACGTATTGGGCCGGCTTGTCACAGCTGGCCTTGTCGATGGTGATCGCGCCGGTCGCGTCCACGGTGGCGTCGAAGTAGGTTTCCACGACTTCCTTCTTGGATTCGAGGCCTGCGAACTGGATTGTCCAGTAGCCGCCGGAATCCCATGAGGCGACGGTGTCGCCGTTGTGGCCCGTGAAGTCGTTGCTCTCTCCGGCCTCGGGGTGGATGGTGATGCCGTCCTCGCTGAAGTAGCCGAGCGGCTCCTTGCCGTCGGCCGGCTTCCAGTTGCCGTTCAACGTGCCGACAGGCGCGCCGACGTCGTACCGGAAGATCGCGGCCTCCTTGATGAGTTTGACGAGGTCGGCGTCGTTGCCGGAGCTGACGTATTCCAGTCCGGTGGCGCCGGCGGCCATCAGTTGGGCTTCCAGATCTGCCATGATGTTCCTTTCAGATGGGTCAGATGTTGTTTATTGAGCGACGCAGGTGAGCATGAGCGAGCCGTACACGTAGTCGGCGTCGAGCGGCGTGTCGTGGGTAGTCATGGGGCCCGCCTGCACCTCGACGTCGCACAACGGATGCCGTCGTCTGGCGACGAGCAGTGCGCGCGCGGCCGTGAGCCACATGGATTGCGCGTCCGTGTGGTCGAGGATGCCAGCGGGCGTGATCGAGTAGGCGCTCATGGTGAGCGTCCACCGTTGGGTCACCGGCGTCGTGTACGCGCCGGCGGAGAGCGTGAGGAACAGTTTGCGGGCGCCGGCCGGCATGTCGAAGCCGGCCGGCACACCGGGCAACGCGTCCTGCAGCGTGGACAGGATCCGCGTGGACGGGTCAAGGCCGAGCAACCGTGGGCTCATATGCGCACCCTGCCGAGGATGTCGGTGAGCATGCCACGGTGCGCGTCCTCGACCGCCATGGGGATCGTGGCGACCACGTTGCCACGTGACACGCCCGAATTGCGGTACACCTTGATGGCGGGGTGCACGGCGGCCATGCCCGTAACCTGATATTCGACCTCGTCGAGCAGTTGGGTGTTGTTGAGCAGTTGACGGCACACATTGGGGTGGTTGAGCACCACCTTGACCCTGCTGTTGCGGCTCATTGGTCCTCCCTTCGTTCGCAGTGCCATTGCCAGCCGATGACACGTTCACCGCGCCGCCATTGCATGGGGGCTTCGGTGATGGTCATCGTCTCGCCACGCACGTCGACGAGATCGCCCTCGCGCATGTCGAGCACGGCGTGGCCGCGCCGGTACAGGTCATAGCCGGAGACTAGCGTGGTGCGTCCGGTCTCCAATTGCCGTTCCCGTGTGACGGGCGCGACGAGCACACCGATTTCACCGACCGGTTCGACCGGTTCGCTGTGGCGCCGGCCGGCGATCATGCTCACGCGGCTGCGGGAGACCGTGACGGTCTCATAGTCGGCTGGAATCATGTCTGAGCCTCCCCGAATCGTTGGGCGTAGGTGAGGGTGAACGCGCACCCGCGCCGTGGGTTGAGCGCGCGCCGTTCCTCGTCACGCAGGTAGAGGTTGCCGCTGGGGTTGTCGAATGTGTACGAGTCCTGGAATGAGCCGGTCGTCTGACTCATCTGCCTGACACCGTCCGGGATAACGCTGCCTGAGGTGGCCATGGCCCGTTGCACCATGGCGCAGCACACGTCGGCACAGACACCAGGATTCGCCTGTTCCGCCGCATGCCAGCCGGGGCATTGCGCGCGGATCAAGCGTGTGGCGCGGCTCAGCAGCACACTGGCCTTTGCCCGTTCGGAGTCGAGCAGCGGGTGCCAGCCGGCTTCGAGTTCGTCCACCGATGCGAACGGTTCCGTATCCGGTGCCATGGCCGCCCTCCTTTACTCGCCGACGGGCTCGACTGTCTGCTCGCCGGTGTCGATGTTGCGGGTCACCCGGCGGCGCACGCCGTCCGGGCAGTCCACGTCGAACACCTCGATACGCCCGGCCGGTGTCTCCTCGACGGTTTCCGGTTCGGGGTCGGCAGTGGTTTTCCTAGCCATTGAGTACTCCCTTCAGGCGAGCGGCGGCCTTGCCGCCGAACACGGCCATTCCGCAGTAGAACTCGATGCGCGTGCGGTAGGCGGGTTTGCTCTGCAACTGGCCGAGGTCCTCGACCTGCACGCCGCCGTTGGTCAAGCCGGTGACGGCCTGGTCGCCCTCGTCCGCGCCGAACTTGACGGCGTAGATGGAGGAGGATGCGTGGGAGGTGCCCTGCGTCTCTGTCAATGGCAGGATGTCGACGGGCGCGGCTGCGGCGGTTGTGCCAAGGTCGAGGATCGGGATGCCGTTCCACTGGATGGCGCGTTTGCCGGTGATGTCCTCCATGAGCACCGTGTCCAGGCCCACATGGCGCAGTGCGGACGCGATCTTGCGGATGATCTTCGCGTTCGCGTAGATCGCGCCGTTCGTGCCGTTGATGCCGGGCACGGCGGCGAGCAGTTCGTCGAGCTTGTCGAGGAACGTGTGGATGTCCGCGTTTGAGCTGCCCACGACGGGCAGGCCGTTCGTGTCGGCGTCGATGACCTGGTTGCCGGTCAGGCGCTTCTTCAGCCCGTCGAAGCTGTTCGCGTCGGTGGACGAGTCGCCGTTGATGAACGTGTCCTGGAACTTGTATGAGATCGCCTTGACCTTCATCGCGGTCTGGGTGGCCCGCTGGTCATTGAGGTTGGACCGGGTCTGCTGGATGAAGCGGTCTACGTCCGCGTCGCCGCCGAGGATGCTGAGTTTTCGGTCTTCTGGTTCACAGTACCGGTGGATTCTGTGTACGCTTCGTTGACACCTCGGAACGCGACTCCGGGCAGTGTTGCTTCCTCGTTGTACGCGTAGGCGTTTCCTTGAATATCCATCATCGGGATGCGATCGAGGACTGGACTGGTCTGCACAAATGTCTCGAGGACACCTTTCTGCAGGCTGTCAGTGGAGAGTTTCGCGGATTCCGCGAGGGTGAGTGCCATGATGGCTTCCTTTCCTGATTAGTTGGTGTATGCGTCGCGTAGCAGGTCAATACCATGCCGTTCGGTGTTGGGCTCATGACCGTTGGCGTGGGTGGCTGGTGGTGCTCCGCGACGTGGTTTGCGTTCACCCATGAGCGTCTTCAGTTCGGTCGCAGCGGCACGTAGGGATTCCTCGTCATCGCCAGCGAGCAGGCTGATTGCCTGTTCCGGGAGATCGGTTTCCTTGGCGATGCCCGCCACAATGGCGGCGTGCTGTTTCTCGGCGGCGAGCTTGTCTCGCTCAGCCTCGATTGCCGCGAGACGTTCGTTGAGCTTGTCCATATCGGACTTGCCGGATTCTTGTTGCTCATCGAAAGCCTGAGCTTTCTTTTTGAGTTCCTCGTAATCCTGGTATTTGTCCTCGAACTGCTTTTCGAGTTCGGCCTTGCGTTTCGCCAACGCCCGGCTGAACTCCCTGGAACGCTCATCCTGTTTCCCTGGATCGTCCGTGGATGTAGAGTTTTCGGATGTCACAGGCTTGTCATCGCCGTCTCCACCGGCGTTGTTTCCGGTATCGATGGTCATGATTGGATGCGTGTTGCGCTGCCATTGGTTGAGGTTGTGCAGTTGCCACATGGGTTTTCCTTTGCTGATAGGTACGCACGATTAGCGACGCGGCGTGCGGGATCCGCGAAACGTGGTGGATGCAGGATTTGCACCTGC
>ENA-OQIJ01000126-OQIJ01000126.1-human-gut-metagenome-genome-assembly--contig:-NODE-126-length-22656-cov-3.511252_pt1 | contig 22656 bp, 20 predicted proteins | sample MGYA00242582_ERZ504747 | MGnify/ENA primary metagenome ERZ504747 (study PRJEB26092, sample SAMD00036435) | human gut metagenome | host: Homo sapiens | study: EMG produced TPA metagenomics assembly of...
GCCATCGACCTGAATGCTTTGTCGCGCAAAGTGACCCAACGAGCAGCAAGGCACCCGATGCGCTCAAAGAAGTCTTTAACGCATGCAAGTCGGACGACGATCTTGATGTGCGTGTTACGACGACAGATACGACGAGAGCCTGCGTTCCCGCCCAGGCATCTGCTCATATCAAATGGCCAGCTCCTGTCGGAAAACTCACCCTTATGGTGACCAATCCGTATTCTGCCGTCGTAGCAGCGAGCGGGGACAAAGACGGAGGGTACGTCAGCGCCGATTCATACAAGGAACCCACTGTGCGTGCTACTGCGGATGATCGCGATGATGCCAAAAATGGTGTAATTAGTACGTCCGAATCGGAAGATGTTCAGAACAATTTGAGAGACACCTTCGCCAATACGAGGATCGCACAAGAGAACAAGCAGTCGGCGTACCAGTCGTACGCAGGCGGATGGGTCGCCTCGTCCGATGTGCGCGATGACGAGACGTTCCGCCTCGAGGCGAATGTCGGATCGTACGGTGCTCACACGTACCAGATCTGGGAGTTGTGGATCAAGCGGAGCGACAACGGTGAAGCTATGCGTGTCGGCTACCTTCGCAACAACGCATGGGAGTGGGCCGTATTCGAACAAGATGGACAAAAGTATGACTACGAGTTTCTCAACCAGTGTTTAAGCTGGTACGCTGCCGATGGCTCTAAATATGATTCTATAACCGGTGTCGATACCGACGCGACGAATATCGTTGCAGTGGCGGTCAATGCGCAAAAGCTGTTTGCAAGCATCAATGACCACGCTGATCAGCGTGTTGTTGACGAAGACGGTAATGCTTCAATCTATGTTCGCACCGCTCCGAAGTTGTCCGAAGTGAATACGTACTTCAATTCGCTGGCGGAAAGCGATTCTCTGATAACCAATTTTCTGAGTGCAGAGTACGATGAGACCAGCTCGCGCAGCGCGTACTCGAGTTCGGGGTCTCCTACGGCGCGCAAAGCATTCGAAGGAGAGTTCGGCGCTTCCTCGTCCGACGTTTCCTGGGTGGTGTCCCGCGACAGGAAAACGGGCTTCGAGCAGGGCGATACCTATTTCAGCGACGAGGCGTATACCGATGTTCGCGTGTACTACTCGATCTCGCCGGGGGTTGGATTCGCCAATATTCGCACATACGAATTAAACAGTGCGGAGTCGTATCTGACAAACGTTCGTAGCACCAGTATGACCAATGTGTCGCTTTGGCTCTATCGAGGGCTCGCATCCCAAACGCTTGAAGCCATGACGCCTGCGATGCTCTGGCAATACGACGACACGCGCTACACATGCCGTCAAAAATGGAGAGCGATACGACTTCAAGCTCACCACTCTCGAAGACTATCGCTTCTATCGCGTGCTGATGTATTACGACACAGACAAAGACGGTAAGGCTGCCGATAAGCTGGATATCCCTGATCAGTACGCTCCGCACGTCGCCGCCGATAAGGTGGTGATAAGCGGCGCGAACAACAAGGATGTTGATAGCGAGACCGTAGACGTGTTCAAGGAATGGCTCACAGACGAGGGGGTTGTCTACCAGAGTGGTGACTCGCTGGCGCTTCATGCAGATCAGTTGAAATCTCAGGGAACGAGACTCTTGGCCCAGTACACCCCACAAAAGAAGTCCGTCGGTCTCATGTATTTGGAATTCACGGACGGAGCAGTGAGTGGGTACTACGGGTACCTTGGTGACGGAGACAATAATTCCATTGTGGGCGCTCTGCCGGACGATAATGCAATAACCGACTGGGGGTACTTCGTTGTCGTCCCAACTGGCGCGGCTCGACCGACAAACGAAACTTTCGGCACCGATACGACGATTGTGCCGCTTGATATCGGAGGTTTGAAATATGACGCCTACAAGATCACGAAGATAACCGAGTCGAGTAAGGTCGCAAATCAAACTCAAACGTGGACAAGTTCGAATGAGGCTTGGGCAAAATCGGCAAACGTTCACGGTGAACTTCAACTTTGCAGCCTCCATTGTGAAGGGTGCGGATGCAAATGGAACGCTCGGCAAGGCCGACGCGCCGTACGGCGTGCGCACTGGCGTTCAATTCCCCTTGGCTCTGAAGGCGAACGGTACGCCGAGTATTCAACCGAACTATATGGCCAGTAGCTTTCAGCAAATGCATAGTATCGATCTGACCGGTCTTCTTTCGACGGATTATGCGTATCGTCCGAACAATGTTTTTAGCGGCACGTACGATGGGGGAAAAGGCAAAGGTTTTGTCATTAAGGGATTGAGCTCACGTTTTATTGGGGAATTCAATCATAGGCAAGGCCTCTTTCCTATGATTCAAAGCGCAGAATTAAGAAATATTGCAGTGAGGGTCGAAAACGACATTACGATCAAGTGGAATCCTGGTGTTGATGCAGCGTTCGGATGCTTGGCGGGCGTTGCCGTTGATAGCACGATTAAGGATTGCAGTGTTGCGCCGCTTTTGGATAATTCGATCGCAACGATTACCCTTGCAGAGCTGAAGCCGCAGGGTGGAAAGTATCAAGATAACGAGGGAAACAACATCGGCGGTTTGGTCGGCTACGCGAAGAACACCAGTATCGATTCCTCATCGGTATCGAATATCAGCCTGAACGTGAAGAGTAGCGATAGCACCTGGAAAACCGACAGCGTCCGGCTTGGCCTGGTAATCGGAAAGCTCGATGCGGTCAAAGGCGTTGACGAGGAAGCGGCCGTGTACGACGGTCTGACAGCGAAAAGCGTCACTTTGGTTGACGAGGGCGCTTCGACGACGAATACCCAATCACTTGGCGGCATCGTCGGGCAGCTGGTAGTGCCCGACGGAGGAACGGTATCTGCGTCAAAATGGAACGTGGATACGTGCGTACTCGAAAAACCTGCGCTTGGAAAACGATCGCTGCTGCTTGCAGGAGGGTTCATCGGTGCTCGCATAGGTACGGTAGCGTTCGCGAATTGCTCCTGTTCGGGCATGGTGCTGAAGAAACCCAATGGGGAGCAGGAATCCCTCGATACTGTATTAGTAGGCACCGACGCGATCGAAGGCAGCGCGTCCGGCGACACCGACACGATCGAAGATGATGAGCCTGTTGATGCCGATGTGATTGAAAGTAGCAACTCTGAAAAGTAGATGTAAACATAGCAATCTCTGTATACGTGCGCGCGACACTTCCGGCGCCTCTATCGTCATTGCGCTCGTGTTTTTCCTCATTTGCGGGGTTGTGGGGTCGGTGGTGGTTACGGCGGCTTCCGTTCAGGCAAAGTCGGTGCAGACGCATCAGGATTTGCAGCAGGACGAATACACGATGCAATCGGCGGCAGATTTGGTTGCTCACCAGTTGGGTGGGATCGACGTCTCGTCAGGGCAGGTTTCTGTGACTATCGGAGTGAGCTACGACGCTGCAAAGAAGCCGATAGCTGAATTGAGAGAGGTTATTTCGGACCTTGGTCAAGGCTTTTGGACCGATGACCGCACAAAAGCGATTCTTGCAAGTCGTGCTCTGGGTAATTCGTACATCGTGGGTGGGCCTGGGTCTCAACCTATTTCAATCAGTTCTCCAACAGGCAGTACGCTTATCTCTGATGTGTACGGAAGAATTACGGTTGATGCAGATCTTAATATGACGGTGGAGCTGTCGCTGGATTCCTCGTTTGCCGCGGATTCTCCGTACAATATGAAGGTAAGGATTCAATGCACGCCCACTTACGACATCGGGGGCCAACTGATAGCGTTCACGTACGGTGACAACACTGTGATCGAGAAGGCGTAAGGGGTGTCCTGTGCTGCATCGCGTGATGAATCGCATTCGTCTGAAGCTCGTTGATCAACGCGGCGACACGATGGTCGAGGCACTTACCGCTATCCTCATCGCGGTGCTAGGAGCAACGATGCTTGCAACGATGGTGATAGCTTCCACGAGCGTGGCCGCAAGGAGCGAGCGCGCATTGGACGCATCGTATAAGGCTGAAACAACATTGAATACATCTGCGGCAAGCTCGGCGAATATAAGCGTAAGGTTTCCCAGCGATCCTGCAGTTGGAGATGGGCCGATAATTTCTGGTTCATCTGCGACTACGAAGGTGATGCTGTATCAGGCGACTGAATACGAATGCTACCGAGACGGTAACCATTAATGACGGTGAGCAACAACATACCTGCGTGGCGCGATGCGCTTACTCAGCGACTGCGGGATACGCGGGGGTTTATGCTGGCGGAGCAGCTGGTCAGCATCATCTTTATCGGGCTGTTGTGTATCGCTGTGGCGGCGGGGCTTGGTGCGGCTATGTCGTCGTATGCCAAGATTACGCTGCAGACGCAGGCTGATGCCATGCTGTCGCAGGCGGTGGAGGTAGTGAGCAACGAGTTGGTGTACTCCTTGGGTGTGGAGGACGGCTCAACCAAGTTCACGAGCGCCACGCGCCACGAGCAGGCCAACCTTGAAGCCGACGGCCAGGGTGTTTGGTTGAACGCTGACGGTGCTCGTGAGTGTCTCGTACCGGTAGAAAACGGCCTCACGCCAACGCTCGATAATCTTGAGTACAACGCGTCCGCTCGAACCTGGACGTTCCATATCGCCATCAATTCAGGCGGAAAAACGCTTGCTGGAACCACTATGACCGTGAAGAGGATAGGATCGTAAATGGCCTACAAACGCTTGGGTGACGTGCTGATCGATGCGGGCCTCATCACGGATGAGCAGCTCGGACACGCCCTCAAACAGCAGAAAGTGACGAAGCGACGTCTGGGCGACGAGCTTATCGCCGAGGACGTCATCACGGAAGCGGGCCTCATCGAGGCGCTGCAGATGCAGCTGGGCGTGGAATTCATCGACCTGTCGCAAACGGACCTCGACCCCGAGATGAGTCGTGTCATTTCCAAAAACGTCGCGCGGCAGTATAACGTGGTGCCGGTGCGCACGTCGCCCGAAGAAGTGTACCTCGCCATGAGCGACCCGCTGAACTTCATGGCCATCGAGGCGGTGAAGAACGCCACGCGCAAACGCGTGGTTCCCATGGTGGCCACGCAGGATTCCCTCATGCGTGCCATCATGACGCTGTACGGCAACGAAGGCGCCGCGCGCGCCATCGAGGAAATGAAGCGCGACGTGCGCGCGACCGGCTCGGACGATGCCGCCGCCGGCTCGTTCCAAACCTCGACGCTCGGCGACGACGCCGACGCGCAATCCGCTCCCACCGTGCGCCTCGTGAACAGCATCATCGAGCGCGCTGCAACCGAGCGCGCAAGCGACATTCACCTCGAGCCGCGCGAGGCCGACCTGCATGTGCGTATGCGTATCGACGGCGTGCTGCGCACCATCCTCACCGTGCCGAAGGAATTGCAGGCGTCCGTTATCTCGCGCCTGAAAATCATGGGCGGCATGAACACGTCCGAGCGCCGCGTGCCGCAGGACGGCCGCGCGAACATTCGCCTCAAGAAGCAGGACATCGACCTGCGTATCAACACGCTGCCCACCATCCACGGTGAGACCGTGGTCATCCGCCTGCTCGACAAGAGCGAGTCGCTGTTCGATCCGTCGGGCATCGGCCTTGAAGGCGCGAACCTCGAGAAATACCAACGTCTCGTCGGCTCGAACAACGGCATGGTGCTCATCGTCGGCCCCACCGGCTCGGGCAAGAGCTCCACTATGTACACGATGATTCGCCAGCTCAACACCGACTCGGTCAACCTCGTCACGCTGGAAGACCCCGTCGAATACAACATCGACGCGGTGAACCAGGTGCAGATCAACGAGAAAACGGGCATGACGTTTGCAAGCGGCCTGCGTGCCATTTTGCGTCAGGACCCCGACATCGTGGCTGTGGGCGAAATCCGCGACGGCGAGACGGCCGAGATCGCCATGCGCGCTGCCATCACCGGACACCTCGTGCTGTCCACCGTGCACACGTATGACGCCGCATCCACCATCGACCGCCTCATCGACATCGGCGTGGAGCCGTACCTCATCGCGAGCGGCGTACGCGGCGTCATCTCGCAGCGCCTCGTGCGCAAGGTGTGCCCGCATTGCCGCGAGGAGTACCGTCCCGACGCCGAAGAGTTCGATGCCATCGGGCTGCACTACGAACCGAATATGAAGTTCTATCGCGGCTCGGGCTGCCCCATGTGCTTCGGCACGGGGTATCGCGGGCGCACGGGCGTGTTCGAGATTCTCGTTATCGACCGCGCGCTGCGCAGCCGCATCACGGGCGGCGCCACGCGCGAGGAGCTCAAGGACGCCATCGAGCAAAGCGGTTCATTCAAGACGATGGAAGACAGCTGTCGCGAACTGGTGCTTTCGGGCGTTACCACCGTCGCGGAAGCGCGCAAGACCATCACGGCCCTCGAATAAGAGAACAGGAATCTCAGCCATATGAACGTTGAGCAGATCATAGACCTCGCGCATCAGGTGAACGCGTCGGACGTGCATCTTGTGTGCGGGCTGCCCGTGAAGTTCCGCGTGGGCGGGCACCTTATGGACGCCGGCATCGACGGAGACGCTCCGCTGTCGCACGACGACTGCGAACAGCTTGGCCGTGAGCTGGCCGGAGACGATTTCGACCGCATCAAGCGCATCGGCGAGCTCGACCGCGCCGACACCATCGCCGACGTGCGCGTGCGCATCAACCTGTTCCGCCAGCAGGGACACGTGAGCGCCGCGCTGCGCCTGCTGTCCGATCGCATTCCCGCGCTCGAATCGCTCGGCCTGCCGCCTGCCGTCATGGAGTTCCCTCGCATCCAGCGCGGCATCGTGGTGGTGACGGGCGAGACGGGCAGCGGCAAGTCGACCACCCTCGCGGCGCTCATCGACTCCATCAACCATACGCGCGCCGAGAACATCATCACGATGGAAGACCCCATCGAGTACATCTACACGCCTGATCAATCCATCATTTCGCAGCGTGAAATCGGTCAGGACACCGAAACGTACCACAACGCCCTGCGCGCCGTGCTGCGCGAGGACCCCGATATCATCCTCATCGGCGAGATGCGCGATCTCGACACTATCCAGACGGCCCTCACGGCAGCGGAAACGGGCCACTTCGTCTTGGCGACTCTCCACACGAAATCGGCCGCAGACTCCATTGACCGCATGGTGGACGTGTTCCCCGAAGGGCTGCAGCGTCAGATTCGCATGCAGCTGTCAACGTCGCTCGTGGCGGTGCTGTCGCAGCAGCTGCTGCCGCGCCGCGACGGCATGGGCCGCTCGCTCGCGTGCGAGCTTATGATGGTGACGCCGGCCATCCGCAACCTCATCCGCGAGGGGAAAACGCCGCAGATCGCAAGCGCCCTGGGCACGTCGGCCGCTGCGGGCAGCGTGACCATGGACAACGCGCTCATCGCGCTTGCGCGCAATCGCGAGATCACGTCCGAGACAGCCGTCGGCGCCGCGCATGACGTCGACTTCGTGAGAAGAATCTTCGCTAATGCCCACCTTTACCTACACCGGAGTAACGATCTCCGGCGAACGCGTGGACGGCGTAGTCGAGGCGTTCGACGAGATCGAGGCCATGGAGCGAGCGCGCGAGCTGTGCCGCGTCGTGCAAAGCGTCAAGCAGGTGCGCGAAGGCAAGAACCTGCTCACCATGGACATCACCAAGCCCAAGGCCAAGCAGAAGAACATCGCCATCATGTGCGCGCAGTTCGCCACCATTTTGAACGCGGGCCTGTCCATGTCGCGTGCGACGACGTTGGTGCGTGACCAAACGAACGACAAGTATCTCAAGCGCGTGCTGACCGAGGTTGCCGAAGACGTTTCGGCCGGTCATGGCCTGGCGGAGAGCTTCCACAACAAGGGCGAGAACCTGCCGCGCGTGTTCATCGAGACGGTTCGCGCTGGCGAAGAGAGCGGGCATTTGCCCGAGAGCTTCGAGCGGCTGCACGATTACTACGACAAGCGTGCGAAAGTGGCGGCGAAGGTGCAGGGCGCCATGACGTACCCGATTTTCGTGGCCATCATCGCCGTGGTGGTTGTGGCCATCATGATGGTCATGGTTATCCCGTCGATGACGGGCATGATCTCATCGATGGGCGCCGACACCCCTGCCATGACTCAATTTTTGATTGATGCTTCCGATTTCGTTCGGAACAACATCGTGGTTATCGTGGTGGTCATCGCATTGATTATCGTGGGCGCGAAGCTGTACGCGAACACCGAACCGGGCAAGATGGCGTTCGCCGTTCTCAAGCTGAAGCTGCCGGTGCTGGGCACGGTGGGCATCTATTCGGGCGCGGCGCAGTTCGCGAACACGATGGGCATGCTGGTTGCGGCCGGCCTACCCATCACGCGCGCCGTGGCCATCACCTCGCGTGTGATGAGCAACTATGCCTTGTCGCGCGAAGTGGGGCGTTTGGAAGGCGGATTGGAAGAGGGTCGCACGCTCGGCGAGGGGCTGGAAGCGGCGAGTTTCTTGCCGCGCACGCTCGTTGAGATGACGACGGTGGGCGAGCAAACCGGCGAACTTGAGGGCACGTTGGAGACGATGGGAACGTTTTACGACGACGAGACGCAGCGCGTGACCGACAAGGCGCTTTCCCTGATGGAGCCCGCTTTATTGGTGCTCATGGCCGTGTTCGCCGGATTCATCGTTATCGCCCTGTATTTGCCCATGTTTTCGTTGTATGCTGCGATGTAGCATTTTATGGCACCCGGGGGTGTCGAAATTGAAACATCGTGCAGAGAGAAGCGGGATGAGGTTCGAGCCTGGATGGCTCGGGCAACGAGAAAGGATCAACTGTGAAAGAGATGATAAAGAGGGTAAGAGAGGATCGCGGCGGCTTCACGCTCGCCGAGCTGCTGGTGGTTGTGGCCATCGTAGCCGTGCTGGTGGCGATCGCTGTGCCGGTGTTCACGAGTTCAATGGATAGCGCGAACAATGCAACCAAGGATGCAAACATTCGATCGGTACGAGCTGCCGGTGTGACTGAAATTCTGGCAGGAACGACAACGGATTTGAACAAGACGGGTCCGTGGAACGCTACTGCATCCGTTGATGCTAAGGGTAATATTACAAATCTGACGGTAGGAAATGGTGCTGCTGCCTCAGAGGGATACACGACTGGCTCGGTGACTGATGGCGGTACGGTTGCTGCAACCATTACTGAAATCTCGACTTCGTCCAGCAGCTCTTCTTCCTCGTCGTAAGTGTCCCTCCCTTTCAGCATCCTAACTCCGGTGCAGGCGGCGATCCTTTTGGGGATCGCCGCCGTACTCGGTGCTTGCTTGGGGAGTTTCGTGAACTGCCTGGCGTGGCGGCGGGCCAACGGCGAAAGTGTGTTGGCCGGCCGCAGCCATTGCACGACGTGCGACCATGTGCTGGGCGTGCCCGACCTGATCCCGATTGTCTCGTGGCTCGCGCTGCGCGGCCGGTGCCGCCATTGCGGCACGAAGGTCAGCCCCCGCTACGTGATCGTCGAAGTGCTCATGGCGGCGTCGTTCATGGCGATGGCCGTGCGCTACGGCATCTCGGTGCAGACGGCAACCTACCTGGTGCTCATTTGCATCCTCATGGCGGTTGCGCTCATCGACCTGGACACGTTCATCATTCCGAACGGGTTCGTGCTTGCGGGGTGCGCGCTGTGGCTCGTTTCTATCTGGTTCATGCCCACGCCGAGCGCGGACACCTTCTCGGTTGGCAGCTTGTTTGCCAGCTGGATTCATCCGGGTGGCGCGGTGGCGCTTGACGGCATTGCGGGCGCCGTGGCGGTTGGCGGCGGCGTGCTGGTGATGTCGCTCGTGTTCGATATGGTGACGAAGCGTACGTCCCTCGGGGGCGGCGACGTGAAGTTGCTGTTCATGGTGGGGTTGTTCTTGGGACTGGCAGGGTCGTTGCTCAACTTGCTGGTGGCGTGTGTGATGGGCTTGGTGTTTGCTCTTGTCCAGGGGCTTTCGGCTCCGTCCTCTTCAGCCGAAGGCGAAAGCATCCGGACAAGAGCGATCCCGTTTGGGCCGGCCATCGCCGCGGCAACGACGTTTACGTTGCTGGCGGGGCCGACTATTCTCACGTGGTATGCGGGGTTGTTCTGACAGGTACGCAGCGGTTGAAAGGAAACGCGCCGCATGGGTAAAACGTACACGGGCGTTGACATTGGGGATAGCAGCATCAAGCTGGCGGTTTGCGACGGCGCAACCGTAAGCAAGGTTGCGATTGAAACGCTTCCCGACGGTCTTGTGGTGGATGGCCGTGTGGTCAGCCACGATGCGATGGCCGATCTCATCAAGAGCGTCGTGAAAAACACAGGCGGCGTGCCGAAGGACGCCGCATTCGTCGTACCGGGCACCGACAGTTTGTTTCGCCGCTTGTCGCTTCCGGCTATGACCGAAAAAGAGCTGCAGCTCAACCTTCCTTACGAATTTCGCGACTACATTTCGCAAGGCAAGGACCGCTACGTATACGACTACGCGATGCTCGGCATGCAGGCGGGTCCCGACGGCGCGCCGGAGGGCATGGATCTGCTGGCCGTTGCCGCGCCGAAGCAGGCCATTGCCGACTATACCGAGATGTTTCGTCGCGCCGGTCTGCACCTGCGCGTTGCGTTGCCCGAACAGGCGGCGTACCAAAATCTCGTGGGCGGCAATCCGAACGCGCTCGCGAACTGCTGCGTCATCGACTTCTCGCACCACGTGACCAAGCTGCACTTCTTCCTCGACGGCGCATACGACGTCGCGCGCGTCATCGAGATTGGCGGCATCGACATCGACCGCGCTATCGCGCACGAGTTCGGCGTTGACGAACACGTTGCCGACCAGTATAAACGCTCCAATTTCGAAAACTCGCAAACCTCCGAAGCCGTCCGCGGCGTGTACCAGTCGATCGCGGTTGAAATTGGCCGCGCGCTCAACTTCTACGGCTTCAACAACCCGAACACCACCATCGAGGCCGCGTACTGCTGCGGCGGCGGATCGCTGCTCGTTCCGCTTGTCGAAGCGGTTGCCGATCACGCGGACATCCGCGTATCCTCGATTACCGACGTGCTGCCTTCCTCGAAGGTGCCCGCCGAAGAGACCATTCGCTGCCCTGCCGCCATCGGCGCAACCATGAAGGTGGGGAGGTAGCCATGAATCTGAAACAGGATGTGTCGCTGGGGTCGCTCAAGCGGGGCAAGACGCCCACCTATCCCACCAAGACTTCGATCAACCTCGTCGACACCGAGAAAACGCGCGGCAATCTGATGGTGCAGCTGGCGCTGTTCGTTATCGCGCTCGTGCTCATCGGCATATTCGCGAAGTTCGCCGTGGTCGATCCCTTGGCAAGCAGCATGGCGAGTAGCAACGACGTGGCCGCCGCGCAGGCGCGGCTCGATGCGCTCACGGCTGAAAATGCCGATTACGCCGAATTGAACGCGCAGTACGATCGCTATGTGGTGCCCGGCCTGACCGCGGAAGAGCAGGACCTGACCGATCGCGACACTGTGCTCGACCTGCTGCAGCAGAAGGTCATGGACGTGGGCTACCTCTCCTCGCTGCGTGTGGTGGGCAACACGGCCACGGTCACCTGCCTCGGCGCGGATCTGAACCAGATATCGGCGCTCGTGGAGAACCTTGAAACCGACAAGCGCGTGTCGCACGTGACGGTTTCCACCGCTCAGGGCGAAAACGATAGCAGCACGTCGGCAACCATCCAGATTGTGTTCAAGGGAGCGAACGATACCGAGAACGACCAGTCTGCTGAGGGAGAGGGGGCCGGCAATGGCGCGGCGTAGCATTTTGAACCGTTCCTTCTCCACCCGCGAGACGGTGCTCATTTTGATTCTGGCGGTGCTCGTGATCGTGGCCTGCTATTACTTCCTCGTGATCAAGAACGTTGCCGACACCGTGGCGGCCAACAATCAGCAGCTCGCGCAAATCGAGGCAAGCACGGACGTGCAGGAGTCGCTGGCCGTCGCGCGCACTCGCATGCAGGAGGAACTTGCGGCGCTCGGCGACAACGAGAACCTGCCCGAGGTTGCGGTGTACGACAACATCCGCAGCGAGCTCGACGAGCTGAATGCGCTGCTGCAAAGCGCCACGACGTACAACCTTTCGTTCGGGCAGCCCACGCTTGAAGGGCAGCTGGTGCGCCGCCCGGTGACGGTGTCGTTCACTGTGCCGGACTACGCGTCGGCCCTCACCGTGGTGCGCGAGCTGGAAAACGGGAAGTACCGCTGCCAGATCAACGACATCTCGCTGACGGGTGACCTCCTTGCGAACGGAAGCGTCAGCAGCGTGAGTGCAACCCTCAGCGTGACCTACCTCGAAACCATCAACGGTGCCACCAACACCAGCGGCCTCGTGGAAAAAGACAACAAGTAGCATGCGGCGAGTCGTGTTCGCCTGCGCGTTAGCGGGGGTGTTGACCGCTACGCTTGTGGCGATGGTCGACTATGTGGGCATCGATACGATACAGCGCTACATCCCGTTTGCCACGTTGCCGCTGGTGCTGGTGGCGCTCGGTGTGTTTTTCGTGGCTGTGGTGAGCTTGACGTGCTGGGGTATGCCCCGCGTTCCTAGGATGCTGGTGCGCTCGGAAACGTGGAATCCTCTGCCTGTCCTGCCCATCGTTTTCACCAGGAAAAGCATCCTGGTGTGCACGTGCGTTATCTTGATATGCTGGCTTCCGTACATCGTGCTCCAGTTTCCCTGCGCAATGTTCAGAGATACGTACGATCAGCTTTATCAGTTTCAAACGCATGCTCCAACGCTCTATGTCTTTCTTGGCGAATACACGAATGCGGAATTTGTTGACCATCATCCAGTTTTCGATTCGCTGCTGTTTGGATCGTTCCTGTGGTTTGGCGACAGGGTAGGATCGCAGAATGCCGGGCTTTTCCTGTACTCGGTACTTCAGTGTGTTTTGACTGCCGGCGCCCTTTCGCTAAGCTGCTGCTATTTGCAACGGTTGAAGGTTCCGAAGACCTATCGTTTGCTCTCGCTCTTTTTTGTGTCGCTTTTTCCGATTATTCCTCTTTGGGCTACTTGCATGGCGAAAGACTCCTTGTTTTCGGCAGTGTTCTTATTGTTTTTCATCATGTTCATAGAGATGTGGATAACAAAGGGAGAAGCCCTCGCCAGTTCGAAGTTCATGGTTGTCTTTGTTGTGGTTGCAGGTCTATGCATTCTCACGAAGAAGACGGGCGTGTATCTGGTCGCCTTGCCAATGATAGTGTTGCTCATTGCGCACCGACATCACTGGGAGACCGTGGTTGCTGCAACGATGGCGCCCGTGGCGCTGTTCTTCATATTTGTTCCTGCGGTTCTATATCCTTTAATCGGCGGTGTCGAGCCGGGAGGAAAGCAAGAAATGCTCGGTGCGTTGTACCAGCAGACAATTACGGTTCTTCGAGAAGAAGATAACGATGTCACCGAAGAAGAGAGAAGCGCTATTGATGGTGTTCTATATTCCGATTTAGCCGCCCTTTCTTATCAAAGTATCCTCGTGGACAACGTTAAGAACAATACGCGGATTAATCTATCCACAAGCGATTATGTGAGATTCTTCAGGCGTATCTCAGCATTGGTATCCGACATCCGCTTGAGTATGCGCGGTCGATTGGCAACGTATGCGCGCCTTTGCTTGCTCCCGGAGTTGGCATGACGTTCAGCAACACGCCAGAGGCGGATGCCGAGTGGAAGCAGGTTTTCGCTTCGGCAAAGAACGGTGATCAAATCAACTTTACTTTCTACAAACCCGAGCCAATGAAGACGTGGGCGCAGGAGTGCAAGATGGGTATGTAGGACTCATCGAGAACAATCCTGCTGCCGCCATACGTTCTGGGACGCGGGATGTTTGCGGGTGGATTCCGCTTTGTTGCATCTTCTTGGCGGCGTGCAACAACCGCCGTTACTGGATTGTGTTCGCGCCTATTATGTTGTCGATAGCCGTGCTTGTGGTAAGTCCTGCAGGCTCAACACGGTACATGCTGCCGATGCTGTACGCCACGCCACGCCGCTCATGCTCGGGTTGCTGTATCGCTCGTTCCCTAGTCCGGTCGGTATTCTTCGATGACGTAGCGGTCTTTGCCGTCCGCCTTGGCGCGGTAGAGGGCCTTGTCGGCTTGGCGGTAGGCGCTCTGGTACGAGTCGGCCTTGCCATCCAACGTGATGCCGCCAATGCTGAGGGTGACCGTGTGCTCGTTGTCGTTCTGATCGGGGAACACCACGCCGCGCTCGACGATGCCGGCGCATGCCTGCCGCAGACGCTCGAGGTCGATGGGTCCGTCGACGCAGATGGCGAACTCGTCGCCGCCCAAACGACCGATGAGGTCGTGGGGACGGAAGGTCTGCGTGAGCGCTTCCGCGGTCTTTTGCAACGCGCCATCGCCCGCGAGGTGGCCGTAGGTATCGTTGACGCTCTTGAAGTCGTCGGTGTCCACCACCAGCAGCGCGCCGGCATGGCCGGTGACCAGCAGCGCACCCGCCTTCTCCTGGAAGGTTTTCCAGTTCAGAAGGTTGGTGAGGCCGTCGTGGTGCGCGCGCTCGGATAGATCCATCTTCTCGCGCATCTCGTCGTCGATGTTGGCAATCTTGCCGATGACCGAGATGGGCTTGCCGGAATCATCCTCCACGAAGTGCGACGTGATGCGCAGCCATTGCCGCGTGTCGCCGCCTGTGCTGCACAGCACCTCCGTGACGGCGTGGGCCGGCGAGGTGAACGCGTCGAGCAGCTCGGGGCTGCCGTTTGCGCGAATGCGCTCGCGGGCGTTGTCGAGCGAGAGGTACGACGATTCCTCGGTGGCCTCGCTCTCCGCATCCGCAAAGCCGCCGAGCGCATTTTTCGACTTCGAAATGCGCAGCGTGTCCGTCTTGATGGAATACTCGAAGAACTGCTCGTTGGCCAGGCGGTACAGCTCCTGGAAACGAAGATTCTCCTCGCGCACGGTGCGTGCGGCAACAACGCGCGAACGCAAGTACAGCATGAGCAGCACGATGATGACCACCAGCAATGAAATGAAGCCGAGGGCGAATTCCAGCAGATGGTCGTTGATGAACAGGTTGATCTGCTCGCTCTGGTCAATCAGGGAGTTGTCGTAAATGATGGAATCGAGTTCGGCCGTGCTGAGGTCGCGCAGCGACTTGTTGATGATGACGAGCAGCTCGGGCTCGACCGGTTGCACGACGCCGAAGCAGATGTCGATCGATTGCGTCGATGCCGGCAGATAAAGCAGGTTGGTCAAGTTGTCGATGCTCAGGTAGTACGGCGTGGTGTACGACGTTCCGTACGTGTAGTCGGCCTTCCCCTCGTTGACCGCTTCGAAACACTCCTCGAGCGTATCGTACACGACAACGTCGGCACCCTCGGGGGCGAGGGAGGTGGAATCCCACGGCAGCGCAAGCTTCTTTGTCTCAAGTTCGTCGGGGTCGACGAACTTGTTGTACACAAGCAACGATGAGGTGGACATGTAGGGTGCGGTCAGCGAAACGCCCAGGTCTTTGGACTCGGTGCCGGTGTCGTTGATGCCGCCGACGATGTCGACGTCTGCTTCGCGAATGGCAGATGCAAGATCGTCCGAGCGCGGTATTTCGACGATTTCGAACGAGAGTCCCGAATTTTGAGTCAGGTAGTCGAGCACTCCCTTGGTGACGCCCTTGAACTCGCCGGTCTGCTCGTTGAACGTTTGCAGCGGGGCCTTCTCGGAAATGATGCCCACGCGCAGCGTCTCGTGCTGACGCGAGTATTCCTTCTCCTCAGCGGTGAGGGTGAAGTTGGTCTCGGACTTCATGAAGTATTTGTCGTACAGGGTGTCCTGCAGCGTCGGGTTGCTCGCGTTGATGCGCTCGATGGTTGCATCGATCTCGTCGACGATGGTGCGGTCGCCCTTTGGTGCGGCGAAGAAGTAGGGACGTTCGGCAAACGAGGCGACGATATGCGCGTCCGGTTGAATGTTGATGTCGATCTCGAGGAACGTGTCGGCTTCGCCCGACTCCACTTTCTCGATCATCTCTTCGGTGCTCGTACAATCGATGGTGACGAGGTTGATTCCGTTTTGCTGGCAGAAGTATTCGAGCTCCGCGCGGCGCTGCTTGGCTGTGGCGTTGATGGCGACGCGGAGTTCTTCTTGCGTGAACAGGTCGGTTTGCGACACGGTGGCGCCCGTGTTCATCACGAACAGCGACGTGTGCGCAGCGCCGTAGCTATTCTCGGGATATTCGTACATTTCGCCGAGCGCAGGGCTGTACGTCATGCCGCCTTCGATGTCGACTTCGCCGTTATCGAGCTTTTCCATGAGGTCGATAGCTTGTTCGTTGCCGGTTTCGCCTTCGGCTTCGATGAATTCGTACGTCCATCCGGTGAACTGGGCGATGCGCATCAGGTAGTCGTACGTGTAACCCGAGTACGTTCCGTCTTCGTTTTTGGAAAGCGATCCTTCGCGGTCCATGTAGCCCACTTTGACGACGCGCTGCGCAGCTGGCGCCTCGCTCTTCTCGTTTTGAGCGAGCGCCGTGCTCGACCCGAGCGGCATGCACGCAATGAGGATGCAGACAAGGATCGCCGAGAGGAGCGCTCTCATGCGACCGCAAAGAACCAAGTCTCGATATCCCCTTTTCGCCACGCTGCCTCATTCTGTCTACGCGGCCTATAGGGCGGCGTTCTTATGCGTTCCCTGGAAGCTCTCAGTATAGCTCGTTCCCTTCATAAATGCTCCGGGGGGGGGGGGCTTCTTTATGATTGTACGAAGAATTGAGGTTGGCGGGTTTCCGGCAACAAAAAAGCGCTCCCCAAGGGAAGCGCTTCTGCATACGATGGTGGTCGGAGGGGGACTTGAACCCTCGACACGCGGATTTTCAGTCCGCTGCTCTACCAACTGAGCTACCCGACCACATCAAGCGTCCGTGAGGACGTGGAACGATATTGTACCGGTCGTTGGGGCCGGGGTCAAGCGCTGATATGCGATTTTCGCACGAAAGATTAGGCGGTTTGGGCGCCGTCGACGTCGTCGTCTTCCACGCGGCCGCGAATCTTCTTTACCGAGCGACCCAGCATGCCGCCGAGCTTCGGCAGGTTCTTCGGCCCGAAGATAACGAGCACCACCACCAGAATCAGTATGAGCTCAGGCATGCCCATTCCAAATATCTTCATAGCGTGCTCCTTTCGGGGTGTTTCGTCGCTGACGGTAGCAGCGCGCATCGAGCATTATAGCAACCATAAATTTGAAGTCACTATAAATTTGAAGTAAAACTGACAATATTGACGCAAAGAGGAACGACGGCCCGTATAATGCATGACGGAAACGCGGATGCATGACGTAAGAGCATATGAGGGAGCGCGAAACATGGCACAAGAAGCTCAGGAAAGCGACCGACCGGTTGGGCTGCGCGAGCGAAAGCGGCGGGCGACGCGCTCGGCCATCGAGCGCGCGGCTATCACGCTCGTGGACGAATGCGGCTACGAGGGCGTGACGGTTGCGCAGATTTGCGATCGCGCGAACGTGTCGCAGGGCACGTTCTTCAACTACTTTCCCACGAAGGACGCCGCCATCGTGGGCATCGGGGTGTACGAGCTCGACCCGAACACGGTGCATGCGGCGTTCGACCGCCTCATGCCGTCGTCGATGTATCACGCAACGCTGTCGCTGTTCCTCGACGTGGTGGGCTCGTTCGACTGGAAAAGCGACATCGCCGCGCTGCGTATGTCGCTCGTGAAGGACACGCCGGCGCTCATGCGACTTTTCCTCGACAACACGTTCGGATTCGTGAGTGATTTTCGCTTGATCGTGACGACCTATATGACAGAACATCCCGCGTGCCGAGCATGTGCGGCGGAGATGTCGGCCGAAGAAGAGGCCAGCATCGTGGTGTCCGAGGCGCTCGAAGCGGCGAAGTTCGCGCTGTACCACGTGGCCGACGACCCCGCCGGCGGCCTGCCGAAAGCGACCGAGGTGGAAGCCATCATCAGGCGCATTGTGGGATAGCGCCGGCGCCCCCGGTTCGCTACACTGAGCACATCACATTAGGCAACAAAACAACCAAAGGAGTGCGAATGCCCTGCGAAGAAAACAGCCCCGTCGTCGGCATCATCATGGGTTCTGAAAGCGACATGCCCGCCATGGAGCCGTGCATGAAGCAGCTCGACGAGTTCGGCGTGCCCTACGAGGTGAAGGTGGCGAGCGCGCATCGCAAGCCGGCCGAGGTGCACGAGTGGGCAAGCACGGCGCACGAGCGCGGCATCCGCGTGATCGTGGCGGCGGCGGGCAAGGCTGCGCACCTGGGCGGCGTTGTGGCGGCGTACACCCCGAACCCCGTGATCACCGTGCCCATGAAGACGAGCGACCTGGGCGGTCTCGACTCGCTGCTGTCCATGGTGCAGATGCCCTCGGCGTGCCGGTGGCGTGCGTGGCCATCAACGGCGCGAAGAACGCCGCCATCCTCGCCGTGCAGATCCTCGGCACCGGCTGCGACGGCGCCCGCCAGAAAATCATCGACTTCAAGCAGAGCATGGCCGACGCGTAAGCAGAACCGCGCGCACGCGTTCCGCACCTCGGCAGTTCTTGTTCCCAACGCCCCGTATGCTTCGGCATGCGGGGCGTACAATTTTCTGAACATCATGCAACATTTTCCGCGACGCCGGCATGTTCGGTATAAGGAGGCGGTTTCCGGTTGACCACGACGTTGCGTTCAGATGAGTTCATGCACCATGCCCTGCACGAATGGGAGGACATGGTCTATCGCCTTGCGCTCAGTCAGACGCACGAACCCGCCGACGCAAGCGACATCTGCCAGGAGACGTTCATCAGCCTGCTGAAGGACATCACGGTTTTTCGGGACGACGAGCACCTCAAGGCGTGGCTCATCCGCGTGGCCATCAACCGGTGCCATCAGCTTCGCCGCACGGCGTCACGGCATCGGACGCAGCCGCTTCCCGATGACGAGTCGTTGCTGCCGACGTCGCCGGCCGCGTCGGAGGCGCTGCTTGCGAACGACGTGTGGCGCGTGCTGGGCACCTTGTCGCAGAAGTATCGCGCGGTCGTGCACCTTCATTATGTGGAAGGGTACGCCACGGAGGAGATTGCCGAGATTTTGAAATGCCGTCCCGCGACGGTGCGCAGCCGTTTGCATCGCGCCCGCGCGCAGCTCAAAACGCTGTTGGAACAGGAGGAGTCCCGTGAGCAAATCGCCGATGGACGAGTATCGTGCTTTGATGGAAGAGGTCAAGAGCCCGAATTCGGTGCATGAGGATATCCTCTCCGAAATCGAGCGCGCGCGGCGTGCCGAGCGTCGGACTCGCGTCCCCCATGCGCGCCGGCAGCCGGCCGCGCCTCGTCGGCGGCGGTGGCTGCCCCTCGCGGCGGCGGGTGTGTGTGCGCTCGTGATTGCGGTGGCGCTCATCCCGCTTGGAACGGGGAAGGCGCCGGGGGTTTCGCAGAGCTTCTCCGTGCAGGCGTATGCGTCGGGAACGCGCACGCTCGTGCCTCCCACCGAGGACGGCATGATCGTGTTCGACCGTTCGGGCAATTTGACCACGGCGGATAAGGACTGGTACCTGCGGTACGGCAAGTACACGGGCTGCATGTTCACCGTCAAGGGCGAGGGCATCGTGCGCATTCAGGCCACCACGTCGGCGGGCATGTTCTATCGCAATAGCTATGAGACGGTGAACGGGCGAGATGACCCCGAGCGCGTTGCCGAATTGAGCCTATGGAAACCGACGAAGGCGGGGCTGGGAGAATACTACGGCCTGTACGAGGACGTGGAGATCGTTGATGGGTTCGGCATGCCTGATCCTGATCGGGATATCACGGTGAAACTCACGAAGATGCTCGGTTCCACCATCGACCTGCCCATCGACGAGCAGGACGACAGCGACGCGAAGAGCTTCGGCCTGTGGACGAACGCGGACTACGGCGACGTTGCCGACAGCGCGGAGAGCCCGCTTGCGAACACCGATGCGGTCTTCGACACGTTCGACGGCCAGACCATCACGGTGACCGCGTACTTCGAAGACGGTTCATGCGCCACGCAGACCATCGAGCTGCACACCGCTGACTTCAAGGCGCAGATGGACGATCCCGACGCTTTCTACGGGTACGGTGACATCACGATCTACCCTGAGATCGTCGATCGTTCCACCTTGCCGAACGTGTATGCGCCCGAGGTTGGCGAAGACGGCGCGTGTTTCTGGCTCCATTCGCTCTATGGCGTCATCGTTGACGAGACCGAGGGGCCGCATCCGTATCCGCTCGATAACGCAAACGAGTGGCTGAACGATACCATGCCGTTCGTATTCGATCGGGCAAACACGTTCGAGCCGGTGGAGAACGCGGTGATCGGCGAGGACTCGATCTACGATCCCTCGTCGTCGGTGATCGTGTCCGTACCGGAAAACGGGTCGTGGGCCAGCCAAGATTCAGAACCGCGCGAGCTGGAAGTGGCGAATTTGAGGCTCGAACGAAGCGCACAGCTGCCGTTCGGACTGGCTGTTGAGGATACGATCGAATACGCGGGCTATCGGGGAGATATGGCGTATGCGAACAAGGTGTCGGAGGAACAGATGGGCTACCGCATCGAGGATGACGGCAGCTTGACGTCGGGATTCTCGTATCGCACGGTCACGTTCGAGGCGACGAACCGCTCCGACGGCGATGTCTCGCTCTACACGGCGGCTTTGGGATATCTTGCGGTACTCGACGACAACGAGGGGCATTTCTCCAGAATGGCGAGCCGCGTGATGTGGACGACGGGCTTCGATGCCGCCACGAATTCCGGTTGGGACTGCGTCCTTGCGCCGGGCGAGACGCGCGAGCTGTCCGTGGTGTACGTGGTGTCCGACGAACTCGACGAGCAAGACGACCCGTTGTTCTGCCTCTCTTCGTACCAGAGCGACAGCGTTGCCTTCCGCATCAAATCGCTGCTATAGCATGCCCTTCGCGGATGCGCCCTTCGGGGTGCATCCGCGTTTGCTATCATGATGCGACAAGAATGTTTCACGTGAAACATCTGTTTGCATTGGCTGGGGGCAACGCGATATGACGAAGAAACTGCTGATGGGCAACGAGGCGTTCGCGCATGCGGCGCTTGAGGCCGGAGTGCGCGTGGTGGCCGGGTATCCGGGCACGCCGTCGTCCGAGCTGATTGAAACGGTGGCGAAGCTCCATGGCGAAGGGGCCGCGCGCGGTATCCATGTGGAGTGGTCCACGAACGAGAAGAGCGCGCTCGAGCTGCTGGCCGGTGCGTCGTACACGGGCGCGCGCTGCCTGTTCACCTGCAAGCAGGTGGGCCTCAACGTGGCGTCCGACGCGCTCATGAGCTTGAACTACGTGGGCGTCAAGGGCGGCATGGTGCTGTTCGTGGCCGACGATCCGGGCCCCATCTCGTCGCAGACCGAGCAGGACACGCGTCGTTTCGCGAGCTTCGCGAAGGTGCCCGTGCTCGATCCCGCCACGCCCGATCAGGGCTTCGCCATGATGCAGGCTGCGTTCGACCTGTCCGAGCGCTACCACACGCCCGTCATCGTGCGTCCCACCACGCGCATCAACCACGCCTCGACGTTCTTCGACGTCGCGGACGCCACCGACGCACGCCCGGTGCCCGACGAGGGCTTCGAGCGCGATTCCAAGTGGGTCATCTTCCCACGCCGCGCTTACCAGGCGCACGGCGAAATCAACGAGCGGCTTGCGGCCATCGCGCACGACTTCGCCGCCGAGCCGACGCTCGCGGCGTTCAACCCGGTGGCGGAAAGTGGCACGACGTCGCGGCTCGGGCATCGTGGCCGGCGGCGTGTCGGCGGCGTACGCGCGCGAGGCGCTGCGCATGGTGGAGGCCCGCGCAGCCGAGCGGGGCTTCGAGGTTCCCGCCTACCGCTTCTGGCAGGTGGGCACGCCCTACCCCTTCCCGGAGGAGCTGGCTGCGCAGTTTGTCGAAGGCCTCGAGCAGGTGCTCGTGCTGGAAGAGCTCGATCACGTGCTGGAAGACGCGCTGCTCGTGCACGCCGGTCGCACCCATGCCGCCTACGAGGTGAAGGGCAAGCTGACGGGCGACACGCGCGACCGTGGCGAGAACGACGTGGACGACAGCGCCGCGCGCATCGCGGCGTTCCTCGGCATTCCCGCAGCTGCGCCCGCGCCCGCCCCGGCCTCCTACGATGCTGCGGACGACCCGCTGCCGGTGCGCCCGCCGGTGCTGTGCGCGGGCTGCCCCCATCGCGGCAGCTTCTACGCGGTGAAGCGCGCGCTGGGCAAAACGCCCGCCGTGCTGTGCGGCGACATCGGCTGCTACACGCTGGGCAACGCGCAGCCGCTCGACGCGGTGGACACGTGCCTGTGCATGGGCGCGGGCATCACCATGGCGCAGGGCTTCTCGGTGGCCGAGCCGCACAAGAAAACGCTCGCGTTCGTGGGCGATTCGACGTTCTTCGCGAGCGGTCTGCCCGGCATCGTGAACGCCGTGTACAACGGCCACGACGTCACGGTGTGCGTGCTCGACAACGCCACCACGGCCATGACCGGCTCTCAGCCGCACCCCGGCACCGGCGTCACGCTCATGGGCCCGAAGCGCGAGCCCATCTCCATCCAACGCGTGCCTGGAGGCCGTCGGGTTCACCTGCATCGTGCATGCTGACCCGCTCGACCTCGAGGGCTCCGATCGCGCGGCGAGAGGCCATCGACTTCGAGGGCCGTCGGCCGATCCTGTTCGAATCGCCGTGCATCCAGTTCGGTGTAAGCCGGGCGCTCCGGCCTCGTCG
>ENA-OQIJ01000129-OQIJ01000129.1-human-gut-metagenome-genome-assembly--contig:-NODE-129-length-22351-cov-3.882649_pt1 | contig 22351 bp, 16 predicted proteins | sample MGYA00242582_ERZ504747 | MGnify/ENA primary metagenome ERZ504747 (study PRJEB26092, sample SAMD00036435) | human gut metagenome | host: Homo sapiens | study: EMG produced TPA metagenomics assembly of...
AGTACTCATTAAAGAATTCTGTAGGACAATTAAAAGGTTCAGTCCGAAAAAATGTACAGCAGATCAGAGAAAAACTACTGTACCATATAGCGTACATTGAGTCGGCATTAGACGATCCTGAGCACTATGATCTGACAGGATATTCGGAAGAATTAGAACAGATCGTAGCAGAAGAAAAAGAAAAAATACAGAACCTGTTAAAAACAGCCGGAGATGGAAAGATCATACAGGAAGGTATCCGGACCGTGATCCTGGGCAAGCCGAACGCAGGGAAATCTTCTCTGCTGAACCTGCTTCTGGGAGAGGACAGAGCCATCGTGACCGATATCGCAGGAACCACCAGAGACGTACTGGAAGAGTATATCAATCTGCATGGGATCACATTAAAGATCGCTGACACAGCCGGAATCCGCCAGACAGAAGACATCGTAGAGAAAATCGGCGTATCCAAAGCCAAGGAAATGGCAGCAGACGCAGACCTGATCCTCTATGTCGTAGATTCCTCCGTACCGTTAGATGAAAACGACGAAGAAATCATAAAAATTTTGCAAGAGAAAAAGACAATTGTCCTCTACAGCAAGACAGACCTTGAATCTGCTATAGATATAGAGGATTTAAAGAGCAGAATAAACCAGCCGGTGATCCCGATCTCCGCAAAAGAAGAAACCGGGATCACAGACCTGGAAGAAAAAATCCGGGAAATGTTCTTCAGTGGGGAGATTGACTTCAATGATGAAGTCTACATCACCAATGAACGCCACAGACAGGAGCTTTTAAAAGCACAGGAAAGTCTTTCTTTGGTAGAAAATAGCATAGAAAGCGGAATGCCGGAGGATTTTTATTCCATAGACCTGACAGATGCATACGAAAGTCTGGGACGGATTCTGGGAGAATCACTTGGGGAAGACCTTGTTAATGAGATATTTTCTAAATTTTGTATGGGGAAATAATAACCGCATGGGCTGCGGAGGCCCCGGCCGAATGGCCGCATGGATTGCGGAATCCCGGCCGTATATGCCGCATGGATTGCGGAACTCCGGTCGTATAACCGCATAGGCTGCGGCCTCCGGCTGTATGGCACATAGGCTGCGGCCCCCCGCAGAGGGTAGATCACATTGGAATGTGAGAAAACCGCAAAGGGGCACAAGGCCGCGCCCCTCTGCACACCCCTGGGCCTTTTTTATATAGTGCAGCGATTGTGGAATGCTGAAAGAAACTAACTTGTGTCTGTATGCTTCTGTATCGGCAATTCGACACTGAGCCGAAATGTATCAAACGGAACTTTGTATATTTCTGTAGGATATATTGTTGCATAATATAGATTGCGGAGACCCCGCCGTATATACCGCATAGATTGCGGAACTCCGGCTGTATATGCCGCATGGGTTGTGGAACTTCGGTCGCATATGCCGCATAGATTGCGGCTCCCTGCTGTACGCCACATGGACTGCAGAATTCCGCAGACGTGCATCGCACGTCGAGAACCTCATTACAGTTCCACTGCAACCCCCTCGGCACAACGTTCCGCATCCAACACCGAAGCATACAGACAAAAGTCAACACCGTACCCCACACCACAACCCAAGAACTCCTAAAAAAAAGCCCGAGGGGTGTGCAGAGGGGCCGTGGCTTTACGGCCCCTTTGCGGTTTTCCACAGCTTCCCAAAGCAAAAAAACTCAAGCTCCTTGCCAAGGAAGAAAAACATACATTACAAAATAAACATAACAAAAACAGAAATAAAAAAGAAATAAAGGAGAAAAAGCATGAAAAATCTGGAACAGTTTTTCGACATCATAGTAGTAGGCGCCGGTCACGCAGGCTGCGAAGCATCACTGGCATGCGCCCGCTTAGGGCTCAACACAGTCATGTTCACAGTCAGCGTAGACAGCATCGCCCTTATGCCCTGCAACCCTAACGTAGGCGGCAGCTCCAAAGGGCATCTCGTCCGTGAGCTGGATGCTCTCGGTGGGGAAATGGGTAAAAACATAGACAAAACCTTCATCCAGTCCAAAATGCTCAACCAGTCCAAAGGCCCTGCAGTCCAATCCGCGCCATCAAGGCGAAATATCCCGACCAGCTGCTCATGGCGGACTGCGACAATTTCGAGAACGCCATGCTCTGCGCCGAGGCCGGCGCTGATTTTGTGGGCACCACCATGCGCGGCTACACCCCCGAGACGCAGGGCATCGACGATATTGATTTTGAGTTTGTCCACAAGCTGGCCGCGGAATGCCCGGCAAAGATCATCGCCGAGGGCCATATCCATTACCCTGAGCAGGCTGTCAAGGCGCTGGAAGCCGGAGCTTTCGCCCTCGTCGTCGGCGGTGCCATCACCCGCCCGGCGGAGATCACCGCCCGCTTCACCGGTGCCATCAACGCCATGCACAAATGATACGGAGATACGACTATGAAACAGTATCTTGCCATTGATATTGGCGGCACTGCCGTCAAGCTGGGTATCGTGGACGAAGAGGGCCGTGTGCTCTCCAAAACGGAGCAGAGCGTCTGCTTCGACAACTACGAGACGCCCATCCTCACCACGGTGCTGTCTGCTGCCGAACAGTTCCTCAAGGAGCAGGCTGTTGAACCGCAGGGCCTTGCGGGCATCGGCGTTTCCGCCGCAGGACAGATCGACACCAGAAAGGGCGTCGTGGCCGGGACCTGCGGCAGCCTGCCCAACTACATCGGAAGCCCCATTAAAGCGGAGCTGGAAGCGAAGTTCGGCCTGCCGACCACTGTCGCCAACGACGCCAACTGCATGACGCTGGGTGAAGTCTGGGTCGGCGGCGCGAAGGGCTACACGGACGTCATCGGCGTCACGCTGGGGACCGGCGTCGGCGGCGGCATCCTCACCGGAGGCCGCCTGCTGGAAGGTGCGCGGGGTCTCGGCGGTGAGCTGGGACACTTCCGAACCCACGCGCTGGATGGCGTGTTCTGCACCTGCGGCGCGTCGGGCTGCTGGGAGCGGTACGCCGCAACCACCGCTCTGGTGCGGGGCGCACAGCCCCGGAACCCGAAGTGGAAGGATGGCCGCGCTATCTTTGAGTCGGCCCATGCAGGCGACCCCACCATCCTGGCGCTTCTGGACGACTGGACGGATGAGATCGCTCAGGGCCTTGCGGGCATGGTGCATATCTTCAACCCGCAGCTCATCCTCATCGGCGGCGGCGTCAGCGCACAGCAGGAGCTGTTGATAGACCCCGTCGCAAAGAAAGTGCGTGCCTCCGTGATGCCCGCTTTTGCGGAAGGACTGGAGATCCGCGCCGCCCAGCTCCACAACGACGCCGGCATGGTGGGCGCAGTCTACTATTTCCGCCAGTCGCGGGGCGAGATTTGACAGGGGAAGAGACGATGAAAAAACATATCCTTTGTCTGGGCGACTCCAACACCCACGGCTACTGTGCCGACCCGGCGGACTGTGCTGACCACGGCATCCGCTTCAACGAGGACGAGCGCTGGACCTGCCGCCTGCAGACGGCGTTTGGCAGCGACTATCTCGTGACGGAAGAGGGTCTTTCGGGCCGGACGACCGTTTTCGTGGACCCCATCCATGAGTCGATGGACGCTCTGAGCGTGGCTTATTCGCTCCTCAAGAGCCATGAAGTCATCGATCTGCTCATCATCATGCTGGGTACCAACGACGTCAAAGAGCGGTTCAACGCCAATGCCGCCTGCATCGGCGCGGGTATGGAACGGCTGATCCTCAAGGCCAGGAGCGTGGACTGCTGGGGGACCAAGACTCCCAACATCTTCGTCGTGGCCCCGCCCCGCATCGGCGACGGCTTCCATGATGCTGTCATGGGCAGGGCTGTGTGGAAAAGTCGAAGGGCGTGGCTGAGCAGTTCCGTATCGTCGCGGAACGTCAGAACGTCCATTTTCTCAATGCTGCCGACTGCGAGTTCAATCAGGTGGACTTCATGCATCTGACCCGTAAGGGCCACGCACAGCTGGCTGATCTGCTGGCAAAGGAAGTGCCGACGCTTTTATAATAGCATAACGAGCCGCCCCGGCTTCCTGTTGCGGAAACCGGGGCGGTTTTGCTGTTTTTTGGACTCTGACTTCCGCAGGGATGTGCTTCCTGAACGTGATGATAAATCTGCACAAAAGAGTCCGGACAAGTTGTTCAAGACGCTGAAATTTTATGGAAGCGGAAAGCCGAAAGCAGCACTCCGGGGGATTTTTGCAGATGGGAAGGAAACGATTTCGAACTTCTCCGTTGCATTTCGCACCAAAGTATGTTTCAATAAAAGCAGCAAATGGAATGGAACGGAGAAGGGAGAGACTGCGGGATGCTGAAAATTGCTGTACGTCGAAGACCAGCAGGAAGTACGGGACGAGCTGTGCCGGTTCATCCGGCAGTACGCGCCGAGAACAGCCTGCAGGTCGAGGTGCTGCCCATCGAGGATGGGGCCGTCATTGCGGAGCACTACGAGCCGGGGTATGACATCATCTTTATGGATGTGGAGATGCCGGGACTGGACGGCTTCGGCGCGGCGGAGAAGATACGGGCCGTGGACGCAGACGCCGTGCTGGTGTTCGTGACCAACATGGCGCAGTACGCCATCAAGGGCTACGAGGTGGACGCACTGGACTATGTCCTCAAGCCGGTGAACTACTACCAGTTCTGCACCAAGCTTTCCCGGGCTGTTCAGCGGGTGCAGCGCCGCCGGGGCGGGCAGGTCGTTTTACAGCTGGCCGGAGGCGGGATGCAGGTGCTCTCCACCGGCGACATCTACTATCTCGAGACCCATGACCGGCTGCTCTGGTATCACACCACCAAGGGTGAGTTTTCCGTCCGTGCCAGCCTCGCCAGCGCCGAAAAGCAGCTGGCGCAGTACCATTTCTCCCGCTGCAACCAGTGCTATCTGGTCAACCTGAAATATGTAAAGGCTGTGGAGAACGACTTTGTCCATGTCAACACCGACCACCTGGAGATCAGCCGCCGCCAGCGTGCGGCTTTCCTGACGGCGGTGGCGTCCTACATCGGAGGTGTGCTGTGAATCTTCTTGCACGCCATGTCATCCTCCGGGCATTGCTGCGGTGGACTGCTGCGGTGGCGTTCTGCATCCCGCTCAAGCACCGGCCTCACGCCCGCCTGCGGGCGCTGGGGATGCTGCTGCCGCTGCTGGGGCTGACCTATGTGCTCGACCCCGCGGCCCAGAGCACCAGCCTCCACGAGCTGCAATTCTCTCTGCTGACGCTCTATGTCGCGTTTTTCGTTCTGCTGGGCATGATGATATACGCTTGCGTTGAGATAGACAAAAAGAGTGCGCTCTACTGCGCCGTATGGAGCCTGCTGGCCTCCCAGACCGCTTATGAGTGCTGGCATCTGGTGGAGATCTTCTTCGAGTGGCGGGGAACGCCCCTCGACCTCAGAAGCCTGCCGGTCATGCTGGCACAGCTGGCCGCTGGTGCATTCTTTTATTTTGTTATCTGCACCACCCTCTCCCGGAAGATGTCTTATAAAGGAGCGTATAACATCGGCCCGCGCCAGCTGACCAGCGCCTTTTTCATCGGCATCCTCTTCATGTTCCAGGCTGCGCTGCTGAGCGGCGGGCAGGTGGTGGCGCTGGATCGCAGTCTCGTCATGACGATGTTTGTCGGGCAGTTTTACTCCTGACCCTGCTCTACTTCCAGACCGAGGTGTTCAAGCTCTCGTCCATGCAGAAGGAGATGAACACCCTCAACCTTTTATATGAGCGCCAGCGGGAGCAGTACCAGGTGGCGCGGCAGAATGTCCAGATCATCAACAAGCGCTGCCACGAGCTGAAGCTTCAAATCGCCGCGCTCCGCCAGATGTCGAGCGCCCCGGCAGACCCGGAGCTGAAAGCCCACATCGACGAGGCCGAAAAGGCCGCGCAGCTCTACGACGCCAGCCGAAACACCGGCAATGAGGTGCTGGACGTGGTGCTCACGGAAAAGAGCCTGCTCTGCGAGTCCCGCCGCATCCAGCTCAACGCGGTGACGGACGGCAGATGTCTGAGCTTTTTTGAGGCCAGCGACCTCTACGCCCTTTTTGCCAATATGCTCGACCACGCCATTGAAAGTGCAGTGAAGGTGCCGGAATCGGAGCGCCGCTGCATCGACCTGCTGGTCTGCACCCGGCAGAGCTTCGTGGTGGTGAACGTCATCAGCCCCGACCGCCCGGCGGAGTCTGCCGACACTCGTGCCGCCCACTACGCCGTCAAAGTGACCAACCGCATCGTTCAGAAGTATAAAGGTACTCTGACCACAGAGAGCCAGAACGGGTTCTTTGCGGTGAAGATCATTTTTCCGAGTGCCCTCTCAGTCAAAGCCTGATGGCTTTGCCAGCTCCCCCAGAGGGGGAGCCACTGGCGTACCGGTAAGGCCCACGCTGGACGAACAAAGCTTTTATTATCGTAAAATGTAGTGCCCTGCTATAGAGATTCACAGCAGCTTGACAAGGATGCTTGTTCCGAAGCCGCTGCCCTCTGCAACAGGGCACTATCTTTTACGTCAGAGTAAACTTTCGGCGTCTGGCAGAAAGCTGTCCGATATGCCAATGGCTCTCCCTTTGGGAGAGCTGGCGCGTGAGCGCCTGAGAGGGCAAGGCCGCTGACAAGGAGCAGTCACCGCGGGTGACGGAGATGGTTGTATCCAACTGTTTGTAAGAGATGCACAAATATATCAGCTTCGATTTGTGAGAGCAAAACCGAATATCCACACCATTCGACCGATTATCGCAACGGTCTTGCGAAAGAAAAAGTCTTTGATAAAATAATAGCGAAAGACAGAAAAACGACCGCACAACAGAGAAAACGCTACAGATACACGGGAGGAAAACGAATGCGAAGCATCGCCAAGCTCATGCAGGACTGGCAGTTCACCGGGCCGGACGGCAAGACCACTCTGGTGGAGCTGCCCCACACTTGGAACGCAAAAGACGGCCAGGACGGCGGCAACGATTACTGGCGCGGCACCTGCACCTACAGCACCACCTTTGCCGCTCCGGCGTTCGACGCAGCTTCGCAGGAAGTCTGGCTGCAGTTCGAGGGCGTCAATTCCAGCGCCAAAGTTCTGCTGAACGGCAGGAACATCTGCACCCACGACGGCGGCTACTCCACCTTCCGTGTCCATGTCTCCGACCTGCTGGCAAAAGACAACCAGCTCACCGTCGAGGTGGACAACAGCATCAACGACCGCGTCTACCCCCAGAAGGCCGACTTTACATTCTACGGCGGCATCTACCGCGACATCAGCCTGATGGTGGTCAGCAAAAACCACATCGCGCTGGGCCACTTCGGCGACACCGGCGTCAAGATCACCCCCGTCCTCAAGGACGGCAAGGCTGACATCCGGGTCGAGACCATCGTGGAAGGCGAGGGCGCTGTCTCCGTCGAGCTGCAGGACGCAGCCGGCAGCATCGTGGCCAGGGCTGAGGGCGCAGACGCTCAGCTCCACCTCGACGCTCCCCACCTCTGGGACGGCGTGAAGGATCCCTATCTCTACACCTGTGTCGTCCGCCTGAGCAGCGACGGCACCGTGGTGGACGAAGTTTCCACCCGCGTGGGTCTGCGCACCTTCTCGGTGGACTCCAGGAACGGCTTCTTCCTCAATGGCCGTCCCTATCCGCTCCACGGCGTCTCCCGCCATCAGGACCGCAAGGGGGTGGGCAACGCCATCACCCGCGAGATGCACGATGAGGATATGGCCCTCATCCGGGAGCTGGGTGCCAACACCGTCCGGCTGGCCCACTACCAGCACGACCAGTACTTCTACGACCTCTGTGACCAGTACGGCATGGTGGTCTGGGCTGAGATCCCCTACATCTCCGAGCACCTGCCCAATGGCCGCGCCAACACCATCAGCCAGATGAAGGAGCTCATCTACCAGAACTACAACCACCCCTGCATCGTCTGCTGGGGCGTCTCCAATGAGATCACCATCTCCACCAAGGACAAGGCCGATATGCTCGACAATCACCGCGAGCTGAACGACCTGTGCCACAAGATGGACTCCACCCGCCTGACCACGCTGGCCTGCTACGCCATGTGCGGCCCCTTCAACCCGGTGGCTCACATCACCGACCTCGTCAGCTGGAACCTCTACCTCGGCTGGTATGTGCCGGGCCTGTTCCTGAACGACCTGTGGATGGACTTCTTCCATCTGGTCTACCCGGGCCGTCCTCTGGGCTTCTCCGAGTACGGTGCCGAGGGGATGCCAAACCTCCACAGCTCGAAGCCCCGCCGCGGCGACCACACCGAAGAGTATCAGGCAAAGTATCACGAGTACATGCTCCGCTGCTTCGACCGGCATAAGTGGATGTGGGCGACCCACGTCTGGAATATGTTCGACTTTGCAGCCGACGCCCGCGACCAGGGCGGCGAGCCGGGCATGAACCATAAGGGCCTCGTCACCTTCGACCGGAAGACCCGGAAGGACAGCTTCTACCTCTACAAGGCATGGTGGAGCGACGAGAACTTTGTCCACATCTGCTCCAAGCGGTTCACCGACCGCACGGAGAGCGAGATGGAAGTGAAGGTCTACTCCAACCAGAAGTCCGTCGCCCTCTACGTCAACGGCGAGAAGGCCGGCGAGCAGACCGGCGAGCACGTCTTCAGCTTCCGGGTGCCGCTGACCGGCGAAATCGAAGTCAAGGCTGTGGCCGGTGACTGCACCGACACCGCTTCCTTCCGTCATGTGGACACCCCGAATCCCAGCTACAAGCTGGTCAAGACCAAGTCCAAGAGTGCAAACTGGGTCTGATTTGTGAAACATTCCGCCGACCGGCGGTTGTTATAGAAAAAAGGAGGAGAATCCGTGAAAAACACCAAACCGAAAGTACGGCTGTGGTCTGTTCTCACCGGCCTGACGGCGATCCTGACCGTCGCTGCCATCGTGGGCAACATCATCGCAAACCAGTATGCTACCACCCTCAACGTCGCTCTGAATGCATCTACCTATAAGATCATCCACGGCGAGAATACCGGCGATACCGAATACTTCAAGAAGGGCTTTGCTTCCGATGAGGAGCGCGAGGCTTACGAGGCCGAACTGTGCGCGACGGTCGAGGCCGAGGGCGCAGCTCTGCTGAAGAACGAGAACAATGCCCTGCCTCTGGCCAGCGGCGCTAAGGTCAGCCTGTTCGGCCACGGCTCTGTGGACCTGATGTACGGCGGCACCGGCTCCGGCTCTGTCGATACCAGCAAGGCTCCCAACCTCAAGCAGGCTCTGGAAGCTCAGGGCATCACCATCAACCAGACCCTGTGGGACCTGTACAGCTCTGACTCCATGATGAGCAAGTACATCCGCCTGACCCCCGCTTCCATCTCCGATACTCTGGAGGCAAACACCCAGTACGCTGTCAACGAGGCTCCCTGGAGCGCTCTGTCCAGCGCTGAGTCCAGCTTTGCTGAGTACGGCGACGCTGCGATCGTGGTCCTCTCCCGCTCCGGCGGTGAGGGCGCAGACCTTCCCAGCGGCGAGAATGGCACCAGCGACAGCTGGATCTCCGGTCAGGAGGGCGACGGCAACTACCTCGCTCTGTCTGCTGAAGAGATCGAGCTGCTGCAGAACCTGAAGGCTCTGAAGGACAACGGTACCTTCAAGAACATCGTCGTCCTCATCAACAGCTCCAACGCCATCGAGCTGGACTTCCTCAACCCCGAGATCTGCGGTGAGGACTACGGCATCGACGCTGCGATGTGGATCGGCGACGTGGGCCAGACCGGTATCAACGGTGTGGGCCAGCTGCTGTCCGGCGCTGTCACCCCCTCCGGCTCTCTGGTCGATACCTATCTGTACGACAACATGGCAAACCCCGCTATGTACAACTTCTACACCCAGGCTTACCCCAACGCAGCAGAGTACAACCTGCTGACCGAGGGTGCTGACGTGCAGGGCATGTACAGTGTCTACCAGGAAGGCATCTACCTGGGCTACCGTTACTTCGAGACCCGTTACGAGGATGTCGTCATGGGTACCGCCAAGGCTGGCGACTACAACTGGGCGACCACCGTTGCTTACCCCTTCGGCTACGGCGACAGCTACACCACCTTCGCATACTCCAACTTCAACGTGACCGAGTCTGACGATGCCTTCACCGTCACCCTGAAGGTCACCAATACCGGCAAGACCTTCTCCGGCAAGGAGACCGTCCAGATCTACTTCCAGTCTCCCTACACCGCTTACGACAAGGCAAACGGCATCGAGAAGGCTGCTGCTGAGCTGTGCGGCTTCGCAAAGACCGATGTGCTGGCTCCCGGCGCTTCTGAGGACGTGACCATCACTGTCCCGAAGAGCGAGCTGCGCACCTACGACGCGAACAACGCCAAGACCTACATCGTGGACGCCGGTGACTACTACTTCACCGCTGCCACCGATTCCCACAACGCAGTCAACAACATCCTGGCTGCCAAGGGCTATACCGTCGAGAACACCAATGGCCGCATGACCGAGAACGGCAGCACCGACCTCGTCTGGAAGTGGACCAACGACACCCTCGACACCACCACCTTCTCCACCAGCGCAAATGGCACCGCCATCACCAACCTGTTTGACGAGTCCGACCCCAACAAGAGCAGCAATGCTCCCGGCAGTGTGACCTGGATGAGCCGCTCCGACTGGACCGGCACCATCCCCACTGCTCCCGCACAGCTGACCGCCAACGAGACTCTGGCTGCAAGCCTCGCCTTCACCAAGTACGACGGCTCTGAGGCCAACAGCGTCGAGATGCCCACTCTGGGCGCCAAGAACGGCCTGACCCTCGCTTCCATGATCGGCAAGGACTTCGATGATCCCGAGTGGGATACCCTGCTGGACCAGCTGACCTACAGCGAGATGGTCAACACCATCACCCTCGGCTTCCACAACACCGCAGCTGCTGCCTCCATCGGCAAGACTGCTACCAAGGACGAGAACGGCCCTCAGGGTCTGACCGCTGCCCTGACCGGTGGTGCATCCGCAATGTGCTACACCTCCGAGGACGTCATGGCTGCTACCTTCAATGTTGACCTCATCAACGAGGTCGGCAGGTGCATCGGCGAGGACTGCCTGGCCATGGGTTACTCCGGCCTGTACGGCCCCGGCATCAATATGCACCGCACCGCTTACTCCGGCCGTAACTTCGAGTACTACTCTGAGGACCCGTTCGTGGCTGGCACCATCTGCGCTGCTGAGGTGCAGGGCATCCAGTCCAAGGGCGTCTACGTCTACCTGAAGCACGTCGCCCTGAACGACTCCGAGACCAGCCGCCGCGGTGTCAACACCTGGCTGAACGAGCAGACCGCTCGTGAGATCTATCTGGAAGTCGCTGACAAGGCCATCACCGATGGCGGCGCCTGGAGCGTCATGACCGGCTTCAACCGCTGGGGTGCTACCTGGTGCGGCGCGAACGCCAACCTGCTGACCGGCTTCCTGCGCGGCGAGCTGGGGATGCGCGGCATGTGCATCACCGACTTCTCCGGTTCCAGCCAGTACATGGACCTGGTGGACGGCCTCATCGCCGGCTCTGACATCTGGGACAGCCCGATGCCCAAGATCCACACCACCAAGGCTGCAAACTATGAGAACGATGCTTACATCGTCACGCAGATGCGCGATGCGATGCACCACATCCTCTACACCGTGGTCAACTCCAACGCCATGAACGGCTGGGCTTCCACCGATACCCTGAAGACCATCACCCCGTGGTGGCAGACCGCCATCTATGCGCTCATCGCAGTGCTGGCCGTCCTGACCATCCTGTGCGCATGGCAGCTGAGCAAGGCCCTCAAGGCTAAGAAGAGCATGGTCGATACCGCTCCCGCAGCTGACCAGAAGTAATTCCGGCGCAGATTTCCGCAACTGTTAAGAATGAATGGCAGCCTGTCCCCCAGAACGGCGGGCAGGCTGCCGTTTTTTATAAGAAAAAAGGAGACACCGCAAATGGGTGAACAAACCGCAAAGGCGCCGGGCCTGAACCGCGCCAAGACCTACCAGCTGGTGCTGTTCCCGCTGAACAACGGCGCAACGAACGTGTACTATGTGCTGGTGCTTTCCTACATCGCCACCTTCGGCAGCAAGGTGCTGGCCCTGTCCATGATCTTCGCTTCGGTCATGGTCACCGGTATGCGCCTGTTCGACGCGATCACCGACCCCATCATCGGCGCCCTGATGGACCGCACCAACGGCAAGTTCGGCAAGTTCCGGCCCTTCATGGTCATCGGCAACCTCATCATGGCAGCCAGCATCCTCGTGCTGTACTGCCTGACCCCGCTCATCCCCGCCAGCTCGATGTTCCTGCGCTATGCGGCTTTCGTGGCTCTGTACGCAGTCTGGGTCATCGGCTACACCTTCCAGACCAGCTGCACCCGTTCCGGCCAGACCGTTCTGACCAACGACCCCAAGCAGCGCCCCCTGTTCACCATTTTCAACACCGTCGGCTCTCTGCTGGGCATGGGTGCAATGCAGTTCTTCGCCCCCATCCTCGCCAAAAACTATGAGGGCGGCTACGCCTCTGCCGGTTTCTTCCGCACCCTGGCTCCTGTGGGCATCGTCATCTCCATCCTCCTCACCATTCTGGCCATCATCGGCATCTGGGAGAAGGACCAGCCCAAGTACTTCGGCATCGGCGGCGAGGTCAGCGAGAAGGTCAAGCTGCACGAGTACGTCCAGATCATCAAGAACAATAACCCCATGCAGCGTCTGATGGTGGCTGGTGCCGGCTGCAAGCTGGCTCTCTCCATCGCCACCAACACCACCGTCCTGTGTATGCTGTACGGCTGCATGATGGGCAACTATGACGGCCTGTACCTGCCCATGATGGTGCTGGGCTACGTCTTCAGCGTACCCTTCTTCCTGCTCACCGTCCGCACCAGCCAGAAGAAGGGCCAGAAGGCCAGCCTGATGAAGTACGTCAGCGTGGCATTCATCTGCTACATCGGCGTGCTGGTGCTGCTGCTGCTCTGGGGCCGCAGCGACGCCTTCACCCTGTCCATCATGGGTGACAACGGCCTGTCCATCAACCTCTACACCATCCTCTTCATCGCATTCTTCGGCATCGGCTACGGCGCATACTACGCCACCGCCGATATGCCCATCCCCATGGTCGCCGACTGCTCCGACTACGAGACTTACCGCAGCGGCAACTACATCCCCGGCATCATGGGTACGCTGTTCAGCCTGGTGGACAAGCTGGTGTCCAGCCTGTCCGCTACCGTCGTCGGCATCGCTGTGAGCTTCATCGGCCTCGAGAGCCTGCCCACCCAGTACGACCCCTACACCCCGGTACTGAACTGGGTGGTCATCGTGCTGTTCTGTATCATCCCGACTGGTGGCCTGGGCCGGCTACCCTTACTCGCCATGAAGGGCTACAGCCTGACCGGCGAGAAGATGAAGGAGATCCAGGCCGTCAACGCCTGCCGCCGCGACGCTGTGGCAAACGGCATGAAGCTGGAAGAGGCCATGACCAAGTGGCAGAGCATGGACCAGCTGCCCGCCGAGTACCGCAGCTGAGCCTGTAAAGAGGAAGAACATGGAACAGAATGTACTGAACACTGACCTGACCGGCAAGGTGGCCGTCGTCACGGGCGCAAGCGGCACCCTGTGCTCCATTTTCGCCAAGGCTCTGGCCCGGGCGGGCGCAAAAGTCGCCCTGCTGGGCCGCAATATGGAGAAGCTCAAGGCTCTGGCCGACGAGATCGAGGCCGAGGGCGGCATCGCCAGGGGCTACACCTGCAACGTCATGAATAAGGCCAACTGCCTGCAGGTGGCTGAGGACGTGATGGCAGAGCTTGGCTCCTGCGATATTCTGGTGAACGGTGCCGGCGGCAACAACGCCCGCGCCAACACTGACAAAGAGTATTTCGAGATGGCCGACCTCGAGGACGATACCGTGACCTTCTTCGACCTCGACGAGAGCGGCGTAGAGATGGTGTTCGACCTGAACTTCATCGGCACCCTGCTGCCCACCCAGGCCTTCGCCCGCCAGATGGTGGGCCGTCCGGGCTGCAACATCCTCAACATCTCCAGCATGAACGCTTACCTGCCCCTGACCAAGATACCGGCCTACTCCGGCTCCAAGGCCGCTGTGACCAACTTCACCCAGTGGCTGGCCGTCCATTTCAGCAAAGTCGGCATCCGGGTGAACGCCATCGCCCCGGGTTTCTTCGCCAGCGAGCAGAATGCCAGCCTCCTCTACAATGAGGACGGCACCCCGACGGCCCGTACCAACAAGATCCTCGCCGCGACCCCCATGGGCCGCTTCGGCGACAGCGAAAAGGACCTTGTGGGCGCACTGCTGTTCCTGCTGAACAATGACGCTGCCGGTTTCATCACCGGCATCTGCCTGCCCATCGATGGCGGCTTCTCCGCCTATTCGGGCGTGTAAAAACACAAGAAAAAGCTCCGGCTTTCGTACGAAAGCCGGAGCTTTTTTGAGCTTTTCAGGACTCTTTTTCTACATTCTGTTGTTTCTGCTCGATTTTTTCCATATAGCGCCAGAGGGTCGTGCGGCTGATGCCCAGCTGACGGGCAGCGGCGGCGCGGTTGCCGCCGTGGGCGGCGACGGTCTGCTGGACGACATCGCGGATGACCTCTTCGAGGGTCTGCTCACTGGGCTTGCGGGCAGAAGCCGGCTGCGGCACGGCCCGCAGGGTCCGCTCTTTGGAGAGCATATCGGCCACCGTCCCGGCCCGGATGTAGGGGCCGTCCGACAGGGCGGCGAGGGCGCGCAGGACGTTCTTGAACTGGGTGTAATTGTTGGGCCAGGGGTACTGGCGGAGCATCTCGATGGCCCGGGGCTCGAAGCCCGAGAGCTGCTTGCCCAGCTCGAGGTTCAGGCTGTTGAGGTAGAGGCTGGACAGAGACGGGATCTCGTCGGAGCGGCTGCGCAGGGAGGGCAGGGGAAGGGCCAGTGAGCCCAGCCGCTCACTGAAATGCCGCAGCACCTCCGGCACCGGCTCCCCCTCGACGATGGAGCAGGAGAAGATGAGCCGCACCCGGCGGGCAAGACCGGTTTCTTCAATGGCGGCAAGAAGCTCTGAGCTCCACTGGGGCGGGATGGACTCGAAATTCTGGAAGTAGATGGTGTTTCCGGTGGCGCTGAGAGGGGAGTTGTAGTGGTTGAGCAGGAAATCCCAGGTCTTTTCATTCAGCAGCGCACAGTTCACCACGATGAAGGGGTGGTTTGCAAGGGAGCTGTGCAGATAGAGATAGCGAGCGATCTGCTCTTTGCCGGTGCCGGGCTCGCCGTAGATGAATACCGGCTGGCGCAGCAGGGCGAGGGAGCGTATCTCGGCCGCCTGGGTACCCATCGCGCCGCTGAGGCTGTAGAAGCTGTTGGCGAAGAGGTATTCGCACTCGCCTTTGTTCAGGGTGCGCAGACCGGGACGACTGGAATGGAGCGGGATGCGGGCCGGAACACAGTAGAACAGATACCGCTGGACGTTGTTCATCAGCAGCTGCTGGGCGGTGATGCTGTAGAGCTGGTCCCGCTCGGTGTAGTAAAAGCGGAGGTTGCCGCTGGCCGGTATCTCCCGGATGTGGGACTGAAGGACGCTGCTCAGCTCCGCCGGGACCTCGGAGATGCTGCTGTAGAAGAGGTCACCGTTGGACTCCATGACGATGACGCGGCCATTCTGGCCCTGGGTGATGCTGCGGAGGAACAGGTTCTCCTGCCGCAGATGGCCGAACCAGGAGCTGATGTTCACGGCCTGGTCGATGGCGGCGTGGAGGCTTTCGATGCCGGAGGTGATGAGGAAGGCGTCGAAGCCCAGTCTCCCCGGGCGATGGTGTGGGTGACCATGTCACAGACCACCATCCGGTAGCCGCCCTGCTGCAGGCGTTCCAGGGTGTGGCGCACCTCAGCGGCGTTGTTCACGGTGAGGATGTCGAGGTTGAAGTCCAGCAGACTGCACAGGGTGTGAGCCGGCTCGGTGATGGAGGGGAAGCCCACGATGGCGTAGAGGCTGGAATAATTCTCGGCCAGCTTCATGGTGCGCAGCACGTCGTACACCGAGATGTGGATGTCCACCACCGGCAGGTCGGTCACCTGCCGGATGAGGGCGGCGGTGCCGCCGCGGGAGATGATGCAGTCGTAGGAGTTGGGGGGCATCTGCTGCACGATGGCCTGCCCGTCTTCCAGGTCGCCGGTGTAAATGTCCATTTCAACATTGGGATAAGCCTGCGCTGCCTGCTCCATCGCAGTGCGCATTCCGTCGTAGGGGGCGATGCCCAGAATACGGGTGTGAGTCTCTATCACAACGGACACCTCCGTTCATATTTGCTACTATTCTAGCAAATAAACTTCCAAAAATCAAACAAAGACCGTTCCGATTTGAAACGTTTTAAGACTTTATAACCAAAAAACTTAATCGATGTTTCAATTAAACGGAAAAGTCCGCTCGTTTCCATGCACACCGTGTCAAAATGAGGCATAATGGTATCAAGAGAATAAATCATGAGAGGAGGAGCAACCTATGCTGCTTCTGCTGATCCTTGCAGATGACTTTACAGGTGCGCTGGACACGGGCGTCCAGTTCGCCGCCTGCGGCATCCCCACCCGCGTCGTGGTCGGAGAGCAGGTGGATTTTACAGCCAATGATGCCGCTGTGCTGGTGGTGGACACCGAGACACGCCATCTGTCCGCTGCGGAGGCCTACGCCGTCATCGCAAAACTGACCCGGGAGGCGATGAGTGCGGGCGTTTTCAGCATCTATAAAAAGACAGACTCCGCGCTGCGCGGAAACATCGGCGCAGAGCTTTCGGCCCTGCTCAAAACCAGCGGGGAGCGTCGGCTGCCGTTCCTGCCGGCCTTCCCCCAGATCGACCGTGTGACCCGGGACGGAGTACATTATATCAGCGGCGTGCCTGTGACCGAGAGTCCCTTCGGCATCGACCCCTTCGAGCCGGTGCGCCACGCCAGGGTGACGGAGCTCATCGGGGAACAGACCGATGTGCCTGCCTACAGCTTCCCGACCCTGAAAGAGGGTGAGGCTGTGCCGGAGCAGGAGGGCATCCTGGTCTTTGACGCCGGGAGCCTCGACGACCTTGCGTCCACGGGCCGCGCCCTGTTCCAGAATGGCAAGCCCCGCCTGATGGCAGGCTGTGCCGGCTTTGCAGCGCTGCTGCCCGACCTGATGAAGATGACCGAGCGCAGGACGGTCACCATGCCGAAGCTGGACCATCGCCTGCTGGTGGTCTGCGGAAGCGTCAACTCCATCACCCTGCGCCAGCTGGATGTGGCCGAACAGAACGGCTTCTCCCGCCTGCGCCTGACCCCCCGCCAGAAGCTCGACCCCGGCTACTGGGAGAGCGAGGACGGCAAAGAGGCCCTGCAGGGCATCAACGAGATGCTGGCCGCGAACCCCCGCTGCATCATCGAGACCAACGACGAGGGCGGCAACCAGCCCACGGCGGATTACGCCGCCGCCCGGGGCCTCGACCTCGAGGGCCTGCGGGTCGGCATCGCCAGCAGCATCGGCCATATGCTGGGCAAACTGTTCACCAGCCCCGCGCTTGGGACCCTGCTGCTCACCGGCGGCGACACGCTGTTACAGTGCATGAACTGCGTGGGCATCAAGGAGCTTGAGCCGGTGTGCGAGATGGAAAAGGGCGTCGTGCTGGCCCGCTTTACCTACCGCGGCTGCACCCGCTACGTTATCACCAAGTCGGGCGGCTTCGGCCACGAGAAACTGCTGCTCGACCTTGCAGACCGCATTGCAGCCAAATAAAATTGAGACAGACGATGGTTTCGGAGAAAACCATGGCCTGTCAGAAACTTCCCGGCCTGACCTGGGAAGGTACGATCTACGAAAACGAGAGATGGATACGCTGAGGCTCTGCTGTCCACCGGTATCCAGACCCGCTGATTTTTTGAAGAGGAAATTTGTATGCTGACCCAGTACAATCTGAAGATGCCGCACGCAGTTTACGGCGGCGAGAACGCAATGGACAACATCACAGCCATCATCAAGGCCCGTGGCGCAAAGAAGGTGGCAATGTTCACCGACAAGGGCATTGAGGGCGCTGGCCTGTTCGCCCTGCCCGAGGAGGCTGTGAAGGCTTCCGGCGCAGAGTATTATGTTCTGGACGAGCTGCCTCCCGAACCCAGCTACATGGCTGTCCAAAAGCTGGTGGATGAGTTCAAGGCTTCCGGCGCTGACCTCATCGTGGCCTGCGGCGGCGGCTCCGTCATGGACGCAGCCAAGCTGGCAAGCGTGCTGGTGACCGATGGCTACGGCGTCAAGGAGCTGCTGGACAACCCCGGTATGGCTCAGAAGTGCGTCCCCATCGTCCTCATCCCCACCACCGCCGGCACCGGCGCTGAGGTCACTCCCAACGCCATCGTCGCTGTCCCCGAGAAGGAGCTGAAGGTCGGCATCGTCAACGAGAACATGATCGCGGACTACGTCATCCTCGACGCCCGTATGATCAAGAACCTGCCCCGCAAGATCGCAGCTGCTACCGGCGTTGATGCTCTGGCACACTGCATCGAGTGCTTCACCAGCAACAAGGCCAACCCCTTCAGCGACCTGTACGCTCTGGAGGGCCTCGACCTCATCCTGAACAACATTGAGAAAGCCTGCGATGACCCCGATGCCATGGCCGAGAAGAACCGGATGCAGATCGCAGCTTACTACGGCGGTCTGGCCATCACCGCTTCCGGCACCACCGCAGTCCACGCTCTGAGCTATCCTCTGGGCGGCAAGTACCACATCGCACACGGCGTCTCCAACGCCATCCTGCTGGCTCCTGTCATGCGTTTCAACAGCGAGCATCCGGCTGTCAAAGAGCGTCTGGCTGTGGCTTATGACCGCTGCTGCCACGAGAACAAGACCTGCACCACCGTGGAAGAGAAGGCTGCATGGGTGATCGCCCGCCTCGAAGCGATCGTCAAGCATCTGGACATCCCCACCAGCCTGAAGGAGTTCGGCGTCCCCGCTGAGGACCTCGAGGGTCTGGTCGAGTCCGGTATGCAGGTGCAGCGTCTGCTGGTGAACAATATGCGCCCCGTCACCGCTGACGACGCCCGCAAACTGTATCAGGAGATCATGTAATAGAAAAGGAGAACACGTTATGAAGACCAGCGACATCAAAGGCATTATCCCTCCGGTAATTACCCCGATGAACAACGATGACGAGCAGACCGTCAACCACGAGGCTCTGCGTCAGCAGGTCGAGCGCCTGCTGGCAGGCGGCGTCCACGGCATGTTCCCTCTGGGCACCAACGGCGAGGCTTACGCCCTCTCTTTTAAGGAGAAGGAAGAGATCCTGGCTACCGTCATCGACCAGGTCAAGGGCCGCGTCCCCGTTTACGCAGGCACCGGCTGCATCACCACCGCCGAGACCATCCGCATGAGCAAGCGCGCTGAGGAGATGGGCGCAGATGCCCTGTCCATCATCACCCCCAGCTTCGCACTGGCTTCCCAGAAAGAGCTGTACGACCACTATGTGGCCGTGGCAAAGCAGGTCAACATCCCCATCATCCTCTACAACATCCCGCCCCGCACCGGCAACAAGCTCCTGCCCGAGACCGTGCAGGCCCTCTGCCGTGACGTGGACGTCATCGTCGGCGCAAAGGATTCCAGCGGCGACATCGAGAACCTGAAAGCTTACATCCGCCTGACCCGTGAGCTGGACAAGGACGTTGCCATCCTCGCCGGCAACGACGGCGCGATCCTGACCTGCCTGAAAGAGGGCGGCGCAGGCGGCATTGCAGGCCGCGCCAACATCTGGCCTGCCACTGTTGCAAAGATCTACGACTGCTTCAAGGCTGGCGACCTCGAGGGCGCACAGGCCGCTCAGGACGCTATCGCCATCCTGCAGCAGACCTTCAAGTACGGCAATCCCAACACCATCATCAAGACTGCTGTGGCCCTGCAGGGCCATAATGTCGGCAAGTGCCGCGCTCCCTTCAACTACGTCCCCGAAGAGGGTCTGGAAGCCATCAAGAAGGTCCTGGCCGAGAACGCTGCCAAAGGCCTGAACTGAGAAGAGCAAGGAGAGCACTGCTATGAATAAACCTATCGTTGGCATTACGATGGGCGATCCCGCCGGCTCCGGCCCGGAGATCACCATCAAGGCTCTGGCAGACCCGGAGCAGTATACCTACTGCCGCCCCATCGTTGTGGGCGACGTGAAGGTGTTCGAGCAGGCCAGGAAGTTCGTTGGCCGTGAGGACATCGTCATCCACCGCTGCGACAAGGTGTCGGATGCCCTGTTCACCCCCGGAACCATCGACGTGCTGCACCTCGACCTCATCGAGGACATCAACAAGTTCGAGATGGCAAAGGTGAGCGTGGAGGGCGGCAACGCCGCTTTCCAGTGTGTCAAGAAGGTCATCGAGCTGGCCATGGCCGGCGAGGTGGATGCTACCTGCACCAACGCCCTGAACAAGGAAGCCATGAACAAGGCTCTGGAATACTATCACGGCGAGAAGTCGGACGGCTACACCCATTTCGACGGCCATACCGAGATTTACGCCACCTACACCCATACCAAGAAGTACACCATGATGCTGGCCCACCACGACCTGCGCGTGGTCCACGTCTCTACTCATGTGTCTCTGCGCGAGGCCTGCGACCGGGTCAAGAAAGAGCGTGTGCTGGAAGTCATCGAGATCGCCAATAAAGCCTGCAAGGATATGGGCATCGAGAGCCCCCGCATCGCTGTGGCCGGCCTGAACCCCCACTGCGGCGAGAACGGCCTGTTTGGCCGCGAGGAGATCGAGGAGATCACCCCGGCCATCGAGGCTGCCAAGGCCGAGGGCATCACCGGTGTTGTGGGCCCCTGCCCGCCGGACAGCGTTTTCTCGCAGGCCATCGGCGGCTGGTACGACATCGTGGTCTGCATGTACCACGATCAGGGCCATATCCCCCTCAAGACCGTCGGCTTCGTCTACGACCGTGAGAAGCAGGAGTGGAAGGCTGTGGAGGGCGTCAATGTCACGCTGGGCCTGCCCATCATCCGCGCCAGCGTGGACCACGGCACCGACTTCTACCATGCAGGGAAGGGCAACGGCAATGAGCTGAGCCTTGTCAACGCCATCAAGTATGCCGTCAAGATGACCGGCCGTGAGGCGTAAATCTTCCAATAGCTCCTTACACACCCGCCTTTGCAGTTCCTGCTGCAAAGGCGGGCGTTTTTTAACTTAACGGACGGAAGGAAAAGTTCTATCCTGAAACGTGTAAATTTGAGTAAGACGGTTAAAGTGTTCTAAAATGTTACACTTTTAATGCGATATTCATGAAATATCCTGGAAGCGTTTCAGAATGAAACGAAAACAGGGCGATTTAGCCGTTGTAAGGCTCTGCCATTTTGAATATAATTTAGACAACAAAAACGAACAAAGACTGTGAAAAGCGGCGACGCCGCAAAAGAAGGCATGAAGTACACAGTCCGGTTCGCTACACGAGAACCCCAAGAGAAAAGGAGAACAAGATTATGAAAAAGATTTCTCGTCGCAGCTTTCTGAAGGTTTCTGGTACTATGGCAGCGGCTGGTGCTCTGGCAGCCTGCAGCGGCTCTTCCTCCACCAGCACCGCAGCTTCCAGTGAGGCAGCTCCTTCCGTTGAGGCAAAGGCTGTGGACGGTCTGCCCGATATGAGCAAAGAGACTCTGAACTTCAGCTCCGATAAGGTCGGTTCTGGCTCTTACAATATGATCGTTGCAATGTCCAAGGTGCTGGAGAAGGCTGGCGGTTTCCAGACTGTCAATGTCAACCCTGACTCTCCGGGCGGTATGGGTGCTCCTTATCTGTTTGCTTCCGGCAACACCGATCTGGCCTTCATCAACGGTGCTCCTGCAAAGTGGGCAATGGAGGAAGGCACTCTGGGCAAGCCTGCTACCGGCGGCTATGCAGCGATCATCGGCGGCCTGACTGCTGTCTGCTACATCAACTGCGTGTCCAACGCATTCCTGCAGAAGTACAATGTCTCCACCATCGAGGAGATCTTTGAGCAGAAGCTGCCCCTGCGCATCGGCTGCTCCGCAAAGGGCTCCATGGATGCTGAGGGCGCTTACCTGCTGCTCGAGTACTTCGGCGTGACCGAGGACGACCTGAAGAGCTGGGGCGGCTCCATCACCAACCAGGGCGGCGATGCCAACGCAGACGCCATCGCGGACGGCCAGATCGACTTCTACATCGACCACACCTCTTCTGCTTCTTCCACCATGGCTCAGATCGCTACCAGCGTGGATGTCACCTTCCTGCAGTGGGGCGATGACCTGTGCAGCTGGTTCGTCAGCGAAAAGGGCTTCGACCTCATCACCATCCCGGCCAACTCCTTCAAGGGTCAGGATAAGGAGCTGACGCTGCCCGGCACTCCGACTGCGTCTCTGCAAAGAGAGCCTGAGCGAGGACGTCGTCTACGCCATCACCAAGAGCCTGAGCGAGAACCGCGACGCTCT
>ENA-OQIJ01000130-OQIJ01000130.1-human-gut-metagenome-genome-assembly--contig:-NODE-130-length-22341-cov-3.915054_pt1 | contig 22341 bp, 19 predicted proteins | sample MGYA00242582_ERZ504747 | MGnify/ENA primary metagenome ERZ504747 (study PRJEB26092, sample SAMD00036435) | human gut metagenome | host: Homo sapiens | study: EMG produced TPA metagenomics assembly of...
AGATCAAGAAGCGCGGTGCCAAGCACATCAAGTTCATTGGTCTGGTTCGCTGCCCCTCACGGGTCTCGAAGGCTCTGCATGAGGCCACCCCGATGTGGACATCTATGTCGGCGCACTGGACGAGAAGCTGAACGATAACGGCTACATCGTCCCCGGTCTGGGCGATGCCGGTGACCGTATCTTCGGCACGAAGTAAGACTTTAAAATAAAAACAGGGGCGTGAACCGTTATGGATTCACGCCCCTGTTTTTTCAGTTTTGTAGGGGCCGGGCATGCCCGGCCCGCGCGTATAAGGCAAACAGTCATTTGCGGGAAAATTGAGGGCGGCAGCGCTTTTATCTTCCTACAACCGTATCCGCCTCTAAAATTGCGTCGTTCTGCTCTTTATACCGGGCGGCCGTCTCGTCATCCAGCACGTAGACCGTGACAGGGATAACCGCGTTCTCCACCGACTCCTCATACGTCTCGTAGTACAGATCAATGAAAGCCTTTCCCTGCACCAGAGCCGTGCCGGTGTCGGCGGCGTAGGCGTAGCCATAGATGAACTTTCCATCGTCGCTGGTGATGTACAGCAGAGAGCCGTAAGGTATGACGCCCGGATTGATGGCCACTGTGCCGTAGGTCAGTCGGCGCCCGCTGGCGCCCTTGGCCGTGGCGGAGGCGGAATAGCCCGTGGCACGCTGCCCCGTATAGGTTGCGGCGACGCCCTCGACGGGTACGCCATCGACCACATCCGGCCCGACAAAGCCGGAAACGGGAACCTGCTCGCCGTAAATTTTCTGCACGGTGGGCACCATCTCGGCCTCATTCACACGCTCGATCTCATTCGTCTCAGCCCACTCGCCGTCGATCCACTTCTCGCGGTAGACAACGGTGTCCTGCCCATCGTGTCCCCCCTCCAGGGTCATGACCTTGCTCTGCTTGCGGTAGAACAGGCTCGTCGGGATCTCCTCGATCTCGGTGGGGACGACCTCATCGACAGTATACTCGTTGTAGGTAACGCGCTGCACCGTGATGCCGCTGCCCTCGGGGACGATTTCATCCGCTGCGGGGGTCAGCAGGTCGTCCGCCGTGTAGGTCAGCCCGGCGCGCTCAAGCAGCTCCGCCGTTGTGTGCGTGCCGGTGACGGTCAGCTCCTGCATTGCGCCGTCCGCCGTGACCGGCACCGTGTAGGCGCGCAGGACGTCCAGCCGCTCCCCGTCCTCGGTCTGGGACCAGACGGCTTCGTCGTGCTCGCCCAGCGGCGGCGTGCCGGACTGCTGCAGAACGGCACCCAGATCGGTGGCTGCCGTCAAAATGCGCACGGTATCGCCGTGGGTATCGGCGACAGTGGTAAAGTGCAGCGCCGACCCGGTAAACGTGATGGCCGCTGCCAGCGCTGCCGCCCCGCCCAGCAGTGCCCCCCACTTAGGGCCCGCCAGCGCCGCCCAGCGGCGGATATGTTCCCTTGTTTTTACGGATAAGGCCATGAAAGCCTCCTTTTTTGCCATAGAAAAGGCGCCGGCCCACAAGGACCGACGCCATAAATGCTGTGGGATAAAGCTTTTGCTGCGCAGCAGAAATCAGCGCTTGCTGAACTGCGGAGCGCGGCGGGCAGCCTTCAAGCCGTACTTCTTACGTTCCTTCATACGAGGATCGCGGGTCAGGAAGCCAGCCTTCTTCAGGGTGGAGCGCAGCTCGGGGTTGAACTGCAGCAGGGCGCGGGACAGGCCGTGGCGGATAGCGCCAGCCTGGCCGGCACAGCCACCGCCGACGACGTTGACGACAACGTCGAACTTGCCCTCGTTCTCAGTCAGAACGAGCGGGCTGTTGGCGAGCAGCTTCAGGGTCTCCAGACCAAAGTAATCGTTGATGTCGCGGCCATTGATGGTCATCTTGCCGGTGCCGTTGTAAACGCGAACGCGGGCAACGGAATGCTTACGACGGCCAGTGCCGTAGAAATAAGGTTTGGTTTCGTACATCTTCTATTGCCTCCTCACTCAAATCTCAACAGCTTCGGGCTTCTGAGCAGCATGAGCATGGTCAGCAGCCTTGTAGCAGTGCAGGCGGGTCATAGCCTTGGCGCCGATGGTGTTAGAGGGGATCATGCCCTTGACAGCGTAGGTCATGGCCTTGTCGCTGTTCTCAGCCATCAGGGTCTTGTACTGGATCTCCTTCAGGCCGCCGATCCAGCCGGAATGAGTGCGATGGAACTTCTTCTCCAGCTTCTTGCCGGTCAGGACAGCCTCATCGCAGTTGATGATGATGACGTGGTCACCGCAGTCAACGTTGGGGGTGAAAGTGGTCTTGTTCTTGCCGCGCAGGATGACAGCAGCCTTGGCAGCAACGCGGCCGAGGGGCTTGCCGGCGGCGTCGATCACATACCACTTGCGGTCAGCCATTTCAGCGGGCTTAGCGAGAGTCGTGCTCATAGTAGGAACCTCCATTGAGAAATTAACACGTCCGTCTAATAACGGTATTTAACAGCGCCCCGCAGGACGCTTTTTCGCGCAAGTGTGATTATAGCAGAAAAGGGCAGCAGAGTCAACGGGTTTTGGCAAGAATTTTAATTTATACTGTGCTTGCTCTCGAATTCTCTCAAATACTCTTGTTTTCTCGTGTTTTTAAACTTTCTATTTTTAGAAAATTTTACGCAGCGGCGTGATGCCCCCCTTGCCTTCCCCCGCGGGGGAAGGCTTTCACACAAAAACCGCCCCGCGGCTTTTACACCGTGGGGCGGTCCTTCCTATTTTACTGCTTGATCGCGTTGACAACGCTGTTCAGGTCGCGCTCATCCTCACAGACGATCTTGACGGGATGGCTGTAATCCAGGCTCATCATGCCCAGGATGCTCTTGGCATCGGCAATGCTGCCCTTCATGTCATGCACGCCGACATCGTTATAACACTTGGCGGCAGCAGACACGATTCCCTTGACCTCGGTAAAATTGGAAACCTTGACTTGTTTCACCATAATAAATGACCTCCAAAATAATCCCACGCAATCTGCCGCATCTTCAGCACCGGTGTCCAGGGCGGAACCGGGCGCACGGCTTGCGGTAAGGAGGTGAGCCACCATGCTCTATCTGCTCCTTACATTGGGCATTATAGCATAATTATGTGTCGTTCCTTTGTTCACAATGCACAAATCCGATTTTTTCCATTTCCTGCACAAAAGAGAAAATCCTTCATTTTTGGCTTTTGGTCAGAATGCCCGAGTTTTGCCCACCGCGGCCTTTTGCTTTCACATATATTATGTATTTGCCAACTAATATTTTCGTTTTCTGAATGTTTTTGTCGTGTTTCGGTGTCAATATGCGACTTATCTCGTTAAAGTCTTAACACCGTCTTTTTTATATGCAACATTTATATATGTTCGTGCCGGTTTTGTATTAGTTTTGCTGGGGCACGCCCTTCATCGTCAGGGCGATGCGCTTCTTGGCGGTGTCCACATTCAGCACCTTGACCCGCACAATGTCGCCGACCTTGAGCACCTCGCGCGGGTGCTTGATAAATTTATCGCTGATCTGTGAAACATGGACCAGGCCGTCCTGATGCACACCCAGATCGACGAACGCGCCGAAATCTATGACGTTGCGCACGGTGCCGGTCAGCTCCATGCCGGGCTTCAGATCGTCCAGACCCATGACGTCACTGCGCAGCAGCGGCTTGGGCAGGCTGTCGCGGACGTCGCGTCCCGGCTTGCACAGTTCGGCCACAATATCGTTCAGCGTCGGCTCGCCCACGCCCAGCGCCTCACAGAGGGTTCCGGCCCCCTTGGCCCTGACGACGCCGGGCAGATCCGCCAGCTTGTCTGTGCCGATCTCGGCAGCCGTGTAGCCGCAGGCGTCCAGCAGGGCCTTGGCGGCGGCGTAGCTTTCGGGATGAACGGCGGTGGCGTCCAGGCGGTTCTTCGCCTCGGGCAGCCGCAGGAAGCCCGCGCACTGCTCATACGCCTTGGGGCCGAGGCCCTTGACCTTTTTCAGCTGGGCGCGGGAGGTGAACGCGCCCTCCTCCTCGCGCCAGGCGACGATATTTTTGGCGGTGGCTGCGCTGACGCCCGCCACACGGCGCAGCAGCGGCGCGGAGGCAGTGTTCAGATCGACGCCGACGCTGTTCACGCAGTCCTCGACCACGCCGTCCAGCGTCTCATTCAGGCGCTTCTGGGGCATGTCGTGCTGGTACTGGCCGACGCCGACGGCCTTGGGGTCGATCTTGACCAGCTCGGCCAGCGGGTCCTGCAAGCGGCGTGCGATGGACACGGCGCTGCGCAGGTTGACGTCAAACTGGGGGAACTCCTCGGCGGCCAGCTTGCTGGCGGAGTAGACCGACGCGCCGGCCTCGCTGACGACCATATACTGCAAATGCAGGTTCTTTTCGTCGGCCAGCTCGCGGATGACCTCGGCGGCAAATTCCTCCGTCTCGTGGCCCGCCGTGCCGTTGCCGATGGCCATGATCTCGACGCCGTTCTTCAAAACCATCGCCTTGATGGTCTTTTTTGCCTGGTCCACGCGCTTGAACTCCGGCACGGGGTAGACGACGTTCGTGTCCAGCACCTTGCCGGTGGGGTCAACGACAGCGACCTTGCAGCCCATGCGGTAGCCGGGGTCCAGACCCATGACCGTTTTGCCGCGGATGGGCGGCTGCAAAAGCAGCTGGCGCAGATTATCGCCAAAGACTTTAATTGCGCCCTCGGCGGCGGCATCGGACAGCTCGCCGCGCAGCTCGTTTTCAAGGCTGGGATGAATGAGGCGGCTGTAGGCGTCGCGGGCGGCGGCATCCACAAGCTCGGCGCTTTTGCCGCCGGTCTTTTTGCGGGCGAACATCCAGCTGACGATGCCCGCGGCACGCTCGGCGTCGACCTGAATCGTGACCTTCAAAAAGCCCTCGCGCTCGCCGCGGTCCAGTGCCAGCACGCGGTGGCCGGGGATCTTGTTCAGCGGCTCGGCGTAGTCGTAGTACTGGGCGTAGACGCTGTCCTCGTCCTTGGCCTTGGCGCTGGCGACACGGCCAAACGCGCGGTAGTAGCGGCGCAGCTCGGCGCGGCAGGCGGCATCATCGGAGACCGCCTCGGCAATAATATCCTGTGCCCCGGCCAGCGCCGCGGCGGCATCGGGGACCTCGTCGTTGAGGTAGTCCGCGGCGGCCTTCTCGGGGTCAAATGCGGCGTCCTGGCGGAAGATGGCCGTAGCCAGTGGCTGCAAACCGCGCGCCTTGGCGATGCTGGCGCGGGTCTTGCGCTTGGGCTTATACGGGCGGTAAATGTCCTCGACCTCGGCGAGGGTTTTCGCCTTGGACAGTGCGGCGGTCAGCTCGGGCGTCATCGCGCCCTGCTCGGTGATGGAGGATGTGACCTCATCCTTGCGCTTATCGAGGCCGCGGAGGTATTCCAGACGATCCCCGAGGTCACGCAGGACCTGGTCATCCATCGAGCCTGTGGCTTCCTTACGGTAGCGGGCGATAAACGGGATCGTATTGCCCTGGTCGATCAGTTCAATCGCGCCCTGCACGTTTTTGACGTTTAAATTCAGCTCCTGTGCGAGCTGTTCAGCATGGTTTGGCATGATTTTTCCTTTCTTAACGTAGCCGAGGCTTCCTCCACCTTAAATTCGGGTATTCCCCCGCCCCCCAGGGGGGGAGGCCCCCTTGTTAAAGGGGGCTGTCACCGTTAGGTGACTGGGGGATTCCGACAGGCCTTGCGTTGCCGCCCATCAACGGGCATCCACCCACTAACTCCCGCGGCGGCCTGGGGGCAGGCCGCCCTACGTACCCCTTTTAAATTGATTCGTAGGGAGGGGTCTTGACCCCTCCGCGGGGCGTCGGGGACGCCCCGCTACAAATGTTACCGCTTACTTCCCGGCTGGCTTTTTCGTTTTATTATAATCCCCAACAAATACACCCCATACACCGCAATCGCCGCTGCGCTCACGCAGGCGGACACCTTCAATCCGGGCGTATGGTAGGTAAATTCTATCTCGTTCTCCCCCGCGGGCACGTACACGGCCATCAGGCCGTCGTCCACCTTCTCAATCGCGGCGGGCTCACCGTTGACCGTGGCACTGAACCCGTCGTCATAGGGCACGCTGAAAAACACCAGCTCGTCCGCGTCATAGGCGGTCTTTGCGGTAAAGCCGGTGTCCGTCGCGGTAAACGCTGCCACACCGGCGGCACGGCGGGCGGCACAGTCGGCGGCGTAGGCATCCTCGCCGCGGTTGGTCAGCTCCTCGTCGGGCAAGGGTTCCAGCAGGCTGCCAAAGGCGGAGATCTGGTCGTCGTCCAGCAAAATCGCGCGGCACAAAATCTGGGCGCGTTCTTCCTCGCTTACCCGCTCCAGCTGGTCCGCTGTCACGTAGCAGTCGTAGGTAAAGCCCATCGGCACCCAGTTTTCGTTCTCGTAGAGGGCGTAGGCGTCGGTCTCGCCGGTGCGCTGCCAGCCGGGCAGATCCTTGTCGGCCCACTCGGTCTCCTTGTCCTTGGCGACCAGCGTGTACCGCACGCTCAACAGGCCGCGCAGGGCGTAGTTCTCGGCATCGGGCTTGGAATTCACGTCCCGCTTGACGCCGACCTCGGGGTAAAACGCCATGATGCTCGGCGCAACCGTCGAGTTGAAGAATTGCAGGCAGCTCCTGTTGAACCACAGCCCCAGATTGTTGTGCGCACCGTAGGCGTCAATGCGGTAAAACGCATCGTCCGGCAGCGCGGCGGCGACATCCTCGACGGAATCATAGGTTTCGGCAATCAGATTGCTGTCCACGTCCCACTGGGCGTACTTCGTCAGAGACAGATGCAAACTGCCGTACAGCAGGCTGAATCCCAGCACGGCGGCGGTCAGAATCGCGCCCCACCGCCGCTTACGGCGGCAAAAATGCCACAGCAACGCAAACATCACGATACCCAGCATCGTCATGCCGAAGATAGCCCAGAACCGCGCGGGCTCGTCCAGCACGCCAAAGACCGTGTTGCCGTCGTCGTCCTTGCCCGGCACAACGGCAAACACCACCGCCGTCAGCGTCAGGAAGGTCGTCAGCCGCAGCGCCCGCGGCAGACGCTGCTCGGCCAGCGCCGGGCGGGAGAGCAGATAGCACGTTGCACCGCACAAAACCAGGATCGGCATATAGTACCACCGCGCGTAGTAGCTCGAGTTGAGCGCATAGAACGCGCTGTTCAGCACCGGCACAAATGCACAGGCGACACAGACCTTTAAAATGTAGGTGAACGGGTGGCGCTCCCTTGCGCGGCAGAACGCCAGCCCGCCCGCGACACCGACCAGCGGCAGATAGGCCGTCAGGCTCGTGTGCTTGAGGATGCCCTCCTGAAACAGGTCCTTGAAATAGGGCGCGTCGGGCATGAGCAGAGTGCTGTAAAAAATTGCGCCGTACTGCTGGGATTTGCCGTAGAACAGATACCCGTACCCGCTGAACGGGTCGATGGTGCGCGGATTTTGCAGCAGCGACAGCCCCGCCGGGAGCAGCAGCACGCACCCGCAGGCACAGCCCAGAGCTGTCTCCCACGCCAGGCGCACGAACTTGCGCAGGCCCAGCTCATACCGCCGCCCGGCGGCCATGCAAAAGAAATAGATGATAAGAAAGACCGCCTGCCCGGCGAAGAAGAAGTAGTTATCGACAAGGTTCAGCGCGACCCAGAACGGGAACGCGCCCTTTTTATCGTCGATGACCGCGTCGTCCAGCGCGGCCAGCATGTACGGAAACAGCGCCACAACGTCCAGAAAGTGGTTGAAGAAGATGTTGTAGATGCTGAACCCGGAAAACGCATACAGGCAGCCCGCCAGCATGCTCCAGGTCTCGTCCCGCACCCAGCGGCGCGCCCAGAGATACCCGCCGCCGCCCGCAACGGCCATTTTCAGGCAGAGCAGCGGCACCATGGCCCACGGCATGAGCCGCGCGGGCACGACCATGGACAGCCAGAAGAACGGACTGCCCAGCAGGTAGAACGAGTAGGAATTGACAAACCCGCTGCCCAGGTCGGTGGCCCAGCTGAACGACCCGCCGTTTTTGACAAAGGCGTTGGCGTACTGGTAAAAGTTGATCTGCTGGTCGTTGAAGTCTCCCGCGTAGTGGAAGTACCCGCCGCCCGCGACGGCATCCACGATGCAGTGGGGCGCAAACAGCAGCACCGCCGTGAAAAAGCAGAGTGCAAAGACGCGCCAATAGTTCGATTTTTGTTTAAAAATTGTGGTTTGCATATTGATAGTCCCCTTTATGGGGCCTCATTTTGAGGAAAGTTGTGGTATACTTACCGTAGAGCTGTAGGGGGCGGCGTCCCTGACGCCCCCCGGGTCGATGCAAGCATCGACCCCTGCATACGCCCCATTATATCACAAACCGGAGGTCGCGTGAAGATGAAAACCTATCCGTTCAGCGCGCTGTTCAGCCGCATGAAGTACATCACCCGCTGGTGCCTGATGCGCAGCACCCGCCCCGAGTCCCTGAGCGAGCACACCGCCGACACGGCCATGCTGGCGCACACGCTCTGCCTGATCGGCAGGCACTGCACGGGCACCGGCGCGGCCCTGCGGCCCGAGGTCGTAGCCACAGCGGCCATTTACCACGATGCACCGGAGATTCTGACCGGTGACATGCCGACGCCCGTCAAGTACAAGAACGACGCCCTGCGCACAGCATACAAGGCCGTGGAGCACGAGAGCGCCCGCGTGATGGCGAGCCTGCAGCCCGAAGAATTACAGGCCGAAACCCAGGTCTGGCTGACCGGCAGCGTACTGAACGACGCCGAGCGCAAAATTTTAAAGGCCGCGGACCGTCTTTCCGCCGTCATCAAGTGCATTGAGGAGGACCGCGGCGGCAACCGCGAGTTTGAGGCCGCCTACGCCCAGCAGATGGCCGCCCTGCACGCCATGCACAGCCCCGAGGCGGAGTATTTCATCGAGCACATGCTGCCCTGCTACGAGCAGAATCTGGACGAATTGACGCGCGGTAGATTTTAATACGGTTGTAGGGGCCGGACATGTCCGGCCCTGCCGTGAATGGCAAGCGCACCGTCCAGACAAGGCCGAGGGCCGGGCATGCCCGGCCCCTACGTTACTGCAATCTGTACACTGCCTCGATCAGCGTATCCACATCGCTGAAGTGCTCGAGCATCGAGCAGTAGCGGCGCAGGGCGGCAGCGCCGTGCAGGCCCTTCATATAGTGCATGGCCTGGCTGCGGGCCTGGGGCATGGCGGCCCACTCGCCCTTTTCCTCGCACATTTCGTAGATTTGGTCGCGCAAAGCGGTCATCCGCTGGTTCAGCGTCGGCTCGGGCGGGCGTTCCTCGCCCAACAGCGCCGCGCGCACCTGCGCAAACAGCCACGGGTCGCCCAGTGCGCCGCGCCCGATCATAACGCCGTCGCAGCCGGTTGCTTCTAATAAGGTAAGGGCTTCGTCGGCGGTGGTCACGTCGCCGTTGGCCAGCACCGGGACGGACACGGCCTGCTTGATGGCCGCGATGGCCGCCGTGTCGATGGGCGGGATGTACATCTGCTCCCGCGTGCGGCCATGGACGGCGATCAAGTCCGCGCCGTTGGCCTCAAGCTGTTTGGCGACCTCGACGCCGGTCAGGTGGTCGGCGTCCCAGCCGATGCGCATCTTGACGGTCAGCGGCGTATCATCGCCCAGCGCTTTGCGCGCGGCGGCGACCATCTGCCCGCAGAGCGGCGGGTCCAGCAGCAGCCTGCTGCCCGCGCCGCTGCCGGTGATCTTGGGCGCGGGGCAGCCCATGTTGATGTCGAGAATGTCAAATTGGATGCCCTGCTCCCTTACAAACAGAATTGCCTTGGCCATCGACTCCGGCTCCGCGCCGAACAGCTGGATGGCGTACAGGCCGTGGGGGTGCTTGTCCCGCAGCAGAGCCAGGGATTTTTCATCGTGGAAGTTCAGCGCCTTGGCGCTGGCCATCTCACTGACGGTCCAGGCCGCGCCGTGGTCGGCCATCAGATGGCGGCACGCCGCGTCGGTCAGGCCGGCCATCGGCGCAAACACCGCGCCGGTGGGGATGGATAGGTTGCGTAGCTGCATAAGTTTCCTTTCCAAAAGGCTTCCCCCTCGGGGGAAGCTGCCGCCCGCAGGCGGCTGATGAGGGCAAAGTCCGCGCAGCCGCCCGTGACCGGGTCCTGGCCGTAAGCCCGCCCCCTCATCCGGCGCTGCGCGCCGCCTTCCCCGCCCGCGGGGGAAGGCTTTAGGCTTTTCGATTTTTACATTCTATTCTACCATATTTTCCGCAAATGTGGTATACTGAAATGTAGATTGTTTATAAGGAGTATTGCGCATGAAACTCATGGTCCTGGACGGCAACAGCCTGGTCAACCGCGCGTTTTTCGGCATCAAGCTGCTGACGACGAAGGATGGCCGCTACACCAACGCCATCTACGGCTTCCAAAATATACTGCTCAACCTACTGGCGGCGCACAAGCCCGACGCCGTCGCCATCGCGTGGGATGAGCGCGCGCCGACGTTCCGCCACACCGCCTACGACGGCTACAAGGCCACCCGCCACGGCATGCCCGAGGAGCTGGCCCAGCAGATGCCGGTTTTGAAGGAGCTGCTGACCGACCTTGGCTTTGTGCAGGTCAGCAAGGCGGGCTGGGAGGCCGACGATATTCTCGGCACGCTGGCCGCAGCGTGCGAGGCCGCGGGCGGCACGACGCTTCTGGCTACCGGTGACCGCGACAGCTTGCAGCTTGTGGACGATGCAACGACGGTTTTGCTGGCGACTAACAAGGAGACCATCCCCATGGACCCCGCCGCCATCCGCGAGAAGTACGGCATCGAGCCGCCGCAGCTCATCGACGTCAAAAGCCTGATGGGCGATGCGTCGGACAACATCCCCGGCGTGCCCGGCATCGGCGAAAAAACCGCGCTGGCGCTGATTTCGAAGTTCGGCAGTTTGCAAGGCGTCTATGACAACATCGACGACAAGGCCGTCAAGCCGGGGCAGCGCGCCAAGCTGACCGCCAACCGCGACAAGGCCGACCTGTCCTATATGCTGGGCACGATCCGCAAGGACGCGCCCATCGAGACCGACCCTGCCGCCTATCTGCGCCAGCCCGGTGACCCCGCTGCCGCCGCGCAGCTGCTGGCCGCGTTGGAAATGCACAAGCTGGTGGACCGTTGGGGCCTGAACGGCGGCACCGCGCCCGCCCCATCCGAGAATGCCGCACCGCTCGAGACCGTCGAGCCGTCCCCCCTGCCGCTGCTGCTGGAGGGCCGCTTCTACGCCGCCCGGAATGCCAACGGAGATTGGTACCTTGTGCAGGGGCAGGACGTCTACCTGCCCGACACGGACCGGCTGGCCGCGATTCTGGACAGCGGCGCCGAGCTTTGGGCGTTCGACGCAAAGCCGCTCTACCGCCTGGCGCTGGAGCACGGCGGCATCGGCAGTGCGCTGCGCTTTGACGGCAAGCTGGCCGCGTATCTTTTAAACCCGTCGGCCAGCGGCTATGAGGTACACTCCCTGGCCGCCGAGTACGGCGTACACGCCGCCTTTGCCTGTGAGGCCGCGCCCGATGCAGGCGTGCTGGCGGGCCTGTGCGACACGCTGGCCGCCGCGCTGGACGAGAGCGGCCAGCGCAAGCTGCTGGACGAGATGGAGCTGCCGCTGGCCCGGGTGCTGGCCGACATGGAGCGCATCGGCTTTGCGATTGACGCCGACGGCATCCGCGCGTTCGGCGACAGCCTGCGCAGCGAGCTGGACGGGATCTTACACAATATTTATACAACCGTCGGTTATTCGTTCAACGTAAACAGTCCGAAGCAGCTGGGCGAGGCGCTGTTTGACAAGCTGGGCCTGCCGCCGCGCAAGAAAAACGCCCGCGGCTACTCCACCGACGCCGAGACACTGGAAAGCCTGCGCCCCTACAATCAGGTCATTGACGAGATCCTGAAATACCGCACCTACGCCAAGCTGCTGTCCACCTACGTGGACGGCCTGCTGAACGCCGAAGCCGCGGACGGGCGGGTACACTCGACCTTCATCCAGACCGAGGCGCGCACCGGGCGCATCTCCTCCACCGAGCCGAACCTGCAGAACATTCCCATCCGCACCGAGCTGGGCAGCCGCCTGCGCGGCTACTTTGTGGCGGGCGCAGGCGAGACGCTCGTGGACGCCGACTACTCGCAGATCGAGCTGCGCATTCTGGCGCACATCACAGGCGACGAGCACATGCAGCAGGCGTTTTTGAACGGTGCGGACATCCACCGCTCCACCGCCGCCAAAATCTACCACATCCCCGAGAGCGAGGTCACGCCGCAGCTGCGTTCGGCCAGCAAGGCCATCAACTTCGGCATCATGTACGGCAAGGGCGCGTACTCCCTGAGCAAGGATCTGGGCATCCCGGTCAAGGAGGCGGACACTTTCTTAAAGACCTACCTCGACACCTTCCCGAAGGTGGACGGGTATATGAAGGACTGCATTGCCCACGCGAAGGACAAGGGCTACGTCGAGACGCTGTTTGGCCGCCGCCGCGCCCTGCCGGAGCTGGCCAGCTCGAACTTTCAGGTGCGCGCCAGCGGTGAGCGGATGGCCCGCAACACGCCGATCCAGGGTACTGCGGCGGACATCATTAAACTGGCCATGGTCCATGTCTGGCAGCGCCTGCGGGACGAGAAATTGCAGGCGCGTCTGCTTTTGCAGGTACACGATGAGCTGATCGTCGAAGCGCCCGAGGAAGAAATCGACGAAGTCAAGCGCATTTTGAAGGAAGAAATGGAAAACGTCGTGCATTACAGCGTTCCCCTGACGACGGAGGTCGGCGTAGGAAAGACGTGGCTGGAGGCACACTAAAACGGGGCACAGCCTGACGGCTGCCGCACTTTTCCGGGAAAATAGCAAGTAAGAAAACGTTGCGGGCCGGGCATGCCCGGCCCCTACATCGAGGTTTTGTTATGTATGTTTTAGGTATCGAGTCCACCTGCGACGAAACCGCGGCGGCGATTGTGGAGGATGGGCGGAAGGTCATCTCCAACGTTATCTCCACCAGCGTCAAAGAGCAGGCGCTCTACGGCGGCGTTGTGCCGGAGATCGCCAGCCGCCGCCATGCGGAGTATATCAGCGCCACCGTTGACAAGGCGCTGGCCGACGCCGGCATGACGATGGCCGACGTGGACGCCGTGGCCGTGACGTTTGCGCCGGGGCTTATCGGCGCGGTGCTGGTGGGCGTCAACTTTGCCAAGGGGCTGGCCTACGCGGCGGGCAAACCGCTTGTGCCGGTGCACCACCTGCGCGGGCACATTGCGGCCAACTATTTAACGCATCAGGATCTGAAGCCGCCGTTTCTGTGCCTCGTCGCCAGCGGCGGGCACAGCCACATTGTACTGGTCGAGGACTGGTGCCGCTATAAAATCTTAGGCCGCACCGTGGACGATGCCGCGGGCGAGGCCTACGACAAGGTCGCCCGCACGCTGGGTCTGCCCTACCCCGGCGGCCCCAGCGTGGCCGCGGCGGCGCGGGACGGCAACCCCAAGGCGTACAAGCTGCCCGTGCCCCATGTGGACGGCAAGTACAACGTGAGCTTCAGCGGCCTGAAAACCGCCGTCATCAACGAGGTCCACAACGCCGAGCAGAAGGGCCAGGCCGTGAACGTGGCCGACATGGCCGCGAGCTTTCAGGAGCGCATCGACCAGATCCTGGCCAAAAAGCTGCTGGCCGCGGCGGCGGACACAAACGCCAGGCAGGTCGTGCTGGCCGGCGGCGTCGCCGCCAATGGCCGTCTGCGCCAGCTGGTCAACGACGGCGCGCAGAAGCTCGGCGCAAAGATCTTTTTGCCCGAGCTGAAATACTGCGGCGACAACGGCGCGATGATCGCCGCGCAGGGATATTACGAGTTTCAGGACGGCAATTTAGCCGATTGGAGCCTGAACGGCCTGCCGACGCTGCCGATTGATTACCGGTAATTTTCAACAAAGCAACCGCCGCACGGTGTAAAACGTGCGGCGGTTGCTTTGTTACTCTCGCTTTCTTCTGGGCAACCACGGCATGTGGCGCTGAATCTTGCGGGCAGCTTTTTAACATAAATTCGTTGTATTTTTCCACTTTCGGGGAAAGTTGCGTTTTAGGCGGGTCACGCTTAAACGCATCTACGTCAAAATACTCCTCTTTCGGACGGATATAGATATAGCAAGGTTTCACCGTATCCCATCCCGGGAAAAAGCAAAAGCTCGCGTCCAACAGGCGGTAATGCGGATGGGTAAACGCATACCAGTTGATGTGAGACTCATCGTGCCACAGTGCAATGATGCCCCTGTCTTTGCCTGCCGGATACGCTTTTGCAGTGTGTGGCAAAATTTCAGATAGGCATCCCGGTCACCACCGTTGATGCCGCCGCAGACGTAATCAGCCCCAGTCCCATCGGAATGTACGCCTTGCAGCGTGGATTGTGGTCATAGGTAAACTCATAGTTATACCGCCAGTAAAATGCCGGGTGCAGCACAAATACCATATGTTCATGCTTCTTCGGGCGCGGCAACAACATTTCCTCGGTGATTGGCTGTTTGAACTCACAGTTGGCGTTGAAAAAGTAAATGTAATCGAACGCTTTGAGCTGCTCCTCGGCTTTCAGGAAAATTTCAAACCGCAGCAATGTCGTGTACGGCCAAGGCATGGGCTCCTGAAAAATCCGGTGGATGCGCGGGTTGTCTTCCTCCTCCGCCAGATGGTCAACATCGGTAAATACGAAATACTCGACCTCACAGCTTTTCAGCAAATACTTTTCGGCGCTTTCGAGAAATCCCGGCCACAGGCGCACGTATTTTCCCGTTGCAATGTACAGTACAGCGACCTTTTTCATTCAGCATTCTCCTTGCACAGCACGGCCTCCGGCAGACGGATGTTGCCCCAGTCCTTCGCGTTCCACTCAAGATGTCCGCTTGTGAAGGTGTCCACCATACGGAACTGAATGCCCGGCACCCAGTCCTCGACCGTGTGCGCGCCACCCTCGCCCGCTGTGAACAGCGTGAAATAGTTGCTGTACTTGCCTGGCGAGAGCACGCTCAAATCGTACTGCGCTGTGAACTCACTATCACCCTCATGCAGATTCAAATCATACAGACAGGACGTTGCCAACGGATTTCCCACCTCGTCACGCACCTCAAGCCGCAGTCCAACACGTTCCGCCGATTCCTGCGCCTTGATAACGCAGTGTATCCGCACAGGCTGGGTACGTTCAATGGCCTCGACGGACGGCACCAATACCCGCACGCTCTGCAGACGTAGATTGTCACGTTTAAACCAGTTATCGCGCTTGAAATCGGAATAATCAACAAAATCAGCAGCCTGCGACTTGGTGGAGAGGTACAGCGCGATGCCCTCGTCCACGTCGCCGTCGAAGATGACCTTGCCCTTGTCCAGCACGATGCAGCGGTCACACAGGTCGCGGATCGTCGCCATGTTGTGACTGACGTAGAGGACGGTCTTGCCGTCGCGCCGGGCAGCCTGGCGCATCTTGGTCAGGCACTTTTTCTGGAACTTCATGTCACCGACGGCGAGGACCTCGTCCATGATCATAATTTCGCTGTCCAGATGGGCGGCAACGGAGAATGCCAATTTCACGAACATGCCGCTGGAATAGCGCTTGACCGGCGTGTCGATAAAGTCGCCGACCTCGGAGAACTCAATAATTTCCGCCATCTTGGCGTCAATTTCGGCGCGGGTCATACCTAAAATCGCGCCGTTCAGGTAGACGTTTTCCCGGCCCGTCATCTCGGGGTGGAAGCCGGTGCCGACCTCGAGCATCGAGGCGACGCGGCCATACAGGTCAATATCGCCGGAGGTGGGGGCTGTAACGTGGGTCAGCAGCTTTAACAGCGTGGACTTGCCCGCGCCGTTCGAGCCGATGATGCCGACGGCCTCGCCCTTGTTGACCGTGAAGCTGACGCCGTTCAGCGCCATAAACGTCGTGCCGATCAGGCGCTGGTCGGTGCCAATGAGGGTGTTCGGGTCCTCCTTGCCGCGCTTGCGGGCCCACCAGCTTTGCAGGTCGCCGCGCAGCGTGCCGCCGCCGATCTGCCCCAAGCGGTACTGCTTTTTCACGTTCTCGACGCGAATCATCAACGAATTTTCACGCATACTCGCGCCCCCTTACACCGTATCGACGAAGGTCTTTTCGACCTTGCTGAAAAGCGACAGTCCCAGCGCCAGCAGCGCAACGGTCCAGATCAGCGACGACGCCCACATGACGCCCGTGACCTGCCCGGTGCCGAAGAAGATATAGCGGAAGCTCTCCATCGGTGCGGTCATGGGGTTGATGACCATGACGGCGCGCAGGACGGGGTGGGTGATCATCGACAGCGGGTAGACGACGGGCGAGCCGTACATCCACAGCTGGACGCCGAAGGTCACAACGACCATCAGATCGCGGTAGCGGGTCGTCAGGCTGGACACGATGATGCCGCAGCCAAGGCCCAGCAGGCCGACCTGCAGCACCAGCGGCACGCACAGCAGCAGCATACCCCAGTGCGGGCTGACCTCGCCTTTGGCAAGGTAGACAAGCAGCAGGATGAAAAATAGTGCAAACTGCACAAGAAAGTTGATAAGGCCGGAGATCACCGTCGAAATCGGCATGGCCAGCCGCGGGAAATACACCTTGCTGAAGATGTTGGAGTTCGTCGTGAACGTGCCCGACACCTTGTTGATGCAGGACGAGAAGAAGCCCCACAGTGCCGTGCCGGCCAGATAGAACAGAATCTGCGGCACGCCGTCGGTGGACAGCTGGGCAATCGTGCCGAACATGACGCAGTACATGGCCGTGGACATGAGCGGGTTAATTAAGATCCACGCCGGGCCCAGCACCGTCTGCTTGTACATGACGTTGAAATCGCGCTTGACAAAGAGCCAGATCAGGTCCTTGTAGCGCCACAGCTCGCGCAGGTCAACACGGCTCCAGCCCTGGGCCGGGCCGTAGTGGACATGGTAGTTTTGCAGTTGCGTTTTTTCCATGCGTGGAACTCCTTAGGTTTTGTGTTTCAAAAAGGCTTGGTAGGCGGGCAGACCGATGCGCAGCAGCGCGGCGCGCAGACGCATCGAGCGCTGCCCCGTGGCCGCGGCCAGTGCGGTGTAGCTGTCGGCACAGGCGCGGCAGGCGGCGCGATAGCGGGCCTGTTGGGCGGGTGTGGACAGGTCAAAGCACTGCTTTTCGGCAAGGTTCTGTATGGCGTCGTTCAGCAGCCCCTCGGCCCGCAGGGCATCGCCCTTTTGGGTAAAGTAGGCGCACCAGTCCAGCAGATACTCGGGCCGGTCCAGATAGGTGCGGCTCGACCCCTGCGCCATGATGCTGCCGCTGCGCTGCACGTAGCGGTAGCCGGGCGCGGCCAGGCAGGCAATGGTTTTGCACTGTGCCAGCAGGTGGGGCAGCAGGAACTGATCCTCATACCGTTTGCCCGGGGCATAGCGCAAGTGTTGGAACAGGCTGCGGCGGTAGAGCTTATTCCACGCCACAACGTAGTAAATTCTCGTTTCCGCCAGGGCAAAGCAGCGCTGCCAGACGCCGTCCTCGTCGAGGATCTCATCCGTAAAGCCGCTGAAATCCGGCTGCGGCAGCGGGCGGTTTTCTTCATCGACGTAGGTCAGGTTGAAGATGACCAGATCGGCGTCCTGCTGCCGTTGGGCGTCCACCGCGCGGCGGACGGCGTCAGGTTCTAATAAGTCGTCGCTGTCAACGAACAGCAAAAACTCGCCCATGGCGGCGTCGATGCCGGAGTTGCGCGCGGCGGACAGACCGCCGTTCTCCCGGTGGATGACCTTGATGCGCGGGTCCTTTTCTGCCCAGGCATCGCAGAGCGCCGGGCAGCGGTCCGGGCTGCCGTCGTCGACGAGGAGTATCTCCAAGTTCGCATAGCTCTGCCGCACAACGCTCTCCACACAGGCGTCGAGATAGCGCTCGACCTTATAGACCGGGATAATAACGGTGACGGTAGGCATGAGAGGGCTCCTTTTGTTGGCGGTTTTGTTGGGGAGGTGGCCGAGCGCAGCGATGGCCGGAGGGGCTCTGCCCGTCACCCCCGCGCTCTCACATACATGGCAAACACGCCCAGCCCCGTCCTCAGTGCGGCGGCCCGCAGTTTCATCGACGCGCTCCCCTTTTGGGCGGCCAGCGCATTGTACACGCGGCAAAGCTCACGTTTTGTCTCGGCAAATTCCGCGCGGTGGCCGGGCTTGGTCAAATCGTAGGCACGCTTGTTGTCGTGTAAAAACAGCGCGGCGTCGGTCAGCGCACCCTCGGCGCGGTCATACCAGCCGTTGCGCAAAAAGTATTCGGCGCGGTGGATGTCGCCTTTCGTCATGGCCAGGCGCACCTCATGGCGCGCACCGTCGGTGATGCTGCCCGCGTGGCGCAGCACATAATAACCCGTGAAGGCCATGCAGTAAACAGCGCTGCAATGTGCAATTAAATCCGGCAGCACGTAGTAATCCTCGTGCAGCAGGCCCACGGGGTAGCGCACGCCGTCAAAAAGCCTTGCGGCGTAGAGGCGGTGGGCCGTGCCGGTGAACTGGTTGATCCACGGCGTATGGAAGGCGTCCCAGAACGCATCTACATCCAGCAGCGTGTCCTTCGTGAACTGCTCGTCGGCGGGCAGCGGGTGCCGTGCGCCGTCCTCGGTCACGGGGCAGCCGTTGCAGATCACCAGCTCTGCGCCGGTGGTCTCCGCGCCCGCCAGCAGCTTTTCCACAAGGTCGGGCGCTATCGTGTCGTCGCTGTCCACCATCGTCAGCCAGGGGGCCGCGGCGGCCTGCACCCCGGCGTTGCGCGCGCCGGACGGGCCGGGCCCGGCCTTGGCCGGGTGCAAAACGCGGATGCGCGGGTCTTTTTTTGCCCAGGCATCGCACATTTCCGGGCAGCGGTCCGGACTTTCGTCGTCGATGAGCAGCAGCTCAAAGTCCGGGAACGTCTGCGCAAGGATGCTCTCGACGCAGGCGTCGAGCGTTTTTTCCGCCTTGTAGACGGGTACGAGGATACTGACTTTCGGCATGGTATCTCCTTAGTCGTCGACGCCGGGCAGGTGAATGAGGCTGCCCATGAAGTCGTTCGCGCTCTCCGGGTGCCAGCGGGAGATACCGCTCTCGGTGGTGAAGGTCATCTCGCCGAACTTGATGCTCCCGTCATTGAGCGAGTACAGGTCGACGCGCACGGCAGTGTAGCCTTGGCTCAGCGTGCGGGCAATGTCCAGCATTTTTTCAAGGTTCGCCGGGCGGGGCAGATCGGCGTCCAGTTCCAGCGGCACATTGATGTTGAAGGGCAGCTGGTTCCAGTCGGTATCCAGAAAGAACATCCGTTCCTCCTTGTCGGTATAGCGCTCCTCAATATGCAAAATAATTTTCGGTTCACCGTTGAAGCAGAAAATTTTGTAATCGTAGAGGTCGCCGCCGTCGTTTTCGATGAACTTTTCAGCGATGATGCGCGGCTTTATGTGAATGTACTGCACATCCAACCCGCCCATCAGGTAGCAGTAGTTCAGCTTAAGCCAGCCCTCGATCTTCCGCTTGGCGTCCGCCTTATCGAATTTGGATTTATCCTGCACGGCGATATTCCAGCCCGCGCCGTGGTTGACCTTCAGCATGAACTTGTCCGGCAGCTTGTCGAAGTCGATGTCGTCAAAGCGATCCCAGACGCCCAGCAGCGGGATAAGGTATTCCTCGCCGATTTTCTCCTTGACCCACTCGCGCACGGCATACTTGTCAACGAGAGGATAGACATCCTCGAACCCGCCGTACAGCTTGAGCCACTGGGTCTTCTCGCTGAAGGATTTGGGGTGTTCGAGGTCGAGCGGTGTGTGAGTGTAGTTTGTCTCCAGGAACCACTTTTTCAGCGCTTCGGGGTAGTCCTTTTTTTGCAGGCAGGCCCAGTAGGCGTATTCCTTGTTGGCGACCTTGTGATATTTCGCGTAGGTATACAGATATTTGGCGCTGATGGCCGGGCCGTTGTGGGCAAGGTACGCCAGCGCCTTTTTCGCATGACGGGGCAGCCAGGTCACGGCGCGGCCAATCTTGTACGACGACGAGCCGTAGACGGCCTCCAACTCATGGCGCAACAGCTTGGCCTGCTCCTCGGCGGTCAGTTCGTTCATTTCTTCCATGATTCAGCACTCCCCTTTTTCGGTTTTGATACGTGCCTCTTCCAGCAGGGCCCGCACCTTGGGCTTCCAAATAAAATGGCGGCAGACCTTCGTGATAAAGAACCAGAATTTATTTTCCACCTCACACCACAGGCGCACCGGGGCGCTTTCCTTATTATAGTTCACAAGGCGGCGCAGGCGGCCCGCGCCGTAGCGGTCAATGTTTTCGAGGTAGGTCTGCCCCTCCGCGGTCAGCTTCGGGTCGCGACGGTTCTCATACAGCTGGGTGTACTCAAACAGGGTGCGTACCAGCCCCGCGCCGAATAAACCGCGCAGCACCGTCTTTTGCTGATAGAGCATCAAGGCGTTCAGGATATAATTCTGGTAGACGCTGCGGCGGTGGAAGGTGCTGTCCTCCGTCTGGCGGTAGTTGAACATGCAGTCCGGGATATAGTACACCCCGCCGTAGGGCAGAAACTGGTAGGTCAGCAGGTTATCAATGATTTGAATGCCGCTCGTGTACGGGTCAATGCCCTGCAGACCGATGTTGCGGAACATCATGGCGTTGGTGTGGATGTAGAAAAAGCTCCAATACTCCTTCGCCGTCAGCGCACATTCCCGGATGGGCTTTTCAATCGGCTTCGTCTCGCCGGTGCTCTGCCAGTAGTAGCAGCCGTTATGCCCACAGGCCACGTATTTGTGGGCTGTGTCGGCGTCCAAAATGTCCGCCTGCTTTTGCAGCTTGCGGTCATCGGTGTAGAAATCGTCGCCGTCGAGGTAGCAGACATAGCTGCCTTTGGCCTCGTAAAAAAGCCGCCCGCGGATGGCGTTCATCCGCTGGATGCGCTCGTTGCCCTCATATTTTTTGCCCGGCACGCGGTCCATGACAAAGACGCGGACGGTGTCGGGGTGCGCTGCCTCCCAGCCGCGCAGCTTTTCAATCGTGCCGTCGTCGGAGCCGTCGTCCGCGCAGAGGATTTCCACGGGGAAGTCGGTTTTCTGCGCCAGCACGCTTTCCATCGTCTGGTCCACGAAAGGGGCCAGATTGTAAAACGAGATCAGCACACTGACCTTGGGCTGCTGTGTCATGCGGGTTCCCCTTCTCTTTCAGCTGCAGCACCAGCGCCGCCAGTGCGCGCATATCGTCGGGCGTGTAGCGCTGGTCGATGGGCAGCGGCAGCAGGTACCGGCTGTAGTCGGCCTCGACGGAGTCGGCGGGCAGCAGCTCCAGCAGGTACTTCCACCACTGGCTGACGTAGACTTTATTTTTTATCAGCCGTCCGCGCAGGCCGTCAACCCGGCACAAAAACGGATAGATCATCGCATCGGCGCCGGCCGGGCAGTCCAGCGCATTGTGCGGGGCCAGCGCGGCGTGCAGCGCCTCGTAGTTGGCGCGGCGGCGCAGGCGCAGGGCGTCGTACTCGACGGACGCGAGGATGCGCCGGGTCGAGGGCGACATGCCGCGGATCTCGCCGTCAAAGCGGCTCTCGTTGTCGAGGCTGTCGCCGTAGGCGCTGTTCACGCTTTCATCGATGCAGCGGAACAAAAACGCCGCGTGCTGCCAGCTGGTGTCCGCCGGGTAAATCCCGTCGGTCAGTCCCGTGTGTACAAGGTACGCGCCGTCCGGCACGCCGACGAACTTGCGGCAGGAATAGACGTTGTAGCTGTCGGCATCCATACGGGGCGCTGAAAAAAACGCCTGGGTGTTGTCAAAAATCACCCGCGGCCAGCGGCGCTTGACCTCGGCCAGCAGGTCGTCCGACGCAATGCCGAAGTAGTTGACATACAGCAGCCACTCGCCGTCGCCCAGCGCGGGGCAGACAGGCAGACGGTGCGCGTCCAACGGATAGCGCTCCACCGCAAAGCCCGCGCGGGTCACGGCGTTATAGACCGTGTTGCAGTTGTAATAGGGCAGATACACCTTTTTTGCGCCCGCGTCGCGCAGGGCAGCCACAATCGCATTGCGGCCACAGTTCAGCCGCAGCACGCCCGCACCGGTGTACAGCTCCTGCCCATGGGGCAGCTCCAGCGGCAGATAGCCGCCAAACTCACGTTGCATCGTTCGTTTCCTTCTTGCTAAAGGTTTTTGTAAAGCCGAGGTTCACGGCATGGCAGCTCGCGTACCCTTCCTTGCTCTCCACAAGGCCGAAGTTCAGCACCTTGCCGCGTTCCTCCGTCGAGATGCCCCCAGGACAGGGCGTTGCAGCCCATCCCGGCGGCCAGACGAGAGCATCCGGTAATAGAGATACGCGCCGGGCTGTAACTGCGGATGGACAAATCCGCGCACGATACTGGTGTGCAGCACG
>ENA-OQIJ01000131-OQIJ01000131.1-human-gut-metagenome-genome-assembly--contig:-NODE-131-length-22296-cov-2.722992_pt1 | contig 22296 bp, 18 predicted proteins | sample MGYA00242582_ERZ504747 | MGnify/ENA primary metagenome ERZ504747 (study PRJEB26092, sample SAMD00036435) | human gut metagenome | host: Homo sapiens | study: EMG produced TPA metagenomics assembly of...
GGTCTCGGTCACCGTGGGAGACGTGGAGATACCCAGTGCCCGTAGACGCACGGAGGCCGGGAGCTCACCGCTCCCGGCCTCCGTCGTGCAGTACCGAGCGCTGCGCTTAGGCGCGCTTGCCCGTCAGCACGTTGATGACGGCGATCAAGATCACCGAGCCGATGAGCGCCACGAGGAACGACCACAGGTTGAATCCCGTGAAGCCCGCCGCGCCGAAGAAGCTCATGACGAACCCGCCGATGAGCGCGCCGACGATGCCCGTCACGATGTTCTTGATGAGGCTACCGTCCGTCTTCATGATCATGTTCGCAATCCAACCGGCCAAGCCGCCGATGATGATCCATACGATGATGCTCATATCCGTTCCTTTCCGCAAGAACCAATGGTTGATGCACCCAAGGATAGACGAGCGGACGGCTCAGCACACCTCATCCCGACAACCCGTATGCCCCTTGTTGGCGGGTTTGTTTCGCATGAAACCGAGCGGATGCCTCCCCGAAAAGGTTGCCGCCGCTCAGAACGCCATCGACACCGCGCCCTTAAGCCGGAAGCGAGTCACGAGCCCCGCGTTCTCGAAGCGCACGCCGTCGCCGTCCTCGCCCGATCCCATGGCGATCAGAACGTCGTACGGAGGAGGGGCATCGTCGACGAGCGGCGTGTCTACGACGGCATCGGTCCCGAACGCGTACAAGCGGCCGGTCTCCCCCGACCCCACCATGAACGCCATGCCCACCGCGTTTCCGAGCCACACGCCGTCCGCCCCGTAAAGGTCGTACACAACGAGAAAGTTCGCCTCCTTACCGCTCCAGTTCTTCAAGTCCCCCTCGATGAGCAGATGGTCGCCGTTCACCGTCATGGTTTCGTTCGAAGTCGTGCACGAGGGCCCGAACCAGTGCAGCAAGAGCGCCACCGCCACGGCAGCCAAGACCGCCGCCCCGCCCCTCTTCAGCCTCGAATCCACGGACTCGCACCCCCTCGCTCGCACCGTTTGCGCATGCTCCCATCATAAACGCAAAACGGGCCGGAAGCATCCGCTTCCGGCCCGCGTATTTGTGGTCGGGTTGACAGGATTTGAACCTGCGACCCCTTGACCCCCAGTCAAGTGCGCTACCAAACTGCGCCACAACCCGTTGTGCTTGCTCGGTCGCTCAGGCGAGCTTCCCAAACAGCGTTGACTATCTTAACGGTAACCCGTCAGCTTTGCAAGACATTAATTTGAATGTATTTCGCTGCCCACTTCCTCCACGCTTTGAAGCAGCTCCTCGCGCGTATGCACGCCGAGCTTGCGGTACACGGCCTTCGTGTGCGCCTTGATGGTGTTTTCCGACACCACGAGATCCTCGGCGATGGAGGCTATGGTCCTGCCGCGCACCAGCTCCACGAGCACCTCCTTCTCTCGCGCACTCAGGCCGTAGCGTTCGCTCGCCGCCTCGCACTGCTCGGCGATGGCCTCGAACAGCGATCTTCCTTGCCCTTCGGCAGCCTCGACGCGACCCGTTCCGACGCTCAGGCGCACGCGTTCGAGGGGAACGAGCGGCACGAGGTACTCGAACGAGTACTCCTCCTCGTCGAGGCAGTTCACGCGAAACAGGCTGTACGAGCGGTTGCTGAGCAGCATGATCCCGAGGATGAGCAGCGCGTACGTGACGCCGAGCACGGCGAGGGTGGACGCCTGCGAGCCGAACCAGCGCTCCATGCCGCCCATCGCCGATCCCAGAAGGAGGCCGGCCACATTGGCGAGCATCGCCCCCGAGAACAGGCGCGTGGGATTCTCGTCGGTGGCGGCGGCGATGGGCCCGAGCGCCAGGTACACCATGGCGAGAAACAGGTAGTAACCCGTGTACAAAAAGCTCGGTACCGCGAGCGCCACCCCTCCGTCCCCCAGCAGGTGCACGAGCATGGCGGCGCTCAGCAGGAAGAGCACGAAACCGGGCACGAGCAGCACTCCGCGCCGTTCGGCGGCGTATTCCGCCAGCGCGATGGCAACGAGCGCCACCGCGGCCACGGAAAGCACGGCGGGCCAGGCGACGGGGCTCGCAAGCACGTCCTGCAGCCCGCCGGTGTTGCGCAGGTAATTGTACGGGATGGAGAACACGGCGATGCAGACGAAGAAGAGCGCCGGCGACTTCCGCTTCGTCGCGGCGCGGGCCCGCCACGTGTCCGACGATTCCTTCAGCAGGTCGCGGGAGCGCAGGATGCAGCCGAGCGACGCGAAGGGAAGGATCGCGAACACGGCCACCGACAGCGCCGTGGGCAGCAGCGTCTCCATCAGGTAGAGCGCAACGGCCAAGGCCGCCGCGGCCAGCGTCACGAGCAGCTGCTCGCCTTTGGGATTGAGGTACTTGTACAGCTCGCCCCACATGATGATCATCGGCGTGGCGCCGAGCGCCACGAGGGCGTTTCCCGCGTAGTTGCACGCAGGCGATCGCAAGGCCAGGTTGCCGGCCAAAAGCAAGACCACGCCCGCAGCGAGCGAGACCGCGACGAACACGACGACGCCCTTGCGTTCCATGAGCGGGGCGAGCCGTCGCGAAAGCAGGAACGCCGCCAGGAACACCGCGAGCGTGCACACCGAGTTCACGAGCCAAGCGCTTCCGGCGACCGCGTTCTTCGACGCGCCCTTGGACGCGGTGCCGTCCTTCGCGGAGTCGTCTCCGCCGTTGCCGCCTGCGTCTTTCGATCCTCCGGCCGGCGCGCAGCCCGCCAGGCTCGCGCCCGCGGCGAGCCCTGCGACGCCCGCCATGCCGAGGAAGCTCCTCCTCGTCAGTTCCATGATGCCCTCCTTCTCGATTCCCTCCGTGCCCGGGTCGATCGTCTCCCGACCGCCCGACACCGAGGATTCTAGTGCGTGCCCGGGTCGATCGTCTCCCGACCGCCCGACACCGAGGATTCTAGTGAGGGACCCCTTCGGCGGCCTAGTACCCGCCGAAGGTAGATTTCTCACGCGTCGCTCGAAAACTACCCGCAACGGGTAAGGGGAGCGGTGGCGCGACGCGGTATGATCGGCGTACCGCATGGGGAGCGGACGGAAGGGGAGGGCATGAAGAGCGTATCGAAGACGAAATCGAAGGAACGCCGGCGCGCCGTCGAGGGCACCGGGGATGCCGTGGTCTACAGCGCGGGCCACGCCGCTGGCATCCTGCTGGCGCTGGCGGGCATGGCTCTGCAATGGGCCTTCCTCCACTCGCTCACGTTCTTGGGCACGGTGTTGGGCACGCAGGCGGAGGTCGAGCCCGGGTACACATGCGACCTCTGCGTGTGCGGCGCGGGCAATTCGGGCCTCTCGGCGGCGGTCGAGGCGGCTCAGCAGGGTCTCGGCGTGGTCGTGCTCGAGAAGCAGGGCGGCACGGGAGGCGGCGGCATCGGCACCGAGGGCGTGTTCGCCGTCAATTCGGAAATGCAGCAGAAGGCGGGCATCGCCATCGAACCGGCCGACATCATTTCCACCGAGATGGAGTACTCCCACAATCGCGCGAACGGCCTCAAATGGTTCGACCTCGTGCAGGCTTCCGGCGACAACATCGCCTGGCTCAAGGAATGCGGCGTGAACTTCACCGGCACGGTGGACGACTACCACGGCGGCAAGTTCGAGACGTTCCACTGGTTCGGCGAGAATCGCGCGCACGACGACTTCTCCCCCGCCATGACGAAGACCGCGAAGGACCTGGGCGTCGAGTTCCTCATGAATTGTCCGGCGGTGGAACTCATCGTCGACGACGGGGGCGCGGTAGCGGGCGTGTACGCCCAGAAGCTCAACGGCGACTACGTGCAGGTGAACGCGAAAGCCGTCGTGCTGGCCACGGGCGGCTTCGCCAATAACGACGAGTATCTGCAGGAAGGCGGCTTCTCCGACACGACGAACGTCGAGCGCTTCCTGTACGGCTACGACGGCGACGGCGTGCGCATGGCGCTCGAAGCAGGCGGCGCCGACAACATCCCGCGCATGTCGGGCCTCATGCAGCTGACGGTGTCGGGCAAGCCCGGCGGAGAGTACGGCACGTACGGACGCGGCGACGGCCTCGTGGTGGCCGGCCACAATCCCTGCTCAATGTGGATCAATGAGGACGGGCAGCGCTTCTGCGCCGAGTCGGCGGGCGTCGAGAACTGGATGAGCGACATGATCCCCTCGCTCGCCCACCAGAAGCTCTACGCCATCTACGACGCGAAGGTGTTCAAGGACGCCTACGACGGCATGATCGCGCCGCGTATCTCCTGGGAGGAGACGCAGGCCGAGCTCGCCGAGCGCATCGAGCAGAACCCGCACAACGACTTCTTCAGCGCCGATACGCTCGATGAGCTGGCGAAGAAGGCAAGCGAGGCCCTCGGACTCGACTACAGCACGGTGAAAGAATCCATCGACGCCTATTGCGAGATGTGCGAGCAGGGCCGCGACGGATACTTCGGCAAGCCGAAGGAGTACCTGCAGAAGCTGGAGAACCCGCCGTTCTACTTCAGCTACATGCCCCAGTCGGTGATGGTCACCTTCGGCGGCATCCGCACGAACCGCAAGATGGAGGTGGTGGACAAGGCCGGCAAGCCGGTGGCGGGCCTCTACTCCGCCGGAGTGGACTCGGCCGACTTGTGGCCCAACATCTACACCATCAACGTGCCGGGCGGCACGAACGCCAACAACATCAATTCGGGCCGTTTCGCGAGCAAGTTCGCCGCCGAGTACCTCGGCAGCGGCAAGATGGGCTCGGTGACGTCGGAAGGCGACACGAGCGAATCGAAGCCCGAGCGCACGTGGAGCATGCCCGAAGGCAAGCTCAAGGACGGCGAGTACACGGACACGCAGTTCGGTATGTTCAGCGACATCGCCGTGACGGTAACCGTGTCGGACGGCAAGATAGCCTCCATCGCCCAGGAGAGCGAACTCGAGACCTCCTATGTGGGCGTGGCGGCTATGGAAAGCATGCTCATCCCGGCCGTCATCGAAGCGCAAAGCGTCGACGACGTCGATACGGTGGCGGGCGCCACGCGCACCTCGCAAGGCTTCCTCAGGGCCGTGGCGGCGTGCTGCGAGCAGGCGGCCTCGTAGGCGAACGGTAGCACAAGGAGAAGAGGAACGGGACGCCGCGGCGTCCCGTTCCCCCTACTGCAGAAACTGCATGGCTTTGTTGAGGATCTCGTCGGCGAGGCGGGTTTTGGACATGCGGGGAAGCTCCTCGATGTCCTCGTCGTCGACGAACCACACCTCGTTGTCGTCGGCGCCGAACGCGCGGCCGCCGCCCACTTCGTTGGCCACCACGAGGTCGGCGTGCTTCGAGACGAGCTTCTTCTCGGCGTTCGCCACCACGTCGTTCGTCTCGGCGGCGAAGCCCACCACCACCTGATGCTCCTTGCGCGCGCCCAACGTGGCCAGGATGTCGGGGTTCTCCACGAGGTCGATGGTGCCCAGCTCGGCGTCGGCGATGCCCTTCTTCAGCTTGTGCTCGGCCGCCTCGCGCGGGCGCATGTCGGCCACGGCAGCGGCGAAGATGGCGATGTCGGCCTGCTCGAAGGCCTCCTCGGCCGCGGCGAACATGTCGCGAGCCGTGCGCACGTGCACCATGTGCACGCCCTGCGGCGCGGGCAGCGACACGGGGCCCGAGATGAGCGTCACGTCGGCGCCGCGCAGGGCGGCCGCGCGCGCGATGGCGTAGCCCGTCTTGCCCGACGAGTGGTTCGAGATGTAGCGCACCGGGTCGATGGGCTCCACCGTGGGACCCGCCGTGATCATGACGCTGCGGCCGGCCAGGTCGCGCTTCACGCCCAGCTCGTCGAGCGTGGCCGACACGATGTCGTCCACTTCGGCCAGGCGTCCCTTGCCCACGTCGCCGCAGGCCAGATAGCCGTCGCCCGCATCGATGAAGCGCGCGCCGCGGATGTGCAGCTTGCCGATGTTGTAGCGCGTGGCGCCGTTCTCGTACATGTTCACGTTCATGGCCGGCGCGATGACGAGCGGCGCCGTGGTGGCGAGCGCCGTGGTGGTCAGCAGGTCGTCGGCGATGCCGTTCGCTATCTTGGCGATGACGTTCGCCGTGCAGGGCGCGATGAGGAACACGTCGGCCTCCTGCGCGAGCGACACGTGGTGGATGGGGTCGGACGGGTCGTCGAACAGCCCGACGGCCACCGGCTCGTGCGTGAGCGCGCGGAACGTCACGGGCCCGACGAACTGGGTGGCGTGCTCGGTCATGACCACCTTCACGCGCACGCCCGCCTTCTGCAGGCCGCGCACGATCTCGCACGACTTGTAGGCGGCGATGCACCCGGTGACGCCCAGCAGCACCGTTTTCTGTGCGGATTCCGCCAGATTGTCGTTGGCTACGTTATCCACGAGGGACCTCCTCTAGGTGCGGCCGCAGCACGTCGGCGAGCACGCGCAGGTGCGCGCGGCTGCGGTCGAGGCAGGGCACGTAGGTGAAGGCTTCTCCACCGGGCACGCGGCCCGCCTGGTTGATCTGGTCGAAGTAGAACGGCTTGAGCTCGTAGTCGATGTCGTAGAGCGTCTCAAGGCAATCGACCGCGAAGTTCGGGCAGATGAAGAACACGCGCCCCACGTCGGCCTCGGCCCAACGGGTGAGCACGTCGCGCGTGAAGGGCGTGAGCCACTCGCGCCCCTTGTCGAAGCGGCACTGGTAGCCGATGGTCCAGCGGTTGCGGTCGATGCCCAGCTCGCTGGCCACCTGCAGGCTCGTGGCGCCCGTCTGCAGCTCGTAGGTGTCCCCCGCTCGATGTCCACGAGCGGGATGGAATGGAACGAGAACAGCACCTTGTCGTCCGAGTCCACCTTGAAGCCCGCATGCTCGATGGAGGCCGCGATGGCGCGGATGTAGGTGGGATTGTCGTGGTAGTTGTCGATGAAGTCGCACGGCACGTTCCAGTGCGCTTTCTTGAGCGCTGCCTCCACGCTGTCGGACACCGAGCCCGTGGTGGAATAGGCGCTTTGCGGGTACAGCGGCAGCGCGACGAGGCGCGTGCAGCCCGCCTCCTTGAACGCGCGCACGCACGAGAGCACCGACGGGTCGCTGTAGCTCATGGCGCAGCGCACCATGGCGTTCAGCCCCTCGTCGTCGAAGGCGGCGCCCAGTCCGGCGGCCAGCTTCTCGTGCGCGATGGTGAACGGCGATCCCTCGTCGGTCCATATCTTCGCGTACTTCTCGGCCGACGCGACGCCGCGCTTCGGCAGAATGAACAGATGGAGGACGAACCACCACCCGATGCGGTTCATGGGCGCGATGCGCTTGTCCATGAGAAACTTGGCAAGATATTTCCGCACGGCGCGGGGCCGCGGCACGGCGGGCGTGCCTGTGTTCACCAGGAGCACCCCGGTGCGTTCCCCTTCAGCCACCTTGTCCATCACCTTCCCGCTGTATTCCATCGGCACCCCTTGCGCGGAGCGACCTGCAAGCCAACCATCAAGAGAACGTTGCTCAAACGCCCCTTGAAATCTGATATAGTTTAGCCCATTGGCTATTCGATAGGGCAGGTGAATGGAGAAAGACCGAAAAAATCGGCTGCGGAATTACCGTCGCGACAGGCCGTAACACCGAATCGCGAACGCAGCGCGGTTCCCCCTCTCCCCCGAGGCGAGCGCACCGCATCCCGGCATCCTGCGCGAGATCGGCAAAGAGGCGCGCGAGCAGGTGCGCCCGAACCTCGGCTTCCTCAAAATCGACTACTTCACGCTGTTCTGGCTGTTCATAGCCGGCTGCGTGTTCGGGTTGGTGGTGGAGACGGTGTTCCACGCCATCGTGTACGGCGGCTACGAGAGCCGCGCAGGGCTCGTGTGGGGGCCGTTCTCGCCCATCTACGGCGTGGGCGCGGTGGTGCTCACGGCCTCGCTCAATCGCTTCTACCACTCGCACAACCTCATCATCTTCATCATCGCCATGCTGCTGGGCTCGGTGCTGGAATACTCGACGAGCTGGCTCATGGAGATCCTCTGGGGCGCCATCGCCTGGGACTACAGCGGCACGTTCGGCAGCATCGGCGGGCGCACGAACTTCGCGTTCGGCGTGATGTGGGGCCTGCTCGGCCTCGTGTGGGTGCGCGTGATCCTGCCGTTCATCAAGCGGGTGTTCTCGCACGTGAACGCCAAGACCGCGGCCGCGCGCATCATCACCGCGGCGCTCAGCGTCTTTCTGGCGGTGGACATCGCCGTCACCGTGCTCGCGCTCGACCGCGAAGGCCAGCGCGCCGCCGGCATCCCCGCCACCACCTGGGAGCAGCAGTTCTTCGACGACCACTTCCCCGACAGCTTCCTGCAAGCCCGGATGCAGAACATGAGCGTGTACGGGAAGGGGTAGGAAGCCCGCTTCCTTCGTACATTTCCTCCATGGCGCGGCCCCTCGCACCCCCCCCCTATCTGCGCGCTCGACGGTCAACAGGTGAGGCTCTTTGTCGGCGCGCAGGGCTCGGACGATGCGCAGGTTGAGGGCGCGCCAGAAAAAACTACAACAGCGGCTTCGGCGCGCTCTTCAGCAGCTCGAGCACTTCTTCCCGGCGGTTGTGCGGCCGGCGCTGCGGGCGCTCAGCTCGTCCAGGGCATCCTGCAGGTCTTCGGGGAGGTTGTCGGCGAAGCGGAGGCTCTCGCCGGTGACGGGGTGCTCGAAGGACAGCTGGAACGAGTGGAGGAACTGGCGGTCGAGGCCGAGGTCGGCGGCCGGGGCGCTCGGGGAGCCCGCGGTGTACACCGGGTCGCCCACGAGGGGATGCTTCGCGTACTCCATGTGCACGCGGATCTGGTGCGTGCGTCCCGTGAACAGCTTGCAGTCGATGAGCGTGTAACCGTCGTCGCGCGGCCCGTGCTCGAAGCGCTCGAGCACGCGAAACGTCGTCACCGACTCGCGGGCCGACGGGGTGTCGCGGATAGCCATGCGCGTGCGGTCCTTCTCGCCGCGGGCGATGGGCGCGTCGATCATGCCCGTGTCGTGGGCGATCACGCCGTGCACGAGCGCCAGGTAGCGGCGGTCCACCGCGCGGTCGCGGATGTCGGACATGAGCGCGTAGCCCACCTCGTCGGTCTTCGCTGCCAGCATGAGGCCGCTCGTGTCGCGGTCGAGACGGTGCACGATGCCCAGACGGTCGTCCTCGCCCTGCACGTTGCACAGGTTCTCGGCGCCGCAGTGGTAGATGAGGGCGTTCACCAGCGTGCCGTCGTCGTGGTCCACCGACGGATGGCACACGAGCCCCACCTGCTTCGACAGCACGATGAGGCTGTCGTCCTCGAAACGGATGTCCAAATCGATGGGCTGGCCGCTCAGAGGGCCCGGCTCGATCGCGTCCTCCACCTGGTAGACGATCGTGTCGCCCGTCGCCACGGCGTGCTTCTTCGCCACGGCGGCGCCGTTCACGAACACGAGGCCGTCGTCCACCGCCCGCGCTGCGGCGCTGCGGCTCGGATACAGCCCGCGCGCCGCCAGCAGCGCGTCGAGGCGCTGCCCCGCGTCCCCGGCGGCAACGTTGTAGCTCAGCATGCGGCTCATCGGGCGTCCGGCCCCTCGTCGACGCTCCCCTCGCGCTCGGCGCGCGCGGCAAGCTCGGCGGCAGCGCGATCCTCGCGACGCCACAGGGTGACCACCCCGATGAGGAAGATGACGAACCCGCACGTCACGCCGATGTCGGCCACGTTGAACACGGGGAAGTCGATGAACGTGGGCTCGATGAAGTCCACGACGTAGCCCAGCGTGAAGCGGTCGAGCACGTTGCCGAGGCCGCCCGCCACCACGAGCGCGATGCCCACGGTTTCGATGACGCCCGCCTTCGGCGAGAGCGCGAACAGGTACACGACGAGGGCCGCGCACACCACGAGCGACATGACGCCCAGCAAAAACGTCGAATCGCCGAACATGCCCCAGGCGGCGCCCGTGTTGTGCACGAGATGGAAGCGCACGAGGCCGAGGATGGGCTCGGTGATGACCTCGCCCTGCGCGTAGTTGCCGGCCACCCAGCCCTTCGTCAGCACGTCGAGCGCCAGCCACACGAGGGCCACCGCGCCGAACACGAGCGCGTTGCGCTTACGGTTGGAGCGCTTGGATGCAGGGGCCTCCGCCGAAGCGGAGGCCGTCGTCTGCTCGTTCAAAAGCCCTACTCCCCCTCGGTGAAGCCGATGGCGTCGAGCACGTCGCCGCAGCGCTCGCATACATCCGGATGGTTCGGGTTGCCGCCGAGCGTGCGGTAGTTCCAGCAGCGCGGGCACTTCTCGCCCGACGCAGGCGTCACCGCACAAGCCAGTTCCTCGCCCTCGGCGATCGACACCTCCGACACGATGAACAGCTCTTCGAACACCGCCGCGTCGTAGGCGCTCGCCACGGCCAGCATATCGGCCGGCAGCGTCACGGAAATGGCCGCTTCCTGGCTCTTCTTCACGAGCCCCGCGCCGCGCGCCTCTTCGAGCGCCTTCGTCACGACCTCGCGCACCTCGAGCAGCACCGCGAAATCGTCGGCGAGGGCCTTCGCCGACGTAGCGTCGGGCAGGGCGGGCAAAAAGTCGCTCTTCTCGGGCCAGCCGGCCAGCTGCACGTTCGCCGGACGGCCGGCACGGTTGCGGATGGCCTCCGGGTAGTGTTCCCACACCTCGTCGGTCGTGAACGAGAGCACCGGCGCGAGCACGCGCACGAGCACCTCGATGATGTTCATGAGCACCGTCTGCGCGGCGCGACGGCGCGGCGAGTCGGGCGCCTCGGCGTACACGCGGTCCTTCGTGGCATCCATGTACACCGCGGACAGATCGTTCACCACGTAGTCGTACACCGTGCGATACACCACGTGGAACTTGTACTCGTCGTAGGCGCGCTCCACGTCGCCGAGCAGCTGCCACAGGCGCACCATGGCCCACTGGTCGATGGGCTCGAGCGCGTCCCATTCCTTCACGCTGTGCTCGAGGTCGTTGAAATCGCTCAGGCTCCCCAGGATGAAGCGCATCGTGTTGCGGATGCGACGGTACGCCTCGGACGTGCGGTCGAGGATCTCGTCGCCGATGTTCACGTCCTGCGAGTAATCCACGCTCGCCACCCACAGGCGCAGCACGTCGGCGCCGCTCTTCGCCATGACGTCGGCGGGGTCGATGCCGTTGCCGGCCGACTTCGACATCTTCTTGCCCTCGGCGTCCATCGTGAAGCCGCAGTGCATGACGGACTTGTACGGCGGCACGCCGTAGGCGCCCATGCTGGTGAGCAGGGAGGACTGGAACCAGCCGCGGTGCTGGTCGGAGCCCTCGAGGTACATGTCGGCCGGGAAGCGCAGGCCCTCGTCGGCGCGGTGCTTCAGCACGGAGGTGTGCGACACGCCGCTCTCCCACCACACGTCGAGGATGTCCTTCTCGGGGATGAGCTCGGAGCAGCCGCAGGTCTCGCACTTCACGCCGCGCGGCAGGTACTCGGACGGCTCGTGCGTGAACCACGCGTCGGCGCCCTCGCGGTAGAACAGGTCGATCACCGCGTCGAACGTCTCGGCGGTGGCCACCGTGTTGCCGCACTTGGCGCACTTGAACACGGGGATGGGCCAGCCCCACGAGCGCTGGCGCCGAGATGCACCAGTCGGACGTCGGCCACCATGCTTCCGATGCGGTTCTTCGCCCACGCGGGAATCCACTCCACCTCGCGGTCGATGGCGTTGAGCGCGTTCTCGCGCAGGGAGTTCTTGTCCATGGACACGAACCACTGGTCGGTGGCGCGGAAGATGACCGGCTCGTGGCAGCGCCAGCAGTGCGGGTAGCTGTGCAGGATCTTCTTCTCGGCCACGAGCGTGCCGCGCTCGCGCAGCCACTCGATGATGACCGGGTTCGCCTCGTCCACGTCGAGGCCCGCGAAGGGGCCCGCCTCGTCGGTGAGCACGCCGTTGTCGTCCACCGGCATGAGCAGCGGCACGTCGAACTCGAGGGCGACGAGGTAGTCGTCCTGGCCGTGGCCGGGAGCCGTGTGCACCGCGCCCGTGCCCGAGTCGAGCGTGACGTGGTCGCCGTAGATGATGGTGCCCTTGAGGTCCTGGCGGATGGGGCATGTGTAGGTGAGGCCCGTGAACTCGCGGCCCTTGAGCGCGACGGGCTCGCCGTCGGCGCCGCGCACGAGGTCGTAGGATTCCCAGCCCGCGATCTCGGCCACCTGCTCCACCAGCTCGCGCGCCATGATCATGTTGGAGCCGTCGGCCACCACCATGACGTAGTCGGCGTCGGGGGCCAGCGACACGGCCGTGTTCGCCGGCAGCGTCCAGGGCGTGGTGGTCCAGATGAGCACGTTGGCGTCGCCCGTCGCGCCGGCGGCTTCGAACATGCCGGGCATGAGGTCCATCTTGAACTTCACGAAGATGGACGGCGACGTCTCGTCGGAGTATTCGATTTCCGCCTCGGCGAGCGCGGTGTGGCAGCGCTTGCACCAGTGGATGGGCTTGCGGCCGCGGTACACCGAACCGTCGAGGTACATCTGCTTGAACACCTCGACGTTGCCCGCCTCGTAGTTCGGGGTGAACGTGAGGTACGGGTGCTCCCAATCGGCGTTCACGCCGAGGCGCTTGAAGCCCTCGCGCTGCACGTCGACGTACTTCTCGGCCCACTCGCGGCACAAACGGCGCAGCGTGGGCTGGTCGATCTTCGCCATCTTGTCGGGACCGAGCGTCTTCTCCACCATGTGCTCGATGGGCTGGCCGTGGCAGTCCCAGCCGGGCACGTACGGCGTGAAGAAGCCGCGCTGCGCATGGGACTTGTTGACGAAGTCCTTGAGGATCTTGTTGAAGGCGTGCCCGATGTGGATGGGGCCGTTCGCGTACGGCGGGCCGTCATGCAGGATGAAGGGCTTGCCGTCCTTGTCTTCTCGAGCACCTGCTCGTAGATATGCTCTTCCTCCCATTTGGCCAGCCGCTTCGGCTCGTTCTCGGGCAGGTTCGCCCGCATCGCGAAGTCGGTCGTGGGGAAGGTTCATCGTCTTCGTTTGTACGTGTTCGCCACGGCTTTCCGTACCTTTCCTCGGTGCATATGCGCGTTTATTCGCTACAAACCGCTATAGTATAGTGGAACGAGCGCGTAATGCACGCACATTCCCCTTCGGCTTCATCACATTTCAGAAATGTGACACAGGATATTGTATTGGTAATAGGTATACTTTAACGGATAAACCACGGTGCCGTTTTGCGGCGGTCACGCACATCGGAGGAACGACATGGAATTTGAAATCGTCACGGACTCGAGCTGCAACCTCGTCGAGGACATGATCGACGACTTCGGCCTGCACATCCTGCCCCTCACCTTCATGGTGGACGACGAGCAGTACCAAAGCTACCTCAAAGGCCAGCACACCGACCTCAAGCAGTTCTACACGATGATGCGCGAGGGCAAGGTCATCACGACGTCGCTGCCGAACCTGGCCGATTCCGAAGCGCTCATGCGCGACCTGCTCGAACAGGGCCGCGACATCCTGTACCTGGGCTTCTCGAGCGGCCTGTCGGGCACGTTCGAGGCCACCGAGCTCTTGGTGAAGCAGCTGAGCGCGGAATTCCCCGACCGCACGATGTACGCCGTGGACACGCTGGCGGCCTCGGGCGGCGAGGGCCTGCTCATCTGGCACGCCGTGCAGCGCGCCCGCGCCGGCGCCTCCATCGAGGAAGTGCGCGACTGGGTGGAGCAGAACAAGCTGCACCTGGCGCACTGGTTCACCGTGGACGACCTCATGTTCCTGTTCCGCGGCGGGCGCGTGTCGAAGACGGCGGCCTGGGCGGGCACCATGCTCAACATCAAGCCCGTCATGCACGTGGACGACGAAGGACACCTCATCCCGCTCGAGAAGGTGCGCGGGCGCAAGAAGTCGCTCAACGCGCTGGTGGACCACATGGAGAAGACGGCCATCGCCCCCATCGACGAGCAGATGGTGTTCATCACCCACGGCGACTGCATCGAGGAGGCCGAATACGTGGCCGAGCAGGTGAAGGAGCGCTTCGGCGTGAAGGAGGTCGTCATCAACTACGTCGACCCCGTCATCGGCGCCCACTCCGGCCCGGGAACCATGGCCCTGTTCTTCTTGGCCGACAAGCGCTAGGACGTTTCGCGCCCGGCCTGCGAATCGCGGGACCGGGCGCCTCTCAGCGGGACTCCAGGAGCTTGAGACGGCTCTCGACCACGCGCAGCAGCTCTTTGCGCGAATGGACGCCCAGCTTGTTGTAGATGTTCTGGATATGCGACTTCACCGTGTTGGGCGAAATGTACAGACGCCCCGCGATGTCCTGCGCATCGTCGCCCTGGACGAGCGGCTTGAGCACCTCCAGCTCGCGCGGGGTGAGCAGGTACTCCTTCGCCACGACTTCGCACGTGGCGCTCAAATCGACCTGCGACCGGGAATCCCCCGGGCAGATGAAGCCCCAGCCCGTCCTGATGTTGCGCTCGTTCGACAGCAGCAGCGAGGCCAGCACGATCGCGAACGCCCCGACGCACCAGGCCGTCTGCCCGTCGGGGCCGCCCACCGCCCCTCCCGCCGCGATGCCGACGGCCCTGCCGATCATGAGCATGGCCGTCGGGCAGGAAGCCACCCACGTCGAAGGCTGGTCGCAGTCCTTGATCAGGTACGATCCCAGGGCCCACAGCGCCAAGTCGAGATAGAGGAACCCCGTCACCTGGCAGGCGACCCACATCGTCGGAAACGCGACGACCAAGCTCGAGCAGAGCATGCTGACGGCGATGAGCGGGAACCCGACCTGGTAGATAGCGCGGTTGAAGTCCACATGGGCGACCAGGAAGACGAGCGCCGTCAGCAGCGCCGAGCCGAGCAGCCCGGCCAGCTCGACGCCTTGCCATGCCTCCCCGTCCGAGAACGCAAGGGCCCCGTACAGGAAGCCGAACGACAGGCCCTGGAGCAGCGACGTCGACATGAACCGGTACGGCACCTGCAGATCCTCCTCGAATTTCCGACCGTAGATGACGGCCTTGCCCATCGCGCGGCGCGCCCGTGAGAACGAGCCCACGACGACGACGGCGTACAGCGCGACTGCGAGCCAGGCAAACGGCCCTTCGAGGACGCCGGCCGCGAAGTAGAGCGCGCCGCCGATGCACGAGCAGGCGACGCCGAACGCGAGCGTCCTCGCCATGCCGAGGTGCCCGAACACCCGCCCGAACTCGATATGGACCCCCATGAAACCGAGCGCCAGGCACCCGATTCCCAAATACAAGCACATATCCTGGGAAAAGACGTCCTGGGCGTCGGCGTTCGCGCGCAGGAACAGAAGCAGCATCCCCACGAGCATCGACAGCAGCATGAGCCAGGCGTACCAGTCTTGGGCGAACAGGGCGCTGCTCTTCCGCAGGAACACCGCAACGACGATGCACACCGTCGCGCACGCCAGGAAGAACACGATCTGCGGATCGACGACGGTCGGCGCGATCTGCCGCGCCGAAGGGAACAGGAACGACTCGGTGCACACGATGATGGCGAGCGCCTTGTAGAACGAGAACGAGCAGAGCAGCGCGACGCCGCCCGGCGTCGACGAGAACATAGTGCGTAGTGTGTGCATGATCGGACCCGAGCGCATTGAGACCTCCCCGCCTTCGCCTGCCCCTCCACGTGCCGGGTGCAATTATATCCACGCCCCCGAACTCGTCAGTGGTCATCGGAGGTTGAAATGCTCGTCCCGGCCCTCTCATCACGAAATGATGAGAGGGCCCTCCCCCATCCTTTCGTGATGAGGTCGCTGGATCGCGACAACCATCCTCCCGAGATGTTCCCGCAGACGAAGCCGCTCCGTAAGGTGCGTGCCGCGCAGGTCTTCCGAGTCACGCCGCACGACGTCGAGAGGAGGTACCGCAGCGGCATCGGGACTGCGCGGCAACGTACACGAAACGTAAGGGGGTTCACCATGAGCGTGACAAGAACCACGAGCGCGAAGGGCTGGGCGGTATGCCTCGTCGCCATATTCGGCGGCATATCGCTTGCCCTCGTGCAGAACAAGGTCTCGCCCATCATCACCGTCCTCATGGACGTATTCGGCATCAGCATGGGCACGGCAGGCTTGCTCAGCACCATCTTCACCTTCGTCGGCATCATCATGGCGCTGCCCGCCGCGATGATCATCAAGCGGTTCGGACCGAAGAAGGCGGGCGTGGCCGCCCTCGCCTTCGCCATCGTCGGCTCGCTGATAGGCCTCGCCACCGACAACGTCGGCGTGCTCATCGTCAGCCGCGTCGTCGAGGGGACGGGTATCGGCATCATCGCGGTGCTGGCGCCGACGCTCATCTCCATGTGGTTCCCGCCCGAGAAGCGCGGCCTGCCCATGGGGCTCTGGGGCTCGTGGATGATGGTTTCCCAAACGATCCTCTTCTTCTGCGCCGCCCCTCTGTCGGGAGCGTTCGGATGGCAGGGGATGTGGATGCTCGGCCTGGTCGCATGCGTGCTGACCGCCGTGCTGTTCCTGGTGTTCGTCGAGAGCCCCGGGCCCAGCGAGAGCTTCGCGGACGTCGAGAGCAGCGAGGTGTCCATTCGCGAGGGGCTGAAGTCGCGCGCATCGTTCACGCTCGCCATCGCCGCGGCCTGCTTCACGTTCTGCTCGTTCACGTTCGTCAGCTGGGTGTCGGCATACTGGGGCGTGGCTACGTCCTGGTCGCTCGAGGAGATCGGCCGCTGGGTGGCCATCCTGTACCTCGTCGAGATGGTGTACGCCTGGATCATCGGCGGCATCTTGAACCGCGTGAAGAACCGCAAGCGCCTCGGCGTCGTGAGCTTCTTCGCGTACGGCCTCATCGGCCTGGCCGCCTTCCTCATCACCGGCGAGCCGCTCGTCGTCGCGTTCGTGTTCGTGTTCCCGATCTTCGACGCGCTCATTCCCTGCATCTGCTGGACGATCGGGCCCGAGACCGCCTCCAAGCCGATGTACGCGGGCATCGCGCTCGGCGTGCTGAACATCGGCTTGAACACGGGCACCCTCTTGAGCGCGCCCGTGTCCGGAGCGCTCGTCGAATCGTTCGGGTGGGTCGCCGCCGGCGCGTGCTTCCTGATCGTCGCCCTCGTCGGAGCGGCTGCCATGGCGGCCACCAAGCTGAGTTCCGCGGCGCCGTCGTCCGAAACGCCCGACGATGCGCCCGCGTGCGCGGCCGGCGCCGCGAACCCGTCGTAAGACCGTCGTTCTACCCCATCGAAAACCATGAGAGAAACGAGGAGCATCATGCACCAGATCATCGACTGCCATTCCCACCTCGGCGACATCTTCGCATACGAGAAGAACGTCGTGTACAAAGGCGACGTCCCCATCGACCCCTCCCAGCACGATCCGTTCGCTTCCTATTCCGAAAACGGCTTCAAGGGTGCGTTCCTCGACCCCGACAACCCCGAGCAGGTGAACGAACGTCATCGACATGACGGCCGCCGTCAGCTACGCCAACACGTTGAGCAAGCTGTCGCGCGACCTCGACGAATCGCACGTCGACTACGTCTGCCTGTATCCGGTGGCGCCCTTCATCCACGTTCGAACGACTACCGGGTGGCCGCGCTCGTCGAGCCGCGCATCATCCCCTTCACCTCGGCCGACTGGCGCATCGAAGACGGGCGCGCCATCGGGTCGCAGCTGCTCGCCGACGCCGCGCAAGGAGCGCGCGGCCTCAAGATCCATCCCCATACTGCAGAACGTCTCGCTGCGCGACCCGCGCGTGGAGGAGGCGGTTGCCCTGTGGGCCGAGACGGGCCTGCCCGTGGTGAGCCACTGCGGCGTGAACTCCTACTATCCCGACGACTCTCCGGAAGCGGCCACCCAGAACCCCGCCTACGGCAACCTCGAGGACTTCATGCACCTCGTGGAACGCTTGCCCCAGGTCAAGTTCATCGCTGCGCATGCCGGCGGCCTGACCGGCGGCGAGGCGGAAACGCTCGCCGCGCACCTTGGGGGCGCCGAGAACCTCTGGGTGGACACGACCTTCCGCTCGGCCGAGGAGATGCGCATGCTCGTCGAGCTGTTCGGCGAGGACCGTGTGCTCTTCGGCGTCGACCGCCCCTTCGGAGGCACCCAGGCGGCCGTCAAAACCGCCTTCGAGGCCTTCGGGGAGGGCACGGAGCTGTCCGAGAAGGTCATGTACGCGAATATGGCGAAGCTCATCGGCATGGCCTAGCGAAGCGCGTGCGCACCTTCCCCGGAGGTTCGGGGAAGGTGCTCCCCTACGCCACTTCGCCGAGGTAGGCCACGGTGCTGTTGGGCATCACGAGGGTGCCGGCCTGCGCGTGCTCGTCGAACAGGCGCTCGAAGTCGGCGACGTATGCGGCGCGAGCCGCGTCGTCGCGATCGGGCGCGTAGGAGGCCGACAGCATCCGATCGACGAAGCCGCGACGGTCGTACGCCAGGTCGTGAGGGAACGAGACCGTCCGGTACTCCCCGTCGAAGAAGCGCGCGACGGCATCGCCGTCGAAGTCCATGCCCCCGCTGAATCCCGTGAACCGCGGACAATGCCGCGCGCATACGGCGGCGCTCGCGCGGACGAGCGGCGAAGTCGGATCGCGGAAGTTCCACACGAGCGCGACGACGCCTCCCGGGCGCAGCACGCGCAGGCACTCGCGCCGAAACGCCTGCGCATCCATCCAATGGAAAGCCTGGGCGGCGCACACGCGGTCGACCGACGCGTCGGCGAGGCCCGTTCGCTCCGCCGAGCCCGCCGTCGAGAAGTACCCGGGATGCTCCCCGAGACGCGCTTCTGCCACGGCCCTCATCTGGTCGTTCGGCTCGACGCCCGTCACGATGCAGCCGAGATCCAACAGCTGTCGGGAGAACCTTCCCGTGCCCGATCCGACGTCGGCCACCGCAGCGCCCGGAACGAACCCCTCGTTGGCCGCAAGGTAGGTCAGAAGCGCGGGCGCATAGCCGGGGCGCGCCGTCTCGTAGACATCCGCCTTGCCGTCGAAGCGGCGCTCGTTTCCCACGGAACCTCCCCCTTAGAGTTTCGTCACTTGTAGTCCGCCGGGTTCTTGCTGGCGGAGCCGGTGGTGTTTTCCTCGCCCCGCAATTCGCGGCCGAAGCGTACGGCGGATTCTCCGAACTTGTCCTTCACGAGGTCGGTGGCCTCGATCAGGCCCCGGCGCTTGCCCTCGTCCTTTATGACGGGCTGCACGTCGTCCTCGTTGGGAGCGGCCTCGGCAAGGTCGAACAGGCTTTGCTGCACGCCCTCGCCCTCCGCGAACCCCGTCATGGCCACGCCGATGAGGCGCACGGGCGTGCCCGGATGCCACAGCTCGTCCATCATACGGTAGAGCAGCGGGGTGTAGGCGAACTCGTCGTCGCTCGGCTTCGGCAGCGGGCGCTGCACCGAGCGGACGCTGCGGTCGTCGTAGCGCACGCGCAGGCTGACGGTGCGGCCGCGCAGGCCCTTGCGGCGCAGGCGGCGCCCCACCTTCGCGGCGATGGTGGCGATGGCTCCCTCCACCTCCTCGCGCGTGGTGAGGTCCACGGCGAACGTCATCTCGTTCGACACCGACTTCACCGCGTCGTCCTGCTCGACGGGCGCGTCGTCGCCGCCGTTCGCGCGCACGTGCATGACGTGGCCGTTCTTGCCGAACACGCGCAACAGCAGGCCCTCGTCCGCGTCGGCCAGCTGGCCGAGCGTGCGGATGCCGTACGAGTGCAGCTTGGCCTCGGCCGACGCGCCGATGCCGCTCATCGTGCGAATGGGCAGGGGCGCAAGGAAATCTCGCTCGCCGCCCGGGTACACCACGGTCAGGCCGCGCGGCTTGTCCATGTCCGAGGCGATCTTCGCCACGGTCTTCGAGGTGCCCACGCCGATGGAGCAGGTGACGCCCAGCTTCTCGACGCGGCTCTGGATGCGCTGCGCGATGCGCACCGGATGCTCGCGGTTCACCGCGGTGGGCGTGACGTCCATGAACGCCTCGTCGATGCTCACCTGCTGCACGTGCGGCGTCTCGGCGTGGAGGATGTCCATGATGGCGTTCGACATCTCGCGGTAGCGGTCGAAATGGCCGTGCGTCCAGATGGCGTGGGGGCACAGGCGCTTCGCCGTCGAGGAGGGCATGGCGCTGTGCACGCCGAAAGGGCGCGCCTCGTAGGACGCCGTGGACACCACGCCGTGCTTGTCGGCGTCGCCGCCCACGATGACGGGCTTGCCGCGCCAGGCGGGATGGTCAAGCTGCTCGACCGAGGCGAAGAACGCGTCGAGGTCGACGAGCAGGATAGCCGGCCCCCGCCATGCCTCGAGCGGCATCGAGGACGGGCCGTCATCGACGGTTTCTCGAACATCGGTCTGTGGGGAGTCGTCTCGCATAACGCGAATAAGTCTACCATGCCGCACCCGCGTGTCATGAACTTGTGCTAGGATATTCATTCCTTGCCTCGAACCACGAGGCAAAACGCACGGCAGGGAGAGGAGAGACGATGACGCAGCGATCCACCGACGCGCGTCCCGGCGTGCGCGACTGCGTGACCGCGCTGCCCGAACAGCTGCTCTCGCCTCCGTACGAGATGCGTTCCGAGATGAACTGGATCGACTTTTCCGGAACGGCGAACCCGTTGGGCACGCCTCCCTCGTTCATCCGCGCCATGGAGACCGCGCTCGCCGCCGGCGAGCTGAACTATCCGCCCGACCGCGAGGCCCACACGCTGCGCAGCGTGCTCGCGCGCAAATTCGGGCTGCCCGTCGAGTCGTTCCTCGTGGGTTCCACCGTGGGCGACATGGTGCGCGCCGTCGCTCAGACCTACCAGCCCTGCACCGTGGGCGTGGCCGTGCCCGGCCCCGTGGAGTACGCGCTGGCGGCGGGCAACGCGGGCCACCGCGTGGTGGAGATCGCGAGCCCCGCCGGCTTCGTCGTGCCCGACCCGGCCGCGGCCGAGCGCCACGGCATCGTGTTCGACGCCGCCGTGCTGGCGAACCCCGGCTACCCCACGAGCCGCCTGCTGCCGAAGCCGACGCTGCTCGCCTACCTCGAGGCCTGCACGTGGGTGGTGGTGGACGAGCGCTCCATCGAGCTCACGCTGGGCGGCGAGAGCATGGTGCCGCTCGTCACCGAGCACCGCAACCTCGTGGTGGTGCGCTCGCTGTGCGAGCCCTTCGCCATGCCGGGCATCCCCATCAGCTACTGCATCGCGCACCCCGACACCATCGCGCAGATCACGCGCTTCTACGACAGCTCGTGCGTGCCCATGTTCGCCGAGGTGATCGGGGAGCTGGCCCTCACCGAGACGGAGCACCTCGAGCGCACGCGCGAGTTTCTGGACTCCGAGATTCCCTGGCTGCAGTGCATGCTCAACCTCATCCCCGGCATCGACATCTTCCCCGCCGAGGCGAACTACGTCATGTGCACCTTCGACGGCGGTCCCGACCTGGCCCTCGGCGTGGCGAACACCGAAGAGCTGGCGCGCCGCTCCAGCTGCGGGCTTTTGATCCGCAAGCTGGAAGGGACGCCGGCGCTCGAGGACAGCCGCTACTTCTGCGTGGCCGTGCGCACCCGCGAGGACAACGAGAAGCTGGTGGCCGCGCTGCGCGAGATCATCGTGGGGTGCTAGGGGCGCTACCCCTTCACCTCGTACCCCGCCTCGACCACGGCTTGCGCCAGCTGCTCCTCGGGAACGTCGTGCGCCAGCTTGGCGGTGGCGGTGCCGGCTTCGAGGTCGACGACGGCTTCCTCGACGCCTTCCACCCCTTCGAGGGCCTTCTTCACGTGCGCGACGCAGTGCTGGCACATCATGCCTTCAACCTGCAGGGTCTTCTCCATGGCGATCTCCTTCTTCTCGGGCGGCGCGGGGGTTTCCGCTGCCGCCAGTTCGCTGTACGCAACGGGCGCCGATGCGTCCGACGATACCGTTTTCCCGACGGCCGACGCCGCCGATAGGTTGGGCTTCCAGCCGCGCAGGCGCAGGGCGTTCGACACCACGCACACCGAGCTCAGGCTCATGGCCGCGGCGGCTATCATGGGGTTGAGGTTCACGCCCATGAACGAGAGCGCGCCGGCCGCGACGGGGATGCACACGGCGTTGTAGACGAGCGCCCAGAACAGGTTCTGCTTGATGTTGCGCAGCGTCGCGCGCGACAGCTGGATGGAGGCGGGCACGTCGAGCAGGTCGCTCTTCATGAGCACGATGTCGGCACTCTCGATGGCCACGTCGGTGCCGGCACCGATGGCGATGCCGATGTCGGCGCGCGCGAGCGCCGGGGCGTCGTTGATGCCGTCGCCCACCATGGCCACGCGGCCCTGCTCGGACAGGCGGCGGATCTCGCGCTCCTTGCCCTCGGGCAGCACGCCGGCGATCACCTCGTCGGCACCCACCTCGCGCTGGATGGCGGCGGCGGTGCGCTCGTTGTCGCCCGTGAGCATGACCGTACGGATGCCCATGGCCTTGAGCTCGGCAAGGGCGCCC
>ENA-OQIJ01000132-OQIJ01000132.1-human-gut-metagenome-genome-assembly--contig:-NODE-132-length-22268-cov-8.331738_pt1 | contig 22268 bp, 29 predicted proteins | sample MGYA00242582_ERZ504747 | MGnify/ENA primary metagenome ERZ504747 (study PRJEB26092, sample SAMD00036435) | human gut metagenome | host: Homo sapiens | study: EMG produced TPA metagenomics assembly of...
TGAATCAATGTCTGTGGAAGATTACGATCTGTTTGTAGAATTGCACATCATCGGTCGACGCGATAGTTTCACTTTTTCAGAAAACCCCAAGTTTATTGAACTTGCAAAAAAGACCCTCGATACGCTCATTTACAACCAGTCGCAAAAAGCTGCTTCTGCAGAAACACAGCCTTCCTCTAACGAAACCGATACCATCCAGGCCTTAAAATTTTACAAAGAACTTCTCGACGCTGGCGTTATCACCCAGGAAGAATTTGAAAAAAAGAAGGCCCAACTGCTCGGGATCTGAGCAGCTTTTCACTCCCCCTTTCGCCTGTTTTGCCGCTCCCCGCTTTTTTGCGGGGAGCGGCTTTTTTCTGCCTGCCGTCAGCTGCCGAACGCCTTTGCCATCATCTGCTCCAGATCGTCCATCTGGCGGCGCAGCTGCTCGCCGGTGAAAGCTTTGGCTGCCTTTCTGGCCCGGAACGCTGCCCACTCGCTGCGCATTTTCCGCTGCTGTGGGGTGAATTTTTCCAGCATTTTTCGGTCCCGCTCGCTGCGCACCGCCACCACCCGGCCCAGAGGGGTGTCGTCCATCAGGCCGCTCACCAGCTTGCTCCACTCCGGCCAGCTCAGCTCCCCCTGCAAATGGGGCAGCACCCCATATTGCTTGGCGATGCTCTGCTCGATCAGCAGCGCGTCGAATTCCAGGTCATACCACTCAGGCCCGGGCGCTGTGCTTTGCCTGCTGAAATCGCTGCTCCATCTCCTGCTCTTCCTCGCCGGTCATGGCCGCCATCACCAGCTCGAACAGCTTCTGATAGGCGGGAAAGGGCAGGTCCATCTTGTCGATCTCCGCAAAGGCTTTCTCGCCCAGGGCCAGCTTCAGGGTCTGGTCCATCTGCTCGCTCACCTGGCTGCCGTCCATCTGGTCGGTGTTGATCTGCATCAGCTTGCGCACGGTTTTCTGCCGGTTGTCCACCGGGTACAGCTTGTCCTTTACCCGGATCTCCGGGGCGTCGGTGAGCAGCTTTTCGTCCAGGGTATACAGTTTTGCCATTTATTTTGCACTCCTTTTTTCTCAGTCAGTGCCCGGGGGCAGATGGCCCCCGGGCGTTTTCGGTTTTCCTCAGGCTGTCGGTCAGCCTTCCAGTGCAGGGGTGAAGGTGGGCTTGCCGTCGCTCATCACTTCCACCTCCAGAATGGCCACATCGCGGCTCTCGCCGCCGCCGGGGTTGGTCACGTTCAGCACGCAGTCGAAGGCCAGCTTTGCGCCGCTGGGGAACTCCCACTCAAACTTGCTGGCGCAGCCGTCGCCGGTGGTCCAGGCGCTCTGGGCAACGTAATCGTTGCCCGCATCGCCCAGGCAGCGCTTGCCGGTGAGGGTGATGGTCAGGGCCTTGCCGGTGACCATTCTGCGCAGCCAGCCCATGGCTGGCTCGGAACAGGGCGGCACTGGTTTTGGCACCCACGGCCCGGCGATTTTGCTGCAAATGCAAGGAAAAACGGCGAAGGCACCCTTGGTGGTTGTCGAGCCGTTTTGACGCAGTCAGTTGCACAAAATCGCCAGTCCGTGGGCAGCGCCGCCCTATTCCGAGTCAGCCCCTCTCCATGGGGCTCCACTCCACAGTGTTGCCGTCGATGCTCACCTCAAAGGTTTCCAGCTCCGCAATGGCGGCCATATCGCCCTCTTCGCTTGCACGGCCCTTGCTGCCGATCAAAGGCAACACTGCACAATTCACGCCTAACGGCTCAGGCAGCGTATCGCACCGAAATTTTCCGTGCTATTTTCCAAAAATGCTCGCCAATCCACCAAGGATTGTCTGCGCTTTTTGGTTCATATCACAAAAAATTTTCCGGCGCGCTCCACCACCTGGAATCGTGCAGTGCTGCCTTGAACTTGTTTTCATATACGGGATAAACGCCAGTATTCATAGCCATAATTCAGTTCTCCTTTTTTGTGTAATTGTTGTTTTGTTCGATTGGTTTTTGTTCGGTCCTGCTCTGCCCCCGCCGGGGCCTGCCCCTCCATACGCACCACCTCCTTTCCTGCGCTCTGCTCAATAGGCCTCGGCAAAGGCGCCGCCGATGCGCGCGCCCCGGTTGGCCTCGATCTTCGCCATGGCGCGGTACAGCACCTGACCGTCCAGCTTCACCTCGATGGGCTGGCTCACATACAGCTGGGCCGCGCCCGCACCGCCCAGCACGTCCGCCACCGCCTGGCGGATGGTCTCCAGCGGGGTCTCCACGTTGGTGCCCCGCCGCTGGTCGCCCACCACCGCCAGAAACGGCCGGTTGGCAGGCAGCACCGCGCCCTTTGCCAGCCGGGGAATCTGGTATTCCGGCACCCGGGGCAGGTTCACGCCGAAGCGCTGGCCGCTGTAGTCCGGCACCCAGTGCGGAATCTCCACACTGATGCGGTTCAGCCGGTCGATCACCGCGTTCATGCCGCCGGTCAGCGCCCGCAGCATGAAGTTCACCAGATCAATAATGCCGTTCACGCCCTGCTTTGCCACGCCGACCATGGTGTCCCACACGCTTTCAAAGATATTGCTCAGGCCGCGCCAGGCCCGGTCCCAGTCGGCGGTGAACACGCCGCTCACGAACTCGCACAGCCCGCGCAGCACCCCGGCAATGCCGTTTGCCACCTGGGCGATGGTTCCCAGACCGTTAAAAAAGCAGTCCACAACATACTGCACCGCCCCGGCCACCAGCGGCGCGAAGGTGTCGGTGATGTTCTGCAAAAGGGGCAAAAGAGCCTCGGTCCACAAAATGGCGATCATTTCCACCACCGCGCCGAACAGAAGGGTCAGATTTTCCCAAAGCGGGGCCAGATGCTCCTGCCACAGCTGCTCCAGCCGGGCCATCAGCTCATCCAGCACCGGGCGGATCAGCTCGTAATAGAGCGTCTGCACCCAGCCGCGCAGCTGCTCGCAGCCCTGAGCCAGCCGGTCCAGAATGGGCTGGCCGTACACCGCCCATGCCTCGCTCACCGCGGCCAGCATATCCTGCACCACCTGCTGCAAAAAGCCCAGCAGCGGCATCAGGTAGTTCTGGATGGCGTCGCCCACCAGCTGGCAGCCCAGCGAGAAGTTCCGGGCGAACTGCTCCAGAAACACCTCACCCACCGCGCCCACGATGGGGGCAAAGGTCTCGGAAAAGGCGTTCACGATGCTGGGGATGAAGTCCCACAGCAGATATTCCCCCAGCGGGCGCAGGGCGGTGTCCCACAGTTCCAGGGCGCTGTCCCGGATGATGGCCCAGGCACTTTTCGCCGCCCGGGCCAGCTGGTCGAAGGCCTTGCCCCAGGCCGCGATGCTGGGCGCAAACAGCCGCTGCATCTCTTCCAGAAAGGGGCGGATCAGGTTCACAAGGCCGACCCACTTTTTCTGCGTCTCGTCCGGATCTCCGCCCGCCGAACCGCCGCTGCCGCCGGAGGATGAGCCGCCCCCGCTGCCCGCCGCCTGCTGCTGCACCAGATTCAGCTCGTCGATGCCCAGCACCGTGCGGGCCACCGCCTTGGCGGCGGCCTTGGTGCTTTTGGTCAGGGTCTGCTGGCTTTTGGCGGCGCTCTGGCTGCTTTTGGCTAGCGCGTCCGCCGAGGCCGCCCCGTCGCCAAACAGCAGCCAGTTCACCCCCTCGCCGATTTTGCGCAGCCCTTCGGCAAAGCCCGCCAGTACCTGTCCCAGCCCGCCCAGCTGCCCCTGCATTACCTGCAGCAGCTGCCCGGCGCTGGATGCGGCCTCGTCCTGCGCGGCCTTCACCTGCTGCCAGGCCAGCCGCAGCGCGGCGGACTGGTCCAGCCCCAGCTTGCGGTAATCCGCCGCCAGCTTCATCACGGTGCTGCGGGTCTCCCGCTCGGCCTGCTTTGCGTCGCCCACCAGCAGGTCCAGCCAGGTCGTTTTCGTTTCCATTTGTCTCCCTCCTTTCTCAATCACTCAGCAGCCGGTTCAGCCGCTCCCGCTCGGCCAGCTCCTCGGGGGTGTAGCGGGGCTTCAGCTCCACCCGGGCCCGGTTGCGCCGGTAGAACTCCCGTTCCCACTCCTCCAGCTTTTTGCCCCGGCGCAGCTTGTCCCGAACGGCCACCACGGCGGACAGCTGCCCTTCCCCGATGGCCCCGAACCAGGCAAGAAAGGTCCACCAGTGCACGAAGGGCAGCGCCCGGATCTCGCACCCGGCCACCTTGTTCACGTCTGCCACGATCAGAGGCAGATCCTGCTGCCAGTCGATCAGCCGGGGGCCCGCCGGGCTGCTGTCCTCCTGGCCGCCCGCCAGAAAGCGGAGCATGGCCTCCATGGCCGGCTGGCGCGCCGCCAGGGGAATGGCGTCAAACTTCCGGTAAAACAGCCCCATGGCCAGATAGGCCCTTGCCTCGGGCGGCTCGGCGGAATCGTCCAGCAGGCGGATGACCTCCAGCACCTCCCGGAAATCCGCCCGGATGGGCTCGCTGCGCCCGGCCACCTCCAGCGCTTCGGGCAGTTCCCAGCCGGTCACCGGGTCGCCTCCCGCCTTGCGGCTTCCCGGGCATCGGCAGCGGTGGCAAGATGTGCGGCCCGGGCGCTCAGAAAGGCCTCGGCCCCGGCCTGCACCTGGGGCTGCAGCGCCGCGAACAGGTTGGTCACCACCCGCTCGCCGTTGGCGGCCACCGCCATCAGATTCACGCCGCCCAGCAGCCGGTCGAAGTCGTTTTCCTCCCCGAACACCCAGGTCAGCACCTCTTTGGTTTTCCGGTCGGCCTTTGCCAGCAGCTCCAGCGCCTTCTGGCCGGTGGCTGCGGCGGCGCGGCCCTCTTCGGCCATTTCCTGTTCAATGGCGGCAATCCGGTCCGCCGCCTGCAAAAACCGGCTGTACACGTTGGGATCGCTGGGGTTAAAGCGCAGCACCCCGCCGCCGTTGATCCGGTACTCCCGCACGCCGGTGTCGATGTTCAATTCCTGCATTTTTGTTCCTCCCTGTTCTGTGCCACGTTGCTGTAAAAAAGCCGCCCGGCCCGGTACTTTTCGGCCCGGGCGGCCCGTTTTTTGTTTACTCCTCGTCCTGGGTAAAGGCTTTGGTGTCCGGCTTGAAGTGGCCCTTCACCGGCACGCCCTTGTAATGGATGTTGAAGGGGATCTGGTAGCCGTTGGCATCGCCGCCGTAGCTGCTCACCTCGATGGTGGCTTCATCCTTTACGGCGGGGAAGCCGGTTTCCGGGTCCTCCTCTTCCCACATGTGCACCTCCACCACGGTGGTGTCGCAGCCGTCCAGAATCTTGCACTCATCCACAATGCCCTGCAGCCGCTCAAACAGCGGGTCGCCCGCCACCGCGTAATAGGTCTCCACGCTGCCGCTCTTTTCGTAGCTGGTCACCATCACGCTGGTCTCGCCCAGAATGTTCCGGGTCTTTTCCACGTTGGCGCTCAGCTCCGGGCTGTATTCCTCCAGATCCTTGCCCAGACGCACATAGCTGGGGCTGCCCTCCAGCGCGCCGGGCTCGGCGGCGTCGATGTAGTGGGCCATCCATTTGCGGTCAATCTTTTTGTTCTTCTCCATCTGTTTCTCCTTTCATCTCGGTGATGTGCTCCACCACCAGCTCCATCCGGTAGCGGGCAAGGCCATCCGGCCCGGCCTGCTGCAGCCCGGCTGCCAGCGCCCGCAGGCTCTGGCGGCCGGATTCAAACAACGCGGGCACCCTGTGGCGGGCGTTTTCGGCGTTCACCCAGTCCTGCAGGGCCAGCAGCAGAACCGCGTTCTGCATGCCCGCGGCCACGTCGCTGGGGGGTTTTTCCAGCCGCAGCTCCAGCCAGAACCGGGAGCTGGTGGAAAGCTCGCCGCCCCCCAGAATGTCCTCCCGGAACCGGCTCTCCGCCGCGCCGCCCGGCCGCAGCGATACCGCGCTGCCCGCCAGCTCCAGCCCGTCGATGGCAATGCCCGGAGCCCGGCCCCAGCCGGGCCAGCCCTCCAGCCACTGCCGCAGCTGTTCCAGCATGCTGTTTTCCTCCCTTACCATTTTTTGTACCATTCGGTCTGAGCCTCCACATGGCGCACCTGCCCGCCCAGCCGCTTGGCCGCCACCTCGCGGATCACCGCAAGGCCCGGCACCGCCGCGGGCACAAACACCCGCCACTGCTCCGCCGTTTCAATCACCGGCCCCTCGCCGGGCATCACCCGGTCGCCCGGCTCCAGCGAAAACCAGTGTTCCTCCGGCTGCGCGCCCGCGCCGCCGGGCCGCCAGATGGGCCTCCAGCCGCCGCAGGGGGCCAGCAGAAAGCAGTAACGCTGGCCGGTGGCCCCGATGGCATCCGCCCCGGCTGCGTCCCGCTCGTCCAGATAGACCCCGTTCAGCACGGTGCGGCGGCAGGAAAACTCCGGCTTGAATGCCGCGTGATACACGGTTACGGTATCGGTGCAGAAGCGGTAATCCGGCAGGCCTTTCGTCAGCCGCATGCCGCACCCCCCGTTCATCTCGCCGGATGTCCAGATACAGCCCGGCGCAGCGGTACAGCTCCCGGCTTCTGGCCGCGGCGCTCAGATCCGGCGCGGGGGCGGCGCTGGTCTGGCTCAGGCTGCCCAGCTGCATGCCGCCCACCAGCTGGCCGTTTTCCGCCGCTTCGTAAAAATGCTGGGCCTCCGCCATGGCGCACAGGGCCATGGCCTCGCTGTCCTCTTCCGGGGCGGTGACGCAGTAGATGCGCTTATAGCGTTCCAGCTGAGCCGCGGCGGCCCGACCGGCCGCCGCGAACTCCTGCTCGCTCATCTCACCCTTCCACACGTCCCGGTAAAATGCGTACTCCACCATGGGCTCAGGCGGTCTTGTGGCTGGCGTACACGCCGGCCAGCTTGTTTTTGTACACGTCCGCCACGCCCACGTTGCGGTAGCCGTACTTGTAGGCGTCCGCCTCCTGGTTCTGGTCAGGGGTCACGATCTTGGGAGCCACATGCTTTTCGAACTGGATCAGAGCAGGCTTGTGGATGACCATGAAGTTCAGCTCCTTGCCGTCGCTGCCCTTGGCGTAGCCGCCCGCCTCCTGACCGCCGGTGTGGCCGTCCTTCTGCTCGATGGCGGTGTAAAAACGGGTCTGGGGCACCAGCGTCTTGCTGGCAAAGCGGGACAGGATCTCACGGCTCTTGGTGATGTCCAGATCCGCGATCATGCCGTCCAGAGTGGGGGTGATGAAGAGATGGCGGTCCTCCATGGGCACCTCGGCCTCGTCCATGGCGTTGGTGGCCACCCGCAGGGCCGCCAGCACGGCAGCGCCGTCCTCCAGATCCTCCGCCTTCTGGGTAACGCCCTCCTTGGAGGCGTAGCTGGCAAAGCGGAAGGCATCCAGCTCGGGGGCCACCTTGGTGCGGATGAACTCGCCCGCCAGACGGCCAAAGGCGATGCCGGCGCTGTCCGCGTCGTCCATGTTGTCCACGGTGAACATGCGGCCCCGGTCGAAGTTGCACTTCACGGTCTCGTTGGTCATGGTCACGTCACCGGCCACATAGCCGCTGTTGCGGTCGTAGTCGCCCAGACCCTGCATCTCGATCATGGGGATGATCAGCTCGTTGGCATTGGCGCCCTGACGCACCAGCTCCTCGGGGCCGTCCAGCTTGGCGGTGAGGGACACGGTGCGGTACACCTCGTCCAGCAGAGGGATGAATTTGCCTGCGGTGGTAATCTTGTTAGCCATATTGTATTTTCCTCCTGTTGTATACAAATTGTTGAATCAAAATCGAATAAAACGGCGGGGCAAAGCCGCGGGAGGCCCCCGGGGCCCCGGTGTTAATCGATCAGACACGGCCCAGCCCGAAGGCCCGGCGCAGGGCTTCATCCGGCTCGCCGTTCTGCACGGCCGCGCCGGTACCCGCCGCATAGGGGGGCGGGGTGACGCCGCCGAAGAGATAGCCGTTCTCCTGCTCCAGCTGCTCCAGCGCGGCGGCGATGGCGGTTTCCCGGTCGCCGCTGGCGCGCAGGCCGTCCAGATCCAGCAGGGCCCGGATGGCCTTTTCGCTGCGGCCGCCCGCCTTGCCGATGGCCGCGTTCAACTGGGCATCAAAGCGCACCGCCGCCACCTGCTCCTCCGCGGTCTTTTGGGCCTGCTCGGCCTTCTTTTTCCAGTCCGCCGCCTGGGTACGGGCAGCGTCCAGTTCCTCCCGGTTCACAAAGCGCCGGGCCAGCTCTGCGGCCAGCGCCTCCTCCAGCTGGGGGGTATAGGTCTCCCCCAGCAGCTCCTTCAGCCATTCCTGCATATCCTTGTTCTCCTTTCTTTTTTCAGGTTTTGGGCAAAACAAAAGGCCCGCGGTTCTTTGCAGAACCTGCAAGCCTTTCTTCATGAATTGTTCGCATCCGTCTCACCGGGCATCAGCTGCCGGCGCACCCGGGCAAGGTCTGCGTCTGTGTCCCAGGGCAGGCCGTATTTCCAGGCAAGGGCAAGCTCCGGCTTCAGCAGCCCGGCTTTCACCAGCTGCATAAGCTCGGCCCATTCCCTTTCCCGGTCAAACAGCACGCCGTTGCCCCAGTCGATGCGCACCGCCCGCGCCGGGTCCGGCACAAAGGCCCCCGGCACCCGATAGAGCCTGCCCAGCCTGCCGCAGAGCACCAGCGCCCGGCGCACCGCACCTTCCCACATCTGCTGCAGCTCCTGAATGGTCAGGCTGTAATCGCCCTGGCTGCTGGTCACCTCGGTGGCGGTGCGCTGTGCGGCCTCCACCTCCCCCAGAATGCCCCGCTTCAGGCCGATCAGGCTTTCCACATTGCGCAGGTATTCCCGCTTGCGGGCCAGAAAGCTCTCCTGCCGCAAATTGGGGGCGAACACGGTGACGCCGGTGTTGGCAATGTCGTCGTCGATGCCCACAAACAGGCCGGGCGGCAGCACCGGGCGGCCGTTTTTCCGCTTGTCCAGCAGATCCGCCGAGGCGAACACCCGGCTTTCGCCGTGGTCGAACTCCCGGTCCAGCTGGCGCTCGTTGCGGTTGATGTTGTGGATCAGCCCGGCCGCCGCCGCGTACACGCTCACCGGATCGGCGCTGCCGTCCACGCAGTTTTCCAGCGGCAGGCGCAGGCTCACAAGGCCAAGGCCCCCCACATCCCCCACCACCGCCTTCGGCTCCAGCGCCGCGTACCGAGGCAGGGCGGAAAGCCCCACCGGGTTGCCCAGGCTCTGGCCGTCCCAGCTGCAAAAGAGCCGGTTTTCGATCACCAGCCGGCCTGCTTCATCCAGACTGCGCCGCTCCAGAAGGGTGTAGAATTTGCCGTTTTCCATGGTCAGCTCGGCGCTGCCCAGTGCGGTGACCTCCCCGTCCGGGGCCCGGCCCAGCACCGTGACCATGTCCCGCCGCATCACCGTGAAGGCAAAGCCTCCGGGGCCCGGCACCGGCTTGAGCCAGCTTTCGCCCCCGATCAGCGCCAGCTGCATGGCCTTTTTGCGCACCGTTTCCAGCCCTGCCAGCACCCCGCCCACAAAGGCGTCGCCCCCTTCGGCCGCGGCCTGATACTCGGCAAAGCAGCTGCGGCTCAGCTTGCTCACCACCGTGTAGGGCAGCCGCTGGCAGGGATCCTCGGTGTCGGTCACCTCCCGGTCGAAGTAAAGACGGAACCAGTCCTCAATGGCGGCGTTCATGGCGGCGGTGGTGCAGTCCCGCGCGCCGGGGTAGGCCTGGGCAAAGCTGTGGATCTGCCGCCCGAAGGCGGCCCCGAACAGGCTCATTCCTCCACCTCCCAGCCCCGGGCTCCGGCCAGCCGGTTGCGGGCCCGCACCCCGGCCTGCATGCCCTGAATGTAGGCTTCCAGCCGCTCGATCTCCCTTGTCAGCTGATCCTCCCTGGCCCGCAGCGCCGCGTTTTCCCGCATCAGCTGGTCCCGAGCCCATTCCGGCAGAAACCGCCGCCGGAACCATTCCTTGAATTTGTGCATCGTGCTTCTCCTTTCTTTCTGTGTGTTTCAGCTGCCCGCCCGCCGCCAGATGCGGCTGGTGGCGTAGCGCACCGCGTCAATGTGGTGGTTGTCCCGATCCGGGTAGCCCTCCAGCACCTGACCGCTGGTGTGATCCCGGTCGTATTCGTACTCGCTGAACTCCTTTGCGGTGTCCGGGCAGCGGGCGGGGTCGATGCGGATTTCCGCAAGGCTTTGCAGCCACTTCATGCCCGCCTTCACGCTGCCGGGGCCCTTTTCCGCTCCCCGGCAGGGCAGGCCCAGCGCCCGGTAATCCCGGCAGCTTTTTTCCTCGGCGCTGTCCGCGATCAGGGTCTCGCCGTCGCCTGCGCAGACGCCCTTTTCCAGCAGGATGCGGGCGGTGTCTGCGTTGGAGGTGCGGCGGCGGGTGGCTTCATCGAAGATGTACAGCACCCGCCGGGCGGCATCGTAGCCACAGCTGTTGAAGGCCCAGGGGTCCGGAAACCAACCCCAGTCCACCCCGTGGTAGCGCCGCTCCAGCCGGGCGATCTGGGCGTCCGAGATGGGCTCCAGCTTCAGGTTGTCGAACACGAGGGTGCCGCTGCCCACCACCTGACCCAGATATTCGTGGCGATAGGCCCGCTCGTTGGTGAGCCGCAGGTGTTCGGCCTCCTGCAAAAATCGCTCGCCCAGCCAGTGGGGCGGCAGCTGGCGGTAGTCGGAATGCACCACCAGCATGCCGGGCTTTGGCCGGCGGGCGTACCGGTTGGCCCAGTTGCCGGGCAGAGCAGGCGGGTTGAAGCTTTTGATCACAAGGCTCGGCCCCTCGCCCCGTAACAGGCTCTGTTCGGCGCTGCGCACCTGCTCCGGGCCGGAAAACTGATCCAGCTCCTCAAACCACACCGCCCCGATGTACCCAAAGGGCGGCTTGATGCTTTTCAGCTTGGCCGCGTCGTCCAGCCCGAAGCACCAGATGCACTGGCCGGTGGTTTTGTGCACCAGTTCAAGCCGGCTCACGCTGGCTTCAAATTCCTGCTCCAGCCCCAGCTGCTCCATGGCCCAGAGCAGCTGGCTCCACACGCTGGCGCGCAGGGTACGGCCCACCCGGCGCAGAGCCACGGCATGGCAGTCCGGATGGCGCATCAGCTGCACCAGCAGCTCGATGGCCGCGCAGCTGCTTTTTGCGCTGCCCCGCCCGCCGGTGAGCACCAGCTCCCCCACCTTCCCGCGGCGGATCGCCCTGTGGGCTTCGTGGAAGGCCGGGGCGATCAGCCCGCCCAGCGCCCGCCGTTCGTCAAATGTCATCCACCAGCACCACCCGATGCACCGGCTCCGCCGCCGAGAGATCCGGCAGCTTTACCAGCATCTCCATGGCCTTCATCCGCATGGCAAGACCGGGCAGCTGCATCATCTCCTCGCCGTTTTTGCCGTATTCCGGATACTCCTTTTCCCCCATGGCGATGGCCATCAGCTCCTGCCGCAAACGCTGGATGGGATCCTGTTCCTGTTGCGCGGCCATTGGCATTCACACTCCTTTCCGTTTGAAAATGGGTGGGAAAAAGGCGGGGAGCCCGGTTTTTGTTCCGGGCCCCTCCGCCTGTTTTCCTCATGATACAGGATAGCACGGGTCGAACCGGGCTTTCTAAGGGTCAATTTTCAATTTTTTCCGGGCTTTTCAAGGGTCAATTTCGGTTTTTTTCCGGGCTTTTCGCGGTTTCATGCCGCCGAGGCGGTGTTCTGAAGGCTGATGCACTTCAGCGCCTGCTCGTGCTGGCGGCGAAGCCAGCGTTCGTCCATATCCAGCATCCGGCTGATGTCCGGCCAGGTCTTGTTCAGCAGATAGCGGGCCCGCATCAGCTGGCGGAGCTTTTCGTCCTCCAGCAGCTCAATGGCCACCAGCACCTGCGCCTGCGCCGCATTGGCCGCCTGCAGTTTTTCCGCCAGCCGGCCCCGCAGCGTTTCCAGCTGCTCCACGCTTTGCTCCAGCTTATGCAGATTCGGCCCGCTCACCACCTGCACCCCCTGCCCAAGATAAGGGGTAACCCGGGTGATCACCTCTTCCAACTCCCGCAGCTGCTCGCTCACCAGCCGCGCCTCGTGCAGCTGAATCTGGTAACTGCGCAAAAATTCCATTGTCTGTGCTCTGCTTCTCATTCCGCTGTTTCCTCCCGCTGTAAATAGACTTCATGCAAACCGGCAACAGGCAGTTGCCCTCACCGTCCCGTTTCCACTGGCAGCGCTCACAGCCCCGCCAGGTCCATCTGCTCTTCATCCGTATCCTCCTTCCAGATCCAGTTGCCGGAAAAATACCATTCCTCCAGCATCGCTTTGAACTCCGCCGCCTCTGCCGCCCGTGGGTCCCACTGCAGGATGCCGCACCCGCGGCAGGCCACGGCGAAGCCCTCAGCCCTGCTCACGAACCGGCCCCGGTTTGGCCCGAGGCCCTGCCAGCCTTCCACCGCATCGCCCTCCTTTGCGGCCCGAGTTATCGGGCACTTTTTGTGGTATACTTATTTTTTATCCAGCATAGACACGTTTTGTGTCCCTATCAAATAAAAAAATATACCAAGCTGGAATAACCGGAAAATTTTTCCGGTTTGTTTGGTGGTTTCATTGTACATCGGTTCACGAACTGTGTCAACACCTTTTGTGGATATTTTTCTTTACAAAATTCACATTTCGTGTTATCATGGGTTCAGAAACCAGAAAGGAGCTGATCCCATGGGTCAATTTGCATCCATTTTAAAGCAGCTTCGGCTGCAAAAGGGGCTCACCCAGCCCCAGCTGGCCGAGCGGCTGGGCATCAGCCGCAGCGCCATCAGCATGTATGAGCGGGGCGAGCGCGAGCCGGACACCGCCACCATGGAGGCCATCGCGGCCCTGTTCGGGGTGGACATGAACTATCTGTACGGCATGCCCACCGTCACCTTCGACGACTTCACCTATGCTTTGCACAACGAGAGCAAGGATCTGACCGAGGAAAACAAACAGAAATTACTGGAAATGGCGCGTCTGTTCAAGCTGGGCCAGCAGCATGGCAGCGGGAACTGACCGCCGGGAGGGCCGCATGGCATCATTGGCAACCATTTATCAGGACGTGCGCCGGCTGGGCGTGACCCTGATTCCCTATTCCATCGGCTTTGCAGACGCCGCCACGCTGGAAATGGACGGCCGCTACGGCATTTTTCTGGACTTCGACCAGTTCGAGACCATGGCGGACTACGCCGCCGCGCTGGCCCATGAGGTGGGCCACTGCGCCACCGGGGCCACCCACGCGGTGCACAGTCCCTTCGAGCTGGTGGCCCAGCACGAGGACCGGGCCAACCGCTGGCACTACGAGCACTACCTGCCCTTTTCGGAATTGCAGGAGCTGGTGGCAGACGGCTACACCGAGCCCTGGCAGCTGGCGGAAGCCACCGGCTGGCCGGAAAAAACCGTGCGGGACGCGCTGGAATATTACACCCAGCGCCGTGGCCTGCGGCTGCAATGCCCCTGAAATCTCTTCCATAACAAAAACTCCCCCGTTCGCAGCGAAAGCCGCAAACGGGGGAGTTTTTCTGTTTTGAATAAAAATCAGGGCGTTTGCCGCCCGGCGCGCACGGTGCGGATCTCGTCCAGCAGAATCTGCCGGGCGTTGGCGGCGGCTGCCTTTTCCAGGGCGGGCACCCCTTCCAGGGGGTAGGCAAGGCCCAGGGCCTTGTACTTGTTCACGCCCATGGTGTGGTAAGGCAGCACCTCCAGCCCCTTCAGGTTCCGGTAGCCGCCCAGCATCCGGCCCAGCCGGTGCAGGTGCTCCTCACCGTCGGTGCGGCCGGGCACCACCACATGGCGCGCCACCATGGGCACGCCCGCTTCTTCCAGCGCAGCGGCGAAGGCCAGAACCGGAGCCTGCGGCTGGCCGGTCAGGGCCTTGTGGCCCGCCTCGTCGCTGTGCTTGAAGTCCAGCATCACCAGATCGGTGACCGCGAACAGGGCCGCGAACTGGTCTTTCTTTTTGTCATTGTAAAAGATGCCGCTGGAGTCCAGGCAGGTGTGGATGCCCCGCTGCTTTGCCTTTTGGAACAGCTCGGTGAGAAAGGGCAGCTGGGCCAGCGGTTCGCCGCCGGTGGCGGTGATGCCGCCGCCCTTATAAAAGCTCCTGTTCTTCTCGTACTGGTCCAGCAGCTGGTCGGCGGTCATCATCTGGCCGCCGGAAAAGGCCCAGGTGTCCGGGTTGTGGCAGAAGGCGCACCGCATGGGGCAGCCCTGAAAGAACACCACAAACCGGATGCCCGGCCCGTCCACGGTGCCGAAGCTCTCCACCGAATGGATGCGCCCGGTGAGCGGCGCGGTTTGTTCCGTTTCCATCTTACATGCCTTCGTGGAAGGTACGGCTGATGACCTCGTCCTGCTGCTCCTTGGTGAGCTTGTTGAAGTTCACCGCGTAGCCGGACACGCGCACGGTCAGCTGGGGGTACTTTTCGGGATGAGCCTGCGCATCCAGCAGGGTCTCCTTGGTGAACACGTTCACATTCAGGTGATGGCCGCCCTTCTCGGCGTAGCCGTCCAGCAGGCCAACCAGGTTGTCGATCTGAGAATCGCTGATCTTCATAGTGAATACACTCCTTTTTGCTTGGGGCAACCGTATTGCCCTGGGGGTTTTGGGAAAACCGGAGCGGGGCGCATACGGCACCCCGCCGCCGGGGATTGCTTGCTTTTTTACTGCTTGAAATTACCGCTTACAGCTCCACGTTGGGCTCGCAGCAGGCGCAGTCGTGGGGCATGTCCAGCTCGATCTCGCCGAAGAACACCTGATCCTCCTTGCCCAGCGCGCCGGGGATGATGGAGAAGGTGTTGGAGATGCCGTCCTGGGCATCCTTGAAGGGCAGCTTTGCCACCGAGCTCAGGGACGCCACCGCACCGTGGCTGTCGCGATGGTGCATGGGGTTGGCGCCGGGGGCGAAGGGATCGCCGCCCTTACGGCCGTCCGGGGTGGAGCCGGTGTTCTTGCCGTACACCACGTTGGAGGTGATGGTCAGGATGGAGGTGGTGGGCTTGCCGCCGCGGTAGGTGTGGTTGGACTTGATGTGCTGCATGAAGCGGTGCACGATGTCGTGGGCGATCTGGTCCACCCGGTCGTCGTCGTTGCCGTACTTGGGGAAGTCGCCCTCCACCGCGTAGTCCACCACGATGCCGTTCTCGTCCCGGATGGTCTTTACCTTGGCGTACTTGATGGCGCTCAGGGAGTCGGCCACAACGGACAGACCCGCGATGCCGGTGGCGAACCAGCGGGTGACCTCCTTGTCGTGCAGGGCCATCTGGATGCGCTCGTAGCAGTACTTGTCGTGCATGTAGTGGATGATGTTCAGGGCGTTCACATACACCCGGGCCAGCCACTGCATCATGTCGTCGAAGCGCTGCATCACGTCCTCGTAGTTCAGGTACTCGTCCTCGATGGGGCGGAAGCGGGGGCCAACCTGCTTTTTGCTGATCTCGTCCACACCACCGTTGATGGCGTACAGCAGGCACTTGGCCAGGTTGGCGCGGGCGCCGAAGAACTGCATCTCCTTGCCCACACGCATGCTGGACACGCAGCAGGCGATGGCGTAGTCGTCGCCGTGGGTGACGCGCATCAGGTCGTCGTTCTCATACTGGATGGAGCTGGTGGCGATGCTCATCCTGGCGCAGTAACGCTTGAAGTTGATGGGCAGCCGGGTGGACCAGAGCACGGTCATGTTGGGTTCGGGGGCGGTGCCCAGGTTCTCCAGCGTGTGCAGGTAGCGGAAGCTCATTTTGGTGACCATGGGGCGGCCGTCGATGCCCACGCCGCCGATGGACTCGGTAACCCAGGTGGGGTCGCCGCTGAACAGGGCGTTGTACTCGGGGGTACGGGCGAACTTGACCAGACGCAGCTTCATGATGAAGTGGTCCACCATCTCCTGGATTTCGCTCTCGGTGAAGGTGCCGTCGGCCAGGTCGCGCTGGGCGTAGATGTCCAGGAAGGTGCTGGTGCGGCCCAGGCTCATGGCGGCGCCGTTCTGCTCCTTCACCGCGGCCAGATAGCCGAAGTACAGCCACTGGATGGCCTCCTGGGTGTTCTTGGCGGGCTGGGAGATGTCGAAGCCATAGATCTTGCCCAGCTCCTTCAGCTCCTTCAGGGCCTTGATCTGCTCGCTCAGTTCCTCGCGCTCGCGGATTACGTCGGAATACATGATCACGCGGGTGGAGTCCTTCTGGCTCTGCTTGTCCTCGATCAGCCGGTCCACGCCGTACAGGGCCACGCGGCGGTAGTCGCCGATGATGCGGCCGCGGCCGTAGGCATCGGGCAGGCCGGTGATGATGTGGCTGGAGCGGCAGGCGCGCATCTCCGGGGTGTAGGCGTCGAACACGCCCTCGTTGTGGGTCTTGCGGTATTTGGTGTAGATTTCCACCACTTCCGGATCCACATGGTAGCCGTTGTCTTCGCAGGCCTTCATGGCCATGCGGATGCCGCCGTTGGGCTGCAGGGAGCGCTTGAAGGGCTTATCGGTCTGGAAGCCCACAATCTTCTCCTTGCTCTTGTCCAGATAGCCGGGGCCGTGGGAGGTGATGGTGGAGATGACGCGGGTGTCCATGTCCAGCACGCCGCCTGCCTCCCGCTCCTTGGCGGTCAGCTCCATGACCTGATCCCACAGCTGGGTGGTCTCCGCCGTGGGGCCCTGCAAGAAGCTCTCGTCGCCCTCGTAGGGGGTGTAGTTCTTCTGGATGAAGTCCCGCACGTTGATCTCATTCTGCCAGACGCCGGGGGTAAAATCCTTCCATTCCTGTCTCATTGGCCTGTGCCCTCCTGTATTTGGATGGTAAATAAATATCGGTTCGCCCATGGCTGGGCGTTATCGCGGCGAGGTGGGGGCTCTCTCCTTCCTCCGCCGAGCCGCGGTAAAACAATTTTTGGGTTCCTCACTCCTTGCGGGGGAACACCACAGTGAGCAGCATCTTGAAGCTGCGGGGCGCATACACCGCGTGGGGCTTGCCCGCGGGCATCACCAGCACCTGACCGGCCGCGACGGTATGCTCAACACCGTCCACCGTGAACAGGCCCTCGCCCTCCAGCACCTGCACCATGGCGTCGCCCTCGGAGGAGTGGGTGCTGATCTCCTCGCCCTCATGGAAGGCGAACAGGGTCAGGCTCACCGCCGGGTTCTGGGCCAGGGTGCGGCTGACGATCTGCCCCGGCTGCACGCTCACCAGCGCCGCCAGATCCTGCGGCTGCTCGTGGGGGATGTTCTTGATATAGGGATACATGGGCCGTCCTCCTTTTTTCGCGCCCTGCTCCGGGGCCGCCTTGGGCGTCTGGGCGGGGGCGTCGGTTTTCTCAGGTACGGCCTGAGTATACCGGATTTGCTCCGGCTGCGTATGTTTGATTTCCAACAAATCAATGTTTTCCGTACACGCATCCGGGCGGGTCCCGGTTTTTGGCATGGTAATTTCCGGGGTCGGTTCCGGCTGCGGGGCAGCGGGAGCAGGCTGTTCCGGGGCCTCGGGCTGCGGCAAAACAGGCGGTTCCTCCGGGGCATGGGCGGCATGCTCCGGGGCCGGCTGGCCTTCCTCCGGGGCAAAATACTGGCGCAGCGCGCCCCGATCCTCGTACTGCACAAAGGTGTAAAGGCCGAAGGCAAAGGCCTTTTCCAGCTCGTTCAGCCCCTGGGGCAGCTTCAGCTCCTCCCACAGGCAGCGGGCGATCCGGTCCTTCTGGGCGCTGGTGAGCAGCTGTTCGGCCTGCTCAAAGGTCATGTTGTCCATGGTTGTTCCTCCTTGGTCGGCGTTCCCTGTTTATTGTACCCCATAAGGCGGGCCCGCCGCTTGCTGGTTGTTATCCGTTTTGAAAAAAATATTGCCGCATTCGCAAAAAAACAGGAATGGCTTTTTCTCCGCCGCCGCAGCATGCGGAGAAAAAGCCATGGATGAATGGGATCATTGATCCGCGCCGGGGCGCTGCCCTGCCAGATGGATGCCGCCCCGCTTCAGCTCGGCCACAAAGACGGGCACGAGTTTTGGATCAAACTGGTGGCCGGCCTCCTCCTGCAAAATGCAGATGCCGCGCTCCAGGCTCACCGCCTCCTTGTAACAGCGGCGGCTGGTCATGGCGTCGAAGGAATCAGCGATGCACAGAATCCGGGCCAGCAGGGGGATATCCTCCCCGCCGATGCGCCGGGGATAGCCCAGGCCGTCGTACCGTTCGTGGTGGCCGATCACCGCCGGGATGATGTAATCCAGCGCGGGCAGATAGCGGATGATGCCCACCGCCGCCTCCACATGGCCCTGCATCTGCTCATACTCCTCTTCGGTAAGCCTGCCGTTCTTGTTCAGCACCGTTTCCGGAATGCCGATCTTGCCGATGTCGTGCAGAAGGGCCGCCTGCCGCACGATCTCGATCATGTCCGCGTTCAGGCCCGCAGCCTTTGCCAGCGAGGTGGCGTAGTAGGCCACATTGTGGGAGTGGTTGAAGGTGTAGTGATCCTTGGCGTCGATGGCGGCCATCAGGGCCAGCACCGTCTGCTCGTAGCCCTGATAGATGTGGGCATGATCCACCTTTTCGGCCCCGCCGTCCGTCTTGCGCAGCACCGACTGGAAGATCTCGATGCCGTTTTTGCCGCTGTGCTTCACATGGTACACCGCCATGTCGGCGTTGTCCATCAGCTCCCGGCTGGTGGCCGCGTCGAAGGGGGCGGCGCTGATGCCGATGCTTAAAGTCAGCACCTTCAGCTTGTGATCCACGGTGCAGCGGTTCATGTTGAACACCTGATCCCGGATGGATTCCGCCAGCGTGCGGGTGGCCAGCACATCGTATCGGGGCAGAAGCACCGCGAATTCCTTGCCGCTGTAACGGGCCACAAAGCCGTTATCGCCCACGCTGCTGCGGATGATGTCCGCAATGCGGCGCAGGGCAAGGTCGCCTTCCTTCTGGCCGTAAAGCTGGTTGTACAGCTTGAAGTCGTCCACATTCACGATCATCAACGCCAGAGTGCTTTCCTGTGTGGTGACAAACTGCTCCTCCAGCACCTGCAAAAAGTGTTTGCGGTTCAAAAGGCCGGTCAGATCGTCCACCCGGGCTTCATGGTAGGCCTGCTCGTAAAGGGCTGCGTTCTTCAGCGCCATGGAGGCCACCGAAGCCACCGACAGAATCCACTGCATGTCCTGCCCGCTGACCCGGTGCTTGCCCTGGCCCTCGGCCACAAGGATCAGGCCGGGCATGTCGCCCTCCTCGCCGGTGAGCGCCACACCGCCCGCCACCCGCAGGTAGCGCAGCTGGTTTTTCTCGCTGTCCCACATGGCCTTGTAGTCCACCGTGCTTTCAAACTGCTTCCAGCCGATGCACTGGCTGCGCTGCAGCACCCGCACCAGCGGGCTGTCGGCCCGGATGGAGAAGGAAAGATCGTTCAGAGGCTGATCGCTGTAACGGGCATCGTAATCGCCGGTGGCGCTGTTGCGGGTGCACACATACACACCGCCCACGCTGGCCCCTTCCCGGATCACCTCCACGGTCTTTTCCAGAATGTCCTGCACGTTCAACAGACGGGCCACCGCGGTGCTGTATTCCTTCAGCGCCTCGCTCTGGCGGTTCTCCTCCCGCACGAACACATTGTTCACCAGCCTGCGCCACAGCCAGGAGAACACGCCCGCGGTGATCACGAAGAACACCGCGAACAGGATCACCTCGTAATCCTCGGCGGCGGGCACCAGCCCCTCCAGATGCTTCATCAGGTAGGGGCGCAGGTTGTAGAACAGGATAAAGGTGAGCGTGAGGCCCACCATGTAGCACACGCTTTCCGACGCCAGCAGCCGCAGCTTGAACAACCGCTTTTTCACCAGCGCGTAAAACAGAAGCAGCGCGTTGCCCACACCGGCCAAAATGTCGATGGGGAAGCCCGCGAACACCGGCAGCATCAGGGCTGCGTGGCCGGCAAACATGAGCACGATGCCCTGGGTCACCGGCTTAAACTGCCCCCGATAGGCAGGCCGCTCCCGGTAGGCGCTCCACAGATGATACAGGCTATGGGCCATGACCCAGCCCACCGCCACGAACAGAAGCGACACCCGCCAGGTGATGGTGTATTCAAACACCACCTCGTCGCCCCGCTGCAAAAGCGTGGGCGCGGCCAGGAAAAAGCCGGTTTTCACGTTCACGGCAATGATGGCAGCCATCACCAGCAGATATATCTTCTCCCACACACCGGCGGGCGTTTCCACAAAGTCGCTCAAGAAGCGATAATAGGCGCAGGCCATGACCAGGGAGCTGGTGGAGCAGGTGCTCTCTGAATTTCAGTTGGAGGTACTCTCTGAGGAGCCGGTGGAGTACCGCTGCTACTGCAGCCGGGAGCGGGTCACCCGCGCCCTCATCAGTATGGGGCGGGAGGAGTTGAACTCCCTCATCCGGGAGCAGGGCAGGGCCGAGCTCACCTGCCAGTTCTGCGACAAGGTATATCACTATACAAACGAGGAGCTGGAAGGACTTCTGGCCTCACTGTAGGTTTGAGAGAAAAAAAAGCAAAAAATTTTGGCTGAAATGGTTGACAACTGGGGGAAGCTTTAGTATAATAACCTTCGCCGCGTGACCAAGAGTGATTTACAAACTGGTCTGCGGCGAGGACAAGGGAGCATAGCTCAGCTGGGAGAGCGCATGCCTTACAAGCATGATGTCACAGGTTCGAGCCCTGTTGTTCCCACCACTCCCGTGAGGGAGCTCCCGTACCCCCTACCGTCTGGCGCGGTAGTTCAGTTGGTTAGAACGCCGGCCTGTCACGCCGGAGGTCGAGGGTTCAAGTCCCTTCCGCGTCGCCATTCGCCTCTGTAGCTCAGTTGGTAGAGCAGGGGACTGAAAATCCCCGTGTCGCTGGTTCGATTCCGGCCGGAGGCACCATTTCTCCGGTGGATACCCAAAGTATCCACCGGGGGAATCTTTCAAAAGCAGGTATCAAGCGTGTGTGATCCGCATAGAATGGATCAGGGCATGCAGGTGTAGCTCATCTGGTAGAGCGCCACCTTGCCAAGGTGGAGGTAGCGAGTTCGAGCCTCGTCACCTGCTCCATACAAAAGATAACAGGAGCAAATCTTGCTCCTGTTATCCATACGGCGACATAGCCAAGTGGTAAGGCAGAGCTCTGCAAAAGCTCCACCCCCAGTTCAAATCTGGGTGTCGCCTCCAAAAAACGAGCACCTGCTTTGCAGGTGACTTCTTTTTTGCAGTCTGTGGAAAAAAGTCTTAACCATAGCCTGCCGGCCTTTTTAATAGCGTCCGGCGGGAAACGCGGGAGAAAGGAAGGCGCCGCAATGATCTATCTCGAACCGCCCGGTACGGACCCCTATTTTTAATCTGGCGCTGGAGGAATATGTCTTTGAGCAGATGGACCGGAGCAGGGCCTATTTTATGCTCTGGCAGAACAGCAACACCATTGTGGTGGGCAAATATCAGAACACCGCCGAGGAGATTAACCAGGCTTTTGTGGATGCCCACGGGATTCGGGTTGTGCGGCGCCTGTCCGGCGGCGGGGCGGTGTACCACGATACAGGCAACCTGAATTTTACCTTTATCGTAGACCAGGACACCGCCCTGGCCTCAACTTCAAGATTTTTGTCCGCCCTGTGGTGGAGGCCTTGGCCCGCTTCGGCGTCCACGCCGAATTCACCGGCCGCAACGACCTGACCATCGGCGGTATGAAATTCTCCGGAAATTCCCAGTACGCCAAACACGGGCGCCTGCTCCACCACGGATGCATCATGCTGGACTCCAACCTGACCGACGTGGCCGACGCTCTGCGGGTGAAGCAGGCCAAGTTCGACTCGAAGGCCGTGAAGTCGGTGCGCAGCCGGGTGACCACCATCAACACCCACGCCCCCACCCCCATCGCTATGGAGGACTTCAAGTCGGCGCTGCGGGCGTGCGCCATGGCCGGTGGAGCACTGGAGCCCTATACTCTGACCACAGAGGACATGCTGGCCGTACAGAAGCTGCGGGACGGGAAGTATGCCTCATGGGCGTGGAACTACGGCTTCTCACCCCCTTATGACATGCGGCGGGAGGCCAGGTTTCCCGCCGGGCTGGTCACCGCCCACCTGCGTGTGAAGCAGGGATGCATTCAGGCCGTCCGGTTCTACGGTGACTTTTTCGGCAGCGGGCCTCTGGAGGAGCTGGAGGCGGCCATGGCCGGTCTGCCTCTGGACGCACAACTGGCGGAGGCCCTGGCCCCGCTCCATGTGGAGCACTATATGAGCGGCATTACTGCGGAGGAGCTCACCCGCCTTCTGCGGGGGTGAGGCACGGAAAGCTGCCGGCGGTGGTCAGCCCTCCGCCCAGAGGGACAGCAGCTCCTCCGGGTCGGCGTACAGGGCCTGATACAGCGCATGGTACTGCTCCTGTACCCCCTCTCCCGCCTCCCGCAGGCTGGGCAGCGGGGCCTGGAGGCCATAGAGATAG
>ENA-OQIJ01000134-OQIJ01000134.1-human-gut-metagenome-genome-assembly--contig:-NODE-134-length-22138-cov-2.628186_pt1 | contig 22138 bp, 21 predicted proteins | sample MGYA00242582_ERZ504747 | MGnify/ENA primary metagenome ERZ504747 (study PRJEB26092, sample SAMD00036435) | human gut metagenome | host: Homo sapiens | study: EMG produced TPA metagenomics assembly of...
GCTGTCAAGGTACTCTATTACTCTATGACAGTCAATCACTGGAATTATTCTATCTTGAGCATGGTGGAGGGAGCGAGGGGGACAGCGCGCGGGATGGAATGCGGGAGGCTGCGGGCTTCCCTTCTTCGGGTGTTTCACGTGAAACATTTGTTCTAGCTTCCCAGGCTGCTGTGCCGGGCTTCCCGCGCACGGCATGTCGGTCCACGGCACTGCGGGACGCTACTTCAAGAAGCCCTCGATGTTGTTGAAAGCCTCGCCGAAGGCGCTGGGGGCGATCACGAGGCCGCCCTTCTCCTTCACGCTCTCGTAGATGAGGTTCATCGTGCGGAGTTGGAGCGCCTTGTCGTTGCGGTCGTAGACGGCCGCCGCGTCGACGAACATCTCGGAGATGTCCTTCTCGATTTCGGCGAGCAGCAGGCGCGCGTTGCGCTCGCGCTCGGCCTGCGCTTCCTTCGACATAGCGTCCTGCAGTTCCTTGGGGATGGCGATGTCGCGGATTTCAACCGACACGACCGAGATGCCCCACGAGCGCGTTTTCTCGTCGAGGATTTCCTTGATCTCGCTGTCGATCTGCTCGCGGCGCGTGGCAACCTCGGCCAGGTTGATGCGGCCGACGGCGTCGCGCAGGGCCGTCTGCGCGGCCCACCAGATGGCCGATGCGTAGTCCTCCACCTCGACGCACGCGTCCTTGGGATTCCACACCATCCAGAACAGCACGGCGTCGATGTCGAGCGGCACGAGGTCGGCCGTGAGCGCTTCCTCGGCCGTGAACGGCGTGGTGATCATGCGCTGGTCGATGTGGGCGGTGGCGTGCTCGATCACGGGGATGACGAAGTAGAGGCCCGGCCCGGCGATGCGGTTGAAGTTGCCCAGGCGCAGCACCACGACGCGCTCCCACTGCGGCGCGATGCGGATGCTGAACGCCACGACGAAGCCCGCTACCACCGCGGCGATGACCACGGCCGAGGTGAGCACGCTCCAAAACAGCGCCAGGATGCCGCCGGCCACGATGAGGAACAGCGAGGCCGCGAACAGGTACACGCTGTTGCGCGAGGTCTTGCGGCCGACGGGCGCAGTCATGCCTATGGGCTGCGTCGCGGCTTCCGCCCGCTTCTCTTCGATTCGCTTCGATCTGCTTCGCACGATGGCTCCCCCGCTGCCCTCGGGACGCGTCCCCTACGCGTGCCCTCCCAGGAGCAAAATCTGTTCGCTCACCAGGTCATGAATATCCTCGGGCGTCATGCCCTTCGCCAGCGCCTGCTGCACGAAATCCACCGCGAGCGCCTCGACGTCCTGGCCGATGGCCGACAGGTCGACGTTCTTGAGGTCCGACACGTACGTGCCGCGCCCGCGCTTCGTGAAGATGTAGCCGTCCCGCTCGAGGTCCTGATACACCTTGTTGATGGTGTTGTAGTTCACGCCCAGCTGCACGGACAACTCGCGCACCGACGGCAAACGCTCTCCGCGCTCGTACTTTCCCGAGGTGATGAGGAACACGAGGCGCTTGCGGATCTGAATCCACAGGGGCACGCCGCTCTTCTCGTCCACTTGAAACGAGCCCATGGCGTCGAACGCGACTTCTTTTTCGATGGTCTTTTCAATCATAGTGATTGTCATAGTATCACATATCGCAATGACAGGTGCGCTACATCCAGAACGCGAGCACGCCCATGCCCGCAAGGCAGAACCGCTGCGCCGCCATGAGCAGCGCGAAGCGCAGGCACGCGCCGCCCACAAGCGTACCGGCCGCCCCCACCGCCAGCACGACGGGGTTCGCGCCCGCAGGCACACCGCGTCCACCGACAGCGGGATCACGAGCCCCGCACCACGACGCCCAGCCAGAACAGCATGGAGGACGAGCCCGACAGCAGCTGACGCGCCGAGCGCGCGGCTTCCGGGTCGCCCAGCAGGGAGACCGCCACGAAGCCCGCGACCACCAGCGCCTCCACTGCCACGAGCGCCATGTCGAGCCGCAGCAGGCTGTCGAGGCCCTCGGCCACCTCGTCGCCCATCGAGCGGAAGAAGCCGATCACCGTGAGCGCGGCCGCTCCCGTCGCCAGCGCCGAGGCGACGAACAGCACGGGGACGAGCGGCGTGTTGAGGAACGGCACCGCCGGATAGAGCGACAGGAACACGCCGGCGTAGCCCACCACGAACACCGCCAGCAACGCGGCCACCACGCTGAGCGCGGTCTCGACGACGCGCACTCCCGGGCCGCCGTCCACGAAACCCAGCAGGAAAGCACCGAACGCGGCCAGGCAAAACAGCGCGATCGACCACGCGCCCGCCGACAGCAGGCTGCCCGACGGGGTGAAGAACAAGCGGAAGGCCTGATCGGGCGCGCCCAGATCAAGCGTGAGGAACACGGCGCCCAGCGCCACGAGCACCGGGCCCGCAAGCAGGCCCGCATCGGTCACCGAGCTCGCATAGCGCAGCCACGGCCGGTCGCTCACGCGCAGCGCGAAGTCCACGAACGAGCCCAGCAGAAACGCGCCGCCTCCCGCGCCTGCGAAAAAGAGGTACCACGCGATGTACGAACTGACCATGAGTCGGACGCTCCCCCTGCAACCGATGACTCCCCTGCGGCCCATTGTACGCCAACCGCCCCGTATTGCTCAACGGCGCCCACGCAAAGGCGGGCCGCTGCTGCGGCCCGCCCGGCGTGCTCGTTCGGTTTTGAATGCTCGATGCGCGCTACTTCGCGTCGACGTCGATGGGGGCGTTCTCGGCGTCCTTCTTGCGGCGCTTGCGGTCGCGCCACCAGTGCGACAGGCTGTGCACGAGCCATTCCACCACGGGGATGGTAAGGAACGCCACCCAGGCCGGATGCGGCTGATTGAGCACGAACGCCATCCAGCAGAACCAGGCCACCACGAAGATGGGATACGACCCCGAGACGAGCGGCGCGATGCGCTTGCGCCCGATGGCGTGACCCACCATGTAGTACAGCGGGATGGTGAGGAACAGGAACAACCCCATGGCCCAGGCACCGTTGAGAATGCCGAGCAGCAGGTAGACGATGATCACCACGAGCGGGTACGGGAACTTCACCCACGACTTCTCGAACTCGCGCAGGTAGTGCTTGCGCACGGGGATGGTCTTGCCCACCTCGGGACCGTACTTCGCGCGGGCTTCGTCCATCGTGTCGAAGCGTTCGCCCTGCACCGTGTAGCCGCACGGCTCGTACCAGCGCTCGTCGTCGCGGTCCCATCCATGATGGTAGCGCGCCTGTGCGTCCTGCCAGGTGTCGAAGTGCTCGCCGTTGATCACCACGCCGTCGTTGCCCACGACGAACTCGTTGCCCTCGTCGTCGCGGCCGCCCACGCCGTCGCCCGTCGCGCCGTACCATTCGCCGTCGCGCTTCTTGGCCTTCTTGGCGGAGGCGTGCGTGCCCTCCTTCACGTGGATGCCGGTCCAGCCCACGTGCACTTCTTCGCCGTTCTTGGAGTCCTTCACGTGCACGCCGTCGCGCCACGACACGTGCACGTAGTCGTCGCCGTCGAGCACATGGATGCCGCCGGGGCCGATGTGCACCTTGTTCTTCTTGTCGTACGAAGCCGATTCGGAATCGTCCGACGCGTCGGCCGCAGCCGCCGCGTCGGTTGGCGAGGCGGGCGCAGGGGGCGGCGTCTGCTCGGCCTGGCGCTCGGAGGCGCGGTCGGCGGCCTCGAACGTCACGTCATCGCGAATCTCGTCATCCACGTACAGCAAATCGTCGAGCGACAAGCCGTACAGCTGCGCGAGGGCGATGAGATTGTCCGTGTCGGGAGACGACTCCGAGCGCTCCCACTTCGACACGGCCTGTCGCGACACGCCTAGCTGCTCGGCGAGCGCTTCCTGCGACAGCCCCGCCTGCTTGCGGCGGTCTGCTAAGCGTTGCGCGATCTCTACGTTCATCTTGGGTAGCCTTTCTCGTTTCATTCATCATAGCGTACCCAAAAGACTACGGTTGCGGAGAAGCGAGCGCGACCAATTTCAGTTGGAATTTTCCGCAATTATTGGTTGCGGAGGGCGTGAACTGGGGATATTGACACGCGCGGGCAACGGCGGAACCGTTAGAGTTTGCGTTTGCTGATGTCGATGACCACCCAGACCGACAGCACGGCGGCGCCGAGGTAGCCGAAGAATGCGAGCACCGGCACGCCGAGCAGGCGCGGCTCCATGGACGACAGCGACAGCATGCTCGAACCGATGAACAAGCCGGCGATGATGATGCCGATGGTGAGGCGGTTGATGATCTTCGCCAGCTTCGACAGAGGCGCTTCGCTGCCGAGCACTTCCATGTTCATCTTGAGCTGCCCGCGCGTAAGCATCTTGAGCGTCTCGCCCGAATACTGCGCGGCGTCCAACATGCCGCGCGACGACGAGCGCAGCGCGAGCGCGAGATCCTGCATAGCCTGGGCCAGCTCGTCGCCCGTGTTCTTGGAGCGCTGAATGTGCGCGTTGATGATGGACACGACGTTCTCGTTCGGGATGAACGGCGCGATGGTACCCTCGAGCGTGACGATGCCGCGCGACACGCTCGTGATGGACGGCGGCAGGGTCACCTTGCACGAGCGCGTGAGCATGAGGATGTCGTTGAGGAACGAGCCGATGTCGATGTCGGCCACGTCGCACGACCCGTAGTCGCTCAGCAGCAGATCGAGGTCGGCCAAAAACCGCGTGTGGTCGATGGCCGAGTTGTCCTTCGCGATGGCGAAGGACATGAGCGCGTCCTTGAGCTCGCTCGCGTTCTCCATGCCCACCGCTTCGATGATGTTGCCGAATCCGGCGCGGTCGCGCGGCGAGAGCCGGCCCATGATGCCGAGGTCGATGTAGACGATCTTGCCGTTGCGGATGAGCAGGTTGCCGGGATGCGGATCGGCGTGGAAGAAGCCGTGATCGAGGATCTGCTCGGCGTAGTTGTCGAGGATCTTCTCGCCAATTTCGGACAGGTCGTAGCCCGCGGCGCGCAGCCGGTCGACGGCCAGGATGGGGATGCCGTCGATGTACTCCATCACCAGCACGTATTCGCCGCACAGCTCGGTGTACACCTTCGGGCAGTCGATGAACGCGACGTCCTCGTTGAGACGCGCGAACTCTTCGAGGTTCGCCGCCTCGCGCTGGAAGTCCGTCTCCTCGAGGAACGTCGCCCACAGCTCTTCCACCACGTCGCGCAGGTCGAGCATCTGCTCGTCCTTCATGAAACGCGCCGCATGACGCGCCACCATGCGCATGATGTCGATATCCTGGGCCATGGTGGCCTTCACGCCGGGGCGCTGGATTTTCACGGCCACCGTCTCGCCGCTGACGAGGCGCGCCTTGTGCACCTGCGCAAGCGAGGCGCTGCCGAGCGGCGTGGGGTCGATGGCGTCGAACACGTCGCCCTGCGCATCGCCGTAGATGTCGTCGAGCGCCGCGAGGATGACGTCGAAGGGCAGCGGATCGCACTCCATCTGCAGCTTCTCCAGCTCGTCGCAGTACGCCTTCGGCAGAATCTCCGAGCGCGTGGACAGCGTTTGGCCGATCTTCACGAAGCTGGGGCCCAAATCCTCCAGCATGGCGCGGAACGCCTCGGGCGTGAAGCCCTTGAGGAAGTGGTGCTTCCGCAGGATATCCGATATTTCCTTGAGCCGCCGTGTGCGCGTCTTCCGGTTCAGATGGAACCGATCCTCGGGGTCGACCTCTGAACCGGAGCTAAAGAAATAGCGCAGCAGCGTGTTCTCTGGCATGGACGGGCAGCCCGCAACCGGGCGCTAGGCGCCGGGCGTCTGCGGCGCGGCCGCCGGAGCAGCCTCGTCGTCGACGGCCACCGCGGACGCATCGCCTACTTCCGCCTCGGGAGCCGCAGCCTTCGCGTTCGCCTGCTCGGCGATTTCGGCGGCCTTTGCGGCGAACGCCGCGCGCTCCTCGGGCGTCATGACGGCCATGCGCGCCTCGAGCACGTCGTAGCGCACGTTTTGCGCCACGTCTTCGGCCTTGTGCTTCAGTTCGGTGTTGATCTGCTTGCCCTGGTCCACCGTGAGCTCGCCCTTGGAGATGAGCTGGTCGACCAGTTCCTTGGTCTTTTCGCCGGTGATGGCCATCGCGCCGATGCCCGCCAGGAAGATGTCTTTGAATCCGTCGCTGAGGTTAGCCATATGAGCCTCCTATGCTTGCGATTCGCCGTCCGCTGCACGGACAGCCTCCGCAATCCATGATGCACCAAATCGGGGAAAAGGGCAATGCTCGCGGCGCGAGGGAGCGCAGCCGTCAAGGGAAGGTTGCCGCATCTTCGCTTCTTCGCCTCCCGTTTGTCCGCCGCCCCTGAGCGGGGCGGCGGCGGAGTACCCGGACTTACGAATGATGGGACAGATGAGGCGGCCGGCGGCCGATGTCGGAGCGGTAGAGCTCGCTCAGCAAGCTCGCAACGCTCGTTTCGTTCGACGTGCCCGCTTTCTTGGAAGCTCGTTCCTTCGAACGCGAAGACGTCTCGGAAATGCCAAGCTGCTTCATCAGATCGTTCGCTTCGTCACTGGACAAGGGTTTCGATGCCATGAACACGCACGCTCTCCCATATAGCGATCGGCTGTCAAGGCAGTGATACCCTGTACTATAGAGACGGGGGAGCGCATGCGCCCCGAGCAACCACCAATCGGGGCAAGGTGACCAGACGAAAGGAGATTCTCGGCACCCTGCGCGCTTGAGCGGCAGAAACGAAGCGGCGAGCGGAGGAAGTCCGCTCGCCGCTTGTCGTGCGAGATATGAGTGGAGCTGCGGAAGAAACCCGCTACGCCGCGCGCTCCTGCGCGAACGAACGACGTTCGGGAGGCACGAGGTGGGGCAGGTCCACGCCCGTGACGGGCGAAGACGCGCCGAACTCCGCACCCTCGAACCATCCTTCCTCCAACGCGAAGGCGCCTTCCGCCTGCATCGCCGGCACGGCGGCAGGAGCCGCCTGGCGGCCTTCGACCCAGGTGGCCGCCACGACGGCCGCCACGATGATGCCCGCTCCCAGCAGGCCCGCCGCCGACAGCGTCTCGCCGAGCAGCGCGAACGAGAAGGCCGCGGTGAACACCGGCTCGCCCGTGAGCAGCAGCGATACGGTGGACGACGGGAGCTTCGTCAGCGACACGTTCTGCAGCATGAAGGTGAGGCACGTGCTGAGCAGCGCGAGGAAAGCGATGGTGCCCCACGCCATGGGCTGCACGGCCATAATGTTCACGGGCGGCTCGAACGCGACGGCGCACACGAGGGCCACCACGAACGAAGCGCCGATTTGCGTGCCGGCCACCGTGGTGGCGTCAAGCTGCTCGAGGCCCTTCTCGCCGAACACGAGCGCGCCGGCCAGCGCCACGGAGGACAGCAGGGCCAGCACTTCGCCCCAGCCGAACGTGGCCGCTCCCCCGTTGTTGCACAGCAGGTAGAGCCCCGCGACGACGGCCGCCTGAAACGGCAGGAACGCCAACGGGTAGCGGCGGCGGTTGAGCACCGACGACAGCAGCGGCGCGAACACCACGGGCAGCGCCACGAGGAAGCCGACGTTCGTGGCGGTGGTCAGGTCGAGCGCCACGTTGCAGGTGAGATACGCGACGGCCATGCACAGCGCGGCGGGCAGCCAGGCGCCGATGCGCGCACCCCGCAGCTGCCGCACGATGCGCGGGCCGAAGAACGCGGCGAACACGAGCGTGGCCAGGCCGAACCGAATGGCGAGGCACCACATGGGCGTGATGCTCTCGTACGCCATTTTCGTGATGGCGTTGCCCGAGCCGAAGATGACCGTTTGCAGCACGACGCACGCGACATACGGCCAACGCTTGTTTGCGATGCTTTCCATGGGGTGCCTCCTTTCGGGTGTACAGAGGCGCTGCCAGCGCACTACTTCCAGACCTCGCCTGCGCGAGGCTTCTGAACTCTGTTCTTGGGTTGCGGTGGATATGGTATGGTTTCGCTCGGTAAAAGTAAAATGAGAATTTCTTTTTAAGATTTCAAAAGATTCTTGTTTTCCCACGTCGATGTTTGTAAAATCAAAAATTGTGCATCTGCATACTCGATGGTTATGAAGATCCTGTGGGGTGCGGAAGGAGCCAGCTATGGGCAACCAAAAGTACGATGCGTTCCTGAAAGTGGCCGAGACGGGCAGCTTCAAGCAGGCTGCGCACGATTTGGGCTACACGCAGGCCGGCATCAGCTACCTGGTGAGCACGCTTGAGCGCGAGCTCGACGTGCCCCTGTTCGTGCGCGATTACGGCGGCGCGCACCTCACCACGGACGGCGCCGACCTGCTGCCCTGGGTGCAGAACGTGTGCAACAGCGAGCGCCAGCTGGAAATGCGGCTGGCCGAGCTCAAGCACCTCGAAAGCGGCGTCGTGCGCGTGGCGGCGTTCACGAGCACCGCCATCCAATGGTTCCCCGGCATCGCCAAGCGCTTCCTGGAGCAGCATCCCGGCATCGACTTGCAGCTCATCTGCGTCGACGACGAGGACGAGCTGGAAGCGGCCGTGTGGCGCGGCGATGCCGACTGCGGGTTCTTCGTCTACCCCATCAAGCACGACCTGTTCGCCATCCCGCTGCGCAAGGACCCGCTGCTCGTGGTGCTGCCGCCCGACCATCCCCTGGCCGACGCGCCGTTCGTGCCGCGCGAGGCGCTTGCGGAGGGACCCTACATCCGGCTGAAGAGCGGCACGTCGTCGGAGATGGAGACGTTGTTTCGCAACAACGAGGTGGAGCCCGACGTGCGCTTCACCATCGACAGCGACTACGCCGTGATGAGCATGGTGAGCGCGGGGCTCGGGTTCAGCGTGCTGCCCGACCTCATCCTGCGCGACGCGCGTTTCCCCTGGCCATTAAGCAGCCGGAAGTGGAAACGAGCCGCGAGATAGCCATCGCGCTGCGCTCGATGGAAACGGCGTCGGTTGCCACGCGCGCGTTTTTTGGACGTGGCGCAGCAATGGATAGCAGACACGTACGGAGACGAGGCGGCGGAGGACGGCGGACGCTAGGCCGAAAAACGAACGAGTGTTTCACGTGAAACACTCGTTCGCGGGTCGTTAGGCGATCGCGGTGGCGGCTTCGAGGAGGCCGGGGATTTCGGTGCCGTCGGCGCAGACGAACGTCGGGTGCTCGGCTTCGAGCACGGCCTGCGGGAACATGCCCCACAGCGCCGCGGCGGTGGCACAGCCCGCGCCGTTGCCGGCCTGCATGTCGAACGGGCTGTCGCCCACGTACAGGCAGGTGCGCGCGTCGAAGCCGAGGCGCTCGCAGCCGTGCGCCACCGGGCCCGGGTGCGGCTTGTGCTCCGGCCAGTCGTCGGAGCCCACGAGGAAGTCGAAGTATTGACCCAGATCGAAGCGGTCGATGCCGCGCATGGCCACCTCGTGGCGCTTCGACGTGACCACCGCGAGCGGGTAACCCGCCTCCTTGAGGCGCTCGAGCATGGGCACCGTGCCGGCGAACAGCTTGATCATGTCGTCGTGAATCTGGGCGTTGTACTCGCGGTACACGCGGCACAGCTCCTCGTGCACGGACGGGTCGTCCGTGAAGTCCCACATCTGCGTGTTGAGCGGCTGGCCCACCTTCGCCATGAGCATTTCGTCGGGCAGCGTTTTCGTGCAGCACCGTGCGCGCCGTGTAGCGAAACGTGGTGAGCAGCAAAGTCATGCGTGTCGAGCAGCGTCCCATCGAGGTCGAAGAGAACCGCTTGCATATCGTGTGATGCCATACCATCCTTCATTTCCGTTATGCGATTCGCGCGAAGCGCGAACAAGAACTCGCAGGTTGGCGCAGTACGTCAGCGAGAGGCGCCCTGGTGCCCGAGATCGTGGGGAGGGCGAGGGCGAAGCGTACTTCGGTACGCGAGTCCTCGACCTCGCCACGAGATTGGGTGCCAGGGCGCGTCGCAGCATCGGCTTGTTTCGGCGGCTGGCAAGCCGCCGGAACGCTATTCGAACAACCCGCCGAAGAGGCTGAGTTCGGAGCCCCAGACTTTGGCGTTGCGCTGGGAGAAGGCGATGGCTTCGGCCAGGGCGGACAGCGGGAAGTCGCGACGGGCACCCGTGCTGCGGCGCTTGATCTCGACCTTCTGCTCGGCCAGGCCGCGCTTGCCCACGATGACCTGCAGCGGCCAGCCGATGAGGTCCGCGTCGGCGAACTTCACGCCCGCGCGCTCCTTGCGGTCGTCGATGACCACTTCGAGCCCCAGTTTCGCCAGGTCGTTCGCCAGCTTCTCGGCGGCGGGCTCCACCTCGTCGTCGCCCACCGTCAGCGGGATGACGCACACGTGCGCCGGCGCCACCGACAGCGGCCAGGCGATGCCGTTCTCGTCGTTGTGCTGCTCCACAATGGCGGCCATGGTGCGGGAGATGCCCACGCCGTAGCAGCCCATGAGGAAGGGCTGCTCGGAGCCGTCTTCCGCCATGAACGTGGCGCCCATGGCCTTCGAGTACTTGTCGCCCAGCTGGAACACCTGCGACACCTCGATGCCGCGCGCGCCCTCGAGCGGCAAGCCGCACTCGGGGCAGCTGTCGCCCGGCTGCACGATGCAGAGGTCGGCCCATTCGTCCACCTGGAAGTCTTCGCCCAGCTTGGCGCCCACGTAGTGGTAGCCGTCCTCGTTCGCGCCCACGACCCACTTCGGCACCGCCTGCAGGCTGCGCGCGCCGATGACGTAGGCGTTTTCGGGCAGGCCGACCGGGCCCATCGAGCCCTTGTGCAGGCCGAAGGCTTCCATATCCTCGTCGGTGAGCAGCGTGAAGCCGCCGGCCACGCGGGCCGCCTTGAGCTCGTTGAGCTCATGATCGCCGGGGATGAACATGACGACGAGCTTGCCCTCGTCGTTCTTGCCGGACAGCGCCTTCACCGTGGACGACTCGGGGATGTCGAGGAACGCGGCCAGCTCGGCGATGGTGTGCACGTCGGGCGTGGCGATCTTCTCCATGGCGGGCACGTCGTACACCGTGGGGCGCGCCAGGCAGTCGCCGGCTTCGGTGTTGGCGGCGTAGCCGCACATGCAGTGCACGAGCTCGGCTTCGCCCGCATCGGCGAGCGCCATGAACTCGCAGGTCACGTTGCCGCCGATTTGGCCAGGGTCAGCCTCGACGGGACGGTAGTCCATGCCCATGCGGTCGCAGATGCGGCCGTAGGCTTCGCTCATCTCGTCGTACGTTTTCTGCAGCGACTCCTGGTCGGCATGGAAGCTGTACGCGTCCTTCATGATGAACTCGCGGCTGCGCAAAAGACCGAAGCGCGGGCGGATCTCGTCGCGGAACTTCACCTGGATCTGGTAGAGCGCGAGCGGCAGCTCTTTGTACGAGCGCAGCTCGTTGCGCACGAGGGCCGTGATGAGCTCCTCGTGGGTGGGCCCGAGGCAGAACTCGCGATCGTGACGGTCGACGAGGCGCATGAGCTCGGGGCCGTAGTCGTCCCAGCGGCCGCTCTCGTGCCACAGCTCGCCGGGCTGCAGCGCCGGCATCATGATTTCTTGCGTGCCGATGCCGTCCATTTCCTCGCGCACGATGTTCTCCACCTTGGCAAGCACGCGCTTGCCGAGCGGCAGGAACGTGTACACGCCCGACGCCGCCTTGCGGATGAAACCCGCGCGCAGCAGCAGCTTGTGGCTGGCGATTTCCGCGTCGGCGGGATCTTCCTTGAGCGTGGGCGCGTAGATGTTGCTCATGCGCATGATGTTCGCGTTCGTCATAGCTTTCCTATCTCCTCCATCAAAGCGTCCACGATGGCACTCTCTTCCACCTTGCGGACGACGTTCCCATGTGAAAACACCACGCCCGAGCCAACCCCGCACGCCACGCCGATATCGGCGTCGGCGGCTTCGCCCGGACCGTTCACCACGCACCCCATGACGGCCACCTTGAGCGGCTTGTCGAGGTGCGCGATGCGCTCCTCCACCTCGCGCGCGAGCCCGATGAGGTCCACCTGGCAGCGCCCGCACGTGGGGCAGCTGATGAGCTCGGGGGCGCGGCGGCGCAGGTCGAGGGATGCCAGCAGCGTCCAACAGGCGCGGATTTCCTGCACCGGCTCGTCCGTGAGCGAGATGCGCAGCGTGTCGCCGATGCCCTCTTCCAGCAGAATCCCAGGCCGCAGGCGCTTTTGATGACGCCTTGGAACGTGGTGCCGGCCTCGGTAACGCCGATGTGCAGCGGCACGTGCGGCAGCTGTTGGCTGAGCAGCCGGTACGTGCGCACCGTGGTCATGACGTCGTGGGCCTTCGCGCTGACCACGAGGTCGCGGAAGCCGCGCTCCTCGCAGTTAACGCGCGTATTGCGCGGCCGAGCGCGCCAGCTTTTCAGGCAGAGTGATGTCGTCGCGCGCCGCAAGCTCGCTGTCGAGCGAGCCCGCGTTCACGCCGATGCGGATGGGGATGCCGGCCTCGCCCGCCGCGTCGAGCACGGCGTCGGTTTTGGCAAGCCCCCCGATGTTGCCGGGGTTGATGCGCAGCTTCGCCGCGCCGCGCTTCGCGGCTTCGATGGCAATGCCCGCGTCGAAGTGGATGTCGGCAACCACCGGCAGCGGCGACTGCTTGCACACGGCCTCGAACACGTCGAGGTTGCGCCGATGCGGGATGGCCATGCGCACGATCTCGCAGCCCGCCTGCGCGAGCGCCTCGATCTGCGCGAGGTTGGCCGCAACGTCGGTTGCCGGGGCGTTCAGCATGGACTGCACGACGACGGGCGCGCCGCCGCCGAGCGGCACGGAGCCCACCATCACCTGGCGGGTTGCCTCATTCGGTTTGGCATGCGGTGCCATCGGGCCTCCGTTCTTGGGTCTCGTGTTCCTGCGCCGAAGCGCACGGAGAATATTCTACCCCGTAATGGAAGCGAACGGGCGCATCTGCACCGGGTTTCCGCGGATGAGCGCTTAGCCGCCGAATCCCACGCCCGAGAGTATCCGCTGGATGTCTTGGTTCGCCATAAAGAGGAAGAAGCAGAGGAACAGCACCATGCCGGCAGCGCTCAGGTAGTTGAGCGCTTTCAGGGACACCACTTTGCGCGAGATCTTCTGGAAGACCTCGATGACGAAGCGACCGCCGTCGAGCGGTGGGATAGGCAGAAGGTTCATGATGCCAAGGGAAACGGAGATGGATGCGACGAACTGGATAATACTCGCAAGACCCATGTCAACCGCTTGCTTGGACACCGCCGCTATGCCAATCACCGAGTACGAGTTCTGAACGACCTCGCCCGCCGTCGACGGGTTGAACAGCCCTATGATGAGCTGCACCACCATGCCGATGTACATGAAGCCCATCTGAATGGCTTGAAGCGGATTAAGATTGATGTGCCGGATGTCGCCCGCCGCCGTCTGCACGTCGACGCCGATGACCGAGAACAGAACCACGAACAGCAGCACGGCGAACAGCAGGTTCACGGCCACGCCGGCCACGAGGATGACCGAGCGCTTCCAGAACGGCAGGCTGCGGTACTGCTGCTTGTACTCGCTCTCGAACAGCGCGTGCGCATCGTGCACCGGGCGCGCCTCGCCAAGCTCGTAGGGGCGCATGCCCGCGTCGGCCTGCTTCCTGCTCGGCTTCACGACGGGAGCGCGATACGTGTTGTACTGGTCTTTCTTCGTCGGGCCCACGATGCTGCCCCACTCCGTCAGCTCGTCGAGGGCCTCGTAGGCCTCGTCGTCGGTGATGCCGCAGTCGGCAGCGATGTCTTCCATGTTCGCCGTGCCGCGACGGTAGAGGGCGGCGAGCACCGGCTCGAGGTGCGGGCTCATCTCGCCCGGCTCCATGCCGCACACCTTCGCGTAGCCGCCCAACAGGAAGGGCGTCACGCCGAACTTCGTGCCCCACTTCGTGAAGCCGATGCTGGGCCCCGGAAGCCCCAACATGAACTCGGTGACGCGCACGCCGAAGGCGCGGGCCGCCAGGTAGTGTCCGCCCTCGTGGATGAACACGAGGAAGCCCAGAATGAGCGTGGCGTACACGATCATGAGAATGATATCCATAAACTCGGTTCCCTTTCGGTTGCGAGGAATGCTTCTTGCGTGCCCCCATTATAAGGAGAAGCGCGCACGCACCAACCCCCGCACGAACCGATGTGCGGAAAATCCACACCGGGCGAATCGCGCGCTGGAAACGCGCTGGAAGCCGACGCGTCGCACGTAAGCTCCGCGTCGGATCGGCACGCAAACCACGTGCAATGCGCGTAGCATCGACGTCGCAAACACGCTAGAACCAGACGGCGTCACGCTGGACGCACGCCATCGAAGCGCTAGATCAACCCTGTACAATAAAACAAGCGGGCCCGCACCATGACAACTGAACAAATCACGATGAATCGCGATGCGAACGCACCGCATCGATCCGCTGAACCAAGAAGACTGCAATGGAGCGACACCTCTACGAACGCTCGGCTATCATCGCAGGCTCTTAGCGATAGCGGCGTTCGGCAGCTGGGGGGATATTGAGTTCTTGGCGGTAGCGGGCGACGGTTCGACGCGAGATCTCGATACCGCGACGGGCGAACTCTTCGACGATCTTCTGGTCGCTTAAGGGCTTTGCGGATTGCTCGGCATCCACGATGTCGCGCAGCATCGAGCGCGGGTCACCGCCTGCTGCGGGCCGAGCGATGGACGAATGGGAAAACAGCGCTTTCATGGGGAGCACGCCCCACCGGCACTGCACGTAGGCGCCCTTGACCGCGCGGCTGACCGTGGAAACGCTGATGGACAGGTCTTCGGCTATGCCGCTCATGGTCACTTCGTCCAGATAGCGCGGCCCGAACGAGAAAAACGCCTTCTGCCGCGCCACCAGCTGCTCTGCCACGGACAGCATGAGGTTGCGACGCTGCTTCAAGCAGGAGCGCAGCCAATATGCCTGGCGGTACTTCTCCTCCATCCACGCGCGCGTACCCGGATCGTCGGGGCGCCCGACCGCAGCGCGGTACCCGCCGTCAAGGCGCACGTCGTGCCCGCCCGCCGGTCCGAGCACCACCTCGAACCCCTCATCGGACTCCACGACGATCACGTCCGCAAGCACGTACTGCGTGCGCTCGACGGCGAACGGCAAGCCCGGGCGCGGGTCGAGCCCGCGAATGACGCCGATCGCCTCGAGGATCTCCTGACGCGACGAGGCGGGAAACGCGCGCTCCAGCTCTGAGATGCGATTCTTCGCCAACGCCGACAGGTGGTCGGACACGATGGCCGCGGCGAGCGGCGCGTCCGTCGGCAGGGCGTCGATTTGCAGCAGCAAGCTCTCGCGCACCGTCCGCGCGCCTATGCCGTGCGGTTCGAGCGTGTGCAGCAGATCCACCATCGACGAGACCGTCGTGCGTTCGGCGCCGGCGCACAGGGCAACCTGCTCCTCCGATTGCGAAAGGTACCCGTTCTCGTCGATCATACCAATAAGGTAGCGCAGCACGCGCAGCTCTTCAGGCGCAAGGCGCGCATCGTCCACCTGGCTGAGGAGGAACTCCTCGAGGGCAAGCTCCTCCCCTTCCGCAAGCCCCACCTCATCCCAATTCGGCCCGGCAGAGCCCGTCTGCTCGCCCGCGTACGCAACGGCCACCTCGACGTCGGGACGCACCACCTCGATCACGGGGTTCTCCAACGCGACCTCTTCGAGGTAGGCGTCGATCTCGGTCGAGGTCATGGCGAGCAGGGTCATCGCCTGCATCTGACGCTGCGAAAGGCCGAGGCTCTGGGTTATCTGCTGGGACTGCTTCATCGGCTCAGCCGTAGCGATATTCCACGCCCATGGTGGGCTGGGGGTTGCGCCAGGTCTTCACGATGGTGTCGCCGCAAGCGATGCGGCAGGTGCCGCACTCAAGGCACCCGGCATAGTCGAAGGACTTTGCACCGTCGGCGTCCATCCGGTAGAGGGCCGCGGGGCACACCATCACAAGCTTGCGGAATTCGGTATCGGACGGATCGTCCGCCAACTCGATATGGGCATGTCCTTCGTCCACCTCGTACTTGTTAAGCGCAAGGTACTCGTCCACGTTCACCGCGCTATCGATCGTGCTCATAGGGCCCTCATCGCTCCTCTCGCATCTTTAAGCAGGTTCATCACGCCCACCCGCTTCACGATGGGCGGCATGCTCTTCTTCAACGGGCCCACCGGCGAGCCGTCCACGTATGAACAGGACCGTTCATGAGGTCGCGCACCATCTCGGGATAGCCTGAGAACATGCGGTCGAACCCCTCCATGAACGCTGGCACCTTCGCGAACTGCCGCAGGTCCTTCATGACGAAGCTGTCGTCGAGCGCCCGCACGTACCCGGCGAGCCCCGCCTTCGACGTGTCGCCCGCTTCGAGCGCCTTCGCCGCCTCGCGCCCCGCGTGCATGCCCGCCGCCACGGCGTAGTCCATGCCGCGCACCTGATAGCCCAGGTTCACGCACATCATGGCGCTTTCGCCCGCCAGCAGCACGCCATCGCCCGTCAACTCCGGCATGATGGACAGCCCGCCCTCGGGCACCATGTGGCCCGAATGCTCCACCACCTTCCCACCGCGGATGAGGGCCGCCACCGCCGGATGGGCCTTGAAATCCTCGAGCATCTGGCACAGGGGCGCCTTGCCGTGGTTCATCGTTGCCTCGATGCCGGCAACGAGGCCGAGCGACACGGACGCACGGTTCGTGTACACGAAGCCCCCGCCGAACGTGCCCTTCGTCGCATACCCGCTGAACAGCCAGGCCGCGCCCTCGTCGTCCGACCCCGCCAGCGCACGATCGGTGATGACGTTTGCCGGCAGCTCGATGGTTTGTTTGATGCCCACCGCGACAGCGCTCGCGGGAGGGCGCTTCGCCCCCACAGCCTGCTCGGTCAGCAGCGAATTCACGCCGTCGCACAGCAGCACCACGTCGGCGGTGATCTCGTCATCCCCGGCGCGCACGCCGCACACCTTGCCCGCATCGTCTTTGATGAGCGCCTCCACGGCGATGCCGCAGATGTATTCGGCGCCCGCATCCTCGGCCTTCGAAGCCAGCCATTGATCGAACGGCACGCGCAGCACGGCATACGAATCCCGACCCTCCAGGGCCATGTCGTCGGATGCGAAGTCCATCGTGAAGTTCGCGTCTTCGGTGATCATCGAAATGCGCTCGTGAGAGATGCGGCGCTCGAGCGGTGCCTCGTCCCGAAAGTTCGGGAACGCCTCCGCAAGCGCATGGGCGTAGATGCGCCCGCCCGTCATGTTCTTGGCGCCGGCGAAGGTGCCGCGCTCGACCACGAGCACGGACTTGCCCGCCTTCGCGATCTCATGGGCCGCCACGGCGCCCGCGCACCCCGACCCCACGACGATCGCGTCGAAATCTGCCATGTTCTCTATCCTTTCCAGCCTATCCGCGCAGCGGGGAGAACAGCGATCTCCCTCGCGCGCGCAGCGTTCCCTTCTGCACCTTCCCCACGCTGTTCGTGGGAAGCTCGTCGACGATGGCCCAATACCGGGGCTTCTTGAACCCCGGCAGGCGGCCCTCGCATACCGCCAACACCTCGTCCGCCGTGATGGAGGCACCGGGGGCAAGCTTGAGAGCGACGGCGATGCCCTCTTCGTATCGCTCGTCGCGCACACCCACGACCGCGCAGTCTTCGATAGTGGGCGACGTGAGCAGCACGCGCTCGACCTCGAGCGCGTACACGTTCTCGCCGCCGGTCTTGATGACGTCCTTCTTGCGATCGACCAGGTAGTAGAACCCCTGCGCATCGCGCTTGAGCATGTCGCCGGTTTTCAGCCATCCGTCGACGAACACGTCGTCGCGTTCCCCCTCGCCCAGATACCCCCCGAACACCAGGGGCGATCGCACGAGAGCCTCGCCCACCGCGCCCTCGGGCACGTCTTTGCCCGCCTCGTCCACAAGGCACACAGGGGATAGGCTGTTCACCGTGCACACGAGTTCGGGATCATGCTCGATTTCCTCGCGGCTCACCGACGCGCCCGTGATGGAGCATGCCTCGGTCGAGCCCCACGAGAACCTCAAATTCGCGTTCGGGAACAGCATGAACGCGATGCGCGCGTAGCCCAAATCGCACCGCCCCGCCGAAATCAGCACCTGCCGCACGCTTGACAAGTCGTACGAACGCCATCGACCGTACCCTGCCAAACGCCCGTACACCACGGGCGGCACGAGCATCACCTGCGTGGCCCGGTAGCGCTCGATCAAGTCGAGCACCACCGGCGGGTCAAGGCGCTCGGCCAGCACGAGCGTGCCGGAAAGCGCCGCCATCTTGAGCACGCACAGCAGTCCGGCGGTGTGGTAGAGCGGCGACGCCGTCACCATCACTTCGGCCTGCGTACCGCCGTCGCCCATCGCCAGCACGAGCGCATGATCGCGCACCATGCGCTGCGTGCGCACCACGCCCTTCGGCTCGCCCGTGGTGCCGCTCGTGAAGAGCACCACCGCCTCGTCATCCTCGCACACGTCGGGCACGAGCCGTTCGGACGAGCCGCATGCGAGCAGCTCGTCCCACGACACGGCCCCATCGAGCGGAGAATCCTCCACCACGAGCAGCTGCAGCTCGCTCGCCGCCGCAACGCTCTGCGCCGTCGCGGCGAAGCGCGCGGCGCAGAACATCACCTCGCAGGCGGCCAGCTCGACATGCCGCACGATCTCCCGGGGAAGCAGCCGGGTGTTGAGCGGCATCGGCACCGCTCCCACCCGCTGGCAGGCATACCAGATGAGCGCCCACTCCACCGAGTTGTGCCACAGCACGGCCACCCGCATACCCTTGAGCACGCCCTTCGCCCGCAACGCCTGGGCCAGCCATGTGGCCTGCTCGTCAAGCTCCTTCCAGGTGAGCGACCCTTTCGCACTTGCGATAGCAAGCCGATCGGGATGACACGTCGCATTTCTCGTCAGAAAATAATCGACTTGAAACATCCAATCCACTTCCCCTGCATCCACGACATCGATTTCCCCAAACGACACGCACGATCAGGCTCAAACGCCCCAAATACCCATTGCCTGCCACGCGAAGTACGCCACATAGGACGCCGCCAACGCGATGGCGCAGTAGACGAAGCAGTACTTCGTGGTGGCCCCTTCCGTGACCCATCCGTCGCCCGCACTGTGGATGGCGGTCAGGTACACCGAGCTCTGATACGGCAGGAACCATACGATCACGAAGGCGTTCATGATGAAACCAACGATCCACGGGTTCACACCTGCCGCGATGGCGAGCGGGAACAAAAACGCGGTGAACACCGACAGATAGCCGATTTCGGACAGGATGAGGAAGCGCACGACGATGGTGAGCACCGCAAGGCCCGTGATCAAGAGGAACGGGTTGCTGAAGAACATCGACGTGTACGGACCCACCGCAGCCACGAGCCAATCGGTGACGCCCACCGCGGGCAGCACGGTGGACAAGCTGACGGCGCAGCCGATGAAGATGAGCGAGTCCCAGGCCACGTTCGAGCGCCACTTCTTGATGGGCAGGATGTCGAACGCGAGCGATGCGGCCAACGCGAACAGCGCAGCGGCGTACTCGGGGACACCCAGCTGGCTCTTGAACACCCACAGAAGGATGGTGACGATCATGATGATGCCCATGATCTTCTCCTTCTTCGTCCATGCGCCCAGCTCGGCCAAACGCTCGTCGAGGAAGCCCACCTCAAGCTTGTTGCCAGAGGCAGGGCGGTAGCGGCGGCTGATGAAGAAGTAGTTGCCCAGGAACATGAGAATGAGCCACGGAGCGGCGCACAGCGCCCACGTGACCATGGTGTAGTGCTCCTGAATCTCGGGCGAGTACATGCCCACGAGCGCCGCCGTCGTCACCGACGCGGTGATGAACATGGCCGGAGCATAGCAGGTGGCCGAATAGTACGACAGGAACAGGCCAGTGGCCTCCTTGCCCTCGTTCTGTAGCCCATGGCCTCGCTGATGCCGCGCGTCAGCGGCGAGAGGATGGAGCACTTGGCGGCCTTGCTCGGAATGATGGGAGCCGTGATGGTGGTCACCGCCGATAAGCCGAGCACCTGGCCCTTGTAGCTTTTCGGGAACAGACGCAGCAACAGGATGGACACGCGCTCGAGCAAGCCGCACTCCTTGATGGCCGCGCCCAGACCGAAGGCCGCCACGAGGAGCCAGAACGTCGACCCGGAAAACGCCGACAGCGACGTGTCTATGGGCACCTTCGCCACCACGATGAACAGCATGCTCATCAGGATGGCCGTTGCCGCCTCGGGCAGCACCCCTCCGGCCCACAGGATGACGGCGCCCAGCAGAATGCCAAGCACCTGCATGCTCGACGCTTCAAGCCCTCCCGGCGGCGGGATAAGCGCAAGACCACCCCGCCACGATCGCCACAATGAGAAACGCGATCTTCTTCACTGAGAATTCCATTTCAAACCCCTTGCCCTTGTGTTATCGACGATCCTTCTTGATGGACTTGAAGATGATGTTCTTCTGGATCTCGCTTGTCCCCTCGCCCGTGATGAGCACGCAGGCGTCCTCGTAATAACGCGACAGCCCGAAGTCCTTGAGCAGGCCCATGCCGCCGCAGATCTCCATGGCGCGCTGGCACACCTGCTGCGCCATGACGGTGCACTTGAGCTTCGCAATGGAACCGCCCTTGCCGATGGAGCGGCCGGCGTCGAGCTCGGAGGCGAGATGCATGAGGTAGCCGCGGCACACCTCGATATCGGCGTACATGTCGGCGAAATAGTGCTGCAGCGCTTGGAAATCGGTGAGCATGCGGCCGAACGCCTCGCGCGTCGAAGCGTACTCCCACGCCTTCTCGAACGCGCCTTCGGCATAGCCCACCGCACGGGCGCCGATGACGAGGCGCGCGCCGTCGAGCGTGGACAGCGACACATGCAGACCTTTGTTAACTTCGCCGCAGACGCTCCAAGCGGGCACACGGCACTCCTTGAAGTACACGTCGCCCGTGTCGGAGCCGCACCAGCCGAACTGTCGTAATGGGCGCCGTAGCTCACGCCCGGCGCCTGCGCGTCCGACAAGAAACACGACTGATGCCCTCGTTGCCTTCTTCGTCCACCGTTTTCGCGCTCACCTGCCAGCTTCCCACGGCACTGCGATACGAGATGAAGCTCTTCGTGCCGTTGATAACCCATTCGTCGCCCTCGCGCACGGCCGTGGTTTGCACGGCGCGCGAGTCGGAGCCGCCCGACGGCTCGGTGTAGGCCATGCCCATGAAACGGCCCTCATCCAGGATGCGGGGCAAAAACGTTTCGATCTGCTTCTCGTTCGCGAAGCTGAGCAGCTTGTTCGCGTTGTTCGAGCAGTTGATGAGCGACCCGAGCGTGTTGTTGTACCGGCAGGCGCGCATGATGAGCAGCAGCAGCGTGGTCATGTCCTCGCCGAGGCCGCCGTGTTCCTCAGGGGCTACCAAGCGCGTGAACCCGAGTTCGGCCATGCGCTGCTGCATCCATACGGGATATTCGTCCACCGTATCGAGTTCCTTGATACGCGGCTCCACCTCCTGCTCGATGAATTCATCGAGGATCTTGAGGTACATCTCCTGATTATCGGTCAATTCCATGGTGCGTCCTTTCCTGACTCTGCGTTATTTCGTGATGAGCGAGGCCGCAACCGACCCGCTCTCCTTGAGCTGCTCGATGCGCTCGTCGTCGTATCCCAAGATGTCCTTCATGATGAGATCGCTCTCCTGCCCCAACAGCGGAGCGCCCTTGTACACCGTGCAGGGCGTGCCGTTGAACTTGGGCGACGTGGCGATGTCGATGAACGGCTCGCCGGACGTGACGTCCTCGATGGTGATGAAGTCGCCGCGCGCCTGCCAATGGGGATGGCGATACGCGTCCTCGGCGTTATTGAGCTTGGACGTGGGCATGCCCGCCTCCATGAACGCAGCCTCGACTTCGACCGCCGTATGATGGTCGAGGTACTCCTGCCAGATGGCGTCCATCTGCGCCACTTTCTCGGGGTCTTCCTGCCCGCACGTGGCCATGTACGGAAAGTCGTCCACGCTCACGCCCATGAGGTCGCAGAACTTCTGCCAGATGCCGAGGCCCCACACGCCGACGGCCACCCATTCGCCGTCCTTGCACTCGTAGTAGCCGAAGGGGCGCCACAGCTGGTTGAGGGGGCCCGAACGGTGATAGAGCCCTTCGCCGTTGAGCTGCGAGCACCAGTGATAGCTCATGAGGTACGCGGCGCTCTCGTACAACGAGGCGTCCACCACCTGCCCTTTGCCCGTGTGCTGCACGTTGATGTACGCCGCAAGCGCACCGCACGCCG
>ENA-OQIJ01000135-OQIJ01000135.1-human-gut-metagenome-genome-assembly--contig:-NODE-135-length-21558-cov-7.671831_pt1 | contig 21558 bp, 15 predicted proteins | sample MGYA00242582_ERZ504747 | MGnify/ENA primary metagenome ERZ504747 (study PRJEB26092, sample SAMD00036435) | human gut metagenome | host: Homo sapiens | study: EMG produced TPA metagenomics assembly of...
GGTTGTCTGCAGGCAATGGTTTATCCGTTGGCTCTGGTTGGCTGTATTACAATTGGAGGGCGGCGAATTGGGCTTATACAGAGGCTGCTTGTGCCAATCACCTTTGTGGGAGGTTTCTTTTATCTGCTTCTTTCAGAGGGAAAGTCTCAGTATGCGCTGCTGTTTTATCCGTTAGTGCTCTGGATGGCCGCAGCAGGAGCTACATACCTTTTGGATCTGCTATGCAAAAAAGGAAAATGAAGTTATCGGAAGAAAATAGCTGAAGGGGGGAGCGGTTCGCACCGCTCTGAGCAATGCTCCTTTGTAGCTACGGAGCCCGGCTGGTAGTACCCTTACCAGCGATTTCTGTGTTTAAATGCTCGTCATTCCAGATAGGGAATGGCGGGCATTTTGGGTTTATCGTAAGATATTCCGTATTTTGCTGCTTGGAATTGTGCGGGATTACGCTTGATTTTTGCCGCGGGCTGTGGTATAGTTAATAGGCTACCATGGCCCAGTATGGGGTGTATGCTCTGCATCAGAGCGCCTCGATTGCCCCACACCTGGTCATTGGCAAATATTTAGAAAACGAGGTATTCACAATGGAAGCCAAGAAGACTATCATCGAGTCCGCTCGCGTTCACGAGACCGATACCGGTTCTCCCGAGGTGCAGGTTGCCCTGCTGACCGCTCGCATCAACCACCTGAACGAGCACCTGAAGAACAACACCCACGACCATCACAGCCGTCGTGGCCTGCTGAAGATGGTTGGCCGCCGCCGCAACCTGCTGGCCTACCTGAAGAAGAAGGACATCGAGCGTTATCGTGCCCTGATCACCAAGCTGGGCCTGCGTAAGTAATCAAACGCAAAAAAGGCAGGCGGTTTTCGAACCGCCTGCCTTTCCCTGTATTTTTTTGCCAAAACAGAAATGCCGTGTGTGCATTAGCGGTAAATCGAACGTTTTGCCCCAGGGGCGGCACCACCCGGAATTGTGCGGTGTTGCCCCGGGAAAGGGAAAACGCTGGATTTATTGCTAAAGCCACAGGGCCTTTCTGATGGAATATTCAATTCAAATGATCAATCAGGAGGTAACACTATGGCTTTGGAATTTGCATCCAAGCGTGAGGAATTCACCAATTTCAAGACCTTCGAAATGGAACTGGCCGGCCGTCCGCTGGTGGTTGAGACCGGCAAGATGTGCGGTCTGTCCAACGGCAGCTGCCTGGTGCGCTACGGCGAGACCGTTGTGCTGTGCAACGTGACCATGAGCGAGAAGCCCCGCGACGGCATCGACTTCTTCCCCCTGAGCGTGGACTTTGAGGAGAAGCTGTACGCGGTGGGCCGCATCCCCGGCAGCTTCATGCGCCGTGAGGGCCGCCCCGGCGAGAAGGCCATCCTGACCAGCCGCGTGGTGGACCGTCCCATCCGTCCTCTGTTCCCCAAGACCATGCGCAACGACGTGTGCGTGACCATGACCGTGATGAGCGTGGATCAGGACTGCAGCCCTGAGATCACCGGTATGATCGGCACCTCCATCGCGCTGTCCATCTCCGACATTCCCTGGGCCGGCCCCATCGGCGGCGTGTTCATGGGTCTGGTGGATGGCCAGCTGGTGGTCAACCCCACTCTGGAGCAGCGTGAAGTCAGCGACCTGCAGCTGACCGTTGCCGCCACCGAGAAGAAGATCGTCATGATCGAGGCCGGCGCCAACGAGGTGGACGAAGTCACCATGCTGAACGCCATCAAGGCCGCTCACGTGGAGATCAAGAAGATCATCGAGTTCATCAACGGCATTGTTGCCCAGATCGGCAAGCCCAAGAAGGAATTCCAGGACATGGATCTGAATCACGACCTGTTCGAGGAAGTAAAGGCCGAGTTCCTGGACGACTTCAAGTCCGCCATGGACACCGACGACAAGAACATCCGCGACGCTCGCCTGCTGCCCATCCGTGAGAAGCTGGAGGAGAAGTACGCCGAGCAGTGGGGCGCCGGCACCATCGAAGAGCTGATGTACAAGATGCAGAAGTTCGTGGTGCGCCGCTGGCTGCTGGATGAGGGCAAGCGTGTGGACGGCCGTGGCATCAACGAGATCCGTCCTCTGGCTGCCGAAGTCGGCCTGCTGCCCCGTGTACACGGCAGCGGTATGTTCACCCGCGGCCAGACTCAGGTTCTGACCATCGCCACTCTGGGCTCCACCAAGGACAGCCAGCTGATGGATGACCTGGGCACCGAGCAGTACAAGCGCTACATGCACCACTACAACTTCCCGCCCTACTCTGTGGGCGAGGCCCGCGCACCCCGTAGCCCCGGCCGCCGCGAGATCGGCCACGGCGCTCTGGCGGAGCGTGCTCTGGTTCCCGTGCTGCCCAGCATGGAGGAGTTCCCCTACACCCTGCGTCTGGTGAGCGAGGTTCTGTCCTCCAACGGTTCCACCAGCCAGGCTTCCATCTGCGGCAGCACTCTGGCCCTGATGGATGCGGGCGTGCCCATCAAGGCCCCCGTTGCCGGCATCTCCTGCGGCCTGATCACCGAGGGTGACCGCTGGATGACCATGCTGGACATCCAGGGCGTGGAGGACTTCCACGGCGATATGGACTTCAAGGTGGGCGGTACCCACAAGGGCATCACCGCCATCCAGATGGACATCAAGATCGACGGCCTGACCTACGAGATCATCGAGGAAGCCTTCGAGAAGTGCCGCAAGGGCCGTCTGTTCATTCTGGACGAGATCATGCTGCCTGTGATCCCCGCTCCCCGCGCCCAGCTGAGCAAGTACGCTCCCAAGATGCTGAGCATGGTGATCCCCGTGGATAAGATCAAGGACGTGATCGGCAAGGGCGGCAAGGTCATTCAGGACATCTGCGCCAACTGCAACTGCAAGATCGACGTGGAGGAGGACGGCCATGTGTTCGTTTCCGCCATCGACATCGACGACGCCAACCGTGCCATCCACACCATCAAGACCATCGTGGAGGACCCCGAGGTGGGCGCCATCTACAAGGGCCGCGTGACCCGTCTGATGAACTTCGGCGCGTTTGTTGAGATCGCTCCCGGCAAGGAAGGCCTGGTGCACATCTCCAAGCTGGACTCCAAGCGTGTTGAGCGCGTGGAGGACGTTGTGGCCGTGGGCGACGAGCTGATCGTCATGGTCACCGAGATCGACCAGCAGGGCCGCATCAACCTGAGCCGCAAGGACGCTCTGGCCGCTATCGAGGCCAAGAAGGCCAAGGGCTGAGCCTGAGCTCCCGCAAGGGAAGGCACGCTGCATCTTTGAAACAGAACAAAAGCCCGCTCCGGCTGCTGCCGGAGCGGGCTTTTCCACTGTGAAACAGGCAAAGAAAACGGGGAGGAGAGAAGCTCTATGAAAACGGTACAAAAACACCTGCTGCGCCGCTATCTGCTGCTTTGCATTGGGCTGGTGATCATGGCCTTTGGGGTGGCCTTTTCCATCAAGGGAGGGCTGGGCACTTCGCCTATTTCCAGCCTGCCCTATGTGCTCAGTCTGTTTACCCCGCTCACCGTGGGCACTGCCACCATCGCCATGCACATCACGCTGATTCTTTTGCAGATCCTGCTGCTGCGCCGCAATTATGAGCTCATCCAGCTGATCCAGCTGCCGGTGGCGCTGGTGTTTGGCACACTCACCGATGGGGCTGTCTGGGCCATTCAGGGCATCGCTGTTCAAGGCTATGCGGCCCGTTGGCTGGTGTGTGCTGTGGGCATTCTGCTGGTGGGTGTGGGCGTGAGCTTTGAGGTCACCGCGGGCGTGGTCACGCTGGCAGGCGAGGGCATGGTGCTGGCGGTATGCCGGGCATTCGGCACACCCTTCCCCAAAACCAAGGTCGGCTTCGACGTGACGCTGGTGGCGATTGCCAGCGTGCTTTCGCTGCTATTTCTGCACCGGCTGGAAGGCGTGCGGGAAGGCACAGTGGCCGCCGCCATACTGGTGGGCATGGTGGCCAAACAGGTGAACCGGCCCATGCAGCGCTTTTCCCGGCGTTTTCTGGAAGCATGAACCGGAACAGATAAAAAAACCGGAGAGCAGACTGCTCTCCGGTTTTTGCTTGTTTTAAAGGGATGCTCAGCCCCACAGCGGGCTGGGATACAGGCCGGCGTCGGTCTTTTCCCGGATGGCGGCCACCACCAGAGGCTTGTCCTCCTGATAGGTTACGCCGTGCCAGCGGTCGGTGCTGCGCAGCACCTTTACCCGGGCCTTGCCCTCTTCAATCAGGGCACTGACCACGCTGGGCAGATAGAACTCCGCCTTCAGCGGGTTTTCCACCAGCGCCTTGTCCAGGAAGGCGGGGAAGCGGTTCGCAATTTCCTGCACGAAGCTGGGCCCGAAGCCCCACAGGTTCATGGAAACCACGCTGTCCGCGTCCAGATCGGTCCAGCTTTCGCCGCCGTCCTCGGAGAAGTGAATGCCCTCCGGGCAGGTTTCGATGCGGGTGCGCTCGGTCACACTGTCCAGATAGCCTTCCCCGTTGGTCACGCAGATGCCGCGGGACACATAGCCGTTTTCGGTCACGGTGTTCTTCAGCAGGTAGCCCACCATGCTGTATTCGTACAGGCTGCCGTCCTCATGGGTGGACAGGTAATCGTAAATCACCCGGAACGCCTCGGGGCCGTAGTAGTCGTCGGCGTTGATCACCGCGAAGGGGGCGTCGATCACGTCCTGCGCGCTGAGAATTGCGTGGCTGGTGCCCCAGGGCTTGGTGCGGCCTTCCGGTACGGAATAGCCGGCGGGCAGCTTGTCCAGCTGCTGGTAGGCGTAGCGCACCTCCATGTGGGGGGCCAGACGGGCGCCGATGGTGGACTTGAAGGCCTCCTCGATCTCGTGCTTGATGATAAAGACCACGGTTTCAAACCCGGCCCGCTTTGCATCGAACACGGAATAATCCAGAATGGCTTCGCCGCAGCGGCCCACCGGGTCGATCTGCTTCAGGCCGCCATACCGGCTGCCCATGCCCGCGGCCATGACCACCAGAATCGGTTTTTTCGCCAAGGAAAACAACTCCTTAAATTATACTTTTTGTAGAAAGACTGTGAAATATCAGTCTTTGTAGCCGTTGGGGTTCATGCTCTGCCATTTCCAGCTGTCGGCGCACATGTCCTCAATGCCGTATTCGGCTACCCAGCCCAGCTCGTTCTTGGCCTTGGTGGGGTCGGCGTAGCACTCGGCAATGTCGCCGGGGCGCGGGGGTCGATCACATAGGGCAGGGTCTTGCCGCAGGCCTTCTCATAAGCATGGATCACATCCAGCACGCTGTAGCCGTGGCCGGTGCCCAGGTTGCAGATGAACAGGCCGGGCTTCTGCTCCAGCTTTTTGATGGCTGCCACATGGCCGCGGGCCAGATCCACCACGTGGATGTAGTCGCGCACGCCGGTGCCGTCCGGGGTGGGGTAGTCGTTGCCGAACACATGCACCTTCTCCAGGCTGCCCACGGCCACCTTGGCAATGTAGGGAACCAGATTGTTGGGGATGCCGTTGGGATCCTCACCGATCAGGCCGCTCTTGTGGGCGCCGATGGGGTTGAAGTAGCGCAGCAGGGCCACGTTCAGCTCGGGGTCAGCGGTGCAGCAGTCGGTGAGCATGCGCTCGTTGAACACCTTGCTGGTGCCGTAGGGGTTGGTGGTGGCGCCCACGGGGAAATCCTCGGTGATGGGCACGCTGGCGGGGTCGCCGTAAACGGTGGCGGAGGAGGAGAACACGATGTTATGCACACCGTGGCGGCGCATGGCGTCCAGCACCACCAGAGTGGTCTCCAGGTTGTTGGTGTAGTATTCGATGGGCTTGGAAACGCTTTCGCCCACGGCCTTGTAGGCGGCGAACTGGATCACGGAGTCAATGTCCGGATTCTGGGCAAACAGAGCTTCCACGGCCTGGGCGTCGGTGAGATCCACTTCCACGAAGCGGAAATCCTTGCCGGAGATCTGCTTGATCCGCTCCACAGCCTTGGGGCAGGAATTGTAGAAGTTATCAGCTACAACGATGTCGTAGCCGGCGGCCAGAAGTTCCACGCAGGTGTGGCTGCCGATGTAACCGGCGCCGCCGCATACCAAAATTGCCATTGCAAACACTCCCATTCTTTTGTTGTGTCGTAACCAGCACACTGCGCCGGAACAAGTGTCCGGGCGCAAAAAAACGGCCCTTGCCAGCGCATGGCGCAATGGGCAAAGACCGTTGCTGACTTGCTTTTAGTGTACGATAAAAAATGTTGTACGTCAATGAAAAATCATTGCATCATTCTGTCGGTTCGGAGCCTGCGTCCCGGGCCTGACGGCGGAATTCCGCGGGGGAAAACCCGGTGGCCCGCCGGAAGCTCTGGCTGAAATAACTGGGGCTGGAAAAGCCCAGCTGGCGGCTGATCTGCTGCACCGGGATGCGGGTGGCGGCCAGAAGGCGCTTGCTTTCGCTGATGCGCCGTTCGATCAGGTAGCTGATGGGGCTGCAGCCCATTTCCCGGTTGAACACATGCGACAGATAGTACTTGTTCAGCCGTGCGTAGCTGGCCAGCTGATCCAGGGTGATGGGCTGGGCAAAGTGCTCGTCGATGTACTGGCGTACCCGGGCACATTCCAAAGCGCTTTTGCGGCTGGAAGGAATGCTTGCCTGGCTCAGCGGGCAAACCCGGTTCAGCTGCAGAAGAATCAGGCCGGCAAGCTGGCGGCAGACCTCGTCAAAGTAATCGCTGTGCTGCTGCAGCTCCTGAAAAAACAGGCGCAGATAGGGTTCCAGCGGCTGGATGGTTCTGCTGGAAAGCACCAGATATCCCGCCGGTTGACCGCCCACACAGCAGGCGCAGCACAGATCGATGCAGAGCATGGAAAAGGGCTCACGGATGGGCTGAACGCCGTAATGCGGGCACTGGGGGTTCAGCACGAGAAGATCGCCTGCATGCAGCTCCACCTGCTGGTCATCCACATCCAGCCGGCAGCTGCCCTGCAGAATGTACAGAAGCTCGGTAAAAATATGGCTGTGAAGGTCACAGCGGGCGGTGGGGCTGCCGTGATGGATGCTGGCGTGCAGCAATTGCACAGAGGGAAGCTGGCACGGCTGTTTGGGCTCAACGTCAAAGTGATGGGTGATCATGGTCCACAGTTCGCTCCTTCCGGGCCGGGAAAACGCCGCACTCCAAAGAGAGCGGACCGGGCGGCTGCTGTCAGATTTGCTAACTTAAGTATGAAGGGTGGGAATGTGTTCGTCAAGACCAAAAATGAAAAAATCTGGAAAATTTGGCGATGGCGGATAAAATATTAACAAATTGAAAACCTTTTTCCGAAACCTGCCGGGAGGGCAAGAAAAGCGGTGAAAATGGCCCCCCTCTTATTGAACCAAAAAGAGCGGTGGGGTATAATAAAGCAATACGCAGAGAATAACACGCGGCAGAGCTTTGAAATGTTTTGGCGGTCAACCGCGTTTTAAGGATATGAGACAGAGCGCCCCGGGCGAGAAGGAAACCGCCGGGGGAAGGAAAGGGGAAGGAAACAGGATGCCTACATACCGGGAATTCAGGGAACAGGTGCGCAGGCGCAAACGCAAACGGGCGATGCGCCGGGCGTTGCTTTTTGTTGTTGTGGTGGCGGCGGTGCTGGCGGCGGCTTATGGCGCGATTCGTCTGCTTGGCGAGCCGAGCTGGCTGAAGGGCGGCAATCAGACTCAGAGCACGCCGCAAAGCACCAGCACGGCCCAGAGCACCCCGCAGGGCGAAAGCACGCCGGAGAGCGGCAGCGGGGCCCAGAGCGCCGCGCAGAGCCAGCAGCCCGCCAGCCCGGCGGCAGAGGGCACGGCCGCCGCATGGGACACCATGCAGCCGCTGGAAAAAACGCTGGATCAGACGGTGAACTCGCCGGACTTCCGGCTGCTGGGCCTGCCGGAAAACGGCCAGGTGGACATGAAGTACTTTGACCGCACCGCCATTCTGGGCGACAGTGTGAGCCAGGGCTGGAACGCATACAATACTTCCGATATGAAGGAGCACGCCTTTGTGTGCGCCTACAAGAACATCGGCCCCAGCCAGGTGGTGAACAACGAGGTGGCGGATCCGGGCGAAAATTCGGGCCGTGAGCCGGAGCCGATCTTCGACACCATCATCAACAGCAACCCCAAGCGGCTGTATATCCTGCTGGGCACGAATGCGCTGGTGCGCAACGACGACGCAGCAGAGCAGTCGTATCTGGCCTATTACAGCCAGATGCTGGATAAGTTCCGGGAGGCGCTGGGCAGCGAGGTGGACATTTATGTGCAGTCGGTCACGCCGGTGCGGCCGGGTGTGAAGCAGCCGGGCCTTTACCGGGAACGGATTCAGCGGGTAAACAGCGAGCTGGCCAAGATGGCGGTGGAAAAGGGCTGCTACTTCATCAACCTGCACGAGGTGCTGGCGGATGAGAACGGCGATCTGCGGGCGGATCTGGCCGCGCAGGACGGGGTGCATCTGAACGCATCGGCTTATCCGCTGGTGCGGGATTATCTGACCACCCATACGGCCTATAATCCCGAAAACCCCTATCTGGAGGGCAGCCCTTATTATAAGGCTGCTGAATAAACGGCGCATCCCCGGCGGGATGCAGGGCAAACAGGAGACAACATGGCAAACAGCTATCGAGAATTCAGCAATCAGGTGCGGGGGCGGCAGCGCCGCCGCACGCAGCGGCGGGTGCTGAGCATGGCGCTGCTGGCGGTGATGGTGCTGGGTGTTTCCGGGGTGATTACCTGGGGCATTCAGGCGGTGACCGGCTGGGGCGCGGAGGAACCTGCCACCAGCGAAACGGTACAGCCGGGCATTTCCGGCAGTGTGCTTGCGCCGCTGCCCATGCAGAACCCGGTGGTGGATACCAACGAAACCGGGTTTGAACGGATGGGCCCGGTGCAGCAGACCGGGGACTACACCATCAAGACGCTGACCTATGAGGATATCATCCAGCCGGAATGCGGCCTGGTGGACAGCACGAAATATCTGCCGGACGTGGTGTTCCTGGGTGACAGTGTGACCGAGGGCCTGGATCTTTACGAGAACCCGGCCAAGGGCGTGGCTACGGTGCTTGGTTACCGGGGCGCGGTGCCCAGCGATATCGTGAACCGCAAGAGCATGAACCGGTACCAGTCGGAAACGGTGGTGGCTACCGAGGTGGCGCTGGACATTATTGCCCAGAAGCAGCCGAAGGCGGTGTATCTGATGTTCGGCGCAAACGCACTGGCCACCAGTGCGGACGAGGCGGTGGAAAAGGGCTATTTCGGCTACTACGAACAGATGATCACCTCGATCCGGGAAGCAGCGGGGCAGGATGTGCAGATCTACATCCAGTCCATGACGCCGGTTACCACCGACTACACCAACACGAACCTGAACAACGAGCGCATCCAGCGCATCAACCAGCAGCTGGCCCAGATGGCGCTGGAGCAGGGCTGCCACTATCTGGATGTATACAGTTCGCTTCTGGATGACAGCGGCGGGCTGAACCCCAGCTACACCACCGAGGGCCTGCATCTGAACTCGGCGGGCTACGGCGCCTGGATGGACTATCTGCTGCGGCATGTGGCCTACAGCAGCGACCTGCCCTATGTGATGGGCAGCACCTACTATCTGGCGGACAACGCCTGATGGGGCATGGAAACGGATCGGGCGTAAAAAGAGGATAACAAAAAGCAGCCGATGGGAATTCTCCCACCAGCTGTTTTTTGTCATCGGGATAAATGTGAAGAGAAGAGCAGGGCAAAGCACGAAAAAAGCCGGGCGCGGAACGGCAAGTGTTCCGCACCCGGCTGATGCTCGGGTTGATCAATAAGGTGAAAGCGGTCAGGATGCGTCACCGGGGAAAATCCGCTGCGTACCTGCCAGAAAAACGTCCCGCACTCCGCTGGCGGTCGAGTCCGTCAAAAGGGTGCTGGCGTACGTTGCGTGAGGAAAGCCGGGTGCGAAACGGCAGGACGTACCGCACCCGGCTGCCGGTCGGGTCGTTAAAAAGGCAGTCAGCGTATGTTGCTGAGGAAAGCCGGGTGCGAAACGGCAGGCATACCGCACCCGGCTGCCGGTCGGGTCGTTAAAAAGGCAGTCAGCGTATGTTGCTGAGGAAAATCCGGTGCGTACCAGTAAGCGTCCCGCACCCGGCTGGCGGTCGAGTCCGTCAAAAGGGTGTTGGCGTACGTTGCTGAGGAAAGCCGGGTGCGAAACGGCAGGCGTACCGCACCCGGTTACCGGTCGGGTCGTTAAAAAAGTCCGGTGATTTTGCCGTTTTCGTCCACGTCGATGTTCTCGGCGGCGGGCTTTTTGGGCAGGCCGGGCATGGTCATGATGCTGCCCATGATCACCACAACGAATCCCGCACCGGCGGAAAGGCGCACGTCGCGCACCGTCATGGTGAAATCGGAAGGCGCCGCCAGCAGCTTGGCGTCATCGCTGAAGGAATACTGGGTCTTTGCAATGCAGACCGGCAGATTGCCGTAGCCCATGGCCTCGATCTCGGCCAGGGTCTTGAGCGCGGGTGCGCTCCAGGTCACATCCTTGGCCCGGTAAATCTTCTGCGCCACCGCCAGAACTTTCTCCTTCAGAGGCATCTCGTCCGGATAGGTGAAGTTGACGGCGGTGTCGTCCTGCATGATGTCCAGCACGGTTTTGGCCAGCTCGGTGCCGCCTTCGCCGCCCTTGGCAAATACCTCAGCCAACGCACAGGGCACACCCATCTCGGCGCAGATCGCCTTCACGCAGTCGTGCTCGGCGGCGGTGTCGGTGGGGAATGCGTTGATCGCCACACAAACCGGCAGACCGAAATTGCGCATGTTCTCCACATGTCGGCGCAGGTTGTCCGCACCGGCGGTCAGATAATCCAGGTTCTCCACACCCAGCTGATCCTTGGGGCATCCGCCGTGATGCTTCAGGGCGCGTACAGTGGCTACGATCACCACCGCGTTGGGGGACAGCCCGGCCTTGCGGCACTTGATGTCCAGGAACTTCTCCGCACCCAGATCCGCACCGAAGCCCGCTTCGGTCACAACGTAATCCGCCAGACTCAGGCTCAGGCGTGTGGCCATCACGCTGTTGCAGCCGTGGGCAATGTTCGCAAAGGGCCCGCCGTGGATGATCGCCGGGTTGTTCTCCAGCGTCTGGACAAGGTTCGGGTCGAAGGCATCCTTCAGAAGGGCGGTCATGGCGCCCGCCGCGCCAATCTGGCCCGCGGTCACCGGCTGGCCGTCGTAGGTGTACGCCACAACAATGCGGGACAGCCGCTCTTTCAAGTCCTTCAAGTCGGTGGCCAGGCAGAAAATCGCCATGACCTCGCTGGCCACGGTGATGTCGAAGCCGTCCTCACGGGGCACGCCGTTCACCTTGCCGCCCAATCCGTCGGTCACAAACCGCAGCTGGCGGTCGTTCATGTCCACGCAGCGCTTCCAGACAATGCGCCGGGGATCGATGTTATGGGGGTTGCCCTGATAAACGCTGTTGTCCACCATGGCCGCCAGCAGGTTGTTGGCCGCACCGATGGCGTGCAGGTCACCGGTGAAATGCAGGTTGATGTCCTCCATGGGCACCACCTGTGCGTATCCGCCGCCGGCCGCGCCGCCCTTGATGCCGAACACGGGCCCCAGGCTGGGCTCGCGCAGGCAGAGCATGGTCTTTTTGCCCAGCGCGTTCAGGCCGTCCGCCAGACCGGTGCTGATGGTGGTCTTGCCCTCGCCGGCCGGGGTGGGGCTGATGGCGGTGACCAGAATCAGCTTGCCCTGTTTGTCGGCTTTTTTGGCCAGCTTGTGGTCGATCTTTGCTTTGTATTTGCCGTACAGGCTGATCTCATCCTCCGAAAGACCCAGCTTTTCCGCAATCTGAACGATGGGCTGCAGGGTAGCTTCCTGTGCGATCTGAATATCCGATTTCATGGGACTCATCCTTTCCTGCTCAGGGCGGCGCAAACCGCCCAAACAACATCGGCCTGCCTGCGCTGTGGCACAGACGGGCCGGTCCTTTTGTCTCCTTTATAAGAGTACCAAAATCCGCCGCCCGTTACAAGCACCGGGGCAGAAGTAGCACTTCTTTTACCGACTTTTTGCATACCGGTTCCGGTTGTGAAACCCCGCGCCGGTATGCTATACTATATTCTGTATCCCTATGCGCTTTTTCTCTGTGAAAAATGCGGCTATTTTGTAGAATGATGCGCTTTTAATACTGTTTGTAAAGGTGAGACCGGAATGCTGCACAACGAAACCCTCCATTATCTGGATAATGCCGCCACCACCATCGTGGATGAAGCGGTGGCGGACGCGGTCCGCAAGGCCATGGTGGAACACTGGGCCAACCCCTCCAGCCTGTACGGCCCCGGCTGCGAAAGCCGCCGCCTGCTGGAAAAGGCCCGCGCCGGCGTGGCAAAAACACTGGGCGCGGCCCCCGAAGAGGTGTTCTTCACCGGCTGCGGGTCCGAGAGCAACAACATCGCCATTCTGGGCGCGGCCCTGGCCCGGAAAAGCTGGGGCAAACGGGTGGTGGTGAGCGGCTACGAGCATCCCAGCGTGGCCATGCCCATGGAACGGCTGCGGCAGCTGGGCTTCGATGTGGTGACCATCAACCCGGACGAGACCGGCCATCTGGATCTGGACGCCTTCGTGAACGCGGTGGACAAAAACACCATTCTGGTGGCCTGCATGCAGGTGAACAACGAGATCGGCACCATGGTGGACGTGAACCGGCTGGCAAAGCGGGTGAAGGAAAAGAACCCGCGCACCGCCGTGCATGTGGACGGGGTGCAGGCCTGGCTGCGGGTGCCGGTGAAGCTGGACGGCATCGACAGCTTCACGGTGAGCGGCCATAAGATCCATGCCCCCAAGGGCGTGGGCGCTTTGTACCTGCGCCGGGGCTACAACATCGAACCGCCCTATCTGGGCGGCGGGCAGGAAAAGGGCCACGGCGGCGGGCAGGAAAAGGGCGTGCGCCCCGGCACCGAAAATCTGCCCTACGCGGTGGGCATGGCCAAGGCCGCGCTGATCGGCTACAAAAATATGGCCGAGCGCACCGCCCGTATGGCACAGCTGAACCGGCGGCTGCGCGAAGGGCTGGCCGCAATTCCCGGCATCGTGTTCAACAGCCCCGAGGACGCGGTGGCCGAGGTGGTGAACGTGAGCACCATGTGCATCAAAAGCGAGACCATGCTGCATTTTCTGGAAACCAAGAACGTGTATGTGTCCAGCGGGTCGGCCTGCTCCAAGGGCGCGGCCAGCCACACCCTCGCCGCCATGGGGCTGGAGCCCCTGCGGGCGGACACCGCGCTGCGCATCAGCCTTTGCGGCAGCAACACCGAAGCCGATGTGGACGCGCTGCTGGCCGGCCTTGCCGAGGGCATGGAAATGCTGGCCCGCATCCGATAAAATCGTCAGGATCTGACCGAAAATAAAGGAGTTTATCAATACAATGAAAGAAATCATCATGTGCTATCAGGGCGAGATGGCCCTGAAGGGCCTGAATCGGGCCACCTTCGAATCGGTGCTCAGCAAATCCCTGCGCTGGCGGGTGAAGGATCTGGGCAAATTCCAGGTCTACAAGGCCCAGAGCACCATGTATGTGGAGCCGCGGGACGAGGAAGCGGAATCCAACATGGAGGAAGCCTACGACCGGGTGAGCAAGGTGTTCGGCCTTGCCGCCCTCAGCCGCGCCGCCGTGTGCGATAAAAACATCGACGCCATCAAGGCCACCGCCGAGGAATATCTGGGCCCCATTCTGCGGAATCTCAAGACCTTTAAGGTGGAGGCCAAGCGGGCGGACAAGTCCTTCCCGCTGAAGAGCCCCGAGCTGTGCCGGGAGCTGGGCGGTTTCCTGCTGAGCAAGCACCCCCATCTGCGGGTGGACGTGCATCATCCGGACATCGTGGTCATGGTGGAGGTGCGGGACTACGGTGCCTACGTCCACGGGCCCAAGGTGCCCGGCGTGGGCGGCCTGCCGGTGGGCACCAGCGGCCGCGCCGTGACTATGCTCAGCGGCGGCATCGACAGCCCGGTGGCTGCCTGGTACATGGCCCGCCGCGGTCTGGCGCTGCATCACATCCACTTCGCAAGCCCGCCCTACACCAGCCAGGCTGCACAGGACAAGGTGCGGGATCTGGCCCGGGAGATTGCCCCCTACACCGGCAACTGCGTGCTGTATGTGGTGCCCTACACCACCCCGCAGGAGTACATCCGGGACAACGCCCCCGACGTGCTGTTCACCGTGCTCATGCGCCGCAGCATGATGCGCATCGCCAACCGCATCGCAAAGGACATCGACGCCAAGGCGCTGGTCACCGGCGAGAGCCTTGCCCAGGTGGCCAGCCAGACCCTGTACGCGCTGGCCTGCACCGATGCGGCCCAGGATCTGCCGGTGCTGCGCCCGCTGATCGGCATGGACAAGAGCGAAATCACGGTGGTAGCCCGCAAGATCGGCACCTTCGAGACCAGCATCCTGCCCTTTGAGGACTGCTGCACCATCTTCACTCCGCCCCATCCCAAGACCAAGCCCACTCTGGCTGAGATCGAGGCGGCGGAAGCTGCCATGCCCGGCCTGGCCGCGCTGGAGGAGCAGGCGGCCGCCGCGGTGGAGCGCATCCGCATCGACATGCGCGACGCAAAGCAGGAGGACGACCTGTCCGAGCTGGAGGAGTTCTGAACAGCACCGTTTTAAACAATCGAAATGCCCGGCTGTGGAAAACCCGGCCGGGCTATGAGCAGACCGTGGGAAAGAGGGAAACCAAATTGAAGGCGGAGATCATCTGTGTGGGCACCGAGCTGCTGCTCGGCGATATTCTGAACACCAACGCTCAGTTCCTGGCAAAGGAGCTGGCGGCGCTGGGCATCACGGTTCATCACCAGTGGGTGGTGGGCGACAACGAGGGCCGGCTGGCCCAGCTGATCGATCAGGCCATGGAGCGCAGCGATCTTCTGGTCTTTTCCGGCGGCCTTGGCCCCACGGCGGACGATCTGACCAAGGAAACGGTGGCCCGCTGCTTTGACGATACGCTGCATCTGGAGCCCTCCATTCTGGAAAACATCCGGGCCTACTTTGCCGCCACCGGCCGGCACATGCCGCCGAATAACGAAAAGCAGGCCATGGTGCCCACAAAGGGCGGCTGGTTTGAAAACCACAACGGCACCGCCCCGGCGGTCTGGTTCCGGAAGGGTACAAAGCGGGCGGTGCTGCTGCCCGGCCCGCCCAGCGAGTTAAAACCCCTCTGGACCGAACAGGTGGGCCCCTTTCTGGCCGACGGCCGGCAGGTGCTGCACAGCCTGACGTTGCGCATCACCGGCATCGGCGAAAGCCATGTGGAGGAAAAGGTGGGCCATCTGTTTGAGAACGAGAACCCCACCGCCGCCATCTACGCCAAAACCGGCGAGGTGCAGATTCGCATCACCGCCCGGGCCGCCAGCCATGCGGAGGGCGAAAAAGCCTGCCGGGCCTATGCGGAACACTTCCGGGCCATTCTGGGCGATGTGATTTACGGTGAGGACGCAAACGATCTGGAGCACACGCTGGTGCAGACACTGGCGGAGAAGGGCCTGACCGTGGCCACCGCCGAAAGCTGCACCGGCGGCCTTGTGAGCCAGCGCATCACCCGAGTGCCCGGATCCTCAGAGGTATTCGGCTTCGGCTTCTGTACTTATGCCAATGAGGCAAAGCACAGGCTGCTGGGCGTGAGCGAAAAAACGCTTGCCACCGTGGGCGCGGTGAGCTGGCAGACCGCCGCCCAGATGGCCATGGGCGCGGCCCGGGTGAGCGGGGCGGACATCGCCGTTTCGCTCACCGGCATCGCAGGCCCTGGCGGCGGCACTGCCGAAAAGCCGGTGGGCCTTGTGTATGTGGGCGCGGTTCGTGGTGAGGATGTGTATGTGGCAAAGCTGCTGCTGGGCAACCGGGACCGGCAGAGCATCCGCACAGGCGCCGCCAACCGGGCGCTGGATTTTGCCCGGCGGCTGGCGCTGGGCCTGCCCATGCCCGGCGCGGACAAGCTGACCGCCCTGACCGCCGAAGAGCTGGCGCAGCAGAAACAGGCGATGAAGGAATAACAGAATCATGAAAGAAAAGGGAAACGAGGTGGATGCAATGGCGCAAGCCAACCGTATGCTGGCGTTGCGGCTGTTTGGCGTATCGCAGGCCAGAGCCCAGGCGGTGCTGAAGGCTGCGGCGGCTCAGGGCTGCCCGGGCCTGCGGCTGCTGAGCAGGGAAGAGGAGCTGGTGGTCTGCGTAAACGTGCGCGGCGCGGGCAGCGAGGCCGAGGCCGAGGCCGATCGGATCTGCAAGCAGTGGAACGAATATTTCCGCCAGCAGTTCGGCCCCGCCGTGTTCGGCGAGGGCGATACCGAGCTGGCCGATGCGGCGCTGGAGGCACTGGCGAAAAAGAACAAACTCTTCGTGGCGGCGGATGAGGCCACCGGCCATCTGCTGGAGGGTCGCATCCGGGAAAAACCGGAAGCGGCGGCGGTCTACGATTTCGGCGACCACAGCTACCGCCACCCCACCAGGGCAAACCGGCTGGAGCCGCCCCGTGCATTGCTGGACAAATACCCCGACTGCCCGGTGCAGCCGGTGGCGGGCCGCGCCCGGCAGGCGCTGGCCCTTTCCGGCGCAGACTGGGCGGTGAGCTACCAGCCCGCAAAGGGCGTGCAGCCCGGCTTTGTGCTGGTGTGCGGGGCCAAGACCGTGTATCTGCATGTGCTGGCTCCCAGCGTGCAGCCCCAGATGCTGGCAGCCAACTGGCTGCTGGACATGCTGCGCCGTCTGGCTCTTGGGCAGGAGCCGGCGGAAGGAGTGCAGAGCTTTGCCTACGGCAAGCCCGCCCCGGTGCTGCCGGTGCGGCAGACGCCGCTGCCCGCTCAGAACGAATCCGCCCCCCGGCCCGCCCCGGTGCAGCCCGGGAGCAATGCCCCGGCCGACGCATGGCAGAAATCTCCGTCCGCTCCGGTAAGCCGGGCGGCCAACCTGCGCAGCGCCGGGCGGCAGCTGTTTGACGAATCCGCCCAGCTGCCCGAACCCCCTTCCCGCAAACGGAATCCGGCGGGGCGGATACTGGGCAGTCTGGTGCTGGTGCTGTTCATCGCGGCGGTGGCCTTCGGCGTGGTGTGGCTGGCGGAACGCCCTGCCACCCAGCAGATGACCGGCGCGGGCTACGGCACCGCCGACTACGACACCGCCGCCCGGGACTACCTGACAAAGGCGCAGCAGGGCAACAGCCAGGTGGCGGCCTATCTGGCTCTGCCCAAGCTGGGCGGTACGCTGGTTTACCAGCCGGATGCAGCCCAGCCCGGTCAGGCCATCGGCCTTGCGGTGCAGGCGGCTCAGGGGGATGAGCTGGCCCGCTTTGTGAGCGCCCAGCAGCCCGGTCAGACCTGCACCAATGTGATTGTGGAATGCCCCACGGGCAGCATCCAGCAGCTGAGCGAGCTGGACGAAGAGGAGCTGCTGCGGGACAACTGCGGCTTTACCCTCTACACCGACGGCAGCACCTACCGCTATAAGGTGGCGGCGGTTTACTACTGGGACCCGGCCGAGACCGGCGAGACCGCCTTTGATTTGTACGGCCTTCAGGATCTGAGCGATCAGCAGGCGTTTTTGAACTTTGTGCTGGGCATCAAGGCCCGCAGCCTGTATGAGATGCCGGTGGATCTGGAGGACGCCGACAGCTTTGCCACGCTGGTGGCGGACGCGGCGGACGGCTCCGGCCGCAAGCTGGCGGTTACCGGCCGACTGCAGCGGCAGGACGAGGCAGCCTTCCTTCTGGGCAAACAGATCACCCAGGCGGATCAGCCCCTGCTGCCGCTGGCCATGTATGAGCAGACCGGCGAGGAGGTTCCCTCGGTGGAGACTTTAAACCAGTACTGGATGAACTGGTACGCCACCGGAGGCGCCACCAGCAGCGATGTGCAGGAGGAAAGCGGCATGCCGCAGGAGGATCAGCTGGTGGAGGGCATCCAGCCGCTGGACCCGAACGCAACGCCCATTCCCACCCTGACGCCGCCGCCCACTGACACGCCGGCCACGGCTACCCCGAAGCCCAGCGCCACACCGCAGCCGGGCACCACACCGAAGCCCGAAGCCACCCAGGCGCCCGGCGCTACGGACAAGCCTCAGGCGACCCAGGCCCCCGACGATTCCGGCACGGCGCAGCCCACCGCGGCTCCGCAGGCTACCCCGGCACCCCAGCCCACACCTACGCCCACACCCAGCGCAGGTACCATTACGGTGACCATGAACGGTGTGCGGCAGGAGATGGATCTGGTGGAATGCCTGGCCATGATCGCCCGCAACGAGCTGGGCGCGAATGCACCCATTGAGGCCTACAAGGCTCAGATGGTGGCTGCTCACTCCTGGATTCTGAGCCAGGGCGGTGCGCCCAGTGTGGCCGGCCGCCAGCCCAGCGAGACCATCCGGCAGGCAGCCCGTGAGGTGGCCAACCAGATTGTGACCTACAACGGTCGTGTGGCCTTCACCCCCTACTTTGCCAGCGCGGCCTTCGGCACCAACCCCAGCGAGGATGTGTGGGGCTCCTCCCGACCCTATCTGGTGGCGGTGGAAAGCCCTTATGACCAGCAGTATGCCACCAACTGGCAGAATACCCGCGTGTTCACCGAGCAGGAGGTGGCCGACCGGGCCATGGAAAAGCTGGGTGTGGATCTCTACGCTTACAGCGAGGATCCCAATGAATGGTTTGGCGACATCGTGAAGAATTCCTCCGGCTATGTGACCAGCCTGCGGCTGGGCACCGCCACCATCACCGGGCAGAAGCTGCAGGAAAATGTGCTGGCCGGTTTCTCCGGTCGGGCCATTCGCAGCGCGGCCTTCGATATTTCCTATGCCGATGGTAATTTCAGCATCACCACCTATGGCTATGGCCATGGGTGCGGCCTGTCCCAGTACGGGGCATGGGGATATGCGGCCAACGGCTGGACCTACGACCAGATTCTGGTCCATTACTTCCCGGGCACTAGTTTGTCCACCGTGGGTTAAACAGAGCTTTTTGCACAAAGCGTCCTCCGCAAGGAGGGCGCTTTTGTGTTTGTTTTGTGAAAAAGTGGGGAAGCCATGCAGGAAATGTTGTCGAAAATTTGGGGTTTCTGCGGCTTAATATACAAAAGTGGAAAAGCTGATTTGTGCGAAAAGGAAAAAATGCGGAAAAATACTCCCCAATTCGCCGGGAATAGGGTATAATATCATTTGTTACTTTTTTGATACTTGTTTGCAAGTATCTCCCGGGCGATATGCCCGGGCCTTTTTCAGCCGCCGGTCAAGCTTTTTCGCATCCCCGGCGGCTGTTCCGTGCAATCAACCAAATGAGCAAAAAAGAAAGGGGAACCTGCGTGGAAAACCCGGCAAAGAAAAATTGGATCAAGATCCTGGTGATCGTTGTTGCAGTGGTGCTGCTGGCTGGATGCAGCGCCATGGCCTATCTCTACAGCCAGATCGCCCCGGCCTTCGATGAGGGCGAGGCGGGCACCCTGAACCAGCAGACCGACCCGGATATTGAAGCCGGCGGCGACCGGTTCTACAACCTGCTGATGGTGGGCATCGACTACGACGCCGACGACGACGGCCGCGATTACGCGGAAGGCAAGGGCATGACCGACGTGATCATGTATGTGCAGATCGACCGGGACAACGGCAAGGTCAACGCCTTCCAGATCCCCCGCGACACCTACGCCGGCGAGGATGTGGGCGACGGCATCAAGACCAACACCGGCAAGATCAACGAGGTCTACGCCAACGGCCCGGATCAGGAAAACAAGATCAACAACCTGGCCAACAAGATCTACGAGCTGTTCAAGCTGCAGGTGGATGACTATGTGCTCATCGACATGCAGGCCTTCAAGACCATGCTGAACAACATGGGCGGCATCGAGATGTACGTCCCCTGGGACATTGTCACCGTGGACAAGGAAACCGGCCACGAAGATCTGGTCTGCCCGCAGGGCACCCATCTGATCAGCGGCGACACCGCCGAGCTGATTCTGCGCAACCGCAACTACTCCACCGCCGACTATAAGCGGCTGGAGACCCAGCAGTACTTCTACGCGGCCCTGCTCAAGAGCCTGCTGAACGATTACACCCTGGCCGATTATTACAGCACCTGCAAGGTGGTGGCCCATTACATCGACACCAGCCTGGACATCACCGAGATCTGGGGTCTGTACGCCACCATGCTGAAGATTGACCCGGCCAACATCTACATCGTGCGCGCACCCGGCGGCGCGGCCAACATCAATGGCCACACTCAGGTTTATTATGTGGACCGGGAGAGCTGTGCCGAGATTCTGAACGAGCACTTCCGCAGCCCGGAAAGCCCGGTGGAAGCCGAGAAGCTGGGCCTCATTACCGGCCAGACCTACCTCTACGGCATGAACATCGACGAGGGCCGTACCATGGGCGACGTGATGACCAACGCCGAGGAGGGCGAGGCCGAGCTGGCCGCTTCCTCCGAAGCCGCCTCCTCCGAGGCCGCGGGCTGAGAAGCGTCTGCCCACCCCAAATAAACAGAAAAAGGCTCCCCAACCGGGGAGCCTTTTTTGTTTGCGATTCGGATTAAGAACGCATCAGACCACCGGGGCCATGAGCACCGTGCCGGTGCCCCGGTAAACATTCACCAGCCCCTCGCCGGAAACGGCGGAGCCGATCAGGCTGCGGGTGGATTTTTCCACCGTGAAGTTCAGGCTGGAGGACCAGGCAATGGCCATGTTGCCGTCGATGCGCAGCTGGTCGTTGTTCAGCTGGAATTCGATCAGCTCGCTGCGGGGCACCGGGCTTTCCACCGCCGCCACGCCTGTGCCCTTCAGGCACAGGTTGAACAGGCCCTCGTTGCCCAGCGCCGCGCTGGACAGATTGGTGCGGGCCACCACCTTCTGCTGCACCGAACCGGAGCAGGCCAGGAACAGGCCGTCGTCCAGCACAAGGCCGTCCCACTGGCCCACGTCCAGCAGGATGATGTGCTTGTAGGTGGGCTCCAGCATCAGATGGCCGGTGCCCTTGTATTCCGGCTTCACCGCGCTCTCCTTGGTGGCCTTGGAGGCCAGCGCCTTGCCCAGCAGATCGCCCACGCCCTTGATGCCGGAGGTGGCTTCCACCGCGCCGCTCATCCACTGCATGGCCCCGGCCTGCACCACATAGCTGTCACCCTTCAGCTCCAGCAGCAGCTGGCGACGGCGCACGTTCATCTCGGACGCATAGTAGCTGGCAATGGCATTGTCCGGGCGGACGCTCAGATCTTTTTCATATTCCAGCACCCGCATGCCGCCCAGCTGGTCGGCGGTGAGGATGTTGGGATTGTTCAGCAGATTGTTGAATGTGACCATGGAAAACCCTCCTTGCTGTTGCATGGGCGATGTGCCGCCCGGTGTTGGGAAACGGTGCAAAAAACACCGTATGTTTGGGGCCATTATACCACGGGCGGCAGCGAACGGGAAGATATTTTGGGAATTTTTTACCAAAAAGGAAAGGCCACAGCAATGCTGTGGCCTTCAGCCTGTCGAAAAAGGCCACCTATCGGTGGTCTTTTTCTCGTATAAGGAAAGGGAATGCGGTATAATGGTGTGGGGTGATAAAAATGCTGGTAAAGAACGCAGAAAACAGAGGACAACTGGAATT
>ENA-OQIJ01000137-OQIJ01000137.1-human-gut-metagenome-genome-assembly--contig:-NODE-137-length-21518-cov-2.831798_pt1 | contig 21518 bp, 20 predicted proteins | sample MGYA00242582_ERZ504747 | MGnify/ENA primary metagenome ERZ504747 (study PRJEB26092, sample SAMD00036435) | human gut metagenome | host: Homo sapiens | study: EMG produced TPA metagenomics assembly of...
TCGGCCGAGGCGGACTGCGCGATGTGCCACGCGAAGGAGGACGCGTCAATGACGGATGCGCGTTGCCTGGCCGCAACGCACGAGCGGGAGGGAAACACCTGTAGCACCTGTCATACCGACGCGCAGGGTTTGACGAAGGCGCACGAAGGCGCCACGCCGGAGGATGCCGCCAAGAAGGCGACGAAGCTGCGCGACACCACCATCGACGAGGACGCGTGCTTCTCGTGCCACGGCAGCTATGACGAGCTGGCCGAGAAAACCGCCGCATCGACCCTGCTGACGGACTCGCAGGGCACGGTGGTCAACCCGCACGCGCGCCCCGACGGCGAGGGCCATGCCGATCAAACCTGCGCCGACTGCCACGTCATGCACAGCGACGAGCCCGTCACCGAAAGCGCGCCCGCGTTCTGCATCTCGTGCCACCACGCCGGCGTCTACCAGTGCAACACGTGCCACGCGTAGCGGAGCGGCGGCGCGTGGCGGGGAGGGGAGCCGGCGCGTGGAGCGGCGGCGCCCCTAGCCGAGCAGGCCGCGGTCGATGGCGTCGGCGTCGAGGAACCAGTAGGTGTGGTGGTCGCCGACGAGCGCGGTGAAGGGCACGGGCTCGATACCGGCGCGCGCGGCCTGGCTCAGCAGGTAGTTGCGCAGGACCCACGGCTCTTCGAGCACGCCGCTTCGCAGGCGCGCCACTTCGTTGACGTGCTGCTCGGTGGTGTCGAGGTCGTGCGCGATCTGCGCGGGCGACAGCCCGAGGAGCTCGATGTTCCGGGCGAACTCGTTGATGGTCGCAGCTTTTTGCTGGTGTGTGAGCGACATGGGCAATCCTTTCACGATACGGAAAAGGGAACGGATGTTTCACGTGAAACATCCGAGCGTGCGGGCGCGGAACCTCGTGCGGCGCCCTACCCGTGCGGGTAGAACACGCGGCAGACGCCCTCGGCGAATTCCTCGGTGGTGAGGTGGTGCTCCTCCTGCTGGTAGCGCAGCGCGTCGCCGATGAGGGCCGACAGCAGCAGATCGGCGTGGAACACGGGGTTCACAGGCGTTTCGATGCCCTCGACGCGCGCCGCCCGCTCGAACAGCTCGACGAACGGCTGGCGCATGATGTGGTACGCCGGGCTCTGCTTGGGGCCGCCCGTGTGCGCGGCGGCTTCCTCCATGCCCTTGAACAGGGGAGCCTTGCTCTCCTTGAAGCGCAGGTAGCTGCGCACCATGCGCCCGAACGTCACGCGCGGGTCCTCGTCGGCCGCCACGAGCGCGGCAAGCTCCTCCGAGAACGTGGCGATGCGATCTTGGATGAGCGCGAAGCACAGCTCGCTCTTGTTGCCGAAGTGGCGGTACAGCGTGCCGGCGCCGACGCCCGCCTCCTGAGCGATACGGTTCATGCTGACGGTTTCCACGCCGAAGCGGTCGAACAGCTCCTGGGCAACCCTGAGGATGTGGCCGCGGTTCTTCACGGCGTCTTGGCGCTCGCGGCGCTGCGGTGCTTCGGTCATCGGCGATCCTTCCTCCCTGCACGGTTTGCTGCTTGACAAGCGGAGAGCACTCCGTTTACTATATCCGGAGAGTTCTCCGGATATGATACCGTATGCGCACGCGAAGCGCAACGCTGAGGGGCGGCACCATGCAGCAAGCACAGCTCGACACCGCGAACGTCTCCCGCACGTCCATCGCCATCGTGGCGGTGATGATGGTGGGGTCCTTCGTCTCCATTCTCAATCAGAACCTCATGACCACGGCCATCCCCAGCCTCATGGTGGTGTTCGACGTTCCCAGCAGCACGGCGCAGTGGCTTACCACGGCGTTCATGCTGGCGAACGGCATCATGATTCCCGTCACGGCGTTCCTGCTGCGGCGCTTTTCCACCCGCGCGCTGTTCTTCCTGGCCATGGGGCTGTTCGGCGCGGGCACGGCGCTGTGCGCGGCCGCGTTCAGCTTCGAGATGCTGCTGGCCGGGCGCGTGGTACAGGCGCTGGGCGCGGGCATCACCATGCCGCTCATGCAGACGGTGCTGTTCGTGGTGTTCCCGCCCGACAAGCGCGGCACGGCGATGGGCTTCTTCGGCCTCGTCATCGCGTTCGCGCCGGCCATTGGCCCCACGCTGTCGGGGTGGATCGTCGACTTCTTCCCTTGGCAGGCGCTGTTCTTGCTGTTGCTGCCCATCATCGCGCTGGACCTCGTGGTGGCGTTCTTCGTGGTGAAGAACGTGACGGAGCGCTCGAACCCCGCGTTCGACCTGCTGTCGGTGGTGCTGTCGTCCGTCGGGTTCGGCGGCCTCCTGTACGGGCTGAGCGTGGCGGGCACCCTCGGCTGGACGAACCCCGAGGTGCTCATCGTGCTGGCCGTGGCCGTGTGCGCCGTGGTATGGTTCATCGTGCGGCAGCTGCACCTCGAGACGCCCATGCTGGAATTCCGCGTGTTCAAGTACCGAACGTTCACCGTGTCGCTGCTGCTCGTGGTGCTGGCCTGGGCCTCGTTCATGGGCGCGTCCACCATGCTGCCCATGTACATGCAGAACGCGGCGGGCTTCTCGGCGCTCACGTCCGGCATGACGCTCATGGCCGGCGGCATCGTCATGGGCGTGCTGTCGCCCATCAACGGGCGCGTGTTCGACCGCTTCGGCGCGCGCGTGCTGGCGCCGGCGGGCCTCGCGCTTGTGGTGGCCGCCACGCTCATGTTGGCGCAGGTGGGTGCGGAAACGGGGCCGCTGTTCATCGGCCTGGCCTACGCGCTGCTCATGGCGGGCCAGTCTATGGTGTCCATGCCGCTGACCACCGCCGCGCTCAACAGCCTGCCCATGGCGATGATTCCGCACGGCACGGCCATGAACAACACGATGCGCTCCATCGTGGGCGCGCTGGGCACGGCGGTGTTCGTGGCCATCATGGCCGGCGTCACCTCGTCGGCTGCGGCGGCGGGCGACGCGAACGCCCCGTTCGCAGGCGTGGACGCCGCTTTCTGGACGATCGGCCGGCCTCAGCGTGGTGGCCTTCGTCGTCTCGCTCGTCGTCCTGCGCAAGCCCGCACCGCGCCCGGCACCGGACGAGGCGCAAGCACCCGACAACGAGGCGCTTGCGTAATCGGCTTCGGTTCGTCAAGATAGAGCAAACGCGGTGCGAGGGGCCGCGTTGCTCGACGGAGGGGAAGCCGTATGAAGCATGCCGGATGGACGTCGTACCTGTTGATGGGTTTGGCCGTGGCGGCGCTCGCGTGCTGCTTCTCGTCGATCTACTTCATCCAGTATTCCGTGATCGGCGGGAACGTCTCGTCAACCCTCGTCGTCACCGCAAGCGCGGTGGTCACGATGTTCGGCGCGGCGGCCGTCGCTTACGTTCGCCCGCTCAAGCTGCTCTACTTCCTCATCCTGTTTGCGGCGCTGCTGCTGGCGCGCTACGTGGTGCTGCCCGACGCCATCGGCTCGGAGCTTCCTGCCATGAACATCATCATGGGATGCGTGCTGGGGCTGTGTCCCATCATGGCGGGTTGCGTGGCCACGTACCGCTCGACCACGATGTCGTTTCGCGTCATCCTGCTGGGATTCGCCGGCGCGGCCCTGCTCATGGGCCTGCTGCGCGTGTTCTCTCACATGAGCTACATGCACATCCAGGAAGTGTGCCTCATGGCCTTCGCCGCTGCCGTCGCGCTGTTCTTGCTATTGCATCGTGCCGAGCCGGTGAAACGCGAATCCGTACAGCGCACGCTCGGCCACGAACGTGCCGCGAGTTGGGTGGTTGAGCTGTTCGATTTGCAGGGTCCTACGCTGTTCGTGCTGGGCGGGTCGGCTCTGCTGCTGTTCTGCTATGGGGTGTTTGAAACCTATGCGTTGGCGAAAGGCCAGGTCATGCGCGACTCCGGCGAAACCATGCTGGCCATTTTCGTCATCAGCGTCGTGCTGCTCATCGTGGGGCGCTCGCGGTACTCCTCGAAGCGCTTCGAGGCGCTGTTCACCGTCCTGTACGTGGTGTACGTCGCCATCACGTTCGGCGCGCTGCTCATGGGCGTGTTCCCCGGGCCGCTGTTCCTCGTGATGGGTGTGGGCGCCATCGTGCTGCACATGCTCATCTGGCTCCATCTTGCGCAGGCCACGGTGACGAAGTCGGTCTCGCCCGTGTTCACGTTCGGCGTGGTGCTGGGCGCGGTCATGGTGAGTCATCGGCTGGGCTGGCTCGTAACCATGATGCTTACGGCGTTGTTTCCCGACGACGGCGCACTCGTGTCGAAACTGGCCGCCGGCGTGCTGGCCGTCATTGCGCTGGCGGCCGCGTTCGTGTTGTTCGTGGTGCTGCGGCGCGTGACGGCGTCCTCCGATGGGCGCTCCTCGGTCGATGCCGCCGTCGCGCGTTCGCAGGCGCTTGCCCGCTATTTCGAGCGGGCGGGCTTGACGCAGCGCGAGCGCGAGATAGCGGTGCTGTACTGCCAAGGACGCAGCACGCCGTACATCAGCGACGAGCTGTTCATCTCCGAGACCACGGTGAAAACCCACATTCGCCACCTCTACGCCAAGCTCGACGTGCACAACAAGCAGGACCTCCTCAGTGCGGCCGATAAGGCCATCGCTGCGGAAACCGAGCACGATGCCTAGCAAAACACCAGTTCAATAGCGTGTTCCTCCGTGGCCTTCCCGAGGTCATCACTTTGTGACGATGGCTTTTCGCGAAATCCTCCGAAACGGTCGCTGCACAAATCCCCTTCGCCGCGCAATACTCCGGTCATCGAACCGCCGCGCTTCCGGGCATCCGGACAAGCGTTGTCGGTACGGGGCAAGGCGAGAACATGGGATTGAAGGAGGGTACGATGAGCACCAAGGGAAACGGTACCGAAGGCCGGACGAAGAGCGACGTGATACACGCGGTTGCGCAAACCGGCGTCGAAGTCGAGCAGGGCGTGTCGCACGTCTCGCGCAGGGACTTCCTCAAGGTGGTCGGCGCCTTCGCCGGCACCGCGGCTGCCGCAGGGGCGTTGGGCGGATGCAGCCCGGCGGCGAACGCGGGCACTGCGGCGGCGGATGACGCGGCCGGGACGGCGGGGAAGACGGCGGCCGACGTCGCCGAGAAGAAGGGAGCGGTGGCGCTCGATATCGACGAGGCGAACAAGACCTATCTCCCGATGAACACCGAGTACGCGACGCCGGTCATGCCGGCGCCCGACACCACGGAGTACAGCTGCGACGTGCTGGTCATCGGCGGCGGACTTGCCGGGACGAACGCCGCGGTGGCTGTGGCCAAAGCTGGCAAGCGCGTCATCCTCGCGGACAAGAGCTATCCAGGGTACTCGGGGCTTTCGGCGTGGCCGAGCTGCACGGCCTACTGGGACCCCGACAAGGACATCGACCTTGAGACCTGGCGCGACTACCACAAGGTGAAGTCGGTGTACTTCTCCGACCTTGATTGGGAAGAGCTGTGGGCGCGCGAATCGAAGGGCGCGTTCGACCGCCTCAAGGAGTGGGGCTGGATCGAAGAGCACGACCGCGCCGTGGATTGCGAGGGAGGTGCGTACTACCAGGATGGTCTCGTGTTCCACGACGATCGCTGGGGCTACCACCAGGCGAACCTCGGTCAGGATCGGCATCGCGTGCTGGGGAAGATCCTCAAGGACAACGACGTGACTATCCTTGACCACGTGATGATTGCCGACGTCATCATCGACGACGGGCGCGCCATGGGCGCCGTGGGCCTGCACTACCGCAGTTCGACGCCCATCACCATCGCGGCGAAGGCCGTGTGCATGTGCACGGGCTCAGGGTGCGTGAAACCTGCCGGCTACCCGCTGGGCGGCGACACGTTCGACGGTCTATGGATGGGCTATCAGCACGGTCTGCCCATCACGGGCATGGAGTTCGAGGACTTTCACCAAACGTCGAGCTACGCGCCGGGCAACATCCAGGTGAACTGCGGCTTCCAGTATTCCGAGAACATCTGGCCCACGGGCGGCACGGTGGCAAGCGCCGAGTTCAAGGCGCCGGAACTCATCTTCGAGGGTCGCGAGGCCACGTACCAGTACGGCTTCTACCGGGGCGACTGGAGCAAGATCGAAATCACCGAGGCCGCCTCGCAGTCCGTCGCCCATGCAGGCGGCGACGAGAGCGACCCGCGCATCGGCAAGTGGACGTCCCCCTCGCCCGTGGGCGACTGCTTCGGCGCGGCGCCCGGCATGCCCATGCACTGCATCGCCGGAGTGTGGTGCGGCGTTGACGACAAGGAGGGCTTCACGGGCATTCCCGGCTTGTGGGTGGCGGGCGACGGCACGCACGCGGCCAACATGTCCGGTCCGAACTACGGTCACGAGCGCGGGTCGATGTCCAGCTTCGTGTCCATCGTGGGCGACATTATCGGCAACGCCGCATCGAAGTACATCGACGAGGCGGGCGTTGCGGAAGCCGCCCTCCCGACCGACAAGGTGCAGGAGGTCACCGACACCATGATGGCGCCGCAGACGCGTGAGCGCGGCTACGAGCCCATGTGGGTGCGCAACGTGCTGTTCGGCATCATCGCGCCGGGGTGGATCACCGTTGCGAAGTCGGAGGACAGCCTGTCGAGCGCGCTGGCCGATGTCAAGCGCCTGCAGAGCATCGCTTCGGGCAACATGATTGCCGAGAACGGTCACGACCTGCGCCTGTGCATGGAGGTGGAGCATCAGCTGCTCGCCATGGAAATGAAGCTCAAAGCCGGCCTCGCCCGCAAGGAGAGCCGCGGCTTGCACTACCGCACCGACTATCCTTTCAAGGACGATCAGAACTTCCTGCACTTCATCACCTACACGAAGGGCGAGGACGGTGCGATGGTGGAAGGCCAGGTGGAAGAGCCGGACGAGTGGAAGGGCGATCTCACGCTCAGCTACACCGAACGCTACCCCGTGCTGGTCACGCCCGAAGAGATGCTCACCTACGGCACCGAGGAGCAGAAGAAGAACCTCACCCACTACAACGGTATCGAGTCTGTGGTCGGCGGCGGTCAAAACGAGAACTACGGTAAAAAGTAAGAACGAAGAACAGCATTCCCTTGAACAGTCCCCTCCACGAAAGGAGCGAACCATGTCAGTCATTCGCAATGATCTAAGCCTGTGCATCGGCTGCCGAGAGTGCGAGAAAATATGCCCCATGGACGTCATGTACTATAGCGAAGAGCACAACAAGTCGGTGATCGCGTACGTGGATAATTGTATGAGCTGCGGTCAATGCTGGCTCAACTGCCCCAGCCGCTCGCTGGGCTTCCAAACCGAGCAAACCGGCATGGCAACGAACGCCGGTCGCTAGACGCCGCATTCCCCACAAACCGGACGGCGCGGCGGCAATCCGTTCCCGCCCGATTCCTCCCTGAAGCGCCGTGCCGACTCCCTCCCCGGCCGGGCGCTTCTGCGCGCTTTTGCCTGCATGTCAACGAAACGCGACAAATGCTCCGGGAACTGTCATCATCGGTTGGTGGAACGTCGCTGGTGGGCGGGGTACGATAACGGCCAAGGAGTATGAAAAACATGATCGGTGCAAACATCCAGAGCAGGCGCAAGATGATCGGGCTCACGCAGGAGCAGGTGGCCGAGCGTCTGGGCGTCTCGCGGCAGACCGTGGCGAAGTGGGAGGCCGGCGAGTCGACGCCGGACTTGGCGAACGCGGCCGCGCTGGTGGACGTGCTGGACGTGTCGCTGGACGACCTCGTGTCCTACGATCCGCAGGGCACCGTGCTGCCCATGCCCCCGCGCGGAAAGCACCTGTTCGGCGCCGTCACCGTGGGGGAGCGCGGGCAAATCGTCATCCCGAAGCAGGCGCGCGAGCTGTTCGGCATCGAGCCGGGCGACACCATGCTGGTGCTGGGCGACGAAGAGCAGGGCCTGGCCGTGCTCAAAGCCGACGACTTCATGGATCGCGTGGCGCTGCTCCGAACGATGATCGATTCTTGAGCCCGCTTCCTCGGACGATGCGGGCGGAACGGAGGCCGGCATGGACCGAAGCGGAAGCCGCACGAAGGTGCGGGGAAAGAAGAGGGTGCTCATGATCGTGGGAATCGTGCTCGTGGCGGTGCTCGTGGCGGCCGGCGTCGCGTTGGCGGTGTACGTGGACAACAATCGGCACGGCGAGGAGCGCGACAACGCGAAAGCCCAGGCCGCGGGCTTCGTCGAGCGGCAGGTTGCCATTGGCGGCGCGACGGTCAATTTCGGCGAAGGCCCCGACAACGGCCCGGCGCTGCTGCTTGTGCACGGGCAGGGCATGCAGTGGGAAGACTACGCCCGCGTGCTGCCCGACCTGGCAAAACGATACCACGTGTTCGCCGTCGACTGCTTTGGGCACGGCGAATCGACGCACGATCCCGCGCGGTACTCCCTCGCTGCACAGGGCGATGCCCTCAAGGCGTTCGCCGCGCAGGTTGTGGGCGGCCCGTACGCGGTGTCGGGCCACTCGTCGGGCGGCATCATCGCCGCCTGGCTCGCGGCGAACGACGCCGAGCGCGTGACCGCGTGCCTGTTGGAGGACCCGCCCTTCTTCCGCGTGACGCCCGCCGAGATGCAGGTCGCGCCCGGCAGCTTCGTGTGGAAGGACGGCTTCGAGGTGACGCACGCCTTTCTCAATCAGGATGAAGTGGATGACTACGCCGTGTTCTACGCGCAGCACAGCTACCTGTTCGGCCTGTTCGGAGGCTTGCAGCCGAAGATTGCGGAGTGGACGGCGGCCGAGCGCGCGGCTAACCCCGACGGCCACGTCGCGTTGACCTGGGTGCCGCACGACTGGGTGCGCGGCATGTACTTCTTCGACGATTTCGACCCGCGGTTCAGCGAGGCGTTCTACACGGGCGCGTTCTTCGAAGGCGTCGACCAGGCGGACATCCTCAGCCGCATCCAATGCCCGACGATCTATCTGAAGGTGGAGACGCGCTACGGCGACGACGGCCTGCTGTACGCGGCGAACTCCGACGAGGATGCCGCGCGCGTGCAGCAGCTGGTGCCCGATTGCGAAACCGAGCGCATCGAGGGCGGCCACGACGTTCATTACGAGCATCCCAAGGAGTTCGCCGCCGCCCTCAACCGCATCGCGTGACCTTCCGCCCGCGCCGGCTCGTGCGGGAGGGGTTCCAACGTTCGCTAGCCGCGCACCGCGTGGTCGTCGAGCCAGTCGATGGCGTCGCGGATGACGCGGTCGCGCTTGAACTCGTTGAATATCTCGTGGCAGAGGCCCGCGTAGATGCGCAGCGACTTGTCGGTGGAGCCGATTTCCTCGAAGAAGTCGATGCTGTCCTGCGGGTCCACCAGGCCGTCGTCGCCCCCGTGCATGATGCTGACGGGATCGACGAAGGCGGCGGCGTTCGCGCGCAACCAGTCGTGGCCGTCGTGCACGGCGCGCAGCAGGCCCACCGAGAACTCCTTGGCCACGAGTGGGTCGGCCGCGTACGCCTCGCCGACGGCCGGGTCGGAGCACACGCCCGCTCCCAACGCGTTGGGCACGTATTCGTCGGCGGGCAGCGCGTCGTCCACGAGGGCGAGGCCGCGGTGGTCGCGCGTCCAGGCGCCGGACAGCACGTAGCCGTCAAGCTCGCCGGGGTGCGCCGTGCCGTAGCTGGCCGCGCCGAACCCGCCCATGGAGTGGCCGATCATGAACAGCGGCAGCTCGGGGAAGCGGGTGCGCGCATCTTCCACGAACAGGTGGGTGTCGTCGACGATTTGCGTGCGGTCGGCGAAGTACGTGAGCTTGCCCATGGAGCGCCCGTGCCCGCGGTGGTCGAATCGCACGACGGCGTATCCGGCCGCCATCAACTGTTCCACCACGTAGTCGTAGCGGCCGAAGTGCTCGCACAGGCCGTGCACGATGACCACGGCGGCCTTCGGCTCGTCCGGCGCGTCGACGCGGCCGACCAGCTGGATGCCGTCGGCGGCCTGCAAGGTGTACGAGTGCTCGTTGATCTGCATGGGCGTTCCTTTCGCTTGGGAAACCTGCTGATCGAAAGCTTACCACGAGTGCGCGGCTAGCGTTCCAGCAAGCGCTCCGTGGTGGCGGTTGCGTCCAGCAGCGCGGCGGAGCCGTGCGGGGTGACGAGGCGCGCTGCGGCCACGAAGGGGAAGGGCATCGCCAGGTCGCGCCCGGATTCCGCCGGGCATTCGTCGAGGTCGATCACCTGGGGCGTGCCCGTGTAGCGCAATCCCAGCTCGTGCTCGCCGCCGCGCATGAGCAGCACCTTCGGCACGGTTGCCTCGGCCCCGTCGCACACGTCGATGACGGGCGCGAGGGAGCTGCCGCGGTCGATGACGCCGCAGAACTCCTCGGGCAGAAACGAGAGCGTTTTGAGGTTCTTCGCCGCCATGACCTCAACCACCGAGGGGAACGCGACGCACAGCGGCCCCCACGCCGATTGCACCACGATGCCCCGGGCAACGAGCGCCTGCGCCTCTCCGGCAGCGACTTCGCCGAACAGGTCTTCGATCCATGCCAGCCGCTCCGCTCGATTACGCATGGGACGCCTCCTCGCGCGTGGTTGGGTTGAGGTGGCGCACGTTCAGCACGGGCCGCAGCGTACCGTCGGACATGGTGGCGTATCCTCGGCAGCCAGCGCGGCGCATGGTGGAGCCGTCGAGCAGGCGGGGCAGGTGGCGAACCGGGACGTACTCGTATCCGTCGGCGGAGTCGAGGGCGAGCGCCACGTGTTGCTCGTACGCGTTCAGCAGCACGATGAGCGCCGGGCGCTTCGTTTCGAAAAGGGGGACCCCGACCCCGGCCCGTTCGCGATGCGGTAGGACGTCCCGTCGATGACGACGCGCCCGCTTTCCGGCTCGGCTGCGTCGCGGTACGCCATGAACCGCTCGATGTGCTGAGCCGGCAGCGCAAGCCGCGCGCCGCCGGCGCTCACCTGCGCAATTTCGAACGCGGTGAGCGGCACGGGAACGTGCAGGCATATCTCGACCGTGCCGCGGCCCGTGTTGCGCGTTTCGCCGCTGCCGCCGATGCGCTGCAGGGCCGCGCATATCTCGCAAATCTCGAACGTGGAGCTTTGCTCCTCTTCCTGAATGTCGGCGAACGAAGCCCTGAGCAGGGGAAGCATGGTGCTCAGCTCGTCGTCGGTGTAGCGGCTCAACGGGTGGGTGAGCAAGCCGTGCTCTTCGGCAAGCTCGCCGATGATGCGCACGTCGAAAGGGCGGCCGTCGTGCTCGATGTGGCAGGCGACGCTCGGGCCGTCGTTCTCGACCCCGAGACGAATGGTTGCGCACGGCGGCTTGCCGGCGGCGATGCGCTCGTCGGGACGCTCGATGCTGCCGCGGATGCACGCGCGCAACGTGCGCTTGATGGCCTCCTCGAGCGAGATGAGGGACGCCCGGTCGATGGCGATGCGACTGTCCTCCAGCTCGAGCGCCACCTGCACGTTCGCGCGCGAGGCGTGGTCCACCACCATGGCATGCAGGGTGGCGGCGATGCTGCCGAATTGCTCGATGCGCGCGCGGGCAACCGCACTGCGCAGGTCGTCGATGACGCGGTCCTGCTCAAACATGATGCCGTCGAACTCGAAGCTGCGCTCGTGCTCGGATGCGTACGCGCCCAATGCTCGCCGGTTCTCGCACAGCCGGTTCAGCAGGTCGCTCAGCTCGTCGTCTCGTTCGTCCGCATTGGCGAACGGCGAGAGCCCGCCTTCGTGTTCCTGGTTCCTCGTACGGCGTTTCGCCTGATCGTCGGATTGCACGAAGGGCGGGATGCTGTTCGGGTCGTCAACGAGCGTGCACTGCTCGACGAAAAACGAGTTCTTGATGGAGAGCAGCACCCATTCGGGCGTCGTGCAGGTGAACCGCACGAACAGGCCGTTGTCCCGCAGGTAGGGGATGGTGCTGGGATCGCTTTTCACGTGTTCGGGATACGTTGAAACGACGCTGCACAAGGGCGTGATGCGCCGCACGATGAGGGAGGCGCGCGTGTTCTCCAAACCGCAGTTCGGCTTGAACAGCACGCGGACGATGGTCTCGGGCTGCTTCATGCTACGCCGTCTGCCCGGTCGCTCCGAAATGCGGGAACACGCAGCAGTTCTTGCCGGTTTCCTTGCCGCGGTACAGCGCCTGATCGACGCGCACGAAGTTCTCGTCGAACGTGAGCGGGGGTCTACGTGCCCATGCCGAAGGTGACGGTGCACGACACCTCGGCCCATGCCGTCGTCAATACGATACGCGGCAATCTGCGCCCGCATGTCCTCGCAGGTGCGCAGCGCCTCATGGTCGGGAGTGGACAGGAACACCACGAGCATCTCTTCGCCGCCCCACCGTATGACGGGGTGTCCGCCGGCAAGGTCGTTCAGCATATCGGCGATGCAGACGATGGCGATGTCGCCCGACTGGTGCCCGCGGATGTCGTTGATGGCCTTGAAGTCGTCGATGTCGCACAGCGCCAGCACCACGTTCGCGTCCTTGCTTGTGTCGATGATCTCCTGGATGAGGTGGTCGGTCAGGTAGCGGCGGCTGAACAGGCCCGTCAGCTGATCGCGGAACGCCTGTCCCCGCATGAACCCTAGCTCTTCGCGCAGCGTGTCGTTGTCGTTGCGCAGCTGCGCGACGAGCGCCGCAAGCGCGGTGGGCTCGGCGAGCTCGGGGGCTGCGAGGTAAGACCGCTCCATTGCTTATCGATCGCTTTCGGCGCGCGGCTGGTCGTCGTGGCTGAACCGGTCGAGCAGGTGCTTGAGGTCGATGGCCTGGTCGGCAAGCTCTTCGCTCACCGCTGCGCTCTCGCGCGACGCGGCCGAATTCTCCTGCACAACCTCCGACAGGCGATCCATGCTCTCGCGAATCTGCGCGATGGCGTCAAGCTGCTGCGTCGAGGTTTGGGTGATGGTGGCCATCATCTCGCGCACGCTCTCGGCCGAAGCGACCGCTTCTCCCATGTTGTTCGACGCCACCTCGATCATGGCGTCGCCCTCCTCAACGCTCGAAAGCGTGCGCGCCACCAGCCCGTCGGCGTCTTTCGACGCTTCGCTCGCCTGAGCGGCGAGGCGCCGCACCTCTTCGGCCACGATGGCGAAGCCGCGTCCCGCGTCCCCGGCGCGGGCGGCCTCCACCGAGGCGTTCAGCGCGAGGATGTTCGTCTGGAAGGCGATGTCCTCGATGGCGTTCGCCAGCTGGGAGATGTTGAGCGAGTTGCGCTTGATCTCGCCGATGATCTGGGCGGTTTTGGTTATCTGGTCGTTGCCGCTTTCGACGGAGGACAGCACTTCGATGGCTCCGTTGTTGGCCACGAACACGCTCTCGGTGTTCTCGCCCACCACGCGGGTGATGCTCTGGATGCTGGTCGCAAGCTCCTCGATGGCCATGGCCTGCTCGGCGGAACCCTGCGCGATGATTTGCGAACCGTCGGACATTTGCGCAGACGAACGCGCCACCTGCTCGGCCGCTGCGCTCAGGCGCTCCACGGTATCGCGCAGCGAGACGGTCACGCGCTCGAGCGATGCCCCGATGGCCGAAAAGTCCCCGGCGTACTCGATGCGCGGCACCGCGTTCAGCTGTCCGTCGCCGAGGCGCGTGAGCACGCGGTCGGTTTCCTGGATGTAGCTTTTCAGCGATGCCACCGACGAGTTCAGCGACGAGGCCAACATGCCCAGCTCGTTGCCCGACGTGTAGTCGATGGAGGTGGTGAGGTCGCCTTCCGCCAAACGGCGCGCTCCCTTTTCGATCTCCGAGATGGGGGCGGCGATGGCGAGCGAGATCCTTCTCCAGGTGAAGACGGCGATGCCGATGAAGATGACGGCGACGATGCTGAGGATGATGTAGGTCTGGTATTTCGTGGTAACGGTCTGATCGACGAAGTCGGATGCCACGCCGTCGGCGGTGTCCACGATATCCGAGGCAAGCGCCATGGCGTTTTCCTCTTGGGCACGTACTCGGTTTGGAACAGCTCCCGCGCCTTGTCGAGATCGCCGGATGTTGCGACGTCGACCACGCGATCGCGAGTGGCAACGAGGTCGTCGTTCGCCGTTTTGAACTTGTCGAGCAGATCGAGGTCGGCGACGAACGTCGAGGAGATGAACTCGAACTCCTCGGTGCGGACGTTCGCCAGCTCTTTGATGCTGCTCAGCAACTCGGCGCGTTGTTCCGCGTCGGGCTCGTTGACCAGCTCGCGAAGGTAGAGAGCCGTCTGCTCGAACGTGCCGTGCAGCGTCAGGGCGCTTTTCGTCACGTGAAACGGCCGTCGATAGAACTCGGCGGTTGCGGCGGCATTCTGCTGGACGGCGACGAACGACACCGCAATGGATATGAGCAGGAGCACGATGACCACGACGTAAGATACGCCCAACGTCGTGCCAATGCGCATACGTGCGAAGAATCCCGAATGGCTTTTCATAGGGCGGTCGCTCTCTTGTGCTTTTGGTAGATGGAATTTCCCCGATAGGCCAGACAAGGGTTGTCGCGCACGATTTCGGCGTGCCCGAGCAGCAGGTATCCTTGGGTTGCAAGATGCTGTTCCAGCAGGTTGATCACGCGTTCGCGCGCGTCCTTCTCCAGGTAGATGATCACGTTGCGGCAGAGGACGAGGTCGTACGTGCGGAAGAGCAGGGCTGGGTCGTCCAGGTTGCCGCGGTGGAACGTCACACGATTGCGCAGGGCGTCGTTGACGAAGTATTCCCCGTCGCGGTGGGCGAAGTACGCGCTCAGCCACCGCTGCGGCACCTTCTCCACATGTGCGGGCGGATAGCCTGCGCGGCGCGCCTGTGCGAGCGCCGGTTCAGAGAGGTCGATGCCCGTTATTCGGACTGGGGGGGGGTACGACGTTTTACTGCAAAGTCTTCCGCGAGCATGGCCAGCGTATAGCATTCCTCGCCCGTCGAGCAGCCGGCGCACAGGATGTTCCAGGTGCGATCGGGGCGGCGACGTTCCAGTTCGGGAAACGCCGTTTCCGTGAGGAAGGTGAATTGGCTGCTCTCGCGCATGAAGTACGTGTAGTGCGTCGTGATGAGGTCGACGAACCGCGCCTGCGCTTCAGGGTTGTCGCCCCGCTCGACGAGGTCGAAGTAGGCGGAGAACGACGCGGCGCCGAACCGCTGACGCTCGCGCGAAAGCCGGCATTCAAGGAGAATGCGTTTCGCACTGAGGTCGAGCGCATGTGTTCGGGCTGCATAGGAGCGCACGCGTTCAAATTCGATATCGTTCATGTGCTCCAAGGCTGCCACTTATAACGGGGCCGATGTGACGGCTCAGAGCATAGCATGACGAGGGGTGCAAAGCTATACAAAGTTTCCCGTTTAGGGCTGGTGAAAAGGTGTTTTTGCCATGGAGAACGAATGCGGCGACGTACGCCCTTAGAACGGGTAGGGATGCGCTTCGTGCTGCACGCTCGTCCAATGCGTGCGCGTCATCTCCTCGAGTATCCACTCGCCGTTGAAGCGGCCCAGCCCCGAGTTCTTTTCGCCGCCGAAGGGCACGTTGCGCTCGTCGGCCACGGTCATGTCGTTCACGTGCGTCATGCCGGCGTCGATCTTGAGGGCGAATGCGGTGGCCCGCTCCACGTCGGTGCCCACGACGGCCGAGGACAGGCCGTAGTCGCTCATGTTCGCGAAACGTAGCGCCTCGTCCTCGCCGCGCGCCACGATGATGGGCGCAAGCGGGCCGAAGCTCTCCTGCATGGCGATGTCCCAGGTGGGATCGACGCCCCCGAACACGGCGGGCGGCAGCACGAGGCCGTCGGGCTCGCCGCCCAGCAGCACCTCGGCGCCCTGTTGCTGCGCGCGCTCGATCTTTTCCAGCAGGCCGGTGAGCTGCGCCTCGTTGATGATGGGACCGATATCGGTGGCGGGGTCGAGGGGGTCGCCGCACACGAGCTTGCTCGCGCGGTCCACGAAGCGCTCGGTGAAGTCGTCGGCGAGCGAGGCGTCCACGATGATGCGGTTCGTGCTCATGCAGATTTGCCCCTGATGCAGGAAGCGCCCGATGATGGCGATGTCCACGGCGTGCGCCACGTCGGCGTCGTCGAGCACGACGAGCGGGCAGTTGCCGCCCAGCTCGAGGGCCACGCGCTTGATGTGCTGGCCGCCGGTGGTTTTGGTGCCGATGCCCGCGTCCGACGGCGGTGGAGCCGGTGAACGTGATGAGCTTCGGCACGGGATGCTCCACGAAGTAGTCGCCGATGTCGCTGCCGCGCCCGATGAGCACCGACAGCAGGCCCTTCGGCAACCCCGCTTCCTCGTAGATCTTCGCAAGCAGCAGGCCGCCCGTGAGGGGCGTGTCGCTGGCCGGCTTGAGCACCACGGCGTTGCCGCAGCCCAGCGCCGTGGCAACCGAGCGGTTCGACAGGTTCATGGGGAAGTTCCACGGGCTGATGACGCCCACCACGCCCAGCGGTTGGCGGTACACGCGGTTCTCCTTGTGCGGCGTGTCGGAGGCGAAGATGCTGCCGTGCATGCGGTAGGGGAACGACGCGGCCTCCTCGGTGATGTCGCGCGCGGCGCCCACCTCGAACTCGGCCTTCGCGCGGATGCTGCCGGACTCGAGCTGGCACCAGCGCACCAGCTCGTCGTGGCGCTGGTCGAACAGCTGCACGGCGCGCGTGAGCACCCCGGCCCGCTCGCGCGGCGCGGCGGCCGCCATTCCCGCTGCGCCTGCGCCGCGGCGGCGTACGCCTCGTCGACGTCGGCGCGGTTGGCAAGTACGTGCGACGCGAGAACGTCCTGGTTGTAGGGGTTCACGTCCTCAAGCGTCGTGCCGCTGCCGCCGTCGCGCCACGTGCCGGCAATGAAGAGCTTATCGAGGTGGTCGTAGGTCTGAGGGGTGGAAGGGGTCATGGGGAGCCTCCAGTTCTCGCGGGTTTGCACCAGTATACGAAGCCGATCGGGCGCCCGCCCCGCCGCCGCCAAACGGTTGGCCTGCGGATACCGACCCCTTACGTGCCTCCGGGAAACGCGTATCCTCTCCCTGTGTACTCAGGTTCGATGACAGGGAAATCCACGCTTTTCCCTAAATCGAGTCGACTCGATGACAGACGGCGCGGCCTGGTGCCTTCTACGATGGTCCCGTCTTCAGCAACGACGAAAGGAGAGGGAATGAAATCGAAGGAGAATGCAGCAGAGGAACGCTCCGCGTACAGCCGGAGGGACTTCCTCAAGGGCGGTGCGGTGCTCGGGGCCATGGCCGTAGGCGCGACGGCGCTCGCAGGATGCGCGCCGGCCGGGTCCGGCTCGGCGGGCGGCGCCGCATCCGCCGACGCGGCCAGCGCGGCAGCGAGCCTGCCCGACGCGGAGCCTATTGCCCCCGTCGACGTCCCCGATGCGTGGAGCGCCGAATACGACGTCGTGGTGGTGGGCACGGGCGGCGGCGGTTTGGCGGCGGCTCTGCACGCGGCGGAAAACGGGCTGTCCGTCGTGGCCATCGAGAAGAGCAGCACGTTCGGCGGTGCCACGAAGCACGCAAGCGGCTGGCTCAACATTGCCGGCAACTCGCGCAAGCAGAACGAGATGGGGTACGGCTACCCCGTGTTCCCCGTGGACATCAAGGAATTCACCAAGAAGGTGCTCAACGACGAGTACGATCACAGCGTGGACCCGCGTCTCATCATGAAGCTGGGCGGCAAGGGCGGCGAAGTGGCCGACTGGATGGAGGACTACGGCATCGAGTGGACATGCGCCGGCGCATTCGTGGTGCCCACGTACTGCCTGGACGGCACGCAGGACTCGGTGCTCGGCATGCAGCCCGCGTGCGAGACCATCTACAACGCCGGCGTGAAAGCCGGTGCGGAATTCCTGTTCGACACCGCATGCGAGGGCCTCGTCTTCGACGGTGACCGCGTGGTGGGCGTCAAGGCCCGCGGCGGCGACAAGGAGCTGTTCCTCAAGGGCGCGAAGGGCGTCATCCTCTGCTCGGGCGGCTTCGGCATGAACTACGACATGCTGCAGAAGTACATCCCCACGGGCTACGACGGCATGGTGTGCGGCGGCCCCGTGCTCACGCACACGGGCGAATGCACGCGCATGGCGCTCGGTCTCGGCGCCGACATGGCGGGCTACGACTCGTGGTGCATGTGGGAATCCATGCCCGACAACGACACCAAGGAGTTCAACTTCTTCTACGGCGGCGAAGTGCAACTGTGCCGCAACCCCTGGCTCAACATCGATCGCGACGGCCGCCGCTACGACTACGCGAACTCGCGCACCTGGCCGGCAAGCGAGGGCGGGCCGAACCTCATCGGCGGCACGGGCGACTGGGCGGTGGTGGAGCGGGTCATGTCGCTGCCCGGACGCCGCAGCTACACCATCTTCGACTCAAACTTCAAGGAGAACATCTTCAAGCTCGGGCAGACCGCGCTGCGCAAGCCCATCGTGCCGGAAGACCCGCTCAACCCCGAGGCGGACGGCATCATCTCTCACAACTGGCTCGACGACATCGAACCCGCCATCGAGGACGGCATGATCAAGCGCGCCGACACCATCGAGGAGCTGGCCGAGCAGCTGGGCCTCGAGCCCGACGTGCTGACGGCTGCGGTGAAGAACTGGAATCGCATGTGCGACCAGGGCGAAGACGACGGAGCTGCTGTACCCGTACCCGCCCGAGTGGCTCAACCGCTTGGAGAACCCGCCGTACTACGGCGCGAAGATCGGCGGGCACTTCGGCAAGACGCTCTGCGGGGTGCGCGTGAACGACAGCCTGCAGGTGATCGACACGAAGGGCCACGTCATCTCGGGCCTGTACGCCAACTACACCACGGCCGGCGGCATTTGCGGCGAGGGCAGCTGGGGCGGCGGCGCGCACTTCAACACGTCCATCCTTGGCGGCAACGCGCTGTCGTGGGTGAGCGGCTACGTGGCGTGCGAAGGGCTCATGGAGAACGAGTAGCGACGCGTCGCGTCGGGCGATCGGGCGGCTCCGCTAGGCCTGCGAGCCGCCCTTGCCCACGATGTCGAACAACTCCTGCTTGTTGTGCACGTCGAGCTTCGCGTACGCGCGGCGGATGTACGTGCGCACGGTGGGTTCGGCCAGGTGCATGTGCTCGCTGATGGCGGCGGCGCTCCGTCCCTGGCAGTACAGGCTGATGATCTCGGTTTCGCGCGGCGAGAAGTCATGCGCGCGGCATACTTCTTCGAACGCCCGCGCCCAGGCGGTTTCGGCATCGGCCGTGGCCGATCGAACCGTCGCGCACCCCTCCGCCTCGACGGGCGCCGGCTTTCCCACCGCGCGGAAGCCGGCGAACACGAGCGCGCCCGTCACGATGGAGGCCACGGCCAAGAAGCACGCGGCCACGGTGGACATCGTCTGGATGCTGGCCCCCGTTTGCACGATGAGCATGTCGCTTGCGAGCCGCCCGACGTGCTGGGCCAGCTTCATGGTGGCGGTGACCACCGCAAACAGGAACAGGGGCGATATCTGCGACGAGCGCGCCGCGCTCAGCACCACGAGCCACACCACGATGTGCACCACCACCATCACGGTGCCCAGCACGCTGAACACCACGGGGAACGCATCGGCAATGACGAGCGTGAGGAGCAGCGAGGCCACGAACGCGATCCACGCCAGGCCGAACGCCGCGCCCGCCCACGTGCGGAAGTCGAACTTCACGGCCACCGCCAGCAGCACCGCCATGGATACGGCCACGGGCACGAGCGAGCTGTCGAGGTACGTGTAGCCGAGGCCCTCCTGCTCCGCGAACACCTCGTACATGCCGAAGCTGGCGAAGAACAGCACGAGCGCCGCCAGGAAAACGGCCACGAACGCCTTCTGCGTGCCCAGCGGCAGCCGGGGGAAGCGCTGCGCCTTATGGTCGTTCCACGTGTCTTTCACCGGCAGCCAATCGGCGGCCGTCTTGCCGTTCAGCAGGATGAACGCGGTGGCCGCGATGGAGAAGGCGATGGATACGATCTGCGCGATCATCGCGTTCGACAGGCCCGAGAACAGGTGGAACAGCGGGTAGACGAGCGCCGAGCAGCCGAAGCCGATGATGGTGACCACCGTGGCCCGCTTGAACGGCATGTTCGCCAACATGAGGCCGATGAACAGGGGTCCCAGCCCGAATGTGGGCAGCGCGCCGTCGAAGCTTCCCATGGCGTACAGCAGGATGCCCAGCAGCGCGACAATCATCATGGCGGCGTACACCTGCACGATGCCCACCGCGCGGCGCCAGGAAAGCACGAGGAACGCGGCCAGCATGAGGAAGCTTCCCACCAGCGACACGGTGATCATGGACGAGCTGCCGGAGGCGGCGCTCGGGCCCGAGAAAAAGGCCGACGAGAATCCCGTCGCAATCACCAAGAGCGCGATGCAGGAATCCAACAGAGCTCTCCAAACGTTCATGCCCCTCCTTTTCCAGTATCCCACCACCATAGTGGAAACGTCCCCGTTGCGCCAGAGCGTCGCGGGCGGTCGAGCCCCCGCGGTCGGCGTTGTCGGCCGCATTGACGATGGCGTTGACGTGGGGACGTGACCCTTTGTTTGCCAAGGCGGCGTTCATGGCCGACAATGGACGGACGACGAAAAACGGCAGCACGAAAACGGTGCGCAGAAGAAGCGGAAGTGACCACATGGCCGGCAAGCTCATCATATGCCCGACGCCCATCGGCAACCTGGGCGACATGACCGAGCGCGCGCTCGAGGCGCTGCGTTCGGCCGACGTCGTGTGCGCCGAAGACACGCGCGTCACGGGCAAGCTGCTGGCCGCCTATCGCATCGAGAAGCGGTTGGAGCGCCTGGACGAGGCGCTCATCGGCGATCGCACGGCGGCGCTGCTCGACCGCGTGGGGGCGGGCGAGGTCATCGCGTACTGCTCGGACGCCGGCATGCCGGGCGTGTCCGACCCGGGGCTGCGCCTCGTGCGCGCGGCGCGCGAGGCCGACGTCCCGGTGGAGGTGCTGCCGGGAGCCACGGCGGTCGCCACGGCGTACGTTGCCAGCGGCAGCGCGAACCCTCGCTTCTACTTCGGCGGTTTCTTCCCGCGCAAGGACGCCGAGCGACGCGCGACGGTGGAGGGCCTGCGCGCCCTCGATGCCACGCTGCTGTTCTACGAGAGTCCGAATCGCCTGGTCAGCGCGCTCGACGTGCTGGCCGACGTGCTGCCGCATCGCGAGATCGCCGTGTGCCGCGAGCTGACGAAGCTCCACGAGGAAGTGGTGCGCGGCCCGCTGCCCGCGGTGCGCGACACGTTTGCCGCGCGCGTGGAGCAGGGAGGCGGCGTGAAGGGCGAGATCGTGCTCGTCATCGATGGGCCGAGCGAGGCCGAGGGCGCCGCGGCCACCGAGGACTCGCAGGCGTCCGCGCGCGAGCGGGCCGCCGAGCTCAAGGCCGCCGGCGCGCGCAAGAAGGACATCGCGCGCGCCATCGCCGAGGAGTTCGGCATCGCGCGCAACGCGGCGTACGACATCGCGCTCAAGGCGTAAGGCGGCGCGCATGGTCGGGTCCTCGTCGATGGCGCGTCCGTTCGCGCGCTACGTTTCGCTCAACGTGCTGGGCATGGTGGGCTTGTCGGCGTACATTCTGGCCGACACGTTCTTCATCGCGAACGGCGTGGGATCGGACGGCTTGGCGGCGCTCAACTTCTCCATCGTGCTGTACACGGTGCTGCAGGCCACGGGCCTCATGCTGGGCATCGGCGCGGCCAC
>ENA-OQIJ01000138-OQIJ01000138.1-human-gut-metagenome-genome-assembly--contig:-NODE-138-length-21482-cov-11.087567_pt1 | contig 21482 bp, 21 predicted proteins | sample MGYA00242582_ERZ504747 | MGnify/ENA primary metagenome ERZ504747 (study PRJEB26092, sample SAMD00036435) | human gut metagenome | host: Homo sapiens | study: EMG produced TPA metagenomics assembly of...
ATTGAAGACTTGCGGCGGCCATGGCCCAGGGGAGACGCCCGGACCCATTCCGAACCCGGAAGCTAAGACCTGGCACGGCAATGGTACTGCACCCGACAGGGTGTGGGAGAGTAGCACACCGCCGCATCACACTTGACACAAAGCCCACCCCAACCGGTGGGCTTTGCCATACCCAGACCGTGACCATCAACCAGATATATATAAGGCATATCGATACCAATAGAGGGCGCCGCCCGCAGCCGGAACAGCTGCGGGCGGCGCCCTCTTTGCATATGCGGGTGGGAATCAGCCCTGCGAGGTGGGCAGGAGCGCCACATCACACGAGATATAGCGTCGCTGCCATTCGAGGCACTGATACGTCTGCGTCGCATCGGAAAGCGCGCGATGCTCTTCCGTGTCCGCAATGCCATACCGGCGGATCAGATCCACCAGACGATGGCGTTCGGTGGGGAAGAGGCGCTTGTCGATCGTCATCGTGTCGAGCGTGGGGCGACGGAAATTGCTGACGAACTGCAACGTGCGGTGCTCAGCTTCGGCGAGGAAACCCATGTCGAAGCGCACATTGTGCCCGATGATCATATCGTCGCCAAGAAAATCGATGAAATCCTCGAGCACGTCCTCAATGGCCGGCTGATGCTCGACCATGGCATTCGTGATGCCAGTGATCTGGGTGATGCGCGGGGAGATGAGCACACCGGGATTGACAAGCTGCGCATATCGGTCGGCGATACGACCGTCACGAATCTTCACCGCACCGATTTCGGTGATGCGATCACGTTGCGCGCTCAGACCGGTGGTCTCAAGGTCCAAGGCGATGTAATCCTTGGGGAGTCGTTCGGCGGGCCGAGTGACCAAAGGCATAGCTGCTCCTTCCGTAGCCGCATTGCCATGACTCCACCATGGAGCGTGACTGTGGCGTATCGGGTAAACTCTGTCGACATCTCTTCAACGCACGAGTCTAACGCATGCCATGCGGAGAATGCACAATATTAGGGTGCTTCTTCGCAAAGAATTCTCATTGTTCTGCATTACTGCGCAAGCACACGGAATTGCCCAGTACTCGTGCCGTTGTGGTCAAGATAGCTTGTGGTCTCGGCCATCGCGCGGCGGATGCTGTCCGACGTCACCTCATCCGCGTCGTCGTTGAGCGTGAGACGCATCTGGTGCCACAGCGCATTGCCGTGGTTCGAAGGGCTCACGCCCTCGTCGATGAAGCCGAACGACTCGTAGAATCCCACAAGACGCTCCTTGCAAGTCAACACGATGCCCGAGCGGTGGGCGATCGCGGTGTCGAGAATCACACGGCGCATCAGATAAGCAGCGCATCCGCGGTGCTGGTATACCGGGGCGGTCTCCACGCCGAACAGCATCTGCCATGCGCCGCGCTCGTCGTGCATGTCCGCGCAGCTATACATGTCGTCGTGCAGGTCGCGCTCGTCGGTCGTCATGCCATTGATGAAGCTGACGAGCATGCCGTCTTCGAGTCGTGCGGGGAAGCACGTGTCGCCGGCCGAGGAGTCGGGATTGACCAACAGCCAGAAATGCTGGGGGAAGCGCTCGATGCGGTTGGCGAGGCTTTCGATGTCAGCGGCCTCTTTTGGGGGGAAGCACGCGGCTTCCACACTCGCCAGGGCATCGAGATCATCTAACGTGGCGTGACGCACAAACATGCCCACCATCGTCTCTCGAGGCGTGGTCAACATGCCGCATGCCATGCATCTGTGAGCGTACAGCGCAACAACGGCAACAGCCGGCGGTGCATGGAATCTAGCACCATGCGTGCGGTGGCGTATGCAGACGCTTACAGGAAAATGTGCCGTGTTTTGCGCCACGGCCTGTGTGCGGCGAGCTATATTGCAAGAAGCAAAGGCTTACATGGATGAAGGATCGAGGAGCATCATGGCTGCGAACACCGCCGGATCAGTCAGTACAGGGAAGGGGACCGCCGTACAGACGGCAGCACAGGGCAAGACCCATCCCAAGCGCACACTTACCACCAAGGACCTCATCGTCTTTGGCATGATCTTCATGGTGCCGATCGCGCCGTTCTCGATCATCGCCTCGGTGGCCGCCGTCTCGCACGGCATGCCGGCCATCGCGTACCTGATCGCCATGGTGGCCATGCTGTTCACCGCGCTTTCGTTCGGCATGATGGTGCCGCTGTTCCCCTCGAGCGGCAGCATCTACATCTACGCCTCGCATGAGATGAGCACTGGCGTGGGCTTTGTCGTCGGCTGGCTCATGATCCTGCAATACCTCATCACACCGGCGATCATGCTGCTCATGGCCGCCAACGCGTTGCACCAATACCTGCCGGGAGTGCCGGTATGGGTCTGGTGCGTGGTGTTCCTTGCGCTCATCACCGGCATCGCCATGCGCGGCATGGGCGCCACTGTGCTCGTGGACAAGCTCGCCCTGACCGCCGAGCTCATTGTGCTCGCGCTGTTCTTCGTCTTCGGTGTCATCTACGTGGTGCGCCACCCCGAGACCGCGCACTTCTCCGGCACCGCCTTCTTCAATCCATCCAAGTTCGACATGGGCGCGATGATGAGCGCCGTCTCGCTGTGCGCGCTGTCGTATGTGGGCTTCGGCTCGATCGTGACGCTTGACGACGAATGCGTGCAGCCGAAGAAGGGTCCGGGCAAGGCGATGATCATCATCGTGCTGATCCTTGGCTTCCTGTACATGTCGATGAGTTTCCTGACGATGTGCATGGATCCCTCCGGCAACATCATGATCGCCAACCAGAACAGCGGCTTCTACGCGGTGGCCGGACTCGCCGGCAAGTGGCTCGGCGTGCTGTGTGCCGTGGCGAATGCGCTCGCCCTCGGCCTGTTCACCTCGCTTTCCGGCATGACCGCGATCTCGAGCCTCATGTACACGATGGCCCAGGACGGCGGTCTGCCCAAGTTCCTCGGCACCCTGAACAAGAAGACGAACGTGCCTACTGGCGCCACGTTGTTCACCGCGGTGGTGAACTTGGTCCTCATCTTCGTATTCATCTTCGTGGGGCAGAACACCGCGGCTAAGGTGAGCAACTTCGGCGCCCTTTCCACCTATTTCATGCTCAACGTGGTGGTGATCTGGGGGCTGGGCATCAAGGGTCGCCAATACAAGGGGCGCACATTCTGGCGTTCGATCCTGTGCCCGCTCATCGGCGCCATCGTGACCTTTGTCATCTTTGTGTCGTTGGGGCTGGACGTATGGATCGTGGGCGTCATCTGGACGCTGCTCGGCATCGTCTATTATCTGGTGTGGACCAAGGGCATGCACCACACGATGGATCTGGAGCGTTCCGTGGCATAACGTGCGGATGCGGATATAGCCCCGGTGCATCGCCGGGTATAAAACACGGTTATCGGCGGCCGTGTGCAGTGGAAAATTCACTGCACACGGCCGTTTTGTTGTGTTGTGGTCAGGGCTTGCGCCGCTTCGGGTCTTCCGCACTGTATCAATTCTTCGTATAGCCACGCCGTGATGTCGCCGCCGCACGTCCCGTACATTGTGAGTTGTCGTGGCCGCCCGCTTCGGGCCGGCCCCTCACTTGGCACGCAGAGGATGGGAGACGAATGAGGTATACGGTAATCGGCGCAGGTGGCATGGGCATACAGTTCGGCGTGCTCCTGCAGGAGATGGCTGGATGCGATGTGGACTTCATCGATGGCTGGAGTGAGAACATCGAGGCGATCCGCGCCCAGAACGGCGCGTATGTTTCGCAGGATGGCCAGGACCGCCATCTGGTGCCCATCGACGTCTACTACCCGGAGGAATACACCGGCGACCCCGATGTGTGGATCGTGTTCGTCAAACAACATCAGTTGGCGGGGTTGCTCGAACGGTGTGCGCCGTTGTTCCGCAGCCACCAGGCCGTGTTCTCCGCAATGAACGGCCATGGGCACTTCGAGCGGCTCAACGGGTATTTCCTCGCGGACCGTATCTACGGGGGAACCGCGCTTATCGGCGCGTACGTGTACGGCCCGGGCGACTTCAACTTCACGGGCGATGCCCATGCCAAGGCGATGAACCTGTGCGCATACGACGGCCATACGCCCGAAAGCGATCCGGTGGAGCGCGCCATCGTCGAGGACTTCCGTGCGGCGACCCTGAACCCCACGGTCGTTGAGGATTTCGAAGGCATGTGCGTGGCGAAGATCGTGTTCAATTCCGTGCTCAACACGCTGTGCACCATGTACCGGATCCGCTTCGGGGAATTCGCGGCGCATCCCAGTGCCGCCACGCTCACCGAGCGGTTGGTCGATGAGGCCTACAGCGCGGCCGAGGCCGCGGGCATCACACTGCTTGGCACACGGGAAAGCGAAGTGGACACGATCATGCGCACCGCCGCCGTGGCACACCCGAAGCACTATCCGTCGATGTACCAGGACCTCACACGATGCCGCCCGACGGAAGTCGACTACATCAACGGCTACCTCGCCCAGCTTGGACGCGAGCATGGCAGCACCTGCCCGCTCCATGAATTCCTCACCGACGAAGTGCATCTGGCGGAACACGCCTATGCGATCCACCATCCGGAAACCATCTGAACCTTACGAGAGGACAACCATCATGGCAATCATCACACGCCGCACCCCGGTTTCAACCATCGCCGCAGCGCTTGCGGCATGCGTGCTGTTCTCCACGGCCGCATGTGGCGGGAACGCTGCCGCCGCCTCCGGCCAGATCGACAAGCCGCAAGACGGCGGCACCACAACGATCGAAGTGGGCGTATGCCCCGGACCGTATGGGGACATGGTCAAGGAGGTCATTGCGCCGCTGCTCAAAGACGATGGCTACGAGCTCATCACAAAGGAGTTCAACGATTACGTGCAGCCGGACAAGGCCCTTGCCGCCGGCAGCATCGACGCGAACCTCATGCAGCACGGCAACTATCTGGCGAAGTTCAGCGCAGACAACAATCTTGACCTGGTGTCCCTCGGCCAGGTGCCCACACTCGGCTTGGGTGTGTATTCCAACAAGTACGATTCCATCGACGAGATCGCGGATGGCGCCAGCATCGGCATCGCCAACGACGCCTCCAATCTGGCGCGCAGCCTTGGTGTGCTCGAACAGCAGAAGCTCATCACGCTCGATGGCGATGTGGACGCGACGAAGGCCTCGACCGACGACATCGCGTCCAATCCAAAGAACCTCACTGTCAAGCCGCTCGATGCCGCACAGCTCGCCCGTTCCCTGGACACTGTGGACGTGGTGCTTGTGCCCGGCAACTACGCATGGGCGCCGGGCTCAAGGCCCAGGACGCCCTCGCCCTTGAACAGCAAGGCGACGGCGTGATCAATGTCTTCGCCGTGAGCGGCGCCAACAAAGACTCCGATTTTGCAGTGAAGGTGCAGCAGCTGCTCGTCAGCGACGAATTCAAGGACGCGATTGCCGCCAGTGAATTCAAGGATTTCGGCAAGCCGACCGCGTGGAAGGAGTGAGCCATGGCCGCCAGCATCACACTTGACGACGTCTCGGTCACGTTCCATGAGGCCGGACACACCATCGAGGCGGTCAAACACGCCAGTCTCGAAGTCGAACAGGGTGAGATCTTCGGCATCGTCGGCTTTTCCGGCGCCGGGAAAAGCACGCTTGTGCGCACGATCAACCTGCTGGAACGCCCCACCTCGGGCCGTGTGCTCATCGATGGGCGCGACATCACGGGGTTGAGGGGAGGCCCGTTGCGTGACCTGCGCAAATCCATCGGATTCGTCTTCCAGGGATTCAACCTCATCGGCAATGCGACCGTGGGCAAGAACATCGAGTTCGCGTTGCGCGCGGGCGGCGTTCCCAAGGCGCGCCGCCGCGAACGCACGCAGGAACTGCTCGAACTCGTGGGGCTTTCCGGCAAGATGGACAGCTACCCGTCCAGCCTGTCGGGCGGACAGAAGCAGCGCGTGTCGATCGCCCGCGCACTGGCGAACAATCCGCGCATACTGCTGTGCGATGAGGCGACGAGCGCGCTCGATCTGGAGACGACCGAAGGCATTCTCGCATTGCTCAAGCGCATCAATACGGAACTCGGCGTCACCATCGTCTTCATCACCCACCAACTCGAGGTCGCACAGCGCATCTTCGACCGTGTGGCTGTGATGGAAAACGGCGTGATCATCGAGCAGGGGAAGACATTCGATGTCTTCGCTGAGCCCCATCACGAGACGACGCAGGCGCTCGTGGAACGGTTCCTGGGCGTGGCGGTGCCGGAACGTCTGGTGCCGGAACTGCCCGCCGGCAGGCTCGTGGAACTCCGGTACAAGGGCGACCATGCGTTCGATCCACTCATCAGCGCGGTCTCCAGCCGGCATGGTGTAGCCATCAATGTGCTGCACGGCAACGTCGAATACTTCGGTACACAGCCGATCGGCACTCTCGTGGTGCTCGTCGCGGCGATTCGCGAAGGGCAGCGCGGAGCACGGGACGTCGAGGACGCGCTCGACGAACTGCGCGGAACCGTGTTCGGCTTCAAAGAACTGACCGACGCCGCCGTCGAGGAAGCGCTTGACTCGCCGTACGGCGGCGGCCCGCGCACGGCAGCACAGACGAAAAAGCCGTACAGCAGGAGGTGCTGGTATGAGTGACACAGCGGAGATTCTGCGCGAACATCTGGGCAAGGCGCTCTGGGACACCTGCACGATGGTCGGCATAGCCACGGTAGTCGGTGTGGTGTTCGGCACGGCGCTCGCGGTCGTGCTGTATCTGACACAGGCGCGGCTGTTCACACCGAACCGGCTCGTCAACACGGTGGTCGGGTTTGTGGTGAACGCCATCCGTTCGCTGCCTTTTCTGATTCTGCTCGTTGTGCTGATCCCACTCATCCAACTGTGCATCGGCGATCCGTATACGCCGGCCGGTGGCGCCATCGCGCTATCGATCGCGGCGATCCCCTTCTTCGCGCGCATCGCCGAAAGCGCGTTCGCCGACGTCGATCCGGGGTTGCTCGAAGCGGCGGTCTCGACGGGAGCGCCGCTGCGCCAGATCATCGCTGGTGCGGTGTTCCCGCAGGCGTTGCCGAGTTTCATTCGCGGCATCGTGCTTACCGTGATCTCCTTGCTGGGCTATTCGGCGATGGTTGGCACCATCGGTGCCGGCGGCATCGGCGACCTGGCCATCCAATACGGGTACAACCGGTATGAGACCGGCGTGCTCATCGCGATCGTCGTGTTGCTTGTGCTCCTTGTCCAGCTCATCCAATGGGCCGGCGACCGCCTCGCGCTCAGGTTCACGCACTGACAGCCCCACCAGCCATCACCCATCCCTCAGGAGTGTCCATGACCATCGCATTGTCGAAAACGGCCCAATCCATACCGCCGAATGTGTTCGAGCGAATGGACCGCACGGTCGCACAGGCGCGTGCGCGCGGCGTCGATGTGATCGACCTGTCGAAAGGCAATCCCGACGGGTTCCCTGAAGCGCGCATCCGTGCAGAGGCAAAAGAGGCCGTCGACAGCCCGGAGAATGCGCGCTATACGCCGTTTGATGGCAAGCCGCTGTTCCTGCAGGCGGCCGCCGCATGGTACGCGCATGAGCACAGCGTGGCGTTGGATCCCGGCACGCAGCTATTCGCGGTCGAAGGCGCCGTCGACGGGCTTGCCGCGGCCTTCGCCGTATTGCTCGACCCCGGCGATGTGGTGGCGTTCGTCGACCCGTACTACCCGTCGTACCATTGCATGGCCCGGATGCTCGGCGCCGAGGAGCTGCCGCTGCCCGCGCACGCCGAGCTGGGTTGGCTGCCGGACTTCGACGCGGTGCCGGGCGAGACATGGGACCGCGTGAAGCTGCTCGTGCTGAACTACCCGAACAATCCCACCGGCGCACAGGCCCCACCGCGCTTCTTCGCCCGCGCGGTGGAGCTCGCCGTCCGCCACGGGTTCGCCATTGTGCATGATTTCGCCTACGCCGGCCTTGGCGTGCACGAGAACCAGAAGAGCCTGCTCGCGGTGCCGGGCGCGCGCGACGTGGGACTCGAGATCGTCTCCCTGTCGAAGATGTACGCGATGGCCGGCTGGCGCGCGGGGTTCGTGGCCGGCAACGAACAGCTCGTCGCCGCAGTCAAGCAGTACCACTACCAGATGGGCTCCATGGTCACGTCGTTCGTGCAGGACGCCGGCGCCGCCACGCTCGCCGGGGACCAGGCGTTTGTGCGCGAGCAAGCCGCACGGTACGCGGCGCGGCGTGCGATTGTGGCTGAGGGCCTACGTGCCGCCGGCTACAATGTGTTCGCATCCCAAGGTGGATTGTATGTATGGGCACAGGCGCCTGCGGCGATGACAGGCGATGAACTGGCGGCGCGCTGGCTCGACGAGGCTGGCGTGGCGGCGTTGCCGGGCAGTTGTTTCGGCAACGCCGGCGTGCGGTATGTGCGCTTGAGCCTGCTCCAGCCTTCACAGCGGCTACACGAGGCCGTGGCGCGCATAGGCAAGCTCTCCCCGGATATGGGAAAACTGCACGCTTGAAGCGAATATGCTTCACAAAACAGATACAATGAGTCCGCGGTGACCTGTGCGTCACCATCCACCAGCCGAGGGCCTTTGAAAGGAGGGGATCGTCGTATGCTCGATTGGGCGTTCGTTTCGCGGTACGCGCCGTTTTTTGTGACCGGCGCGGAAATGACGCTGTTCATATCGGTGTTCGGCATCGCGCTCGCCATACTCACCGGATTGGTGTGTGCGGCGATCGAGACCGCGCGCATACCGGTATTGCGCCAGATCGTCCGCGTGTACATCGAGGTCAGCCGCAATACACCGCTGCTCGTGCAATTGTATTTCCTGTATTTCGGCTTGCCGAAACTGGGGTTTGTCTGGTCTGCGGAGATGTGCGCGATCATCGGCCTGGGTTTCCTCGGCGGTTCCTACATGAGCGAGGCGATGCGCGCCGGGCTTGAGGCGGTTCCGCAGATCCAACGCGAGAACGCCTACATGCTGGGCCTCAGCTCGCGGCAGACGATGTTGCATGTGGTGATTCCGCAGGCGATCAGCACATCGATCCCCGGCGTGGTGGCCAACGTGATCTTCCTGATCAAGGAATCCTCCGTGGTCTCGGCGATTGCGCTCGCCGATGTGATGTACATGGCCAAGGACCTCATCGGCATGTACTACACCACCTACGAGGCGCTGTTCCTGCTGATTGTGACGTATTTGATCATTCTGTTGCCGATCTCGATCATCGGCACCTGGTTGGAGCGGAGGTTCGATTATGCAAAGCGCTAACATCCTGCTCCAGCCGGGCGTGATGCCGCGTCTGCTGCAGGGCCTGTGGGTCACGATATGGCTTGCGGCGGTCTCGGTGGCGTTGAGCGTGCCGGTGGGTCTTGTCACCGGTTGGCTCATGACATTGCGCAATCCGGTGATCCGGGTGATCATGCGCATCTACTTGGATTTCATCCGCATCATGCCGCAGCTCGCATTGCTGTTCATCGCGTTCTATGGATTGGCGCGCGCATGGAACTGGAACCTGGATGCGACCGGCGCCTGCGTGTTCGTGTTCGTGCTATGGGGAGGCGCCGAACTTGGCGACCTCGTGCGCGGCGCACTCGAATCGATTCCGGCGATCCAATACGAATCGTCGTACATGCTGGGCCTGAGCAACTGGCAGACCTTCACGCATGTGATCCTGCCGCAGGCCGTGCGCAGGCTGCTGCCTGCCTCGGTGAACCTGGCCACGCGCATCGTCAAGACCACGTCGTTGGCCACCCTGCTCGGCGTGGTCGAAGTGATCAAAGTGGGCCAGCAGATCATCGACGCGCACCGCTTCGATTACCCGGCCGGCACACTGTGGGTCTATGGCGTGATCTTCGCGATGTATTTTGTGGTGTGTTGGCCGCTTTCGATGGCAGCACGGTATCTGGAAAAGAGGTGGGCGAATGAGTGAGCCAATGCTCACGGTCGACAATCTGCTCAAGCACTATGCGGGGGCGGAACGCAATGTGTTCGACGGCATATCGTTTGACGTGCCGAAAGGCAAGGTGCTCGTGATCATCGGGCCATCCGGCTCGGGCAAATCCACGCTGTTGAGGTGTGTGGCCGGCCTTGAACCCATCCAAGGCGGCACCATCGCGCTCAACGGCCAGGTGATCGACCGCGGCGAGCCCGGCAACGAAAAGTCGGGGCGGGCCAAGCGCTCGAGCCAGCTGCGCACCAAAATCGGCATGGTGTTCCAAAGCTACGACCTGTTCCCAAACCGCACTGTGCTCGGCAACATCACGATGGCGCCAGTCATGGTGCAGAAGCGGCCCAAGCCAGACGTGGAGCGCGAAGCGATGGAACTGCTCAAGCGCGTCGGCCTCGCGGACCGCGCGCAGGCCAAGCCGCACGAGCTTTCGGGCGGCCAGCGCCAGCGCGTCGCCATCTGCCGTGCGTTGATCGAACACCCCGAGCTCATGCTCATGGACGAAGTGACCGCGGCGCTCGACCCCGAGATGGTGCATGAAGTGCTCGACGTGGTGCTCGAATTGGCCGATGCGGGGCAGACGATGCTCATCGTGACGCACGAGATGCAGTTTGCACGGGCGATCGCCGACAAGGTCATCATGATCGACAGCGGCGGCATCGTGGAAACGTCCGACGATCCGGAAGCGTTCTTTGCGCACCCAACCACACAACGCGCGCAGGAGTTCCTGCGCACCTTCGAATTCAGCCGCCACCGCCGCACGGAAAAGGACGGCGCCGGCGCACAGACGGCGTGACGCCGCAGGCGCACGCACCAGCAGAGAGGAACAACTCATGACAACAGCAGTATGGAAGAACGTGGGCAAGACCCTTGCCGCAGCCGCCGCGGGCGTGCTGCTCGTGCTCGGCGCCGCCGCCTGCGGCCCGAACGCGGGCACGCCGAGCGAGGCGGGCGGAACCGCCACCGGTTCGAGCGCGCAGGGCGGTTCGGCCGCCAAGGCCCGCACGCTCGACGAGATCAAGAAGTCGGGGGAGCTGCGCGTGGCGGTGTTCTCCGACAAGGCGCCGTTCGGCTATGTGGACAAGGACGGCAACTACGCGGGCTATGACGTGGTGTGCCGCATAAATCAAGGCTTTTTGCCCCCTAAATGCGTACATACCAGGGTGGAAGTTTAAGGGCCAGTGCTTGGGTAAACGACCAGGAATGCATATTGACATTGTGAATAAAAATGATACAATGTATATAATAAGAGCGAAAGGAGTTGCTATCTATGGCGAATACAAATATTAACATCCGTATGGACGCAGATTTGAAGCGGCAGTTTGAGGCGTTCTGTGCTGATATGGGAATGACGATGACAACGGCGTTCAATGTTTTTGCTCGTAAGGCGGTGAGAGAGTATAGAATACCCTTTGAAATCAGCGGCGATGTGCCGAACGCAGAAACCGTCGAAGCAATCCAGGAAGTAAAGAGAATGAAGGCCGATCCGAGCCTCGGCAAGACCTATTCCAATGTCGATCAGATGATGGAGGAGCTGCTTGCCGATGTATAACATAAGACCAACCACAAAGTTTCAGAAGGATTTGAAGCGTGTGAAAAAGCGCGGCTTTGATATTTCTTTGCTGACCGATATTATTAAAAAGCTGGCTGCGGGGGAGCCGTTGCCGGAGAAGAACAGGGATCACCAGCTTTCCGGGGACTATGCGGGGTGTCGTGAGTGCCACATTACGCCGGATTGGTTGCTGATCTACGAAGTGGACGGGGACGAGCTGATTTTATATCTTACCCGGACGGGATCGCATAGCGACTTATTTTAGGGGAAGGAGGAAAGGTCTATGAGCTGGGATAAAGAGAGGATCGCGCAGATACAGCTTCCCGATCCGGCAGACGATGATCCGCACCCTCGTCTGCTCCTGGAAGGGCGCGGCATACACGCAGGAGAGGGATTTACAGCTTTGTTTCCAGATGGCTGGCACGAGATTACCCTTGAAGTAGCCTGGGAGCCGACAGGCCCTGCTTGCTGGTACATATCTACGCCTGGGTTTAAGGGTGTGTGTCCTGTGGGCCTGTTCGTGAAAGTATGAAAACGATCCGGCAGATAGCCGACGAGATAGGGGTATCAAAGACAGCGGTAAGTAAACAAATCGAAAACCTGGGTTTGCGATCAAGTTTGCGAAAAAACGGAAACCAGTTTGCGATTGATGAACACCAGGAAGCTTTGATAAAACAGGCTTTTTTTGAAAAAACGCAAACTGAAATCGAAAACCAATCGCAAACTAAAACGCAAACCGAAAACCGTGAAGTTGGCGATTTGGTTTGCGTTTTACAGGCCACCATCGACACACTGCAAGGGCAGCTTGAAGTGAAAGACCGGCAGATCGAGCAGCAGGCTCAGACCATTACTCGGCTCACTGATGCGCTGGCCGCTGCCCAGCAGACGGCGGCAGCGGCCCAGGCTCTTCACGCGGGGACGATCCAGCAGCAGCTTCTTACCGGGGAGGCCGGAGCGGATCAGCAGGACCAGGCGCCGGAGCAAAAACGGGGCTGGTTTAGCAAGTTGTTTCGAGGTTAAGAGAACTTGACAAATCGGAATTTGATGAGGTGTAATTATGGTAAGAATTGCAACAGTAAATGATGCAGAGCAATTAAACATCTTAAATGATGAATTTAATGGTGAGAGCGAAACAAGCATAGACAATATTAGAAATTCCCTTATGAATAATAAACAGGAAGTTGTTATCGTTGCTGATGAAGATGATATGTTAGTTGGATTTGTTTGTGTTCAGCTTAAAAAATCGTTCTGCTATGATGAATATATGCCTGAAATTACAGAAGTGTATGTTAAACCAGCATACAGAAAAAGAGGCTTAGCGAGTGAGATGATTACTTTTGCAGAGGCTTATTGTAGTAAGAATTATCCACTTCACCAATATGAACTTCTAACAGGACAAGAAAATCTTGTTGCACAAACTGTATATAATAAACTTGGATATGTAGATGATAATGAACTTCATTTATCAAAACGAGTTAAGAGATAGTCAAATCCTAATTTGAGGAGATGTTCTTATGTATGGATTACTTATATTGAATTTCGTAATACCGTTCGTGATGATTTTTGTGGGATATATCTTAAAGAAGCACCCTGTAAAAGATATGAACTCTGGCAACGGGTACAACACACCTTCCTCACGAAAGTCACAAGAGCATTGGGATTATGCACAAAGCATAGCGCCTAATATTTTTATTGGTATTGGCAAAACATTAGGTTTGGTAGAAATCGTTTTGTGTATATCCTTACTTTTTCTTAATATTTCCGCACAGTCTACCGTATTTGCAGGAGTAGCCGTTGGAATTATATTTCTGTTTTTTGGGTTTTACAAAACTGAAACAGGAATAAAAAACAAATTTTTGGATGATAAATTCTAACTTAGTATAAAAGCAGCAGCGAGCTACCGACTCTTGTAGCCCCCGGCAGGGCGCAAAGGCACTTTCATACTGCCAGCCCCAAAGGGGCGGTGGTGTGAAAGTGCTTTTGCGTTACTTTCTCACCAGAAAGTAACAAAGAGGTTGTGGCCTGCGGCCAGTTATGGTAAAATAGGAATAGTAGGATATGGGCTTTTTGCAGGAAAGGGACGGGTGATTTTATAGGTACAACCATTTCGGGAATGACGGGCCGGGGAAGTATCCGGCACAACAACAGGAGCTTTTCAGCGGCGAATGTAGACCGGAGCAGGTCGGAGCAGAATGTCACCTTTTGCAACGAGGATTTGAAAAAGGTGTACCACGAACTTTTCGATGAAGCCCTGGCTGCCTACAATGCCAAAAAGAAAAAGACCAGGGACAAGATACCAGACTACTATGAGCATATCCGGCAGAGCAAGCAGGAAAAGCTATTTCACGAGGCTATCTTCCAGATCGGCAACTTGACAGACTGCGGGTGCGGCTCCCCTGGAGGGGAACGGGCGGCGGCAGCTCTCAAAGAGTTTGCAGAGTCCTTCCAGGAGCGCAACCCTCATCTGCGGGTGTTTAATATGGTGCTGCACATGGACGAGGCCACGCCCCACCTCCATGTGGACTTCGTGCCGGTGGCAACGGAGCAGAGCCGGGGCCTTTCGACGCGGGTATCAATGAAACAAGCGTTAAAGCAGCAGGGATTTGAAGGGCTGGGCCGGAAGCAGACGGAATGGAAAGCCTGGATGGAACGGGAGAAAGAATCCCTAACGGAAATCGCCCAGGCGCACGAGTTTGAGATTATCAGCTTGGGCGGTGGTCGGCCTCATATGGAGCTGCCAGAGTACAGAGCAGCGGCCCAGCGGCTTGAAGCTATCCAGGAACAGGTGACAGCGGCAGAGCAGGAGATCGCGGCCCTGGAAAAGCAGAGAAAGGCCCTGCAAGGGAATGTGAAGCTGCTGAAAGCGGTGGAGAAGGTCAAGCCCGATTTGGACGCAATACAGCCGGAAAAGACGCTGACAGGGGCCGTCAAGGGCGTGACGGTGGAGCAGGTGAAGGAGCTGAAGGCGGCGGTGATCCGGGGCGCGGCGGCAGAGCAGAAGGTGCGGGAGCTGAAGGTAGAAAACCAACAGCTTCAGCAGAAAATCCCCTCGACGAAAGAAAAGCTGAAGGAGGCCCAGGAGCGGCAGCGGCTTGAAAATGAAAACCGGCAGCTCAAAGTGCAGGTGGAATACCTGGAAGAAGATTTGAGCCGGGCGCGCGGGTTTTCGGCGCGGCTCCAGGAAGGGATCGGGGCGGTGCTGGATTTCCTGGATCGGCACTTGCCAGAGCAGTTCCGGCCCCTGGTCGAAAAGGCGCGTGAGCTGCTACCTGTGCCAGAAGTGCAGCAGCCGGAAAGAGAGCAGGAACGGAGCCACACCTGGGGTGGTATGGAGCTGTAAAAGAAGCCTGTCAGGGGGCCTGGCAAGAGCCGCCCGGACAGGCTATAATAACAGTAAAAATAGGGAATAAAATATATTGATAATATATGCCCCCCTATGGGGGTACAGGGGATAGCAGGAAGTTAGCGTGTCGTAAAATAGGGAATAAAATATATTGATAATATATGCCCCCCTATGGCCTTTAGGCCAGGGAAAAAATAATAAAATATTCTCTCTCGGACAGGGAGAAAGTCGGAGGGGGTTATGGGGGTGAGCGGCGGGGTGTGGGAATGTGGTAAACCTGAAAGGTTTTCCATCATTTCCATGCCCCAGAGCGAGGGGGAAAAGGGGGAGGTGACTTTCTCTTTAAGGCCCCGAAGGGGCCGCTCTTTGGCTCCCCCTTTTCCCCCTGTGGGTTTGCAGAATGTACGAAAAGAGGTGTAAGGAATGGCGGATCAGCAAGCAGCACTGGAACGGCTGCGGGAACTTTATAGGGAAAAGAACGAGCATTTAGGGAAGTTTTTGGAGCCGGTGGAGCCGTATGAGTTTTATCGTGAGATCTTCCCGAAAGGATCTTTCGAGAGGAAGGGTCATTTTGAGGACAGGAAGGGAAACGGGATCGCGGTGACGGTGCCGAAAGGTGAGGTTGACAAGGCTACTGGTATTGCCCTGCAGATTGAGGGGGACGGTAAAGCGAAACGCTGTACCATTACTGACGAGCTGGACGAGCTGCGGGAGCTGCAAGACACCGATTTCACGATTATGTCCCCTATCTCCTATTTTGGACGGCGGCGGTGCGGCAAAAATGCCCGGTATCTCTATGCCCTGGTCTTTGACCTGGACGGGGTGGGTATGCCACAGCTTCGGGACACGCTGCACCAGATGAACAAGGATATTCTGCCCCAGGCAACCTTTGTTGTAAACAGCGGGACGGGGCTTCACCTGTATTATGTGCTGAAAGAGCCGGTGCCTATGTACCCGCACAACCAAAAATGCTTGAAAGAGCTGAAATATGCCCTTACCCGGCAGATTTGGAATAAGTTTACCTCCACCATCAAGGAGCCGCAAATGCAGGGGATTTTGCAGGGTTTTCGGGTGGTCGGCTCCGGCTCGAAGTTGGGGCGTGAGTACCCTGTGAGGGCGTTCCGGCTCGGCGGGCCGGTGGAGCTGGCGCGGCTGCTTGATTATATCCCGGACAGTAACGGGGAGCAGCAGCGGCTTGAGGGGCTTATGAGAAAGAGCCGCCTGTCGCTGGCCGAGGCGAAGGAGAAGTATCCGGATTGGTATGAGCGGCGGATTGTCAAGAAGGAGCGGCGGGGCCGCTGGACAGTCAAGCGTGACCTTTACGACTGGTGGCTGCACCGGATCGCCGATGAAATCCGGGTGGGACATCGTTTCTATGGCATTATGACGCTGGCGATTTATGCGAAAAAATGCGGGATAGACGAGGACGAGCTGCGTCGGGACGCTTTCGCACTGCTCCGGCCCTACGATGATATGAGTGTGGAGGATATAAACCGCTTTACAAAAGATGATGTGGTGTGCGCCCTGGAGATGTTCAACGAGGACTATGTGACATTCCCCAGGGACGATATAGCGAAGCTCTCCGGCCTGACTATGCCTGTCAATAAGCGTAATTTTCAAAAACAAGCAGATCATCTTGAAATTGCAAGAGCCATTCGGGATATTAAAGCGAAACAGCAAAAGGGAAAAATATTATTCCCAATGTAGTATTGGAGACTCTGCAGCAGCCGCAGGTTTCCGGCAATCCGTCGAACCGGATTCCGACGGAAAAGTACGCTGCAATAGCATTTCTGGCGGCCGCGCTTGGTACGGCGGCGCTGGTGGGCTTCTTTTCCTTTCTGCGGGATACCGTCAAAAATGAAACGGAATTTGGCCGCAAGATTGATGCGGATCTGCTGGGAACCGTGTACCATGAAAAAAAGAGGAAAAACAGCTCCATGCTGATCACGAATCCGGCGCGGAGCTTTCCCTATGTGGAATCCCTGAAGCGCATTGCTTCCCGTGTGCGCGGAAGACTTGACAGGAGAGGGGGAAAAGTGCTGCTGGTGACCAGTGTGGCGGAAAATGAAGGAAAGTCGACGCTTGCCGCCAATCTGGCGCTTGCCCTTTCAGAGGAACAGAACCGTGTCCTTCTGCTGGACTGTGATTTTCGTCAGCCGGCGCTGTATAAGATTTTTGAACTTCCGCAAAAGGCCGGAAAAGATTTCGGACAGGTAGCAGTCGGAAAGGAGTCGGCGTCCAGCGTTTTTGAAAAATACAAGGATACGAATGTTTACATGGGCATCTGCCGGGAACGGCTGGAGGAACCGTCGGAAGCAGTCGGCGGTGAAATTTTCCGGCGGATTCTGGATACGTGCCGGACAAACATGGATTATATTATTCTGGATACGCCGCCGATGGGCGCGGCCGCGGATGCGGAGGAGCTTGTGGAGCTGGCTGATGGTGCGGTTCTTGCCGTTCGGCAGGACGGCGTGCTGACACGGGACATCAACGATGCCATCGACGCGCTGAACCAGAAAGAAGAAAAGGTCATCGGCTGTGTGTTCGGCAATGTTTATCCGGGATTCGGCGAGCGGATCGGAGGCAGCTATGGTTACGGTTACGGATACGGCGCCTATAGCAGGGCAGAACGATGAGAGGGAGCAAAAGAGCATGAACAGAGAAACGTATGAAACCTATTCCGCAGCGGAACCAGAGAAAATAGATCTGATCGCCTTTTTGGCGGAGTATTTCCAGGCGTTCCAGAAATTTTTCTTTGGTGTGCTGGCACTTGTAATCCTTGCAGGAGGCGGCTCCTTTCTGACGGCAAAGCTGCGGTATCAGCCGGTCTATGAGGCATATACATCGTTCGTGGTCGGATCGAACCGTGCGGTCGGTTATTCTTATTACGATAATGTAACGGCAGAGCAGCTTGGAAAGACCTTTCCGTATCTTGTGACAAGCGGCGTACTGAAGGATGTTGTAGCGCGGGATCTTGGAATCGGGGCGGTGACATCAGAAATTCAGGCGAGCGTGATGGAAAATACCAATCTTTTTACTATCCGTGTGCGGGACGCGTCACCGGAGACGGCGTATCGGGTGATGAAATCCGTTATCACGAATTATCCGGAGGTGGCAGAGTATATCATTGGTGCGACGACACTGACGGTGGTGGATGAAAGCGGTGTTCCGGCAGTGCCGGTTAACAGCCAGGATGCGTTGCGGGCCGGCACGTATGGTGCAGCAGCAGGACTTGCAGCGGCCTTCCTGCTGCTGTTCCTCTATGTGAGAACAAGAAAAACCATCCATTGGGCGGATGATATTAAGAAGCTGACGAATGCGGCATTCCTTGGAAATCTGCCGCAGGCGAAGATCAAAAAAAGAAGCAGCGTAAAGGAACGGACCATTACCATCTGCAATCCAAAAGTGCCGGATGCCTTCAAAGAGGCGGTGCAGCTGATCCGGACAAGGACGGAGGACAGAATAATTGGAAAAAGTGACTGTCCGGTCCTTCTTGTGACGAGTGCCGTGCCGGGGGAGGGAAAGACGACGGTTGCCGTGAACCTGGCGGAGGCGTTCGCGAAGAAGAAATACCGCGTAGTACTGCTGGACGGAGATCTGCGGAATCCTTCGGTGATGAAGTGTATGGGACTGATCGGACGGAAAGAGCGTGGAATTGCTGCCGTGCTGAAGGGACAGATGGATTGGGAGGAGGCACTTACCGACTGCCGGGATCTGACGCTGAAAATCCTGCCGGGAGCGGGAAGCACGCAGAATCCTGCAGGGCTGCTGCGCTCGGTACGGATGAAGACCATGATCGAAAGCCTGAAAGAAGAGGCCGATCTTCTGATCATCGACACGCCGCCGTGCGGAGTGCTTTCGGATGCGGCACTGTTCGGCGGAATTGCCGACGGAGCAGTTCTCGTGGTACATCAGGGAACAACGAAAGACCGGGAAGTCCGGCGCGCGCTGGAATTTTTCGAGGATTCGCAGATTCCGGTCTGCGGCTATGTGCTGAACGGCGTGCAGGAGGGCACGACGGGCTACGGATACAGCAGCTATGGCAGCTACGGGTATGGAAAATATGGTTACGGTTACGGAAAGTACGGCTATGGGAAAGAAAAGGAACGCCGGAACAGTGACCGGACAGCAAGGGAGCAGGGAGGAAAAGCATGAGGGAGAAGAAAAAAGGAGTTTATCAAAAGTATCTGAAAAATCTGTTGGACCGTCTGCTGGCGCTTGTGGGAACGGCAGCATTATCGTGGCTGCTGCTGGGAGTCGGCATTGCAGTCCGCCTGGATTCTCCGGGACCGGTGCTGTTCCGGCAGAAGCGGGTGGGCCGGAACGGGCAGTATTTTTACATATACAAGTTCCGCACGATGCGCATCGACACGCCGCATGATATGCCGACACATCTGCTGAACCATCCCGATCTCTTTATCACAAGAGTCGGACGCTTTCTCAGGAAAACATCCCTCGATGAGCTGCCGCAGCTCTTCAATATTTTAAAAGGCGACATGGCGCTCGTCGGTCCGCGTCCGGCGCTCTGGAATCAGGAGGATCTGATCTCTGAGCGGGAGCGGTACGGCGCAAACAGTGTCCGTCCGGGCCTCACCGGCTGGGCACAGATCCATGGGCGGGATGAACTTCCGATCCGGGAGAAAGCGGAACTGGACGGATATTATGTGCATCACATTGCATTAGGAATGGATCTCGAATGCCTCTGTAAGACAGCCGGCGCAGTACTGCGGCAGGATGGAATTCATGAGGGACTCCACGCTGTCACTGCGCTGACGAAGCAGCTCTATCCCGGCGTCCCCTATTTTCTGCTGGGCCACAGCATGGGCTCGTTCTACGCCCGGCAGTACCTTTGCGAGTGGGGCGGTGAGCTTGACGGAGCCATCATCATGGGTACCGGCTTCCAGCCCAAAGCGCTGGTCGCCACGGCCCGGGCGCTCTGCCGGGTGCTGGCCGTCTTTTTCGGCTGGGAGCACCGCAGCAAGCTGGTGGCGAGCCTCTCCTTCCTCGGCTACAACAGGGGTCTCGAGGGCCGCACGCCTCAGGACTGGCTCAACCGTGACCAGGCCGAAGTGGACAAGTACCGCGCCGACGAGCGCTGCATGTTCACCTTCACCCTGAACGCCTACTACAGCATGTTCACAGGCATCCTGCGGCTGTACGACCCCGCCGTTCTGGCCGGGGTGCCGAAAGACCTGCCCCTTCTCTTCCTCGCCGGTGACGCCGACCCTGTGGGCGAGCGCACCGCCGGAGTCCGGCGGGCCATCCAGAGCCTCCGGGACGCCGGTGTCGGGAACATCGAGTCGAAATTCTATCCCGGCGCCCGCCATGAGCTGCTGGTGGAGACGAACAAAGCCGAGGTGTTTGCAGACATCGCCGACTGGCTGAACAAACAGATCTGATAAACATAACGGGGCTGTTGCATAACCTCTCCGTCACGCCTTGCGGCGTGCCACCTCTCCTATCGAGGAGAGGCCTTGGCATTCCGTAAAGCTTTCCCTCTTCGCCAGAGGCTCCCCTCGGTAGGGGCAACAACGACGACCGCCGCCAGTGGCGGAAACAGGGAGTCGTTGTTGGGGCAGCGGCCAGCAAGACGCAAGTGCTTTTCAAAGCACGAAGCGGATGCTGGGTGCCGCAACCCGGCCTTGTCGAGCGCAAGCGAGACTGAGAGGTTGTTTTGCAACAACCCCGTTTTTTTGTTTTTCTTCTTTACTTTTTGGCTGCCCAGCCGTCCACGACAGCCACAAGGGCCTTGCCCCGGCGGCCCAGAATTTTAGGCAGCAGGATGCGGGCCATGGCCCAGACACCGGAGAAGTTGTACAGGATGATGAGGGCCGTGATGATGCCTGTCCAGAGGCCGTACAGCGGCGTATCGGCCAGCAGTACGAATGCCTCGAATACCAGCGCGGCGGCGTTGACGAGGACACGGCCCGGGTGGACATGCATCCCGATCATGCCGTGGGCGTCGATGGCGCGGAGAGTGAACACCAGACCGAGGCCGAGGAAGGACGCATAGGTCGCACCCACAGGGCCCCACCACTTGATGAAGAAGTAGTTCATGAGGCAGTTGCTGATGGCACCGGCCATCATGGTGACCATGCTGCGCTGGGATTTCTTATTCACGACATAGACGCTGTTCATGAACTGGTTGAAACAGCTGCAGGTAGACGCCAGCACGAGGAACGGCACGAAGTGCCATGCGTAATAATAGTTGGACTTCATGACGTGCATGACCGGGCGGCAGAGCCAGATGATGCCCGCTGCACAGCAGAACAGCACGCTGGAATAGGTGCGGAAGATCTGGGTAAAGAACTTGGCTCTCCCCTCTTCCTCGGTGACAGCCGACAGCTGCCATGCGTCGTAGAAGATAAGACCCAGCGTCGTGAGGATGGTGGGCAGGAAGTAGCCGGTGGAGAGCAGGCCGCTCCATGCGTCGCCGCTGTGGCCGTCGAGGCCGTCGCACATCTCACGCACAAAGACAAATCGGATGCGTTGATGATCCAGAAGCTTATCTGGGCCGGTATCATGGGCAGCGAGAAGTGGAGCATCTGCTTCCAGAGGGTCTTGTTGATGCCCTTCAGCTCGATGAAATCCCAGAGCTTGCCGGTGAACATCAGGAAGAGCACGCTCACGAGGTCGCCGCTGATGATGGCCAGCAGATACGCCGTTGGCCCCCCAGTTGAACGCCCACCGAGACTAGAGCAACAT
>ENA-OQIJ01000139-OQIJ01000139.1-human-gut-metagenome-genome-assembly--contig:-NODE-139-length-21389-cov-3.374706_pt1 | contig 21389 bp, 25 predicted proteins | sample MGYA00242582_ERZ504747 | MGnify/ENA primary metagenome ERZ504747 (study PRJEB26092, sample SAMD00036435) | human gut metagenome | host: Homo sapiens | study: EMG produced TPA metagenomics assembly of...
CGTTTTACCCTGGAAGTGAGTGAGAACGAGCAGCACCGCACCGTACAGATCACCAAGGCGGAGTATGAGCCGCTGGGCTGCAACTTCAAGACCTATTTGGGCGCGAAAAGCACAGCTGCGCCAATCACTGTATGTTCTGCTTATTGACCAGCTGCCGCCCGGTATGCGGGAGCCGCTCTACTTTAAGGATGACGACGAGCGGCTTTCCTTCCTGTTCGGCAACTATATCACGCTGACAAACCTGACCGACCACGAAATTGACCGTATCATCCAGATGCATATCAGCCCGATCTTCGTCTCGGTCCACACGACAAACCCCGCACTGCGGGTACGGATGCTGGCCAACAAGCGCGGCGGCGAGGTACTCGACTATCTGCCCAGGCTGGCGGCGGGCGGCATCGAGTTGAACTGTCAGCTCGTGCTCTGCCGCGGCGTCAACGACGGCGACGAGCTGCGCCGCACTCTGACTGACCTGTTGGCCCTGCGCCCGCAGGTCGGCAGCATCGCCGCCGTGCCAGCCGGTGTGACCGATTACCGCAAGGGTCTGTACAAGCTGACACCCTACGATAAGGAAACCGCCGCCGCCACGCTAGATATTCTGGAAGAATTTGCACAGAAATGCCGCGCCGAGTATGGCCGCAGCGTCATCTACCCCAGCGATGAGTGGTATCTGACCGCCGAGCGCCCGCTGCCTCCGGCAGAGTTCTACGATGCGTTCGCGCAGCTGGAGGACGGCGTCGGCATGTGGCGGCTCTACCACGACACCTTTTTGGAAGAACTGGAAAATCACACGGGTCTAGTGCTGCCCCACAGTATGGATGTGGTTACCGGCACGCTGGCCGGGCCGCTGATCCGGGAATGCGCCGATGCGCTGATGCAGAAGTATCCGCAGGTAAAGATCACCGTGCACGAAATCAAAAATGAGTATTTCGGCGGCAATGTCAGCGTGGCGGGCCTTGTCACGGGCACCGACATCATCAAGCAGTGCAGCGGCAGACTGCACAGTGACCTGCTGGCCGTGCCCGAGGTCATGATCCGCGACGAGAAGGGCCAGTTCCTTGACGACATCACGCTGGAGGAGCTTGGCAGGGCGCTGGGCTGCCGCGCCGTCAGTATCCCCACCGACGGCGGCGGATGCTGCAAGGCAATGCTGAGCACCCACAAGCGCAAAACGATAAAATTCAAACGATAAGAGAGTAGAGAGGGAGGAAGGCAGACATGGCAAAACCGATTGTAGCCATCGTGGGCCGCCCCAACGTGGGCAAGTCCACCATTTTCAATAAGCTGACCGGTCAGCGCCTCGCCATTGTCGAGGACACCCCCGGCGTCACCCGTGACCGCATCTTCTGCGACTGCGAGTGGTCCGGTCACAAGTTCCTGCTGGTGGACACCGGCGGCATCGAGCCGCGCATTGACGACGGCCTGCTGGCCCACATGCGCGAACAGGCACAGCTGGCCATTGATTCCGCAGACTGCATCGTCATGGTGACCGAGCTGTCCGCGGGCGTCACACCGCAGGATCAGGACGTTGCCGGAATGCTTATGCGCAGCGGCAAGCCCGTTGTGCTGGCTGTCAACAAGTGCGATAAGGTCGGCGAACCCCCGATGGAGCTGTACGACTTCTACAGCCTCGGCCTCGGCGAGCTGATTCCGGTTTCCGGCGTGCACGGCCACGGCACCGGCGACCTGCTGGACGCGGTCTGCGCCCACCTCAACTTTGAGGAGGACGAGGAAGACACGGATGACCGCATCACGGTTGCCGTCATTGGCCGCCCCAACGTCGGCAAATCCAGCCTCATCAACCATATTCTGGGCGAGAACCGTCTGATCGTCGCCAACGAAGCCGGTACGACTCGCGATGCCATTGACACGATGGTGGAGAACAAGTACGGCAAGTTTATTTTTACCGATACCGCCGGCCTGCGCAAGCGCGGCAAGGTCGAGAGCGGCGTTGAGCGCTACAGCGTCCTGCGCAGTCTGGCCGCTGTCGAGCGCAGCCGTGTCTGCGTCATTATGATCGACGCGACGGTAGGCTTCACCGAACAGGACTCCAAAGTCGCCGGCTACGCGCATGAGCAGGGCAAGGCCTGCATCATCGCCGTCAACAAGTGGGACGCCGTCGAGAAGGACAGCTACACGATGGACGCCATGCGCAAGAAGCTGGAGGAGGACTTCAGCTTCATGTCCTATGCCCCCATCGTCTTTATCAGCGCCAAGACCGGTCAGCGCGTCGACAAACTGTTTGAGACCATCCACTTTGTGGATGTCCAGAATGGTACCCGCGTGCCCACCGGCGCACTGAACGAGATGCTGGCCCGTGCCACCGCCAAGGTCCAGCCGCCGTCTGACAAGGGCAAGCGCCTGAAGGTATTCTATATCACCCAGATTTCGACCCGCCCGCCGACGTTCGTCTGCTTCGTCAACCAGAAAGCACTGTTCCATTTCTCGTATCAGCGCTATTTGGAAAACCAGATTCGTGAGACGTTCGGTCTGACAGGCACCCCCATCAAGATGATTACCCGCGAGCACGGCGACGGCGCGGTCAAGGCAGGGAAGGTGTAACCCATGGTGAAAAATATCCTTCTGGCCTGCGTGCTGACCGCAGCAGGCGGTTACTTGCTGGGCAGCATCCTGTTCGGCGTGCTGATTTCTAAAGTCATGTACAATGACGATGTGCGCAATCATGGCAGCGGCAACGCGGGCATGACCAACGTTCTGCGCACCTACGGCAAGCTGCCCGCCGTGTTCACGACCATTGGTGACGTGGGCAAGAGCGTGGCTGCCGTCAGCTTGGGTCGCTTCCTATTTGCAACGATGCTCACGGCCTCTGACGCCGCGCCGGTGCTGGATCCCGTCTGCGGCGCGTATCTGGCCGCCATCTTCTGCATGATCGGCCACAGCCGCCCGATTTTCTTCGGCTTCAAAGGCGGCAAGGGCGTGTTGGTCGGCGCGGGCGCGGCCCTCGCCACAGAACCCCTCGTCTGCGCCGTGCTGCTGGCCATCTTCCTGATTGAGGTCGCCGTCACCCGCATTGTCTCTCTGGGCAGCATCATCATTGCTGCACTGTACCCGGTGGGCACTCTCATCAACCTGATTGCCCGCGGTGCGAACCTGCCTACCATTCTTTTCAGCACGATTTGCTGCGTGATTATGGCCGCTATGGTCATCTGGCTGCACCGCTCCAACATTGAGCGCCTGAAAAACGGCACCGAGTACCGCTTTGGGCAAAAGAAATAAACTGTCCTAATGACACCGCATGATTTTGGTCATGCGGTGTTTTTTGTACATGGTGTGCAATAATGAAAATCTGTTATACTGAAGGCGTGATGTGACATGACAAAAACCATAGAAGCCATCTGGCAGCTTTTGCAGCAGCACCAGGGCGAGACCTTCCACACCGCCAAGGGTCTGCCGTTCACCTATACGATCCGCGGCGGCGAACTTTTCGTGAACCGCCGCCGGAAGTCGATCACCGTCTCCACGGTTCGACGTGCGCTGGAAAAAATTACACTGCTCGAGGCCGCAGGGGAGGTCATCACCGGTCCCAAGAAAATCGGCTGCTACGGGGCCAGCTACCTTTACCCGGTGCTGTTGGCGCTGGACGTTCTGGAAAGACCAGCCCTGCCGGGGCAGGAAGAATTTACCGATGCCGCAATTGTGAACGAGACATGAAATCTGTACAAAATGCACCCCATACGTGAAAAATAACTGTTGAAATACTCTGCAAACTGTTGTATACTGGTAGCATTAAGGCAGATAATGGAGGTCAGGCACCGATGAAGGGTCTTTACGATGTGGCACGTCATCTTGTATGGCTGACGCAGTTTGGCCTGTCGGTGGTCGTACCGCCGACGCTCTGCATTGCCGGTTCGGTCTGGCTGCGGCATCGGTTCACATTGGGCAGCTGGGTCGTAGCTGTCGGCGTTGTGGTCGGGGTGCTGGCCGCGGTAAGCTGCCTGCGCGGCTCGCTGCAGGCGCTGGACCGGCAGGGCCGCCCCGCCAAAAAAGACGGCGGAAAAACATCTCCTATATCCTTTGACCGACATTAGAAAGGGGAGTCCACCCTTGCAAAAGCATCGTGATGTATTGCAGCAGGCAAGCCGCCTGGCTGTGGCCGTGGCGCTCTGCATTGCCGCTATGCTGGCGGTCTATGCGCTGACCGGACACTTTACCAACGCTGTGCTTCTCGGCGCTCTGATTGGTTTTGTGATGGCGATGGGGAACTTCCTCTCGCTGAGCATCACAGTCTCCAACGCCATGAATCGTGCCGCCAACGGCGGCAGCCCGCAGAAGGCGCAGCTTGAGATTCAGACGTCGAGCGTCGTCCGCCCGGTCATTCTGGTCATCATTTATGTCCTGCTGTTTCGTGCAGAGCTGTGTGACCCGCTGGCGGCCATCCTGCCGCTGCTCTTTGCGCAGTTCTGCATCAAGCTCATCGACTTTTTCCGCCCGGATTCCCAGGCGGCACAAAAGCAAAGGACGGTGATTCCACCCCATGAATGGTCCGAAAATCTACTTTACCATCCCGTTGTTCGGCGGCATCGGCATCACACAGACGACGGTCTCGTCGTTTGTTGTCATGCTGCTGCTTTGCATAGCGGCGGTCGTGCTGGGCAGTAACCTGCAAAAGCGGCCAAGCCGCCGTCAGGTGCTCGTCGAAAAAGGTGTGACGATGCTCTATGACATGGTCGAAAGCACGATGGGCAAGCACAACAGTTATTGGACACCCTACATCGGCGCGCTGTTCCTCAGTTCCATCTGCGGTTCGTTCATCGGCATGACGGGCATCTTCCGCTCGTCGACGGCTGATCTGTCCACGACGGTGACTTGGGCGCTGATGACAAGCTTTATCTGCTGGGGCTGCTCCATCAAGCGCAACGGTGTCGGCGGCTGGCTGAAGGGCTTCACCGAGCCAATCGTCGTCATGACCCCAATGAACCTTGTTTCCGAGATCGCACAGCCGATTTCGATGGCGTTCCGTCACTTCGGCAACATTGCAGGCGGAAGCGTCCTGACAAGCCTTGTCTACTCGGCACTGGCGACCGTTTCTGCGGCGGTGCTGGGTCTGGTCGGCAAGAGCGTCATTGTGGGAGTTCTCGTTCTGACAGTCGGCGCGGCGCTGTTGTACAGCGGCGTCAAGACGAAAAAGCTGGCGCGCAAGATCTTCGGCATCGTTTTCGCCGTGACCGGCGCACTCTCCCTTTTGGGGCTGACAGGCGTACCGTATCTGGAGGTCGGTGTCCCCGGAATCCTGAGCCTGTATTTCGATATTTTCTCCGGCGGCGTACAAGCCCTTGTTTTCAGCCTGTTGACAATGGTGTACGTGGGCAATGCCTGCCCGCCCCCGGAGGAAGCCTGAATCCGTATTTATTATTTAGGAGGATATTTCTATGGAAGCTGCAATCGTAAAAGCTGCCTGCGCCATCGGCGCTGGTATCGCAATGGGCTTTGGCGCCATCGGCCCGGCTGTCGGTGAAGGTAACGCCGTCGGCAAGGCACTGGAGGGCATGGCCCGCCAGCCGGAGATGGCCAACGACCTGCGTACCAACATGATCCTGGGCTGCGCCATCACCGAGTCCACCGGTATTTACTCGCTGGTCATCGCGCTGCTGCTGCTCTTTGTGTTCTGATTAAACTGCTGAATTGGAGGAATAGCTCATGACGGGCTTTGAAAGTTTTGTAGGCGTCAACCCGTGGACTGCGCTGTTTACCTTCTGCAATATGCTCATCACCTTTGCAGTGCTGAAAAAGTTCCTTTTCAAGCCTGTGAAGAAGATGATCGATGACCGCCAGCAGGAGATCGATACGATGTATGCCGACGCGGATGCCGCCAAACAGAAGGCTGCGGACCTCGAGAAGGAGTACGCCGACCACCTGCAGAGCATCAAGGATGAACGCGACGCCATGCTGCGCGAGGCAACCGCCCGCGCCCAGAAGCGCGAGGAGGAGATCGTCGGCGAGGCCAGGGCTGAGGCGGCGTCCATCCGCGCTGCGGCGGAGGCAGACATTGCCCAGGAACGCAAGAAGGCTGTCAAACGACCTGAAAAAACGAGATCGGCGGCATGGCTGTCGAAATTGCCGGTAAAGGTCGTGGAGCGCGAGATCAACGAGTCTGACCATCAGGCCCTGATCGATGAGTTTATCAGGAATGTGGGGGATGCCTCATGACCGAGCTTGCAAAGCGCTACGGCGGCAGCTTGTATGAGCTGGCGGCAGAGGAAAATCTGACCGACGAGCTTTTGCAGCAGCTGCGCACCGCGGTAAATAGCATCGAAGCCGAGCTGCAGTACCTGCGTCTGCTCTCGACGCCCAGCGTTCCCAAAAAGGAGCGCTGCGCCCTGCTGGACAAGGCGTTCGAGGGAGCCCACCCCTACCTCGTCAGCTTCCTCAAGCTGCTGTGCGAGGAGGATCTGCTGGGTGAGCTGCCGGGCTGTCTGCGCGCGTATCAGGACCGCTACAATGTTGACCACAATATCCTTGAGGTCACGGCAGTATCGGCCATTGCGCTGACCTCACCCAGCCGCGAAAAGTTACTGGCAAAATTGCAGAAAATGACAGGCAAAAACATCGTCCTGACCGAGACTGTGGACCCCGCCGTTTTAGGTGGTCTGCGGCTTGACATGGACGGCACACGCCTGGACGGCACCGTGCAGCGCCATCTGGAGCGCCTGCGTACAGAAATCGACGGTGCAGTCCTTTAAGTAAAATCGCACCCATTCTATAGATTGTGTGGTGAACCAAACAGTGCAACTGAAACCCGAACAGATTTCCCGCATCATCCGTTCCCAAATCAAGTACTACGAGAATGCCATTGAGCAGACCGAGACCGGAACGGTAACGATGGTGGGCGACGGTATTGCGCGCGCCGCGGGGCTTGACAACTGTATGGCCGGTGAGTTGGTCCAGTTTGAGAGCGGCACCTACGGCATGGCGCAGAACCTGGAAGAAAACAGTGTCTCCATCGTCCTGCTTGGTGATGATGAAGGCATCAAGGAGGGCAGTACCATCAAGCGCACCGGCAAGGTCGTTTCCGTGCCGGTGGGCGAGGGTATGATTGGCCGCGTGGTCAACGCGCTGGGCCAGCCCATCGACGGCAAGGGCCCCATCGAGGCTGCCGACTACCGCGCCATTGAGTCCCCGGCACCCGGCATCCTGGACCGTCAGCCCGTCAAGCAGCCTTTGCAGACCGGCATTAAAGCCATCGACTCGATGATCCCGATTGGCCGCGGCCAGCGTGAGCTTATCATCGGTGACCGCCAGACCGGCAAGACCGTCATTGCCACCGATACCATCATCAACCAGAAGGGCAAGGATGTTCTGTGCATCTATGTTGCCATCGGTCAGAAGCGCTCTACCGTGGCAACGCTGGTCGAGAATCTCGAGAAAAATGGCGCTATGGCGTACACAACCGTCGTCTGCGCCACCGCGTCCGAGCTGTCGCCTTTGCAGTATATCGCCCCCTACGCAGGCTGTGCCATGGGTGAATACTTCATGAACAAGGGCAAGCACGTCCTGATCATCTACGATGACCTGTCCAAGCACGCTGTCGCGTACCGTGCGCTCTCGCTGCTGATTCGCCGTCCCCCGGGACGCGAGGCTTACCCCGGCGACGTTTTCTATCTGCACAGCCGCCTGCTGGAACGCGCGGCCAAGCTGAGTGACGCCAAGGGTGGCGGCTCGCTGACCGCACTGCCCATCATCGAGACGCAGGCGGGCGACGTTTCCGCCTATATCCCGACGAACGTCATTTCCATTACCGACGGTCAGATCTTCCTTGAGACAGAGCTGTTCCACGCGGGCATCCGCCCCGCCGTCAACCCCGGCATCTCGGTTTCCCGCGTCGGCGGCAACGCCCAGATCAAGGCCATGAAAAAGGTCGCCGGTACGCTGAAGCTGATTTACTCTCAGTATCGTGAGCTGCAGGGCTTCGCCCAGTTCGGCTCTGACCTGGATGCCGACACCAAGTCCCGTCTGGCCCAGGGTGAGCGCATCGTCGAGGTGCTCAAGCAGGACCGCAACAGCCCCGTCGCCGTCGAAAAGCAGGTTGCCATCCTGTACGCGACCATTCACAGCTACCTGAAGGATGTGGCCGTTGCCGATATTGCAGAGTATGAGCGCCGCCTGTATGAGTACCTGGACGAGAACGTCACCGCCGCGGGCGTGATGGAGACCATCCGCACGACGGGCGATCTGAAGCCCGAAACCGAGGAGCAGCTCAAGCAGGTGCTGGCTGACTTCACAGCCCAATTCCTCAAAGAAAAATAAACTGCAAAGGAGGTGCCGCCGATGGCCGGTTCCATGAAGGAAATCAAGCTGCGTATCCGAAGCGTCGAAAGCACCATGCAGATCACCAAGGCCATGGAGCTTGTGGCATCCAGCAAGCTGCGCCGTGCCAAGGAGCGCGTCGAGGGCAGCCGCCCATATTTTGAGACGCTCTACAGCACGCTGTATGACATTGTCAGCGCGGACTCGGGGTTCGACAGTCCGTATCTCGTCAAGCGGGATACGAACCGCCGCCTGTATATCGTTATCGCGGGTGACCGCGGTCTGGCGGGCGGCTACAACTCCAATATCCTCAAGGCCATCGAGGCGGACGCTGAGGGCTCTGACTATTGCGTACTGCCCATCGGCAAAAAGGCCGTCGAGCACTTTGAGCGCCGCAAGGCAGCCATCCTGACCACCGCCTTCGCCGAGGCAGGGGATTTGTCTGTCAGCGATTGCTTTGAGATTTCCCGCCTCGTCTGCCAGAAATTCCTGGCAGGGGAGTTTGACGAGATCCGCCTTGGTTTTACGCAATTTGTCTCTATGCTGACCCAGACGGCCACCGTGCTGCCGGTCCTGCCCTTTGACGCTCAGCGCCCCGAGCCGGGCCACGAGCGCGAAAGCCTGATGATGTATGAGCCGGACGGAAAGACCGTCTTTGACGCCATTATCCCCGAGTATCTCGCGGGCGTCGTCTACGGTGCCCTGTGCGAGAGCGTTGCCAGTGAGCAGGGCGCGCGCCGCATGGCGATGGACGCCGCCACCAAGAACGCAGGCGAGATGATAGACCATCTGAACCTGTACTACAACCGTGCGCGTCAGGCCGCTATCACCCAGGAAATCACCGAGATTGTGGCCGGTGCCGATGCGGAGTCTTAAGGCAACACCGCATAATTCCCGCCTTACGGCTTAAGCACCGCTCCGGCGGCTGCGGCACGGCATCTGCGTTGCCAAAATGCTCGATAATACACAAAGTATTATCTGCGCTTTTGGCTTAGCATCTGCCGCACCTCGCTCGCCGTATCGGCACTTAGAATTATGCGGTATTGCCTTAAAGAAAAAGCCCACTAAAGGAGTGTGTGCTATGCCAGAAAAACACATCGGAAAGGTCGTACAGGTCATGGGACCTGTACTGGACATCCGATTCAGGGACGGTGAATTGCCCGCCCTTCTGAACGCCGTTGAACTGGAAAACAACGGCAAAAAGCTGATCGTTGAGGTTGCCCAGCACATTGGCGATAACGTCGTGCGCTGCATTGCCATGGCGGCCACCGACGGCCTTGTCCGCGGTACGGATGCCGTGGATACCGGCGAACCGATCAAGGTGCCCGTTGGTGACGAGTGCCTGGGCCGCGTGTTTAACCTGCTGGGCGAGCCCGTCGACGAGCAGCCCGCGCCGGAGAACATCGAGCGCTGGCCCATCCACCGTCCGGCTCCTGCCTTTGACGAGCAGGAGTCCGCCACGGAAATTCTCGAGACCGGCATCAAGGTCGTTGACCTGATCTGCCCCTACGCCAAGGGCGGCAAGATCGGTCTGTTCGGCGGTGCCGGTGTCGGCAAGACCGTTCTGATTCAGGAACTGATTTATAACATCGCCACGGCCCACAACGGCTATTCCGTCTTTACCGGCGTCGGTGAGCGCACCCGCGAGGGCAACGACCTGTACGGTGAAATGCGCGAGAGCGGCGTTCTGAACAAGACAGCGTTGGTCTACGGTCAGATGAACGAGCCGCCGGGAGCCCGTATGCGCGTCGCCCTGTCCGGCTTGACGATGGCGGAATACTTCCGCGACGTCAAGCATCAGGACGTGCTGCTCTTCATCGACAATATCTTCCGCTTCACCCAGGCCGGTTCCGAGGTTTCGGCACTGCTGGGCCGTATGCCCTCTGCCGTCGGCTACCAGCCCACGCTGGCCACCGAAATGGGCGCCCTGCAGGAGCGTATTACCTCCACCCGCAAGGGCTCGATCACGTCGGTGCAGGCCGTCTATGTACCCGCGGACGACCTGACCGACCCCGCGCCCGCCACGACCTTCACCCACCTGGACGCCACCACGGTTCTGAGCCGTGATATCGCCTCACAGGGCATTTATCCGGCTGTCGACCCGCTGGACTCCACCTCCCGTATCCTCTCGCCCGAAGTTGTCGGCCAGGAGCACTACGAGGTCGCCCGCGCCGTGCAGCAGGTGCTGCAGCGCTACAAGGAGCTGCAGGACATTATTGCCATCATGGGTATGGACGAGCTGTCCGAGGAGGACAAGATCACGGTGGCCCGTGCCCGCAAGGTGCAGCGCTTCCTGTCCCAGTCCTTCCATGTTGCGGAGCAGTTCACCGGTATGCCCGGCCAGTATGTGCCGCTGAAGGAGACCCTGCGTGGCTTCAAGATGATTTTGAACGGCGAGTGCGACAGCATCCCCGAGAGCTGTTTCCTGTTCGCCGGTACGATTGATGATGTCCTGGCCAAGGCCAAGCAGCAGTAAGGCGGTGGGAGTATGGCAACTTTCCCGCTCAAGATCATGACGCCGGACGGCGTTGCGTTTGATGGCGCGGTCACGTCGGTATCCTGCCGCACCATCAACGGCCAGCTTCAGCTGCTGGCGCGGCATATCGACATCTGCACGGCGCTGGGCATGGGCGAGGCTCATATTAAGCTGGAGGACGGCACGGTCCGCCGCGCAGCCTGTATGGGCGGTATGCTGAGCATGCTTGGCGGCGAGTGCCATCTGCTGGCAACGACCTTTGAATGGGCCGATGCCATTGATGCCGAGCGCGCCGCCCGCAGCAAGGCCCGTGCCGAAGCATTGCTGGCCCAGAAGAATCTGGACAAGCGCGACATGCAGCTTGCCGAGGCCCGTTTAAGGCGTGCCTTGGTGCGCAGCAGCGTGGCCGCCCGCAAGGATATTTGAATCCGACTGCCCTCGCCGTTTGGCGGGGGCGTTTTTTTCGAACCCGCCGCAAAGCACTGTGGTCAGTGTCTCAAACGCCCCGCCGCGCTTGCCTTTTGCGCCCGCACACGGTATAATACAGATATGAATACTGCAATGATTTACATCCTGATTATGAATGTCATCGGCTTCTGCCTGATGGGGCTGGACAAGCACCGCGCCCGCACACGGCAGTGGCGCGTGCCGGAGAAGATCCTGTTTGGCGCGGCTCTGCTGGGCGGCAGTGCCGGTGCGTGGGCCGGTATGTACGTGTTCCATCACAAGACGCGCCACTGGTATTTTGTAGTGGGCATACCGCTGATCCTTGCGGCCCAGCTGACGCTGGCTGTTTATTTTACGCGCTGAACCAGGCAGGGGAGGTGTCCCGCCGTGTCATTTTTTACCGCGCTGTTCTCCGGGCACAAAAAGTCTGCCGCTCTGCTGACGCCGCCTGACGGCATGCGGGAGACGGATATTGCGCTGGAAAGCAGTACCTGCACCGGAGAGACGGTCATCGGCTTTCGCAGCAAAGCGGACGGTCATCTGCTGAACGCCGTTGTCGTGCGCAGCCGTGCGGATATTGAAACATTTTACAAAAGCTACGGCTTTGTGTACACAGGCAAATTTGATAAATAATCCACAAACCACCCTTGATATTTTATTAACTTTATGAAATATATTGCCTTGCTCTCTCTTTTCGCACATATATTGCACAGATTTCTTCCATTTCGCACGTTTTCTTTGCAAAGCGCAAAATGGGTGCTATAATAGCTGTGTAAGTGCTAAGCAGCTATGTGCTGCATAAATACTGGAGGAGTATCAGACTATGTCCATTTTCGAAAATTTTGAGAAGAAGCTGCAGGCTGAGCCGAAGTCCATCGTCTTTACCGAGGGTACCGACGCCCGTATTCTGTCCGCTGCAAGCCGTCTGCTGGCAGGCAAGACCCTGAAGGTCATCCTGCTGGGCGAGGTCGAAGCCGTCAAGAAGGCCGCTGCTGACGGCAGCTTTGACATCACCGGTGCCGAGATCATCGACCCTGCGAACTACGAGGGCTTTGATGAGATGGTCGCCAAGATGGTCGAGCTGCGCAAGGGCAAGATGACCGATGAACAGTGCCGTGCCGCTCTGTCCAAGGGCAATTACTTCGGCACCATGCTGGTCAAGCAGGGCAAGGCTGACTGCCTGCTGGGCGGCGCAACCTACTCCACTGCTGACACCGTCCGCCCGGCTCTGCAGCTGATCAAGTGCAAGCCCGGCATCAAGTCTGTCAGCTCCTGCTTCATCCTGACCCGCGGCGAGGAGAGCATCGCCATGGGCGACTGTGCCATCAACATCGACCCCTCCGAGGACGAAATCGTCGAGTCCACCGTCGAGACCGCTCACACCGCAGAGATTTTCGGCATCGACCCCCGTGTTGCACTGCTGTCCTACTCCACCAAGGGTTCCGGCAAGGGCGAGACCGTCGACAAGATGCGCAACGCTACCGCCCGCGTTCAGGAGGCTCACCCCGAACTGAAGGTCGACGGTGAGCTGCAGTTTGACGCTGCCGTTGCTCCCGAGGTCGGCCAGCTGAAGGCTCCCGGCTCCAAGGTCGCCGGCTATGCCAACACCTTCATCTTCCCCAACATCAACGCCGGCAACATCGGCTACAAGATTGCCCAGCGCTTGGGCGGCTTTGAAGCCTACGGCCCCATTCTCCAGGGCCTGAATGCCCCCATCAACGACCTGTCCCGCGGCTGCAATGCCGAGGAGGTCTACAAGATGGCCCTGATCACCGCCGCGCTGATCTGAGTTAAAATCCCTACATAAAAAGCAACCGCCGCCCGCGATATACAAAACGGGCGGCATTTTTTTGTGCGGCAGGGGGCGCATATAGAATGCACCCCCTGCGGATATTGCAATTTTCTTGTGATATAAACTAAATTTTCTGCGTGCCGGGGCCGATGCTTGCATCCGCCCCTATAAAAAATGTCCGCTGCAATTTTAACGCAGCGGACATTTTTTTATGAACTACCAATCAATAGTGCAGCTTTTCCGCATCCAGCCCCTCCAGCACGGGCAGCATGGCGGCGGCCTCGGCGCGGGCGGCAATGGGGTCCATCATCAGGTAGTTGCCGCACTCGACGGCGGATGCTCCGGGAATCTCTCCCTCGTACTCCGCCATCCAGGCAAAGGCGCTGCGGGTCAGGTCAAGCGCCTCGGCGGGCGTCAGGCCGGTGGTCAGCAGGTAAAAGCCGGTCAAACAGCCCATGGGGCCGACATAGACAACACCCCTGCTGTACTTTGCTGTTGCGCGCATAGGTTGCGAACAGATGCTCCAGCGTGTGAGCCGCGGCGGGGGAAAGATAGCTGCCCTTGTTGGGCTGCTTCATGCGGATGTCCCAGGTCAAAATCTCGCCGTCAGCACCGTCCTGGCGGGACAGGTACATACCCGGCAGCAGTCTGGTGTGGTCAACACAGAAGCTCGCGATACGTTCCATCGTGGTCCGCCTCACTTCGCCATCGCCTGCACAACACCGCGGGCGCAGTCCATGGAAATCGTCATGCCGTCCTTCAGCGTGCGGGTGGCATTGGTAGCACCAACGATAACGGCTTTATCCAGCGTCAGACCGACAATGGCGGAATGGCTGTTCGTACCGGCCTCCTCGGTGATGATACCGGCAGCCACACGCATGAAAGGCAGCGTGTCGTTGGTGGTGAAGGGTACGACCAAAATCTGGCCGGGTTTGAACTTCTTGGCAGCCTCGGTGGCGTTGCGGCACACGCAGACCTCACCCTTGGCGTTGTGGCTGCCGATGCCGACACCGGCCAGCAGGGAATCGCCGACCATGTGGACCTTAATCATGTTGGTGGTGCCGGAGATTCCGACGGGAACACCGGCGGTGACGACGACGAGGTCGCCGTCCTGCACAAGGCCCCGCGCTCTTGGCCTTCGCAACCGACATGCTGATGAGCTCATCCGTGGAGGTCGCGTAGTCCATCAGCAACGGGGTAACGCCGCGGTAGACGTTCAGCTGGCAGCGGGTAGTCTCATCCAGCACACAGGCGATAATTTGGGTGTCAGGACGGAAGCGGCTCAACAGGCGGGCGGTCTCACCGCTCTTGGAAGCCGTGATGATGGCGGAAGCGCCGATGTCTGTAGCGGTGGTGCAGGCGGCATGGCCGACGGCAGCGCTGATGTTCAGGCGGCTGTTGTCCGTACCGGAGTGGTGGACCAGACTGTCAAAGCTGGAGTCTGCCTCGGTGGTCTCGGCAATCGTAGCCATGGCCTTCAGCGCCTCGACGGGGTACTTGCCCGCGGCGGTTTCACCGGAGAGCATGACCGCGCCGGTGCCGTCGTAGATGGCGTTGGCAACGTCGGTGATCTCGGCACGGGTCGGCGGGGGTTGACGATCATGGAATCCAGCATCTGGGTAGCGGTAATGCAAATCTTACCGGCGCTCATGGCGCGGTCGATCAGGTGCTTCTGGATGGCCGGGATCTCGGCAAAGTCGATCTCAACGCCCATATCGCCGCGGGCAACCATGATGCCGTCGGCCACGGTCAGAATCTCGTCGATGTTGTCGATGCCCTCCTGGTTCTCGATCTTCGCGATGATGCGGATCTTGGAGTTGTGCTCGTCCAGGATGTGGCGGATATCCATAATGTCCTGCGCGTTGCGGGCAAAGCTGGCGGAGATCAGGTCAAAGCCCTGCTCGACACCAAACAGAATATCGCTCGTGTCGCGCTGGCTCATATACGGCATGGACAGATGCACGCCGGGAACGTTGACGCCCTTCTTGGTCTTGATGATGCCGTCATTGCAGACCGTGCAGACAATGTCGGTGTCGCCGACCTCGTCAATGCGCAGCTCGATCAGACCGTCGTCCAGCATGATCCGGCCACCGGGCTTGACGTCGTGGGGCAGCTCCTTGTAAGTGACGGAGCAGATTTCGTTCGTGCCCTCTACGCTGCGGGAGGTCAGGGTGAACTTCTGGCCGGTGGTCAGCTTCTCCACACCGTTCTTGAACTCACCCAGACGAATCTCGGGACCCTTGGTGTCCAGCATACAGGCAATGGGCAGGTCCAGCTCCTTGGACAGTGCGCGTACCTTGTCAAAGCGGCCCTTGTGCTCCTCGTAGTCGCCATGAGAAAAGTTGAAACGCGCGACGTTCATGCCGTTCTCCATCAGCTGGCGCAGAATGCCCGGCTTATCGGTGGACGGACCCATAGTACAGACGATCTTGGTTTTACGCATAAAGCTTATCCTCCGTTTTACATTTTTACCTATTTATATACTTTAGCAAACCTCAGCGGTATTATACTACAAGTCCGCCGTGGGAGACAAGAGGGAAACGGCTTTCGTCTGAAAAAAACCGCACAAAAATTGTTTTCTTGCTGCCCGTTAATTTTTACACAATTTCAGCTCGTTCCGTGCAAATTCTGCCACAGCCCGGGTACAGCCCGGCTTACAAGCCACCGGCGTTCTTCTGTGCCCGGCGGGTCCGATTTGCAAGCATGGATTGCATGTTACTTTTGCGGTGTTTACGGTATATAAAGCCATGAATAGTCCTTTACCACTTACTATACAGGAGAAGCATCATGGCAAAACGTGATTTCTGATTGTGCTCGACAGCTTCGGCGTCGGAGCAGAGCCGGACGCGCCCCTTTTCGGCGATGTCGGCACCAACACACTGGGGGCCATTGCAGGGCATCCCAATTTCAGGGGTGATAACCTTGCCAGGCTCGGCATGTTCAATCTGGACGGCGTGACCTGCGGCACCCCCGCAGCGCCCCCATCGGCAGCTATGCCCGCCTGCGTGAAGCCAGTGCCGGCAAGGATACGACCATCGGCCACTGGGAAATCGCGGGTCTGCTGAGTGCCGAACCGCTGCCCACCTTCCCGGACGGTTTCCCGCAGGAGCTGCTGGATGCGTTCACCGCCAAAACCGGCTATAAGGTTCTGTGCAACAAGCCCTATTCCGGCACCGACGTCATCCGCGACTACGGCGAGGAGCACATGAAAACCGGCGCACTCATCGTCTACACCTCCGCCGACAGTGTGTTCCAGATCGCTGCGAACGAGGCCATCGTCCCTGTGGAAAAGTTGTACGAGATCTGCGCACAAGCGCGGGAGCTGCTGACCGGCAAATACGGCGTGGGCCGCGTTATTGCCCGCCCGTTCGTGGGCGACTGCGCCGCCAACTTCACCCGCACGCCGCGCCGCCATGACTACAGTCTGATCCCGCCGCACGACACGATGCTCGACGCCATCCTGGCCGCAGGCAAGCAGACCATCGGTGTCGGTAAGATCCACGACATCTTTGCGGGCAAGGGCATCGGCGAGACTATCCGCACCTCCGGCAACACCGAGGGCCTGCAGGTCACGCTGGAGCTGGCGGACCGCGATTTTGAGGGTCTGGCCTTCGTCAACCTCGTCGACTTTGATATGCTCTACGGCCACCGCCGCGACATTGCGGGCTACGCCGCCGCTGCTGCCGAGTTCAACGACTGGCTGCCCGGCTTTATGGCAAAAATGCGCCCGGGTGACATCCTGATGGTCACGGCGGATCACGGCTGCGACCCCAGCTACACCAAGACCACCGACCACACCCGTGAGCACGTGCCGTTCCTGATTTACGGCGACGAGGTCAAGCCCGGCGTCAACCTGCACACCCGCTACAGCTTCGCCACGATTGCCGACACTGTCTGCAAGGCGCTGGGCGTTGACTACTGCCCGGCGGGCTGCGGTGTTTATGATGAAATCGCCCGCTAAGGTGGGCGTCCTTGTGCTGGACCTGCTGGCCGCAGTGCTGGTCCTCTATTCGGTTTCACTGATTTTTCTGTCCAACTTCAACATGGGCAACCTGATGGTCTGGCTGCTGACGGCCTGCGTGGCCGGGTACGCTGTGTTCCGCCGCCCGCTCAGCCTGTGGTTTTCCGCGGGCGCAGGACGGGTCGTTTTCTGGGTGCTGGCCGTTCTGGCCGGGGTGTATCTGGCGGTGATCGCCTTTGTGTCGGTCAGCGGCTATATGAACCCGCCCACGGGGGACGAAAGGGTCATCATCGTGCTGGGGGCCGGGCTGCATAAGGATAAGCCCAGCAAGCTCCTGCAATGCCGCCTGAATAAGGCGTATGACTACGCCGCAGCCCACCCGGACACACTGGTCATCACCAGCGGCGGGCAGGGCCGCGACGAATGGCAGCCCGAGGGCGACGCCATGCGGGACTACCTGATTGCCAAAGGACTGCCTGCGGACCGCGTGCTTGCCGAATCCGGCTCGACCTCCACCGAGGAGAACTTTGCCTTCTCACTGACCATCCTGCGGGAGCATGGCTTTGATGAGACAACGCCCATCGTCTACGTTTCCAATGCGTTCCACTGCTACCGCGCCGGGAAATACGCCGCCCTGGCGGGCTTCACCAAAGCCACTGCGCTGCCCGCTGCAACGCCGCTGCGCAGTGTGCTGCCGTGCTATCTGCGGGAGGCACTGGCACTGCTCTACTACTGGGTATTCAAAACGTCCGCCAGCGGACCGATGCATGCGATGGTCGGCCTGCTGGAGCTGAATAAAAATTTCTTTTATAAATAGGAGGGGACTGCCATGCAGATCCGCTATTACAAGGAGTACAGCCGGTTTCTGAACCGTTTTATGGAGTTTAAGGTCTACGGCCATGCCGGACGCCCCATCGTCATTTTCCCGTGCCAGAGCGGCCGCTTCTTCGACTGGGAGGACCGTAATATGTGCAACGCGGCGGCCCCCTGGATCGACAGCGGCAAGCTGCAGATCTTCACCGTCGACAGCATCGACCCCGAGAGCTGGGACAATAACGGCCCCGAACGCCCGCGCATCGAGATGCAGGAGCGCTGGTACAACTATATCTGTGAGGAGTTTGTCCCCCGTCTGCTGGAGATCAACCGCGAGCAGGGCGAGGACCACACAGGCTGCATCCTGACCGGCGGCGCCAGCATGGGCGGCGGCCACGCCGTCAACTTCTACCTGCGCCGCCCCGACATCTTCAACGGCACGATTGCCCTGAGCGGCCTGTACTCCTCCGGCATGTTCTTCGGCAGCTACATGGACGACCTTGTCTACCGCAATTCTCCCTGCGATTACATGCGCAACTTCCCGACGACTCACCCCTACATGAAGCTGTTTGAGAAGGCCGACAAGTTCATTATGTGCTGCGGCCAGGGCGCGTGGGAAGCTGACCTGCTGGCCTCCACGAAGGAGCTGCAGGCCATTCTCGAGAGCAAGGGCATCCATCCCATCGTGGACATCTGGGGCCAGGATGTCTCCCACGACTGGTACTGGTGGGAGAAGCAGTGGGTCTACTTCCTGCAGATGACCCTGGGCGACGCATAACGAATACAGTAAGGAACACGATTCTATGGATTTTTGGCACGATGCAGCGGCGCAAAAGCGCTGGCTGCGCCGCTTTGCGCTGCTGACGGGCGTGCTGCTGCTGCCCGTGCTGGTGCTGGCGGTCTTTGCGCGCCCCTCGGCAGATGATTTCATCTACGCCGCCCGCACCCATGCCGTGGTGCAGCAGTACGGCCTTGACCTGCCGCGACTGTTGCGGGCCGCGTGGGACACCAACGTCTACTACTATGAGAACTGGCAGGGACTCTACGTTTCCGGCTTTACGCTGGCGTTTCAGCCCGCCATCTTCGGCAACAAATATTATGGTGCCACGCTGGTCTGCGTGCTGCTGCCGCTGTTTTTCTGCCTGTATGGGCTGGCACGGTGCGTGGTGCTGCGTCTGGACCCGGCGCAAAGGCGTCTGCCCTGGGCACTGGCGCTGCTGCTGACCTTCGCCTTTATCGAGGGCATGCCCGCCCCCGTGGAGGGATTGTACTGGTTCAACGGTGCCATGAACTACCTGCCGTACTTTTCGCTGGCCGTGCTGAACGCCGGGCTGGCGTTTGCGCTCTGCTTTGCCGATAAGCTGCCGACCCGCCGCAAATTTTTCTATGCGGCAGCGGGCTGTGCGTGCAGTCTTGTCATCGGCGGCGGACATCAGGTGGCCGGGCTGCTGAACGTGCTGGTCCTGCTGTTGGCCGCGGCGCTCTGCGCTGTGCGCCGCCGTAATTTCTGGCAGATCCCCGCGCTGGCCGCGGCCATGGCGGGGCTGCTTTTGAATGTGTTGGCCCCCGGCACGCAGGTGCGTACTGCAGGCTTTGCCGGTGCGGGCTTTGCGGAGGCTGTCGTCAAGAGCTTTATCCTCGCCGCCATGGAGTGGATTCGCTGGCTGGATGTGCCACTGCTCTGTCTGCTGGCACTGCTTGTACTGCCGCTTTTGCATCTGACCCGCAGCGCCGTGCTTTCGGACCGGGTGTTCCGCCATCCGTGGCTCGGCGCGGCGGTCACCTTCGTGCTGATGTGGGCTATGATCTTTCTGCCGTCCTACACAATGGGCGGCATCGGTGCCGGGCGGCTTTTGAACGTTGTCTGGATGACCTTTGTGCTGGGTCTGGCTGCCACCGAGTTTTTGCTGCTCGGCTGGCTCGAGCGCGTGCGCGGCGTTTCTCTGCACGGTGCAGAGCAGTTCTGCCGCCAAGCCCGCCGTCTGCCGCTGCTTGCCGCCGCTATGCTCCTCTGCATGGCCTGTATCGGCAGCCACACCGTAAAGGAGGGCCAGGACAGCTACTTCGCCACCAGCCTCGAGGCCGCCTATGAGTTGGCCAATGGCAGCGCCAGGCGCTACGCCGACGCCCTCGACGCGCGGGAGGCACTGCTGAACGACGCCGCCCAGCCGGATGTTTCCATCCGCCCGCTGAACGATGACGAACGCCCGTGGCTGCTGTTTTATACCGATGTCGCGCCCGGCCCCGATATGTGGGGGGCTGACGCCGTACTTTGGCAAGCGGTCTGTCACAATTTTGGATTTTGAATGACACAAACCCCTGCCGTGCCGCAGGGGTTTTGCATGAATGCAATTCCTATTGAGTAGGTAGGAAACCGCACCTGTCATACTGATTCTATAAAGAGGCTTCCGCATGATTTACCTTGACTATACAGCCAACACCCCGGCAGACCCCGACGTTCTGGACGCATACCTTGCGGCGGAGCGCCGTTATATCGCCAACCCCAACTCTACCCACATTGCCGGGCAGGAGGCCCGCGCCGAGATGGAGCGGGTGACCCAATCCATTGCGCAGCACCTTGGCGTGCAGCCCGCCGAGATCATCTACACCTCGGGCGCGAGCGAGGCGAACAACCTTGCCCTCAAGGGCATTGCCCATGCGTCGCGGCATATCGGCAAGCACATCATCTCCACCCAGCTGGAGCACTCCTCGGTGGGCGCGTCGCTGTCGGCTTTGCAGCAGCAGGGGTACGAGATCGACCTGCTGGACATTGGCCGCGACAGCAGGGTAGACCTGGACCAGCTGCGGGAGCTGATGCGCGACGATACGATCCTGGTCGCCGTCTGCGCTGTGGACAGTGAGCTTGGCACGATCCAGCCCATCCGGGAGATTGCCGAAATCGTCAAGCCGTACCCCGGCTGTCGCCTGCACGTGGACGCCACCCAAGCCGTCGGCAAGACCGACCTCTGGCTTGACGGCGTCGATACGATGAGCTTCACTGCCCACAAGTTCTACGGCCCCAACGGCATCGGCGCGCTGTACAAGCGCCGCGGCCTCGTCATTGAGCCGCAGATTTCCGGCGGTGCCAGCACCACGATCTACCGCAGCGGCACGCCGACGCTGGGTCTTGCCGTCAGCCTGGACGCCGCACTGACCAAAGCACTGGCCGGGCAGGACGCCCGCAACGCCCATGTGCAAAGGCTGCATGACCGCCTGCTGGCGGGCTTGCAGCAATACAGCCTTGTGCGCGTCAACAGCCCCGCGCATGCTGTGCCGCATATCGTCAATGTCAGCGTGACCGGCGTCAAGGGCACGCGGTTTCAGCAGGCGCTGAGCGAACAGGGCGTCTGCGTGTCGGTCAAATCGGCCTGCTCGTCGGACGGCCTGCCGTCCAAGGCCGTGTTCTCCGTCAGCCGGGATCGCCGCAACGCGCTGTCCAGCTGGCGCATCAGCATCAGCCACCTGACCACCGACGCGGAGATCGACGGCTTCCTGCAAGCCTTTGACACCTGCTACAAAACCCTGACGAATAAGGAGAATTGACCCTTGGAACGCCAATTAGAGACCTATCAAAAAATCGAGCGCAGCATTATCAAAAAATTCCGCAAGCAGCTTTGGACGCTCATCGTGCGTCG